>Ga0209061_1001087_pt1 | contig 50401 bp, 45 predicted proteins | sample Coa_R1_10_FD_187157 | JGI IMG/M metagenome (GOLD analysis project Ga0209061, IMG submission 187157) | Surface soil microbial communities from Centralia Pennsylvania, which are recovering from an underground coalmine fire - Coalmine... | ecosystem: Environmental > Terrestrial > Soil >...
CAGCCGGCGGAAGTTGCCCTTGCGGTCCTTGCGGTCGCGGTAGGCGTAGGCCATCGAGTGGAGGACCTGCTCCTTGGCCTTGCGGTAGAGCCGTGACCGCTGGCCCCGGTAGCCGCTCGCCCGCTCGAGGACAACCCTGCGCTTCTTCTTGGCGTTAAGCGAGCGCTTCACGCGTGCCATCGTTCTGTCTCCTCGTTGTCCTGGGCTCGTTGTCCTGGGCCTACTTGCCGAGCAGCTTCCTGATCTCCCGGACGTCGGCGGGCGCGACCTCCACCGCTCCGTACAGCCGGCGCGTGACCCGGGAGGATTTGTGCTCGAAAAGGTGGCTGCGGTTGGCGCGCAGCCGCATCACCTTGCCGCTGCCGGTAAGCCTGAACCGCTTGGCGGCGCCGCTGTGCGTCTTCATCTTCGGCATGGTCGCCGTCGTCTCCGTGTCTGTCGCTCTTCGCCGCCCGAGGGCAGCCTTACCCGGCCATGCGGCGCTGCTTACCCGGCCATGCGGCGCTGGGCCGGCCGCATGGCCGTCTCCCGCGGTGCGGGTCAAAACCTCCCGGCCGGGCCGGGCTACGCGTCGGTCGGCGCCGGGGCCGCCTCGCTGCGCGGGCTCGGGACCTGACGCGCCTGCGCGGCCGCCTGTGCGTTGCGATCGGCCCTGCTCTCGGTCTTCTTCCGGTGCGGGCCGATCACCATTATCATGTTCCGCCCGTCCTGCTTCGGCTGCGACTCGACGAAGCCAAGCTCGTGGACGTCGTCGGCCAGCTTCTGGAGCAGGCGGAAACCGAGTTCCGGCCGGGACTGCTCGCGTCCGCGGAACATGATCGTCACCTTGACCTTGTCGCCGGCCTTCAGGAACCGCTCGACGTGGCCTTTCTTGGTGCCGTAGTCGTGCGGGTCGATCTTCGGGCGCAGCTTGATCTCCTTGACGATCGTCTGCGTCTGGTTCTTGCGCGACTCCCTGGCCTTGACCGCGGACTCGTACTTGAACTTCCCGTAGTCCATGAGCTTACAGACCGGGGGCCGCGCGGTCGGGGCAACCTCGACCAGATCGAGGTCGGCCTCCTGAGCGAGCCGGAGCGCCTCGCTGATGGAGACGATCCCGATCTGCTCGCCCTTCGGGCCGACGAGCCGGACCTCCGGAGCGCGGATGCGCTCGTTGACACGCGTTTCGGCGCTGATGTGGCCTCCAGAGCTTCATCTGTAGCCGCCGGCCTTTCCGGCGGCGTCCTGCCGCGACCATGCCAGACGGAAAAGCCCCGCTAGGCGCGCGCGCCGCGGGGCAACCACAACAACGGAACCGCCGGCCGGGCCGGCGACCGCTCCGCGCCGCAGGCCCGTCACCGCGTCCGCGCTGCGCGCGGCTGTGCGGCCGGCTGCGGCCAGACCCGCCAGCCAGCAGGCCGGCCAGGTGGGAGGTGGTCCTCCGCTTGCACGCCTGGTGCCCGGGCACCAGACTGGTCAGCGACCAAGACTAACAGCACTTGGCGCGGAAGTGGTATTCCCGCCGGGGGACGGGATCACCGCCGCGGCCCGGTCAGCCCCGGATGTCTCGTCTCGTCCGCCGCGCCGGCGGCTGGCTATGGGGTATTCCGGCGCCCGCGGCCGGGCCGGCGGCGCTGGCGAGGCCGGCCCGGCCGCCGGCGATGACGGCGCGGACGCGGTCGCGCAGGCCGAGTTTGGCGAGGATGCGGCCGGCGTGGGCCTTGACAGCGCCCTCGGACAGGACCGGCGCCGCGGCGATCTCGGCGCTGGACATGCCGGCGGCGATGGGCGATGAGGGCGCGATGGGGGTGCGGGATCGCGAAGCTGCCGCTGGCCGCCGGGACCGGCCACCGCCCGGCCGGCGACCGTGCCGGTGCTGTTCGTGTACGGCATGGTCGTGGGGCTCGCCACGGCCCAGCTGGCCGGCGTGGCGCTGGCCGACGTCCCACGGCCAGCGGCGGCCAGGGGGCGGAGCCCAGAGCACGAGCCGGCAGGTTGGCCCGGCGTTCGGTACCGCCATCTTGGGCACGGTGCTGTTCAGCGCGCTCGGCGCCCAGCTCTCCCAGCGGCTGTCCCGTGTCCCCGCGCCCCCCGCCGGGCAGCGCGGGGCGCCGGCGGACGCGGTAGGCGGAGCGCCGGCGCGGCGATAAGCCAGCTCGCCGCCGCCCCCGGAGGCGGCCGCGCCATGGCGAAGAGGCGTTCTCCCAGGCAGCCCGCCTGACCGCGTTCACCGCGGCGGGCTTTTTCCCCTCGGGCTGCTCGCCAGCTTCTGGCTGGGCCAGCAGAACGCTACCGTCGGCCGCGGGGCCCCCGGCCGGGCACTGACCAGCCGCCAGGCACTGACCAGCGGAACGGGCCAGCGGTGCCGGACGCTCGCTGGCCGCGGCCCCGCCCCGGGCACGGGCAGGTGTCATCGCGGCACGCTGTGCCGCAGCCGCAGCTCAGCGGGAAACGGCTCCAGGTAGGTCTGTCCGGCGAGCCAGGGCAGCCGGCCGTCGCTGGCGTAGTGGGCGAGGATCGCGACGGGCACGCTCAGCGGAACCGCGCCGCGCCGATAGGACTCGATCCTGGCCACCAGGTCAGCGCGCCGCCGCGGGTCCAGCTGCCTGCCGACCCGGCCGATCGCGTGGTACAGCGCGTTGGCGTTGCGGCCCCGGCTGGCCCTCGCGCTCATCGCCGCCTGGAACACGTCACGGTAGGCGGCCTCGGTCGCCTGCCGCGGTGCGCTGCCGGCCGCGGCGACGACCGATCCCGCGCCGCGGTAGCGCACGGGATCGTGCGCGAGCAGCTGGAGCTTGTGCGCGGCGTGGAACGACACCAGGTCGCGCGGCCGCCACGGCCCGGAGAAGAGCGCGCGCAGGCGAGCGAAGGCGAACACGCGCTCGGTGAACTCCTCGCGCAGCACCGCGTCGTTGAGCCGTCCCTCGTCTTCCACGGGGAGCAGGGGGAAGCGGGCGATCATCCGCTCCGCGAACACGCCGCGCCCCCGGTGGTCGGACGGCTGGCCGCTCGGCGCGTAGCGGGGGATGCCGTGGATGCCGCAGCTCGGCGACTTGGCCTTGAACACGTACCCGTCGAGGCCGGCGGGCAGCGGCAGCGCGGCCATGGCGGCCGTGTAGTCAGCGCCGCCGCTGCGGCTGACGAGGCGGCCGCCCTCGGTCAGCCGCAGCGTCTCACGCGGAGCGCCGAGCCCGATCTCCATCTCCGGGCAGTACGGTACCCAGTCGACGTGCGGATCGAGCTCGTCGGTGAGGAACCGGCAGCGGCTGTGGCCGCCATTGAACCGGACCGGCTCGCCGAGCAAGCAGCTGGAAACTCCGATACGAGGCCTGCTGTCCATCACGGGGCCCTTCCTGATCGGCATACTGTTTAGGTTCGGGAACGCAGTGCGCCAGGGGGCCCGGTGGATGTCGCGATCGTGCTCTTCACCCGCGATCTGCGGGTCCATGACAACCCGGTTCTGGCACAGGCATGCGCCCGTGCGCGGCAGGTCGCGCCCGTGTTCGTGGTGGATCCGGCGCTGGCCGTCCCGCCGAACCGCGGCAGGTTCCTGGCGCAGTCGCTGGCGGACCTCAGGGGCGCGCTGCGCGAGCGCGGCGGGGATCTGCTGATCCGCCACGGCGACCCGGCGGCCGAGGTCATGCGGCTGGCCGCCGATACCGGCGCGCGGGGCGTGTTCGTCGCCGGCGACGTCACCCGTTACGCCACGCGCCGGCAGCGGAAGCTGGAAGCCGAGTGCGCCCGGCACCGGCTCGGGCTGACCGTCACGCCGCAGCACGCGGTCGTCCCCGCCGGGGAGGTGAGACCGGCGGGAGGCGGCCACTACCGGGTGTTCACGCCGTACTGGCGTGCCTGGCTGTCCGCGCCCTGGCGGCATGAGCACCCGGCACCAGAGACGATCGCCATGCCCGCTGCCGGCGAACCGGGCGATATCCCGCACGTCGGCGCCGGGTATTCGCCCGGCCTCGCGCCCGGCGGCGAACGGGCGGCGCGGGAGCGGGCCCGGCACTGGATGGAGGACTGCCTGGCAGGCTATGCGGACACCCGCGACAACCTGGCCGCCGACGCGACTGCCCGGCTCAGCGCGTACCTGCGGTTCGGATGCCTGTCGGCGGTGGAGCTGGCGCGGGCCGCGCGGGCACGGCCCGGAGGAGGGGAGTTCTGCCGGCAGCTGGCCTGGCGGGATTTCTTCCACCAGGTCACGGCCGCGTTCGACCGGATCGGGGAGGCCGACTACCGTCCAGGCCGCCAGGCGTGGGCGGAGGACCCGCGGGCACTGCGTGCGTGGCGGGACGGCCGTACCGGGATACCCGTCGTGGACGCGGGAATGCGGCAGCTCGCCGCCGAGGGGTTCATGCACAACCGGGCACGGATGATCACGGCGTCGTTCCTGACCCGGACACTGGGCATCGACTGGCGTCACGGGTACCGGCACTTCGGCGCGCTGCTGGCGGATGGTGATGTGGCGTGCAACGCCGGCAACTGGCAATGGGTGGCGGGGACCGGCAACAACACCCGGCCTGGCCGGGTCATGAATCCGCTCCGCCAGGCACGGCGGTTCGACCCCGGCGGCGAGTACGTACGCCGGTACGTGCCCGAGCTCGCCGGACTTACCAGGCATCACATCCACACTCCGTGGCGGCTCCCCGCGGGCGAGCGGGAGCGGCTCGGCTACCCGCCGCCGCTGGCGGACATCGGCTAGGCACGCCCGCGCTACCCGCCGCCGCTGGCGGACATCGGCTAGGCACGCCCGCGCTACCCGCCGCCGCTGGCGGACATCGGCTAGGCACGTCCGCGCCGCGGCGGCAGCGGGATGAATCCGCTGGTCCGCGCCACGTACTCGGCGTACCCGGGACGGTTGCCCATCATCCGGCGTTCGGTGAGCCGCTGCCCGGTCCCCCTGGTCAAGACGACGGTCATCAGAACCGGGGAGACAACGGTCGCGAGCTGCGCCGGCGATGCGTAGCTGATCGCGAACAGGCCCCACCACATGCACGCGTCACCGAAGTAGTTCGGATGCCGGGTATACCGCCACAGCCCGCGGTCCATGACCTGGCCGCGGTTCGCCGGGTGCGCGCGGAACCTGGCGAGCTGCCAGTCCCCGATAGCCTCGAACGCGAAGCCGGCGATCCAGATGAGCACGCCGGCGACCGTGATCGCGCCGGGCCGTCCCGGCTCGGGCATCCCCGCCTGGAGCGGCAGGGTCGCCAGCCACAAGGTCAGCAGCTGCGGCAGGTACACCACGCGCAGCGCATAGCCGTTCCGGCTGCCCGGAGCGCGGGAAAGCAGATCCCGGTAACGCGGATCCTCGCCGGCTCCGCGCGCCCGCGCCGCCACGTGCAGCGCCAGCCGGGTCCCCCAGATCACGGCCGCGATCGCCAGCAGCCACCGGCGGACCGGGGTGCCATGGCCGGCGGAGGCCAGGAAGCTGGCCGCTCCCGCGACGGCGATGCCGGCTCCCCAGGCGACGTCCATGACGCTGTGCCTGCCCGTCCGGACACCGAGCACGAACGTCACGGCCAGCAGGGCCAGCAGCGATCCCGCGGTGACCAGGTACGTCACGAGCGCCTCGCCGCGAGGATCTGGTCGACGCCCATCCGCCCCTCCTCGAAGGCGAGGGCACCGCCGGCCAGGTACAGCCGCCACGACCGCGCGCGCTCCGGGCCGAGGATGGCCTCCGCCTCGGTGAAGCCCCGTTCGAGGTTCTCCAGCCAGGCGCGGATCGTGCGCACGTAGTGGGGGCGCAGCGATTCGACGCTCAGGACTTCCAGGCCCGCCTTCTCCAGCAGGCTCACCGTCTCCCCGACCGGCCGCATATGCATATCGGCCGCGACGTACGACTCGATGAACGCGCCTCCGCCCGGCGCGCATGCCCCCCGGGACATCTGCTGCACCAGGACGCGCCCGCCCGGGCGGAGCCGGTCCCGCAATCCGGCGCAGAACGCGGGGTAGCCGGCCGCGCCCACGTGCTCGCCCATCTCGACCGAGGCGATGGCGTCGTAGGAGCCGCCCGCCGGGTCGCGGTAATCCTGGACCCGTACCTCGGCCAGGCCGCCGAGGCCCAGCCTGGCGAGGCGCTCGCGGGCATAACGCCCCTGCGCGGCGGCCAGGGTGACCGCGGTTACCCTGGCGCGGCACCGCCCGGCGGCGTACACGGCGAGCGAGCCCCACCCGCATCCCAGGTCGAGCAGGCGGCTGCCCTCCCCGAGGCCGAGCTTGCGGCAGATCATGCCGAGCTTGTCGCGCTGCGCGTCGGCGAGGCCGTAGCCGGGGTCGTCCCGTGTCCAGTACGCACAGGAATAGGCCATGGACGGGTCGAGGATGAGCTGGTAGAACGACACGGGGATGTCGTAGTGCCCGGCGATCACCGCCTTGTCCCTCGCGCGGCTGTGCGGCCGCCCGCGATGCCGTGATTCGCACGCTGGCGGTGCCGGGGGAGGTCCGAAGGCCCCGAGCCGCCTGGCGGCCAGGACCGCCGTCAGCGCGAGGCCCGCCCGGTTAGCCGGGCCCGCGGCGCGCCCGCCGCGGATGGCCTGCCGGCCGCGGCGCAGCCCCTCGGCAAGATCGCCCTCGACGTCGAGGTCGCCGCTGACGTAGGCACGTGCCAGCCCTAGTTCGCCCGGGCGCCACAGCACGCGGCGCAATGCCCGGGGAGAGCGGAGCACCACCACGGGCGTGCCCTCCGGGCCGGCTTCACTGCCGTCCCACGCACGGACCCGTACCGGCAGGCATACGCCCGCGCGGGCGGCGGCCCGGGCGATCGCCTGCGCGGCGGTCATCGGGCACGCTCCAGCGTCAGGTGACGGACGTCCAGGTACCCGCAGCGGAAGCCGGCCTCGGCGTAGCAGAGGTAGAAGAGCCACATCCGGATGAAGACCTCGTCGAAGCCGAGCGCCGTGACATCGGCCTCACGGGCGCGGAACCGCTCGCGCCAGATCCGCAGCGTCTCGGCATAATGCGCGCCGAAGCCCCAGTGCCCGGTGATCCGCAGCCGGGTGCACCGGCTGAGGCTGTCTTCTATCGCCGTGACCGAGGGAATGAGCCCCCCGGGGAAGATGTATTTCTGGATCCAGGTGTAGGTGCGGCGGGTCGCCAGCATCCGGTCGTGCGGCATGGTGATGGCCTGGAGCACGACACGCCCGCCAGCGGCCAGCAGCCGGTCCAGCGTGGCGACGTACGCGTCCCAGTACCGTTCGCCGACCGCCTCGATCATCTCTACCGAGCAGATGGCGTCGAACTCGCCGTCCACGTCGCGGTAGTCCCGCAGTTCCACGGTTACCCGCCCGGCCAGGCCGGCCTCGGCGACCCGCCGGGCCGCCAGTTCCCGCTGCCGCCGGGAGAGGGTTATCGTGCGGACGCTGGCGCCGCGCCGGGCGGCCCGGATGGCCAGTTCGCCCCAGCCGGTTCCTATCTCCAGCAGGCGGCATCCCGGTCCCACGCCCGCCAGGTCGAGCACCCGGTCGGCCTTGCGCCGCTGCGCCTGCCCGAGCAGGTGGTCCTCGGCGGCGAGCGTTCCGTCCTGGCGGGTCTCGAACAGCGCCGAGGAGTATGTCATGGTCTCGTCGAGGAACAGGGCGAAGAACTCGTTCGACAGGTCATAGTGCCGGCTTATATTGCGCCGCGCGCCCGTTATGTCCTGCTCGTCGGCTGCCGGCTGGCTGCGCACGGCGATGCGGCGGGCCCGCTGCAGCAGAGGCGGCACCAAGTCGCCGACGTGCGAGGCGAACACGGTCAGCAGGCCCGTCAGGTCCGCGCAGTCCCAGTCGCCGGCCTGGTAGGACTCCCCGAAGCCGATCAGCCCCCCGGCGCCCAGCCGGCCGAAGAAGGCACCGGGATCGTGCAGGACCATGACGGGCGCGGCGGCCGAGCCGGCGCCGATCGTGCGCCCGTCCGGCAGCCGTACCCGTACCGGCAGCCGGCGCACTGCCGCGGAGAACAGGGCACGGGCGACGGCGGCCCGCACCGGCGAGCCCGGCTTGGCGGCGACATCGGGCCACCGGCCGGGGTCGGCGGTCCAGCCGGCGGCGTGCTGCGTGCTGATCACTAGACCCCCCTCTGGCAGACATGGGGCGGCCGGGGCACCGGCCGCAGCCCGCGCAGGTACAACTTCACGCCCTGCCACCTGATCCGCGCGGAGACCATGGCCGGCGCCCAGGGGTGCCGGATAGCGGCCCGGAGCAGTGCCCGGGTGCTGGCTCGTGCCGCGGTGCCGCGCACAGCGGCGGCGAACCGCGTTCCGCCTGGCCGCTCCAGGATCACGCTCAGCGCCAGGCGCGGCCCCGGGCGCGGCAGGCTCATCCGGTACCAGCCGTCGACCGGGTAATACGGGGAAACGTAGAACGCCTTCGGTACCCGCGCCCGTCCACGGTCGTCGGTGCGCAGCAGGTAGGCATGCCGCTGGCCGTAGGTGTTGTGCACCTCGGCGATCACGCAGCCGAGCGTGCCGTCTGCCCGGTGGCACCAGAAGAGCGTCAGCGGGTTGAAGACGTATCCCAGCATCCGGGCGTGGGCGAGCATCAGCACCCGGCCGCCGCGGACGTCGATGCCATGCCCCCGCAGGAAGTCATCGACGTTCGCGCGGATGGAGCGCGCCGGGTCGCCAAGGTGATCGCGAGCCTGGAAAGCCGCGAGCACCCCGTGCCTGGGAAGGTCATCGAGGTCGACGAGCCAGAGGTAGGTGCGGTAGCTGAAGGCGTTCCGCACCGGCGTGAGCCTGGCATGGAAGATCCGGCACTCGTATATCAGCGGCCCGTGCGGCATGCCGGTCACCAGGTGCCTCCCAGGGCGCGCGCCGCGGCAACCCCGGAACGGCAGCCGTCCTCATGGAATCCCCACCCCTGGTAGGCGCCAGCGAAGCTGGTGACCGGGGTGTTCAGTCCGGGCAGGCGCCGCTGCGCGGCGACCGACTCCCGGGTGTAGGCGGGATGCGCGTAGTCCATCGTGGCGATGACGAGTTCCGGGTCCACATCGTCGGCGCCGCCCAGCGTGACGATGTAGCCGGGATCGGGCGGCAGGCCCAGCAGGCGGTTCAGGTGGTAGCTGATCCGGGCACGCCCGCTGCCCGTCCCGCGGCAGGCCAGCGAGTAGTTCCATGACGCGCGGGTCGCCGGGCTGGCCGGGAGCAGCCGGGAATCGGTGTGCAGCACCGCCCGGTTGGCCGTGTATCCGAAGGCCCCGAGCACGGCCTTCTCGGCGTCGGTGGGCGGGTCCAGCAGGGCAAGCGCCTGATCGGGGTGCGTCGCGATCACCGCGGCGTCGAATCCGGTTTCCCTGCCCGAGGCGTCGCGTACTTCCACCCCGTCGGGGTGACGGCGGACTGAGCGCACCGGCGCCGAGAGCCGTACCTCGTGCAGCCGGGCGGCGATCCGCTCGACGTAGCGGCGGGAACCGCCCCGGACGGTCCGCCATTGCGGCGAGCCGGTGACCGACAGCATGCCGTGGTTCGCCAGGAAGGCGAACAGGTACCCGGCGGGGTAGTCCATGGCCGTGCCGGGCGGGCACGACCAGACGGCGGCCACCAGCGGTATCGCGAAGTGTGCCGCGAAGTACCCGGAGAAACCGGCCGCGCGCAGGAACTCCCCGACGGGCAGGTCGCCGGAGGTCCCTGTCTCCAGCACCCGCCTGGCGGCCCGGTGAAACCTCGGTACCTCCGTCAGCATCCGCAGGTAACGGACGCCGCCGCGCGGTACGCCGGCACCGAGACCCGCCACGCCGCGCTTGCCCGCGTAGCGGACGCCGCAGCCCGAGCAGCTCACCGACATGCTCATGTCTGATGCCCGGGTGGTCACGCCGAGTTCGGCGAACAGCCGGGTGAGCAGCGGGTACGTCCGCTCGTTGTAGACGATGAACCCGGTGTCGACCGGAAGGCGGCCGGAGCCGACCAGGTGCGTGTCCGCGTGGCCGCCGAGCCGGTCATCGGCCTCGAACAGGGTAACCCGGCCGGTTCGCGACAAGATGTACCCGGCCGTCAGGCCGCTGATCCCGCCGCCTATGACAGCGATGCTGCGTTCAGCCATCCCCCTCCTCTCGTCGGCGCCGTCATGTCATTCGGGACGGAAGCGGCTCCGGATTGGCCGGCCGCGGTTCCCGGCCCAGGACATGGCGCAGCGCGCTCTCCAGGCGGGGGTGGCGGAAGGAATGCGAGGCCGCGGCGAGGAGCGCCGGGCGGACCCGCTGGCTCGCCAGCGCGATCTCCCTCGCCCCCTCCGCGCCCAGCAGCAGGCGCGGGCCGGCGGCCGGCACGGGCAGCGACGCGGGGCGGCCGAGTACCCGCCCCAGCACGCGCGCGTAGTCCGCGCCGCGCAGTTCGCCGGGTGCCACCGCGTTCACCGGACCGGAAATCGCCGGATCGGTGAGCGACCGCAGGTAGATGTCCAGCAGGTCGTCCAGGCCGATCCATGGCAGCCACTGCGAGCCGTCGCCGAGCGGCCCGCCCAGTCCGGCTGAGAACAGCGGCCGCATCAGGGCGAGCATGCCGCCGAGCGGGGACTGCACGATGCCGGTGCGCACCCGGACCGTCCTGATTCCGGCGGCCTCGGCGGGAGCCGCGGCATCTTCCCACGCCGCGACCACGTCGGCGAGGAATCCGGTGCCCCGTTCGCTGTGCTCGGTCAGGACCTCGTCGCCCCGGTCGGGCCCGTAGATCCCGACCGCGGACGCCGTGACGAACACGCGCAGCGAAGCGGGACGCTTCGCGGCCAGCGCGGCGAGCCCGCGGGTAGGGCCGGCCCGGCTGCGGAAAATCTCCTTCTTGCGGTCGGCGGTGAACCGGCCGCCGATGGAGGCGCCCGCGAGGTGGACGAGCGCGTCAACGCCTTCCAGGATCGCCGGATCGGGGTCATCGGGCTGCCACCTCCGCTCGCCGGCCCCCCGCGGGGGCCGGCGTACCAGCCGGATCACCCGATGGCCGCCGGTCGTCAGCAGCGCCGTCAGCGCCGAGCCGACGAGCCCGCTGGAGCCGGTCACGGCGACGGTCAGCGGCTCCGGGCACCGCGCGCGAGCCCTGGAGTGGGCGGCCAGGTCGCCCGCCAGCTGCCGGTGCCGGTAGGCGAACATCGAGCACAGCAGGGACGCCGGGACCTGTGTGTCCACGACGTCGGTAACCAGTGTCGACTCCTCCCCCGCCGCGTCGAACCCGTGGATATGCCGCCAGCGCAGGCCTGGCAGCGGCGACAGCAGCGTGTCGGTGAACTGATGCGGCGGGTCATAGCCATCCGGGTCGTGGCCGGCCACCCAGCGCAGGCCGCCGGGCAGCCGGAGCACCGCCTGCCCGTCGCGGACGCTGGGCGCTTCCCGCAGCACGCGGACCGGCTGCCAGGGCGGCATCAGACGTACGATCGCTCCCGGGCGGGCATGCCATGCGAAGACCTCGCCGATCCTGGCGTTCACCACGCTGGAGCACGTCAGTGACATCTATGCCATCTCCTTCGTGCGGCCTGTTCCGGCCCGCATAAATAAATACTAAATTACACTAAGACTAGCCGCTAGGAGGGCCCGGTGCAGCTAAGGGATGCGGCCGAAAGCCTTGGCGTCCACTACCAGACCGCCTATGGCTGGGTACGCTCGGGAACGCTGCCTGCGCGCAAGACCCACCGGGGATACGAGGTCAGCGAGGACGACGTGCGCGCTCTCGCCGAGCGCCGCGCCGCCGGCGCCGCGCCCCGCCGGGAGATCCGCATCCGGGACTGGGCGGCGCAGGCCGACGGGCTATATGGCGCGCTCGTCGCCGGCGACGAGACCAGGGCGCGGCACTTTTTCGGACGGCTGAGCCCGGGGGTGCCGCTGATCGACGTGTGCGACCTCATCATCGCCCCCGCGCTGCGCCGGATCGGCGCCGAGTGGGCCGCCGGAGGCGTTTCCATCGCCGTCGAGCACCGGGCGACGGCGATCTGCGAGCGGCTCATCGCCCTCCGCGCCCAGCAGCCGCAAGGCCGGCCGCGCGGGGTCGCGGTCACCGCGACCCCGCCCGGTGAACGGCACGCGCTGCCCGCCTTGATGGCCGCGGCGATCCTGCGGGAAGACCGCTGGCACGTCCATCACCTGGGAGCGGACCTGCCGGTGGACGAGCTCATCGGGCTGGCCAGGGCCGCGGCCGCGGACCTGGTCGTGCTGTCAGCCGCCAGCGCCGACGCCGTCCGGCTTGCCGCGCGCGCCAGCCGGGAGATACTGGCTGGCCTGCCGGGAGTGCGCGTCGCGGCTGGCCGTCCGGGCGCCACGCTGCGCCAGCTGCGAACGCTGGCCAGGGCCGCTGACACGTAGGTCACGACGCGCAGCTCACCGAGCCCCGCGGCGCGCGGCGTGCCCGGCCCGGGGCGGACGCCCGGGCCGGGCACGGCCGGATTCAGGAGGACGGCTCAGGAGGACGGCGGCATCAGGACGGCGTTGATGATGTAGACGGTGGCGTTGGCGGTCTGCACGTTGCCGCACACGACGTCAGCGCCGTTGACCTTGTAGGTGCCGCCGCTCATCGCGGGCGTGATCGTTCCTCCTTCGAGGGTCCTGACCGGCTTGCCGGAGGCCAGCTGCGCCGGCGTGATGCGACCGGAGGCCACGTGGTAGGTGAGGATCTTGGTCAGCTCGGCCTTGCTGGCGAGCACCTTGTCCAGGGTGGAGGCGGGGATCTTGGCGAACGCGGCGTTATCCGGCGCGAACACGGTGATGCCGGACGCGGAGTTCAGCGTGTCGACGAGTCCCGCCTTCTTCACCGCCGATACCAGCGTGGACAGGACAGGGTTCGCGGAGGCGGCGGTGGCGACCGGGGCGGTGGCCATTCCGGTGAAACTGCCTGCCCCGCTCTTGGGCACCGCGGAACAGGCGGGGCCGAAGTCGGTCACCGTCGTGGCCGGCGCGGACCCGCCCGCCGCCGGGGATGACGCCGCGGGCTGGGACGAGGATGACGCCGCGGGCTTGGCCGGCGATGACGCCGAGGACGCGGATCCAGACGAGCTGCAGGCCACGGCGCTCAGGGCCAGGCCCGCGCCGAGCGCGGAAACGGCGAGGCGATAACGGTTCACGGTTTTCTCCTCCTGATATCGGTTGGTGTCGTTGTGCGCGGGATGGCTCAGGTGACGGTGACGACGACGGAGTCCCAGCCGCTCGCGCCGTCGGGGAACGGGTTGGCTTCCGCGGGCGTCTGCGTCGCGCCGGCGCTGTCGGTGGCGCGGACCCGCAGCTGATGCAGGCCGGGGGAGGCGTCCCACGTCCACATCCACTGCCGCCAGGTATCGGTGCCGTCGGCGGCGGCCAGGCGCGCCTCGTGCCAGGGGCCGCCGTCGGCGCTGACCTCGACGGCGGCGATACCGCGCGCGGGTGCCCAGGCGACGCCGGCGACCGTGACCGCTCCGGCCGGGATGCGGGCCAGCGGCCGGGGAACATCGATCCGGGATTCGGTCTTGACCGGGGCGCGTGCGGCGTAACCGCGCTGGGTCCAGTAGGCGCGCCGGGCGGCGAAGGTGGTGACGGTCAGGCGGGTGACCCACTTGGTCGCCGAAACGTACCCGTACAGTCCCGGCACCACCATGCGGGCCGGGAAGCCGTGCGCGACCGGGAGCGGCTGCCCGTTCATCCCGACGGCTACCAGCGCGTCGCGGCCGTCCAGGATGGCCTGCAGCGGGGTGGAGATGGTCATGCCGTCCGCGCCGGCGCTGAGGACCTGGTCGGCGCCGCCGCGGATGCCGGCCCGGCGCAGCAGTCGCGCCAGCGGGACGCCGAGCCAGCGGGCGTTGCCCGCGTAGGGGCCGCCGACCTGGTTGGAGACGCATACCAGGGTGATGTCGGCCTCGGTCAGCGGCATCCGCAGCAGCTCGCCGAAGGTGAGCTGGAGCGGCCGCGTGACCATGCCGTCGATCAGCAGCGTCCAGGTGTCGGGCGGCACCTGCGGCAGCACCAGGTCGATATCCACCCGGTAGAAAGCGCTATTAGGTGTGAAAAACGGCGTGATCCCGGGCACCGCCAGCCGCGTGCCGGCCGGGAGCGGCGGCGCCGGGACAGCCGCGGCCGGCAGCTTGATCCGCGACCGGAGCGCGGTGACGCTGAACCGGCCCAGCAGCGCCTGCCCCCCCGCCCCGCCCGCGGCGGCGAACGCGGCCACGCCCGCGCCCGCCAGCAGCAGGCGGCGCCGGGCCGGGCCGGCCGACGTGACGGCGTGCCCGGCCCGCCCGGAAACATGGTCCTCTCCGGGAGCGTCCTCTCCCGCGGCCCCGCCGTCTGCGGCGGTGCCGCCCGCCTCCAGGGCCGTGCCAGGTTCCCGGCCGCGGCGGGGGAACGCCCTCCCGGCCGCGCGTGCCAGCAGCGCCAGCGCCGCGCCGGCCACCGCGGTTCCCGCAAGGGCGGGGGCGGCATCAGCGGCTGAAGCCTGCGGCCGGGTGACGGCGGCGGCGACGCCCGCCACGGCGAAGACGGCCAGCACCGCCAGTCCGTAACGCAGGCGGCGCATCGCGATGATCCCGGCCAGCATCGCGCACAATGCGATGACCACGACGATCCCCGCGATGAGGGCGTCTTTGTCATGCGAGCCGAAATGCGCGATCGCGAACTCCTTGACCGGAACCGGAGTCAGGCTGATCGCCGCATTCCCGGCCGCGACTACGGGGCTGCCCAGCGGCCCGGTCAGGCCGGCGGCCAGCTGCCCGGCGGCCAGCCCGGCCGCGGCGGCCAGCACGCCGCCGGCAGCCCCGGCGCCCAGCCTGGGCAGTCCAGTCAATGGTTTCCGGAACATCACGCACCGCATTCGCGGCGGTCCGCGTCGCGGATTGGTTCGTTTTTCCCCAGCTCTGTCCGCGACGGTGCTCCATGCCGGCGTGTCCACGACCAATCCGGGCCGCCGCCGGGCTCGAATAGCAGTCATGAACACGCCCACAGCAGGCCAGCGGCGTCAGCCAGGCCCTGGCCGTCCGGAGGGGAGCGGCCAGGGCCTGGCTGGGCTGCTGGCCCGGGTCGCCCGCGGTGACCACGCCGCTTTCGAGGCGGTCTACGACCAGCTCGCGGGGCCGGTCTACGGGATCGTCCGCAAGGTGCTGCGCGACCCCGCCCAGTCAGAGGAAGTCGCCCAGGAAGTCATGCTGGAGATCTGGCGCACTGCCTCCCGGTTCGACCCCAGCCGCGGCGGAGCGGCCTCCTGGGCGCTGACGATCGCCCATCGCCGCGCGGTGGACCGGGTCCGAGCCGAGACGGCCGCGGCCGAACGCGCCCGCAAGCTCGCCCCCGGGCCGGTCGCCGGCGACGACGTCGCCGAACTCGTCGAGACGGCGCTGGACCGCCAGCGAGTGCGCCGGTGCCTGGGCGCGCTGACCGCCCTGCAAGCGGAGGCCGTCAAACTCGCCTACTACGGCGGGTATACCTATCCCCAGGTCGCTGAACTGCTCGGGATCGCGCTCGGCACCGTCAAGACCCGCATCCGCGATGGCCTGATCCGGATGCGTGACTGCCTGGAGGTGCCCTGGTGACCGCCATGGATCACGATCTCCACCTGCTCACCGGCGCATACGCCCTTGACGCCCTCGACGGCATCGAGCGTGCCCGGTTCGAACGGCACCTGGCACGGTGCGGCTCGTGCCGGGAGGAGGTCCGCGGGCTCCGCGAGACCGCCGCCCTGCTCGCCAATGCCACCGCCATCACGCCCCCGCCGGAGATGCGCCAGCGGGTCCTGGCCGCGACCGCGCAGATCCGGCAGCTTCCCCCGCCTGGCCACGCCGCTCCTGTTCTCGGCGTCTACCAGGCGGCCCGGCGCCGCCTCGGCTCTGCCCGCCCCGCCGTCATGATCGCGGTCACCGCCGTGGCAGCGGTCATCGTGGCGCTGCTGGTCCTTCAGGTGACCACCGTGCGCCAGCTTCATTCCGCCCAGGCGCGCAGTCAGGCGATCGCCGCCGTGCTCTCCGCGCCCGATGCCCGCATTCAGACCACCAGCACCAGAGTCGGCGGTACCGTCACTGCCGTCGTCTCCCCGGGCCACCAGGAGGCGGTCGTCACCACCGCCGGAATGCCGGCCCTGCCCGGCGGGCGCGTATACCAGCTCTGGGTCATGTCCAAGGGCGGCGCCCGCTCCGCGGGGCTGCTCCTGGCCAGCGATGAGCCCGCCCTCGCCAGCGGATTCGGCGCCGCGGACCAGCTCGGCATCACCATCGAACCCGCCGGGGGCACTACCCGGCCTACCACCGCGCCCATCGTCGTCATCCCCGCGCGGGCATAGCGGTGAGGCCAGGCCGGGGCCGGGACCGGAAGGCGGCGGGGCCGGGCCGCCGGGGCTAGGACCGCCGGGCCGGGCCGCCGCGGCCGGGGCACCAGCGGGCTTCCCGGCCGCGGCCGGCCACCTCGGGTCAGGTGCCCGCAAGAGGGAGGAAGCCCGCGGCCGGCCGCTCCCGGCTCGCGGTCAGCCGAGGCGGGTCACCTCGACGGTGACGTCCATCATGCTCTCCGGGGGGCCGCGGTAGATGCCCTTCAAGCGGTAGATGCCCTTCAACGGCGGTACGTCGGCGTAGTCGCGGCCGCGCGCCACCACCACGTGCCGCTCCCCCACCGGCGCGCCGCTCGTCGGGTCGAGAGCGAACCACGAGCCGGCCCAGCACTCCACCCAGGCATGGCTCTGCCCGACCGCGGTGCTGCCCGGCTGCGCCGACGCGTTCGGATGCAGGTAGCCGGAGACGTAGCGGGCCGGCAGCCCGGCCGCGCGCATCAGCGCGACGGTCACGTGCGCCATGTCCTGGCACACCCCCTGGCCTTTGTCCCAGGCTTCCTGGGCGTCGGTGCGCACACCGGTGGCGCCGGGCACGTAGCTCACCCGCTCGCGCACCCGCGCCGAGATCGCCTCGGCCGCCTCGGCCGGCGGCACGCCCCGCAGGTCGGCGACCACGGCGGCGATCTCCGGCGTCACTGTGGTCAGCCTGGTCGGCAGCAGGAACTCAAGCAGCCGCCCTTCGGGCGCCACCGCATGCAGTTGCTCCCAGTCCGGCCGGCCTTCCGCCGCAACCCCGGCCGGGCACTCCGTCTCCACCGTGGCCACCGCGCGGATCAGCAGGTCCTCGTGCGGATCCGGCAGGTCGAAGACGCTGACGTACGTGCCCCAGTAGTCGTTGTAGGTCCACACCGGCACGCCAGGACCGACCATTATCCGGGACTTTAGAGTCGTCTGCGTCGGCAGCGTCAAGGGTGTCATCCTGGCCTCGTTGAACGAGGTCAGGACCGGGCCCGCGTACCTCACGCGGGTGGTGTGCTCGATCCGCAGCCGCCAGCTCACGCTCAGCCGCCCCGTTCCCAGGCGACTGGCGACTGGTACTGGAAGTACCGCCTGGCGATCGCCTCGCTCGCCTGCACACAGGTCTCCTGCAAGGTGGTCAGCAGCTCCGGCAACTGGGACGGGAGCTGCTCCGGGTCAGCGTATTCCAGCCTGGTCCGCAGCGTGCCGACCGGCCGCCGCGCCGGGTCGTCGACGCCCATCCGCACCGGCCCCGGGGACAGGGCGGCCAGGCATTCCTCCGCCGTGGCGAGCGCGTGCACGACCGACCGCGGGAACAGCCGGTCAAGCAGCAGGAACTCGGCGACCCGCGCGGGCTCGGCGGCCCAGCCGTGCGTGCGGATGAACGACTCGTGCGCGCCGCACGCCCGCAGCAGCACCGGCCAGCCGAGGTCGTCGGGGGCGGACATCCGGGCCAGCAGCAGCCGGGCGGTCATGTCCGCGCGCTCAAGGCTGCGGCCGAGCACCAGGAACCGCCACGCGTCGTCGTGGCTCATCGTCGAGTCGGCGAGCCCGAAGAACAGCGCGGCCCGCTCCCTGACGAACCGCAAGTACACGTGCGGGCCGAGCCGCTCGGCCGCCCGCCGCTGCCCGGCCAGCCCGTGCGCGGTGACGTTGAGGCACTCCCACATCTCGCTGGAGACGACCTCCCGGATGCCGCGGGCGCCGGCCCGCGCGCCGAGCATGGCGCCGGCGATCGCGCTCGGGCTCTGCGTGTCGTAGACCAGCCGGAACAGCACCACGCCGATGTCCAGCTCGGCGTCGGTGCCGGCCGCCACCCCCAGGATGCCGAACAGCGCGCGGCACGCCGCATCCGACCCGGCCCCGGACTCGCCGAGCATCCGGTGCACGTAGACGTCTATCAGCCGCGCGGTGTCGTCGGCGCGCTCCACGTAGCGCCCGGTCCAGTACAGGGTCTCCGCGATCCGGCTGAGCAGCTCGCCGTTCACCGGCCGGCCGCTCTCACTGGCCGGGACCGCCCTGCCTGCCGGCGGCTGCCACGCCGGGAGCATGGCTTCTTGCTGTTATCGGGGGCAAGGGCAACGGCAACCGTTCCGACGGCGGCTGTCCCGCGAGGGATTTTTCCGGACGGGCCCGTGCTAGTACCCAGGTGTCCTTGGATCCTCCGCCCTGGCTTGAGTTCACGACGAGCTCTCCCTCAGGGAGGGCGACCCGGGTCAGCCCGCCGGGCAGCACCCAGACCTCGCTGCCGTCGTTGACCGCGAACGGCCGCAGGTCAATGTGCCGCGGCGCCAGCTTCTCCCCCACGAGCACCGGGGAAGTGGACAGCGCCACCGGCCGCTGGGCTACCCAGCCGCGCGGGTTCGCGGCCACCTGCTCCTTCAGGGCGGCCAGCCGTTCCGGCGCGGCACGCGGGCCGATGACGATGCCGGCGCCGCCGGCCCCGTCCACCGGCTTGAGCACCAGCTGGTCCAGCGCGCCGAGCACCCAGGCGAGCACGTCCGGGTCGTCGAGCCGGTACGACTCCACGTTCTCCAGCAGCGGCTCCTCACCCAGGTAGTACCTGATCAGGTCGGGCAGGTAGGTGTAGATGAGCTTGTCGTCGGCCACCCCGTTGCCGATGGCGTTGGCGACGGTCACGTTGCCCGCCCGGGCCGCGTTGATCAGGCCCGGGCAGCCGAGCAGCGAGTCCGGCCGGAAGTGCATCGGGTCGAGCCAGTCGTCGTCCACCCGCCGGTAGATCACGTCGACCGGGCGGCGGCCATGGGTGGTGTGCACGTAGACCCGGTTCCGCCAGCAGAACAGGTCGCGCCCCTCCACGAGCTCCACGCCCATCAGGCGGGCGAGCAGCGTGTGCTCGAAGTACGCGGGGTTGTGCACGCCGGGGGTGAGCACGACGACGAACGGGTCCGCCGCGCCGTGCGGCGCGGCCGCGCGAAGCGCGCCGAGCAGCCGTGACGGGTACTCGTCCACCTCGTGCACCCGCTGCTCGGCGAAGAGGGCGGGGAACGTGCGGGTCATGGCGAGCCGGTTCTCGATCACGTAGCTCACCCCGGACGGGACGCGCACGTTGTCCTCGAGCACCCGGAACGTGCCGTTCTCGTCCCGGACGAGGTCGATGCCGGCGACATGCACCCGCACGCCGTTCGGCGGGACAATACCGGCCACTTCGCGGCGGAACTTCTCGGAGGTGAAGACGAGCCGCCACGGGACCACGCCGTCGTCGAAGGCGCGGCCGGAACCGTACACGTCGGCGAGGAACGCCTCGAGCGCGCCGACCCGCTGCCGGACGCCGCGGGCGACGAGATCCCACTCGGCGGCGTCGATGACCCGCGGTATCAGGTCGAGCGGAAAGGGCCGCTCCTCGCCCGCGTAGTCGTAGGTGACCCCGCGGTCGGTGAACACCCGTGCCAGCTGGTCCGCGCGGAACCGCAGCTCACCCGGGTCCATCGGCTGCAGAACCGAGACCAGCGCGTCGTAGGCGGCGCGGGGTTTGCCCGGTGCCGCGAACATCTCGTCCCAGGCCCCGGCGAGCCGGTAACCATCGAAAATGTCCGCCACGTCCCCCAGCGTAGACACCTGCTGTTCCACTTATATTTCAGCAGGAGACAGCCATGTTTCCGGCTGTTTCCGCGGATATCCGGTTCCGGCGGCCGATGACGTGCCGGGCTGAAATCGCCATCCCCGCCACGCCGTTACGGCTCCCAGGCCCGCAACTGGATGGGCAAATTACGGCAAAACGGTCGCGAAACCGCGCGTCTGAGTTCCTGAGCCGCCCGGATCGCCCCAGGGCGCGCGGCGATCCCCGCTCCGTGGCCGGCCCGGCCGCCCGGGACGAAACCAGCGCGGCGCACCGGTCGCCCTGACCCCGGCCGGCAGCGCAGCCGCGGCATGCCGGCGGCGCCCCTTCGGCTCCCCGGCCATCCGGCCCACGGCCGCCCCGGCCGGGATCGCGCGGCCAGGGCCAGGCCACGAGGGCGGTTAGCCTTGGGGTGAGAGGAGCGGCGATATGTACATTCCGGCCTCCTTCGCCCCGGACGAGGCGACGGTCAGGGACCTGCTGCACCACCATGGCGCCGCCGACCTGGTGACGCTGACGGCCGAGGGGCTGGTGGCGACGATGCTGCCGTTCGTCTACGTGCCCGGCGCCGGGGAGCTGGGGGCGCTGCACGGGCACCTCGCCCGGAACAACCCGCAGTGGAGGCTCCCGGCCCAGGGCGAGGCGCTGGCCATCGTGCGGGGACCCGACGCGTACATCACCCCGTCCTGGTACGCGTCCAAGGCCGAGCACGGCCGGGTCGTGCCGACCTGGAACTACGTGACCGCGCACGTGTACGGCCGGCTGGCCGTGCACGACGACCCGCGCTGGACCGAGGACCTGGTCCGCCGCCTCACCGCCAAGCACGAGGCCGCCCGCGCGCGCCCCTGGTCGGTGGACGACGCGCCCCGCGCCTTCATCGAAGGCCAGCTCCGCGCCATCGTCGGCGTCGAGCTGGCGATCACCCGGATCGAGGCCAAGGCCAAGCTCAGTCAGAACCGTCCGGCCGCCGACGTGGACGGCGTGATCGCCGGCCTGCGCGAGCGCGGCGACAGGGCCAGCGCCGACGCCGTGGAGCGGGCGAACGCGTCACGCCGGTGACGGCGGGAACGCGGGTGCCATGGGGGTGTCACCGGGCCGCCGCACGGCGGCCCAGCTCCGCCTCGCCGGCGGCGCGCATGGCCTCCAGGGGGGCCGGCTTCCCGGTCATCAGCTCCACCTGGGCGGCCGCCTGGTGCAGCAGCATCGCGAAACCGCTCGCCACCAGGGCGCCCGCGGCGGACGCGGCCTCGGCGAGAGGGGTCGGCCACGGGTCGTACACCACGTCGAGCAGCGCCGCCGGGGCCTGGCCAGTCAGCCGCATACGTTCGGAATAACCGTCGGCAGCGCCGGCGGGCACGGTCGATATCAGCAGGCCGGGGGCGGGGCCGCCCGTCTCCAGGTCGGTGAACGGGCGCAGCCGGACCCGCAGGCGCAGCCGCTCCGCGACGGCGAGCAGGCCGGCCGCGCGGACGGGGTCGCGGACCACGACGTCGGCGCCGGCCGCGCCGAGTTCCGGCAGGGCAGCCAGCGCCGAGCACGCCGTCGCGCCGCCGCCGAGGATGGTGACGCTGCCCGGCGGCGGGGCGCCCACTTCGGCCAGGGCATCCACGATGCCCCGCACGTCGGTGTTGTAGCCGTACCGGCCGTCCGGGCGGAACACCACCGTGTTGGCTCCGCCGGTGACGGCGGCCAGCGGGTCGGTGCGGTCAAGCAGCGGCAGCACGGTCCGCTTCAGCGGCATCGTCAGCGACAGCCCCGCCCAGTCCGGGCCGCGGGAGGTGACGAAGGCCGGCAGGGCGGCCTCGTCGCACTCGACCGCCTGGTACGTCCAGCCGTCGAGGCCCAGCTCGGCGTAGGCCGCGCGGTGCAGCGCCGGCGACAGCGAGTGGGCGATCGGCTTGCCGAGGACTGCTGCTTTCATGCGTCCGACGTTACCTGGGTTACCGGGGGTACGAGGGTTACTGGCCCGCCAGCGGGGTCGCCGAGAAGCTGGACTTGCCGCCCGGACGGGTGATGAAGTACAGCCAGTTGCCGGCCGCGGGGTGCAGCACGCCCTGGATCGCCGCGTCGCCCGGGTTGCAGATGGGCCCCGGCGGCAGGCCCGGGTTCAGGTACGTGTTGTACGGGCCCGGGGTACGGGTCTGCGCGATCGTGGCGCTGACGGCGTACTTGCCGAGGCCGTAAAGCACGGTGCTGTCGAACTGCAGGTGCATGCCGATCTTGAGCCGGTTGCTGATCACGCGGGCGATCTTCGGGTAGTCGGACACGGAGCCGCCTTCGGCCTGCGCCAGGCTGGCCTCGATGATCACCTGCTCCGGGGTGAGGCCCACCTTCGCCGCGGCGGCGCTGAGGTCGATCTGCTGCGCCTCGACGTCGTACCGCTGGACCATGGCCCGCAGGATCTGGAGCGCGCTTTCGTCCGGCTGGATGGCGTAGGTGGCGGGGAACAGGTAGCCCTCGGCCCTGCCCTTGGCGTAGGAAGGCAGGCCTAGCTGGGCCGGGTGGTCGATGACCTGCTGGAAGTCCGCCAGCGGGATGGAGGTGTCCTTGGCGAGCAGCGCGATGACCTGCGAGGCGCGCTTGCCCTCGGGGATCGTGACGGTGAGCTGGACCCGGTTCTTCGGGTTGAGCAGGGCAGCGTACGCGAGGCTGGCCTGCATGTGGCGGTTGAGCCTGTAGAAGCCCGCCTCGAGGCCCGCGGTGTCCGCGCTGCGCTCGGCGGCGAGTTCGAACGCCCGCGCGCTCGCGACCACGCCCTGCTGAACCAGCCGGGGCCCGAGGCTGAACGCGGTGTCGCCGGCCTTGACCTGGACGGTGACCGCCGGGCCGGTGCCCGGGCCCGAGTAGTCGGCCGGGTGGTACTTGCTCTCGTAGAGGTGATAGGCGTACCCGCCGCCGACGAGCAGCGGGACCAGGATGACCACCAGCGCGATCCACGGCGCCAGGCGGCGGACCGGGCCGCGGCGCGGGCGCTGCTCCCTGTCATCGCGGCCGCCGCCGCGGCCGCCGCGGCCGCGCGGGCCGGGCGGGCCGGGCGGGCCGGGCTCGCCGCGGTAGTCGTAGTCGTCCTGGTCGCCGAATCCCGGCAGGAACGAGCCGCCGCGCTGGCCGGGCTCCCCGCCCGCGTGGCCCTCCTGGCCGTACGGGGCGCCGCCGCGCGACTGGTACCGGTAGCGGTCGGGCGGATAACCGCCGGCCGCGGGGCGCGGGGCCATGGCCCGCGGATCGTGCCCTTGCGGATGCTGCCGCGGGCCGGCGCCCGCGCCCGGGCGCTGGGGCTGCGACCAGGGGGGCGGCCGTTCGCCGGGCTGGCCGTAGCCCGGCCGCGGCCCCTGGCCGCGGCCGGGGCGCGCGTATCCGGGGCCCTGGGGATGGGCGTATCCGGGGCCCTGGGGCGGGCGGCCGCCCGGCTGGCCCGGCGGCCAGGGGGCGTCGTCCCGCCGCGGCTGCTGGCGGCCCTGGCCGTCGTGCCCGCCCGGGCCCGCGGGCGGGCCGTAGCCGTACGGACCGCCGCGGCCGGGATCGCGGCCGCCGAAGTCGCGGTCGCCAGGGCCGCGGCGGCCGGATCCGCGCCCGCCGCCCGCGCCGTAGCCGCCGTTCACTGGCCGGCCCCGGGACGCAGGAGCTCGCCCGGGGCGCGCCCGGTGCGGCGCTCGGACTCCAGCGCCGCTTCCAGCAGCACCGCCGCGGCGGCGGAATCGACGGTCTGCCGCCGCGCGCGCGAGTCGCGGCCGACCTGGCGCAGCGCGTCGTGCGCCGTGGCGGTGGTGAAACGCTCGTCGACAAGCCGCACCGGCAGCGGCGCCACCCGGGCGGCCAGGTCCGCCGCGAACCGCTTCGCGGCGGCGGCCGCCGGGCCCTCGCGGCCGGACAGGGACCTGGGCAGACCCACCAAGATCTCTATCGCCTCCTCGGCCGCGGCGAGCGAGGCGAGCGCGTCCAGGTCGCCCCTCCCCCGCCGCACGACGGTCAGCGGGGTGGCGAGGACGCCGCTCGGGTCACTGCGCGCCACGCCAATGCGGACCGAGCCCGGGTCGACCGCCAGGCGTACCCCCGGCCTCACCGGATCACCAGCCCGCGAAAGCATGGCAACACGTTACCCGCCGGTTCGTCCGCTGTCCCGCAGTGCATGTCGAACGGCGTCAAAAGCCGCATTTACCGCACTGGCCCCGCTGCCCGGCGCACCGCCCCCCTGCGCGATGTCCGGCCTGCCGCCGCCGCCGCCGCCGAGCGCCTTCGCCGCGGCACCGACCAGGGTGCCCGCGGCGAGCCCGGCTCCGCGGCCCGCCTCGTTCACCGCGATCACGACCACCGGCCGGTCGGCCGGGACGCCGGCGATCATCACCGCGCCCGGCTGCCGGGCCGGGAGCCTGCCGCGCACGTCGAGCGCGAGCTTGCGCATGGCGTCGGCGTCGGTGCCGTCCGGCACCCGGTGCGCGGCGAACGCGATCCCGCCGACGTCCTCCGCCCCGGCCGCGATCTGACCGGAGGACTGGAGCAGCTCGGCCGAGCGGAGCCGTGCCAGCTCGCGTTCGGCTTCCCGCAGCCGGGCCACTACCCCGGAGATCCGCTCGGGCAGTTCCTCCGGGCGCGCCTTCAGCTGCTCGCTGAGCTGGCTGACGAGCACGCTCTCGCGCGCCAGGAAACGGAACGCGTCGATGCCCACAAGCGCCTCGACCCGGCGCACGCCGGAGCCGATGGACGACTCCCCGAGCAGCTTCACCAGGCCGAGCTGGCCGGACCTGGCCACGTGGGTGCCGCCGCACAGCTCGCGGGAGTACTCGCCGACCTCCACGACGCGCACCTCGCCGCCGTACTTCTCGCCGAACAGGGCGAGCGCTCCCATGGAGCGCGCCTCCTCAAGCGAGGTATGGAACGCGCGCACCGCCAGGTCGTCGATCAGCACCCGGTTGACCTCGTCCTCGACCTCGCGCAGCACGGTCGCCGGCACCGCGCCGGCCGCCGTGAAGTCGAACCGCAGCCGGCCGGGCGCGTTCTCCGAGCCCGCCTGCGCGGCCGACTCGCCGAGTGCGCCGCGCAGCGCGCGGTGCACCAGGTGGGTCGCGGTGTGAGAGCGCGAGGTCGCGCGGCGCCGCTCCACGTCGATCTCCGCGTAGGCGGGCGACCCCGTGGTCACCTCCCCGGAACGGACGACGCCGCGGTGCACGATCAGGCCGGGCAGCGGCGCCTGCACGTCGGTCACCTCGATCTCGGCCGGGCCGCCCGCGCCGTCCGTCCTGATCAGGCCGTGGTCCGGGAGCTGCCCGCCGCCTTCGGCGTAGAACGGGGTGCGGTCGAGCACCACCGAGACCTCCGAGCCCGCCGTCACGGACCGCACCGGCACGCCGCCGGACAGCAGGGCCACCACCGTGGCCTCCCCCGCCGCCAGGTCGTAGCCGGTGAACGTGACCTTGCCCGCCTGCTCGAGCAGCGACGCGTAGACCGAGATGTCGGCGTTCCCCGTCTTCTTCTCCGCCGCGTCCCTCCTGGCCCGCTCCCGCTGCTCGGCCATCAGCCGGCGGAACCCTTCCTCGTCCACCGTCAGGCCCTGCTCGGCCGCCATCTCAAGCGTCAGGTCGATCGGGAACCCGTAGGTGTCGTGCAGCTGGAACGCCTGCGCGCCGGACAGCACCGTGGAGTGCTTGCGCCTGGTCTCCTCGACCGCCACGTCGAAGATCGCGGTGCCGGTGCGCAGCGTGCCCGCGAACGCCGCCTCCTCCGCGTCGATGACCGTGTGGATGTTGGCCGCGTCCCGGTGCAGCTCGGGGAACTGCTCGCCCATCGCGTCGATCGCGGCCACGGTCAGCTCGTGCATGAACCCGGTGCCGGGCGCCGAGCCGCCGCCGCGCTGGCCGCCCGCCAGCAGCCGCAGGTTGCGGATGGACCGGCGCAGCAGCCGGCGCAGCACGTAGCCGCGGGCCTCGTTGCCGGGCAGCACGCCGTCCTCGATCAGCATCACCGCGCTGCGCACGTGGTCCGCGACGACGCGCAGCGACACGTCGGTCCGCTCGTCCCGGCCGTACCGCTGCTCGGTGAGCTCGGCCGCCCGGTCGAGGATCTTCCACGTGGTGTCGATCTCGTAGATGTTGTCCACGCCCTGGAGGAGGGCCGCCATCCGCTCCAGGCCCATTCCCGTGTCGACGTTCTTGAACGGGAGCGGCCCTTCGACGTCGAAGTCGTCCTTGGCGCGGACCGCGCTCAGCTGGTCCTGCATGAAGACGAGGTTCCAGACCTCCAGGTACCGGTCCTCGTCCGCCTCCGGGCCGCCTTCGCGGCCGTACTCGGGCCCGCGGTCGTAGTAGATCTCCGAGCACGGGCCGCCCGGGCCGGGCACGCCCATGTGCCAGTAGTTGTCCTTCAGCCCGCGGCGCTGGATCCGGCCGGCGGGCAGGCCGATCTCGTCCCGCCAGATCGCGTACGCCTCATCGTCGTGGTGCAGCACGGTCGCCCACAGCCGGTCCTCGGGGAAGCCGAAGCCGCCGTCCCGTTCGGACCTGGTCAGCAGCTCCCAGGCGAACGGGATCGCCCCTTCCTTGAAGTAGTCGCCGAACGACCAGTTGCCCAGCATCTGGAAGAACGTCGCGTGCCGCGTCGTCTTCCCGACCTCATCGATGTCCAGCGTCCGCACGCACTTTTGCACGTCGGCCGCGCGCTTGAAGGGCGGCGTCTGCTGGCCGAGCAGGTACGGCTTGAACGGCTGCATCCCGGCGACCACGAACAGCAGCGTGGGATCGTCGGCGACGAGGCTGGCCGAGGGCACGATCGTGTGCCCATGCGCCTCGAAGTACGCCAGGAAACGGCGGGCGATCTCAGCCGACTGCATCAGCGGTCATCCTTTTCATCATCGTTGTCTGCGCGCCCGACACGATGGCGCTTGTTGCCATCGGGCACGCGGCCGGGGGGCTCCGGGGAGGCGGCCCCCCGGGAGCCTACTGTGTCTGCCCCGAGGGCAGGCCCTGGGTTTCCTCCGAGGGTAGGCCCTGGCCGCCCCGGATGCCGAGCCGTGTACAGGTCCATGCCCTCCCGGATGTCGCGGGCGAAGCGGATCGTCTCGCGGGCCCAGCGCGCGGCCGGGGCGCGCCGGCCGAGCGAAGCGACGCGCCGGTACCCCATGATGCCGCCGGCCGCCCCCAGGGCCACCCAGAACCCCCGGCGGATCATCGCGGCGCTCCGGACCGGTCCCGCCCGGCGGGCGGCAGCCCCGCGCCGTTCACAAGTGCGCCCGGCAGCGTCCGCCGCCCGGCGCCGCGCCGCAGCGCGACCGCGTGCCGCACGCCGTACAAGACCGCCGCCGCCCGGCCGGCCGGGCCGCTGACCACCGCGCCGGCCATGGTGCGGCCGAAGCCGGCCAGCGCGGACACCTGCCCGGCTAGTTCGGTCATCCCGGCCCCCAGCTCGTCCATGCTGGCGGAGACCGCCTCGGTGCGGTCGAGCTGCGCGTGCGCCCGGTCCACGGCCGCGCTCGCGCGGGCGAGCAGCGCCTGCTGGTCCGCGCGCGTCTGGCGCACCAGCGTCGCCGCGTCGCCCAGGACCTTCGTGAACCGGACCGCCAGGAACACCCCGGCGCACGCGAGCACGGCGAAGCTCACCGCCGCGATCAGCGCGGCGATACCGGTCAGGCTCATGCGCCGTCTCCCTCGCTCTGCTCACCCCGTCCGCCCGCGGGCGCGTCCATGCCTGCCGTGCCCCCGTCCGGCCCGGCGTCTGGCCCGCTGCCGGGCCCGGCGTCTGGCCCGCTGCCCGGCCCGGCACCTGGCCCGCTGCCCGGCTCAGCACGCAGGATCGCACGAATCAGCCGAACCCGCTGCGAAAAACGGGTTTCCATGCCATGGCCGGTGGGCTCATAGTATGCGCGGCCGTTTACCGCGTCGGGCGCGTACTGCTGGGCCACGATACCTTCGGGCAGGTCGTGCGGGTACACGTAGCCCTCGCCGTGGCCGAGGCGCTTAGCGCCGGCGTAGTGCGCGTCGCGCAGGTGCGCGGGCACCGCCCCGGTCAGCCCGGCGCGGACGTCCGCCTGGGCGGCGCCGATCGCCTTCACGACGGCGTTGGACTTCGGCGCCAGCGCCAGGTGGATCACGGCCTGCGCCAGGTTGATCCGCGCCTCCGGCAGGCCGACGAACTCCACCGCGTGCGCGGCCGCGACCGCGGTCTGAAGCGCCGTGGGGTCGGCCATCCCGACGTCCTCGCTCGCGTGCACGATCAGCCGCCGGGCGATGAACCGGGGATCCTCCCCCGCCTCGATCATCCGGGCCAGGTAGTGCAGCGCCGCGTCGGCGTCGCTGCCCCGGATCGACTTGATGAACGCGCTGATCACGTCGTAATGCTGGTCCCCGTCCCGGTCGTAGCGGACGGCGGCGCGGTCCACCGCGCGCTCCAGGGCCGCCGTGTCGATGCTCGTCGTGCCGAGCGCGGCGGCCTCCAGGTAGGTGAGGGCGCGCCTGCCGTCGCCGCCCGCGAGCCTGACGAGGTGCCCGAGCGCCTCGTCTTCCAGGGCGACCTGCCCCGCCAGGCCGCGCTCGTCGGCGAGGGCGCGCTCGACGAGCGTCCTGATGTCGTCGTCTTCGAGTGGCCGCAGCGTGAGCAGCAGCGACCGGGACAGCAGCGGCGAGACCACGGAGAACGACGGGTTCTCTGTGGTGGCGCCGATGAAGCTCACCCAGCGGTTCTCCACCGCGGGGAGCAGCGCGTCCTGCTGGGTCTTGCTGAACCGGTGCACCTCGTCCACGAACAGCACGGTCTGCCTGCCGGACAGCCCGAGCTCGCGGCGGGCCGCGTCGACCGCCGCCCGCACGTCCTTCACGCCCGCGGTGACCGCGGAGATCTCGGTGAAGCGCCTCTTGGTGACCTGGCTGACCACATAGGCGAGCGTGGTCTTGCCGGTGCCCGGCGGGCCCCACAGCACCAGCGACATCGGCGCGTCGTTGTCGATGAGCTTGCGGAACGCCGTGCCGGGCGCCGTCAGGTGCCGCTGGCCGATGACCTCGTCCAGGGTCCTCGGACGCATCCGGACGGCGAGCGGCGCCGCCTGCCGGGCCGCCCGCTCCTCCGCCTCATCGAACAAACTGCCCACGTGGTCGAGCGTACTCGGGCCGCCGGCTGTCCTTGCCGCACCTTCGAGGCGGGGCGTCAGGCGCCGGGCGGTTTGGGGGGCGCGGGGATGGCGTCGATGCCGGCTTCCTTGCGCTGGGCCGGGGTGATCGGGGTGGGGGCGCCGGTGAGCGGGTCGGCGCCCGAGGCGGCCTTGGGGAAGGCGATCACGTCGCGGATCGTCTCCGCGCCCGTGAGCAGCATCACCACCCGGTCCCAGCCGAACGCGATCCCGCCGTGCGGCGGCGGGCCGTACCTGAACGCCTCGAGCAGGAAGCCGAACTGGGACCGTGCCTCCTCCGGGGAGAGCCCGATCACGTCGAAGACCTGCTGCTGCATCGCGGAGCGGTGGATACGGATCGAGCCGCCGCCGATCTCGTAGCCGTTGCACACCATGTCGTAGGCGTCCGCCAGCGCGCCGCCCGGCTCCAGGGCGAACTTGTCGGCCCATTCGGGCAGCGGCGCGGTGAACGGGTGGTGCACCGGGGTCCAGCCGCCCTCGCCGTCGTCTTCGAACATCGGCGCGTCGACCACCCACAGGAACGACCATGCGGAGGAGTCGATCAGCCCGCAGCGGCGGCCGATCTCCAGCCGGGCCGCGCCGAGCAGTTCCTGCGACGCCCGCGGGGCGCCCGCGGCGAAGAACACGCAGTCCCCGGGTGAGGCGCCCACCGCGGCGGCCAGCCCGGCCCGCTCGGACTCCGACAGGTTCTTGGCGACCGGCCCGGTGATGGCCGGGGCGGCGCCGGGGACGGCCGGGTCGACGGGGTCGCCGACGAGCGCGTAGGCCAGCCCGCGCGCGCCGCGGGACCTCGCCCACTCCTGCCAGGCGTCGAGCTCGCGCCGGGTCTGCGACGCGCCGCCCGGCATCACCACGGCGCCCACGTACGGCGCCTGGAACACCCGGAACGCGGTCCCGGCGAAGTAGGCGGACAGGTCGGTGAGCTCCACGCCGAACCGCAGGTCCGGCTTGTCCGTCCCGTACCTCGCCATCGCCTCCGCGTACGTCATCCGCGGGATCGGGCGCGGCACCCGGTACCCGGCGATCTTGTCCCACAGCGTGGCCACGATGTCCTCGGCGACCGCGATCACGTCCTCGCGGGTCACGAACGACATCTCCAGGTCGATCTGGGTGAACTCGGGCTGCCTGTCCTTGCGGAAGTCCTCGTCGCGGAAGCACCGCGCGAGCTGGTAGTAGCGCTCCAGGCCGCCGACCATCAGCAGCTGCTTGAACAGCTGGGGCGACTGCGGCAGCGCGTACCAGGTGCCGGGGCGGAGCCGGACCGGGACGAGGAAGTCCCGCGCGCCCTCCGGCGTGGACCGGGTCAGGTACGGCGTCTCGACGTTCACGAACCGGTGGTCGCGCATCACGTCGTTCAGCAGGTAGGCGGCCTGCGAGCGGACGCGCAGCGCCCGGGCCATCTCCTCGCGCCTGATGTCCAGGTAGCGGTACTTGATCCGGACGTCCTCGCTGACGTCGGCGGCGCCCTCGACCGGGAACGGCAGCGGGTCCGCCTCGCTGAGCACCTCCAGGGAGTCGGCGGCGACCTCGATCTCCCCGGTGGGCAGCTCGGGGTTCTCGTTCCCGGCCGGGCGCCGCCGCACCTGTCCGGCCACCCGGACGCAGAACTCCGCGCGCAGGTGGCGGACGGCCTCGTCCTCGTCGCCGGGAAGGTCGCGCACGAGCACCTGCACGACGCCGCTCGCGTCCCGCAGGTCGATGAACATCACGCCGCCGTGGTCGCGCCGCCGCGCCACCCAGCCGGCCAGCACGACCCGCTCCCCCGCGTGCCCGGCGCGCAGGGTCCCGGCCTCGTGGGTCCGGATCATCGCTCTGTCTCCCGCCCGCCTCGAAACCAAGGCTCGCTCATTGCGTCCCCAGCCTCCCTATCAGCCAGCCGGCGGCCTGGGCCACCGCCACGTCCTGCTGGTCGCCGTTCTTGAGATCTTTCATCCGAACGAGCCCGTTGCGCCTCTCCTCCGCGCCGATAAGCACCGCGAAGGCGGCGCCGGACCGGTCCGCCGCCCGCATCCCGCCCTTGAGACCGCGGCTGCCGAACGCCATGTCGGCCCGGATGCCCGCCCGGCGCAGCGCCGTCACCAGCGCCAGCATGTCCGCGTGAGCCTCCTCGCCGAGCGGCACGCCGAACACCTGGGCGCCGGCCGCGGGCTGGGCAGCCGCCCCCGTCCGTTCGGACTCGATGGCAAGGACTATACGGTCCAGGCCGGAGGCGAACCCGATGCCGGGCAGCGGCGGGCCGCCGATGTCCTCGGAGAGCCCGTCGTAGCGGCCGCCGCCGCCGATGCCCGACTGGGCGCCGAGCAGCGCATGGTCGAACTCGTAGGTGGTCCTGTTGTAGTAGTCCAGGCCGCGGACCAGGCGCGGCGCGTCGGTGAACGGGATGCCCAGGCCGGCCAGCATGCCGCGCACCGCCTCGTGGTGGGCGGCGCAGTCCTTGCACAGGTAATCCATCATCACCGGCGCGTCCGCCAGCTGCCCGCGGACCTCGGGGCGCTTGTCGTCGAGCACCCGCAGCGGGTTGAGCTCGACCCGCTGCCTGGTCTCCGCGTCCAGGTCAAGGCCGCGCAGGAACTCCTGGAGCGCCTGGCGGTACACCGGGCGGCAGGCCCTGTCGCCGAGCGAGTTCAGCAGCAGCGTCACCTGCCGCAGGCCGAGCGCGGCGTAGGCGTCCCAGGCGACGGCGATCGTCTCGGCGTCGACGGCCGGGTCCTGGGTGCCGATCGCCTCCAGGTCGAACTGGTAGAACTGCCGGTAGCGGCCCGACTGCGGCCGCTCGTAGCGGAACACCGGTCCCGACGTCCACACCTTGACCGGCAGCGCGCCCTTGTGCAGGTTGTGCTCGAGCACCGAGCGGAGCACGCCGGCGGTGAACTCCGGGCGCAGGGTGATCTCGCGGCCGCCGCGGTCGGCGAAGGAGTACATCTCCTTGCGCACCACGTCGCTTGACTCGCCGACGCCGCGGACGAACAGCGCGGTGTCCTCGAACACCGCCGTCTCCAGGTAGCCGTAACAGGCGCGGCGGGCGGAGCCGGCGAATGCCTCGCGCGCCTCCTCCAGGAGCGCGCTGCGCGGCGGCACGTATTCTGAGACCCCTTTGGGGGCCTGGAAGGTCATCGTTCACAGCCCTTTCTGGGCGGGCGTCAGGCCGGTCAGGAACGGGTTGCCCCGTCGTTCGGCGCCGATGGTGGTCTGCGGGCCGTGGCCGGGCAGCACGAGCGTGTCGTCCGGCAGCGTGAGGGTACGCGCCAGGCTGCGCAGCATCGCCTGGTGGTCGCCTCCGGGCAGGTCGGTCCGGCCGATCGAGCCGGCGAACAGCAGGTCGCCGGACAGCAGCGTCCTGGAGCAGCCCTGGCCGTCCGGCGCCTCGTCGGCGCGGAAGGTCACCGAGCCGGGCGTGTGCCCGGGAACGTGGCTCACCGTGAACTCGCAGCCGCCCAGGGTCAGCGTGCAGCCGTCGGCCAGCACCAGCACGTCGTCGGGCTCGGTGAACGTGAGCCCGCCGAACAGTTCCCGGCCGATGCTCCGCGACAGGCCCTTGACGGGGTCGGCGAGGAGGTCGCGGTCGTCTGGATGGATGTAGGCGGGGATGCCCTTGGCCCCGCAGACCGGGGCAACCGACCACACATGGTCTATGTGACCGTGCGTGAGCAGCACCGCGATAGGCTTCAGGCGGTAGCGGGCGAGGAGTTCCTCGATCCCGCGCTGCGCGTCCTGCCCCGGATCGATGATCACGCACTCCTCGCCGGGCTCCGGCGCCGCCACGTAGCAGTTGGCGGCGAAGGAACCCGCGGGAAACCCAGCGACTAGCACGCAGACAGGCTACCGACTCGGCGCACAGTGCAGCGAACCGATAACGACAGTACCGCTTCGCGCGGCGGGCAGGTACGATTCGCGAACGATCGTGCGCTAACGCCGCCGGCGCGGGCGTTGCCGGTGTACCAGGCTACAGGAGGTCAGGAACCCTTGGCGGGGAAGAAAGAGCGGGAGCGCAGGCGCGCTCGCGAGCGATTCGAGCGCCAGCGGGAACAGCGTCTCCAGCGACGGCGCAAGGTCCGCCAGCGGACCGGCATCGGGTTCGCCGTGCTGCTTGCCGCCGGGCTCATCGCGGGCCTGACGGTGGCGTTCGCCGGAGGCGGCCCCGGCTCGGCCGCCTCGGGCAAGCCTACCGCCACGGCGTCCGCGTCGCCGTCGGCCACCACGTCCGCGGCCGCGGTCACCGAGCCCGCCCACCACTGCACGTACACCGCGGCGGGGGTGGCCGCCAGGAAGGTGAGCATGCCGCCGGCGACGCCGGACTACACGGCCAGCTACACGGCGACGATCAACACGAACCTGGGCAAGATCGACATCAACCTGCTTAACTCCAAGGCCACCTGCACCGTCAACTCGTTCGTCCACCTGGCGTCGGCCGGCTTTTGGGATGACAGTCAGTGCCATCGGCTGAGCACCGGCGGGGGGCTCTACATGCTCCAGTGCGGCGACCCGTACGCGAAGGCCAGCGCCAAGCTGAGCTGCTCGGCGACCGGAAGCGGCACGCCTGGAACGGGCGGCCCCGGGTATGAATTCGACAACGAAAACCTGACGGGGGCGACGTACAAGGCCGGCACGGTGGCGATGGCCAACAGCGGCACCAACGCCAACGGGTCCGGCACCAACGGAAGCCAGTTCTTCCTGGTGTACAAGGACAGCACGCTGCCGGCCCAATACACCCCGTTCGGGACGATTACCTCGGGCCTGGATATCCTCCAGAAAGTGGCGAAGGCCGGAACGACGTGTAACTATGCCGGAGCGGGCGGGGGCGTGCCTAAGGAGAAGGTCGTCATCGAGAGCGTGGCTATCCACAAGACCTGAGCAGCACTCCGCCCCGGCAGCGGGGCGGCACAAGAACCAGGAGGTTCGCCGTGACCACCGCCAACGATCCCTGGGGTCGGGTAGACGCCGACGGGACGGTCTACGTGCGTACCGCCGATGGCGAGCGTGTGATCGGCTCGTGGGCGGCGGGGAGCCCGGAGGAGGCGCTCGCGTTCTTCCGGCGCAAGTTCCAGTCGCTGGAGACCGAGGTCGCGCTCATCGAACAGCGCATCGCCGCTACCGAGATCGCCCCCGCCCAGGCGCAGGCCACCGTGCAGCGGCTGCTGCGCACGGTGGCCGAGGCCAACGCGCTCGGCGACCTGGACGGCCTGCGGACGCGGCTGGAGGCGCTGACGACCGCGGTCGATCAGCGCCGCGAGGAGGTCAGGGCCGCCCGCGAGCAGGCGCGCGCCGAGGCGCGCGAGATCAAGGAGCGGATCGTCGCCGAGGCCGAGCACATCGCGGCCGAGGCGACGCACTGGAAGGCCAGCGGCGAGCGGATGGCCGAGCTCCTGGAGGAGTGGAAGGCGGCACCGCACACCGACCGCTCCGTCGAGGCCGTGCTGTGGAAGCGGCTGTCGGCGGCGCGCAACGCCTTCACCAAGCGGCGTAAGGCGTACTTCGCCTCGCTGGAAGCCGAGCGGGAGGCCGTCAGGCTCCGCAAGGAAAAGCTCGTGGAGCAGGCCGAGGCGCTGTCGGACTCGACCGACTGGAGCGCCACCACCAGCGCCTACCGCGGCCTGATGCGCCAGTGGAAAGAGGCCGGCCGTGCGGGCCGCGAGGCCGAGGCGGAGCTGTGGAAGCGGTTCCGCGACGCCCAGGACAAATTCTTCGCCGCGCGGACCGAGGTGTACGCCGCCAAGGAAAGCGAGCTGCGCGCGCACGCCGCGGTCAAGGAGCATCTGCTCGCCGAGGCGCAGGCGCTGCTGCCGGTCACCGACCCGCGCGCGGCGCGGACCGCGCTGCGGTCGATCCAGGAGCGCTGGGAGCAGGCCGGGCCGGTGCCGCGGGAGGCCCGCGAGCACCTCGAGTCCGGGCTGCGCCGGGTGGAAGACGCGGTGCGGCGGGCCGAGGAGGCCCAGTGGCGGCGCTCCAACCCCGAGGCGCTGGCGCGGGCCGAGGGGACAGTGAACCAGCTTAAATCGGCGATCACGTCGCTGGAGGCGCAGCTGGCGCGGGCACGCGAGCGCGGCGACGCCGCGGGCGCCCGCAAGGCCGAGGAAGCGCTGGCCGCGCGCCGGTCCTGGCTGGCCGAAGCCGAGCGCACGCTGGCGGAGTTCAGCAGCTGAGCCTTCCCGCGGCCGTGCCCCGCATGGCGGGGCGAAGCTGGCGCACGTTCGGGATAAATGCCTTATCTCGTTACCCGGTAGACGTCGTAGACGCCGTCTACGCCGCGCACGGCGCGGAGCACGTCGCCGAGGTGCTTGGGGTCGCCCATCTCGAAGCTGAACCGGCTGATCGCCACCCGGTCCCTGCTGGTCGTCACCGACGCGGACAAGATGTTGACGTGCTGGTCGGACAGCACCCGGGTCACGTCGGACAGCAGCCTGGTCCGGTCCAGCGCCTCCACCTGGATGGCGACGAGGAACACCGAGCCCTCCGACGGCGCCCAGTGCACCTTGACCATCCGCTCGCGCTGGGTCTCGGTCAGGTGCGCCATGTTCACGCAGTCAGCGCGGTGCACGGAAACACCGTGGCCGTGCGTGACGAACCCCTGGATCTCATCTCCCGGGACCGGCGTGCAGCACTTGGACAGCCGGACCCAGACGTCGGACGCGCCCTCGACCTCGACGCCGGGATCGGCCGCCGGGCGCTGCCGCGGGCCGCGCCCGATCCGCGGCGGGATCGGGGTCGCCTCGGCTAGTTCCTCCTGCGCGCCGACCATCCCGCCAGCCGCGCGGACCAGCTTGGTGACGACCGACTGGGCGCTGATCCGGCCCTCGCCGACCGCCGCGTACAGCCCGGACACGTCCGGGTAGTGCAGTTCCCTGGCGATCTCGCGCAGCGTGTCCGCGCTGGCCAGCCGCTGCAACGGCAGGCCCTGCTTGCGCACCACCTTGGCGATCTGGTCCTTGCCGGCCTCCACGGCCGCTTCCCGGCGCTCCTTGGAGAACCACTGCCTGATCTTGTTCCTGGCGCGGGCGCTCTTGACGAAGTTGAGCCAGTCCCTGTTGGGCCCCGCCTCCTGCGCCTTGGACGTGAAGATCTCGACGGTGTCGCCGTTTTCCAGGGTGGACTCAAGCGCCACCAGGCGGCCGTTCACCCGGGCGCCGATCGTGCGGTGCCCGACCTCGGTGTGGATCGCGTACGCGAAGTCGACCGGGGTGGAATCCTGCGGCAGGGCGATGACCTCGCCCTTGGGGGTGAACACGTAGACTTCGCTGCCGCCCAGGTCGAAGCGCAGCGAGTCGAGGAATTCGGCCGGGTCCTCGGTCTCGCGCTGCCAGTCGACGAGCTGGCGCAGCCAGGCCATCTCGGTGGCCTCGTCCTTGCCGCCCTTCCCGTCCCTGCGCGCCCCGGCGGGGCCGTGCGCGAGCATGTCCTCCTTGTACTTCCAGTGCGCGGCGACCCCGTACTCGGCGCGCTTGTGCATGCCCCAGGTGCGGATTTGCAGCTCCACCGGCTTGCCGCCCGGGCCGATGACCGTGGTGTGCAGCGACTGGTACATGTTGAACTTCGGCATCGCGATGTAGTCCTTGAACCGGCCGGGGACCGGGTTCCACCGCGCGTGGATCGTGCCGAGCGCCGCGTAGCAGTCCCGCACCGAGTCGACGAGGACCCGGATACCGACCAGGTCGTAGATCTCGTCGAAGCCGACGTTGCGGGCGATCATCTTCTGGTAGATCGAGTAGTAGTGCTTCGGGCGGCCGGTCACGGTGGCCTTGATCTTCGCGTCGCGCAGGTCGCCCTGCAAGTCCGTGATGACCTCCTGCAAGAACACGTCCCGGCGCGGCGCGCGCTGTGCCACCAGGCGGGCGATCTCGTCGTAGCGCTTGGGGTACAAGGTGGCGAACGCGAGGTCCTCCAGTTCCCACTTCACCGTGTTCATGCCCAGCCGGTGCGCCAGCGGGGCGAAGATCTCCAGGGTCTCGCGGGACTTGCGCTCCTGCTTCTCCCGCGGCAGGTAGCGCAGCGTGCGCATGTTGTGCAGCCGGTCGGCGAGCTTGATGACGAGCACCCGGATGTCGCGCGACATCGCGACGACCATCTTGCGCACGGTTTCCGCCTCGGCGGACTCGCCGTACTTGACCTTGTCCAGCTTGGTCACGCCGTCCACCAGCGCGGCCACGTCCTCGCCGAACTCGCCCCTCAGCTCCACGAGGGTGTACGGCGTGTCCTCGACCGTGTCGTGCAGCAGCGCCGCGCAGATCGTCTCGGTGTTCACGCCGAGTTCGGCAAGGATGGTCGCGACCGCGAGCGGGTGCGTGATGTAGGGATCGCCGCTCTTGCGCTTCTGGTCGCGGTGCCAGTAGGCCGCGACATCATAGGCCCGCTCCACGATCCGCACGTCGGCCTTCGGATGCGTGGCGCGGATGGTCTTGATAAGCGGTTCGAGTACAGGGTTCACACCGGACCCCCGCTGGGCTCCGAGCCTCGCGAGGCGGCGGCGCACGCCGACGCCGGGCAGGACGGGCTGCGGCTGCGCTGCCGCCGCGTTTTCCTGGCGCTGCCGGGGTTCCCGGCGTGCGGGCGCGCTGGCGGTGCCCGCGGCGGCGGTCTCGCGGTCCCCGCCGGCGGGCACGGCCGCGGTGCCGGCGGGCACGGTCACGGTGCCCGCGGCGGCGGGCCCGCCCGCGGGCGCGCCGCGCTCCGGCCTGGTCGCCGTCGCCTGGTCCGTGGCGCCGCGGGTATCACGCGGAACCCCCGCCGTCTCTTCGATCCGGGCAGCCTCGGCGCCGGCCGTGGCGGTCGTCATCACATCACCGGCCACTAGCGCTCCTCGCATCTGCCGAGGTACCAGTCTACTTGCGATTGATAACCCGCGGGCAGAACCTGGCATTCCGCCGGAAGGCGCCCCGGCGCCCCGGCGCCCCGGCGGGGCGGGCCCTGCCGGGGCGCCGGGTCAGACCGTGAGCAGGGAGCGGACGTCCAGGCCGGACAGGACGGAGCGGCCCTTGAGGAACGAAAGCTCTATCAGGACCGCGATCCCCGCGACCGCGGCGCCGGACTGCCTGACCAGGGCGGCCGTGGCCCGGGCGGTGCCGCCGGTGGCCAGCACGTCGTCGACGATCAGCACCCGGTCACCGGGCCCGAAGGCGTCCTGGTGCACCTCCAGGGTGGCGGTGCCGTACTCAAGCTGGTACTCCTGCGCGAACGTCGCCGACGGCAGCTTGCCCTTCTTGCGGACCGGGACGAAGCCGGCCCCGCTGCGGTACGCGACGGGAGCTGCCAGGATGAACCCGCGCGCCTCGATCCCGGCCACCTTGTCCACCGGCCCGAACGACGCGGCGAGCGCGTCGACGACCGCGCTGAAGACCCTGGGCTCGGCCAGCAGCGGCGTGATGTCCTTGAACAGCACGCCGGGCTGCGGGTAGTCGGGGACATCGCGGATGTGGGACGTGATAAGGCTGGCGATGTCCGCCTCCGATGCCTGGAACACGCTGCGCTACCGCCTCTTCTTCTTAGAGCCGGGGCGGCGCTGGGCGCTGCCGCCGCGGCGGGGCTGCTGCCGGCTGACGGCCGGCCGGGTACCGTCCGCCGCCCGCCGCGCCGCCGGGCCGGCGCCCTGGGACGCGGGGACCGTCATCTCGTCGTTCTCCTGCCCTGGCGCCTGCCCTGGCCCTGGCGCCTGCTCTGGCGCGTCATCGCTCCGAACCCGCGCGGATCCGGCCGGCTTGCCCGCGCTGGCCCCCTCGTCCCCGGGCGTGCCGGCCGCCGGGGTGGTCATGGCGGCGCCGCTGGCGGCGGCGCTGGTGCCGGCGGCGCTGCTGCCGGCGGCGACGGCGGCGGCCGTGCGCCTGGCGGCGCGGCCGCCGGACTCGCGCAGCGCGACCCGCCTGGCCAGTTCCCTGTACTGCGGCTCGCGTTCCTTCAGGTCGGCGAGCACCGGGGTGGCGATGCAGATCGAGGAGTAGGTGCCGGACAGCATGCCGATGAACAGGACCAGCGACAGGTCCTTCAGCGTGCCGGCGCCGAGCAGGCCGGCGCCGACGAACAGGATCGAGGCGACGGGCAGCAGCGCGGTCAGCGAGGTGTTGATCGACCGCACCAGCGTCTGGTTCAGCGCCAGGTTCGCCGCCTGGCCGTAGGTGCTGCGATGGCTGCTGAGCAGGCCGGCGGTATTCTCGCGGACCTTGTCGAAGACCACCACCGTGTCATACAGCGAGTAGCCGAGGATCGTCAGCAGGCCGATCACCGAGGTCGGGCTGACCTCGAAGCCGGTGAGCGCGTACACGCCGGTGGTGATCACGATGTCGTGCAGCAGCGCGACGAACGCGGCGACCGCCATCCGCCACTCGAACGCGACCGACAGGTAGATCACGATCACGACCAGGAAGATGATCAGCGCCTCGACGGCCTTGCTGGTGATCTGGCTTCCCCAGGTCGGGCCGACCAGCTGGATGGTCATGTGGCTCTGCGGGATGCCGAACGCGCTCTCCAGCGCGGCGGCGACCCGCTGGCTCACGGTGCTCGACAGCGCCTCCGTCTGCACCTGCCACTGCGAGGTCAGCCCGGACAGGTGCTGCACGGTGGAATCGCCGCCGCCGGCCGCGGTCACCGTGCGCGAGATCGCGCCCTGGCTCGTCGACGGCGTCGACGGGAACTGGAAGATCGAGCCGCCCCTGAACTCCACGCTGAAGTTCAGCCCGCGCACCAGCAGCGCGACCACGCTGACCAGCAGGATGATGCCGGAGATCGTGTACCACATCCGCTGCCGGCCGACGAAGTTGACAGAGACTTCGCCCCGGTAGAGCCGCCCGCCGAGCTGGCCAAGGCGCGACATCATGCCTCCCGCGGGGTGTGGGTGGAGGAGTTCGAGGTCGTGGCCGGTGGACCGGCCGAGGCCCTGGAACTCGGCGCCGTCCGCGGCGTGCGGACCGTCCGGCGGACCCCCGAGCGCCACGGCGTCCTGGCGCCCAGCCGCTCCGGGTCGAGCCCGGACCAGCGGTGCCCGCCGCCGTAGAACCGGGTGCTGGCCAGCAGGGTCATCATGGGCTTGGTGAACAAGAACACGACGATCACGTCGATCAGCGTGGTCAGGCCGAGCGTGTAGGCAAAGCCCTGCACGTCGCTGACCGCGAAGTGGTACAGCAGCACCGCCGCGAGGAAGGAGACCGTGTCGGAGACCAGGATCGTCCGCCGGGCGCGCTTCCAGCCGCTTTCCACGGCCGGGCGCAGCGTCTTGCCGTCGCGTACCTCGTCGCGGAGCCGTTCGAAGTACACGATGAACGAGTCGGCCGTGATGCCGATCGCCACCACCAGGCCGGCGATCGCCGACAGCGACATCGTGAAGTTCTGATGCCAGCTGAGCAGCACCACCGACAGGTAGGCCAGCAGCGCGGCGATGAGCAGGCTGAAGACCGACACCAGGCCGAGGCCCCGGTAGTAGACGAACAGGTAGATCACCACGAGCGACAGGCCGATGACCGCCGCGATCAGGCCGGCGGTGAGCGAGTTGTGGCCGAGCTGCGGGGAGATGGAGTTGATGGTCAGCGGCGTGAACGTCAGCGGCAGCGCGCCGTACTTGAGCACGTCCGCCAGCTGGTTCGCCTGCGCCTGGGTGAAGCCGCTCGGCTGCGGCCCCTGGATCATGACCTGTCCGCCGGTGATCGGCTGCTGGGTCTGCGGGGCGCTTTGCACGTTGCCGTCGAGCACGACCGCGGTCGAGTCCAGCACGGCGTCGTCCTGGTTGCCGCTCTGGGCGCCGGCGTAGTACGAGTTGTACTGGTTGGTGGTCAGCGTGCCGAACGCCGCGGCGGCCTTGTGGTTCAGCGAGAGGTTGACCACCCACTGCGTGGAGTTCTGCAGCAGGCCGGTGTTGACCCCGGTCACGTCGGTGCCCTCGAAGACGGCCTTGTCGAGCACGTACTTGTCGCCGGACGCGTCGCAGGAGACGATCTGGATGTCCGGGTTGTCCCAGGGGGCCTGCCCCGAGCCGTACCCGGGGACAGAGTTCTTCCAGTTGTTGTCCACGGTGGTCGAGTTGGGACCCGGCTTGCACACCAGCTTGTCGAACAGCTTCATGGTGGCGGCGTTGACCTTGCCCGCGTCACCGAGGTACGTGGCGGTGGACGCTGAGGAGGCGGCGCCCGGGCTCGGCGTGGCGCTGGCGGCGGGGGACGCGCTCGTCTTGGGAGCGGGCGACGTGCTGGCCTTCGGCGAGGCAGTGGTCTTCGGCGAGGCGGTGGGGCTGGCGGCCTGACTGGCGAGCCTGGCCGACAGCGCGGCGGCGGACGCCCTGGGGCTGGCGCTGCTGCGCGCCGTCGGCGACGCGGCGGTGCTCGGCGTGGCCGACGGCGACGGGGAAGCCTTCGTGCCCGGCTTGGACGACGCGGACGGGCTCGGCGTGGCCGACGGTGCGGCGGCCGCCCCCGAGTAGGGCTGCTCGAGCAGGACCTGCCGGAAGCTCAGCTTGGCGTTGCTGGTCACCAGGTTGATGACGCTCTGCTCGGCCTTGCCCGGGATCGTCACGTTGATCAGGTCGCTGCCCTGCTGCTGCACCTGGGCGCCGGAGTTGCCGGTGCCGTTCACCCGGGAGTCCAGGACCGAGATCGCCTGCTGCATGGCGCCGCTCGACGGCGCGCCCTTCGCCGTCGCCGCCTTCAGGACCACCTCGGTGCCGCTGGACAGGTCCAGGCCGAGGCCGACCCTGAACTGCTGGTGCCACTTGCCGGGGCTGAACGTCTCCTTGCCGGTGATCAAGATCAGCATGACCAGGATGAGCACGGCCAGGGCGGCCAGCGCGCGGCCGGGATGGGAGCCGCTCCTGCTTCGGGGTGCCACTTATCGCCTGCCTTATACAAGCTCGCCGGGGGATGCGCCCGCTAATCCTGCTGGCCGGTGCCCGACTTAGTGCCGGACCCGGCCACGTCGCCGCTGCCGGCCTTGTCCCAGTCGCGGCCGGCCGCGGACGTCTCGCCGCCCGGCCCGGACGCCTGCCCGGCCGGCTCGGCGGGCTCCTCCTCGGCTTCTTCCGCTTCTTCCGCGAAGCCCGTGGGCTCCTCGGGCTCCTCGGCGGGGCTGACCACGTCCATGATCGCGCGCCGCATGTAGCGCACCTCGACGCCCGGCGCCACCTCGAGGACCACGTCGTCGCCGTCCACGTCCACGACCGTGGCGTACATGCCGGCGGTGGTCCGCACCCGGGCGCCCGGCCGCACGGAGTTCTGCTGCTGCTGAGCCTGCTGCTGCCGGCGCCGCTGCGGCCTGATCATCAGCAGGTAGAAGCCCACGATGACGACCAGGATCAAGATCAGGGTCGACGGGTTGAAGCCGCCGGACTTCGACGTCGTGGCTGCCAGTACGATGGCATCGGTGTTCCCCAGCATCGGGGCATCCTTCCAGTTGACTTTCCGCTTGCCGGCCGGACCGTCACCGCGGACGGCCATGTGCCAACCTGCGCAGTGTAGCGGCGGTATGCACAACGCATAACCACCCTATTGGGTTTCCGCCGTGATCGTCACCGTCTCCGGCAGGGGCGCCGCGGTTCAGCCGGCGCGGCCCGGTCACGGTTCAGTCGAACAGCGCGGGCATCTCCGTGCCGACGGGCGGCGCGAGGCCGAGGTGCTCCCAGCCCGCCCGCGTGGCGACCCGGCCGCGCGGGGTGCGTGCCAGCAGCCCGTTCCTGACCAGGAACGGCTCGGCGACCACCTCGACGGTCTCCGCCTCCTCCCCCACCGCGACGGCCAGCGTGGACAGTCCCACGGGACCGCCGCCGAACCGGCGGATCAGCGCGTCGAGCACCGCCCGGTCCAGCCTGTCGAGGCCCATCTCGTCCACCTCGTACAGCTCAAGCGCGGTCCGGGTGATCTCCCTGGTGACCACGCCGTCGGCGCGGACCTCCGCGTAGTCCCGCACGCGGCGCAGCAGCCGGTTGGCGATCCGCGGTGTGCCGCGGGAGCGCAGCGCGAGTTCCTCGACGCCCCCCTCCTCGATCTGGACGCCGAGCAGCCCCGCGGACCTGCGGACGATCACGCCGAGCTCCTCGGGCTGGTAGAAGTCGAGGTGCGCGGTGAAGCCGAACCGGTCCCGCAGCGGCGCGGGCAGCAGCCCGGCCCTGGTCGTCGCGCCCACCAGCGTGAACGGCGCGATGTCCAGCGGGATCGCGGTCGCGCCCGGCCCCTTGCCCACCACGATGTCGACCCGGAAGTCCTCCATGGCGAGGTAGAGCATCTCCTCGGCCGGGCGGGCCAGCCGGTGGATCTCGTCGATGAAGACGACCTCGCCCTCGTGCAGCGTGGACAGCACCGCCGCCAGGTCGCCGGAGCGCTCGATCGCGGGCCCGGAGGTGATCCGCAGCGGGGAGCCGAGTTCGGCGGCGATGATCATCGCGATCGTGGTCTTGCCCAGGCCCGGCGGCCCGGAGAGCAGCACGTGGTCCGGCGGCCTGCCCCGCCGCAGCGCGCTGCGCAGCAGCAGGCTCAGCTGCTCGCGCACCCGGGCCTGCCCGACGAAGTCCTCTAGGCGCTTGGGCCGCAGCGCGCCCTCGATCGCCCGCTCGTCGCCGTCGGCGAGCGGGGAAACGACGCTGTCGTCCGTCCGCTGCCCCTGCCTGCGCCGCCGGGCGAGTTCGGCTTCCCCGGCCCGGGTGAGGGCGTCGCCTTCGCTCATTGCCTACTCAGCTTACGCAGGGCGGCGCGCAGCGCGGTGGCCACGTCCGGCGGCTGGTCACCGCCGGACTCCGCCTCGACCGCGGCGATGGCCGCCTCGGCCTCGCGGGCCGGCCAGCCGAGGTTCACCAGGCCGGACTGCACCTGGTCCCGCCAGGACGGCTGGTCCTTGCGCGCGGGCGCCGTGCCGCCCGCGGCCGCCTCGCCCGGCGCGCCGAGCCGGTCCTTCAGTTCCAGGACGATCCGCTGCGCGCCCTTCTTGCCGATGCCGGGGACCATGGTGAGCGCGTTCAGGTCCTCGGCGGCCACCGCGCGGCGCAGCGCGTCCGGGGAGTGCACCGCGAGCATGGCGAGGGCCAGCCGGGGACCGATGCCGCTTGCCGTCTGGAGCAGCTCGAACACGTTCCGCTCGTCTTCGCTGCCGAACCCGAACAGGGTCAGCGAATCCTCCCGCACCACCAGCGAGGTCGCCACCCGGGCGGCCTCGCCCGGCTTCAGCGACGCCAGGGTGTCCGGCGTGCACTGGACCCGCAGGCCCACGCCGCCGACGTCGATGACCGCGCCGTCGGGGCTCACCCCGGCCACGGTCCCGTTCAGGTGCGCGATCACGCTCCTCCTTCCCGCCGGCGCAAACCAGCCGGGCCTCCGCTCATGCTCGGCTGCGCGGCCGCGGCGGCCGGGGCCCGCCACAGGTGGCAGATCGCCAGCGCGAGCGCGTCCGCGGCGTCCGCGGGCCGGGGGCGCTCGGGCATCCGCAGCAGCCGCATCACCATCGTCGTCACCTGCTCCTTGCCGGCGCGCCCGTTCCCGGTCACCGCCGCCTTGACCTCGCTCGGCGTGTGCAGCGCCACCGGCAGCCCGCGCCGCGCCGCGCACACGATCGCCACCGCGCCGGCCTGGGCGGTGCCCATCACGGTCCGCACGTTGTGCTGGCTGAACACCCGTTCCACCGCCACCGTCTGCGGCCGGTACTCGGTCAGCCAGCGCTCGATCTCCGCCTCGATCGCCAGCAGCCGGGTCGCGATGTCGTCGTCGGCCGCGGTGCGGACCACGCCGACCGCCACCAGGCTCGGCGGGCGGCCCGGCACGCCCTCGACCACGCCGAGCCCGCACCTGGTCAGGCCGGGGTCGACGCCGAACACGCGGGCCGGCCGGCGGGAGGCGTACCGCGGGAACCGCGGCGTCACCGCGTGCACCAGGTCATCGCGCAGGCCACCGTTCCGTCCTCCCGTTGGCGCAAACCAGCCGGCCTGTCGGCGCAAACCGGCCGGCCGGCCCCTCCGCCGGCGAACATCTGTTCGCTAGGACTCTACCGCCTGCTCCCCCGGCTGTCTCCCACCGGCCTGATGTGTCGCCCAGCCGAATATGCCGATCGCGCAATCGACCACGATAGAGCAGGTCGATCGCGCAATCGGCATGCCGGGGTGGGGCTGGGGCGCGGGGGCACCGGGGGGCTTGGGCCCCCGGGGGAGTTCCCATCCCCCGGGGGGCGGGGGCGGGAGCCCCCGGAGGGGGCCCATCCCCGGGGGCTCAGAAGTCGTCGAGCATGAACGCGGTCGCGGCGAACGCGGCGTCGAGGGCGGCGTCGGTGCCCGGTGAGCCGCCGGAGGCCAGCCCGGCCAGGCGGAGGGTCGCCGTCGGCGTCCCCGCGTAGAGCGCGGCGAAGCCGCGCGCGCCGAGCGTGAAAGCGGCGTCCGCGGCGGGGAGGATGCCGCGCTCGTCCGGGATGAGCATGCCCTTGCCGCCGCTGACGGACAGCCGCCAGCTGCCGGAGTTGACGGGGCGCGCATGATCGCTGATGACCAGCGGCACCGAGACGCAGACCGCGGCCGGGAAGCCGCGGGCCGCGATCGCGGCGGGCGCGTCGACGACGCGCAGCATCCACATCGAGCGCTTGGTGATCGTGGCGTCCCGCTCGCGGGTCAGCCACCAGAACGGGTCGTTCGGCGCGACGACCGCCCGGATCGTGCTCGCGATCGAGGCGTGCGAGGCGATGACCGCCCACAGGGCCCGCGCCGACTCCGGGGTCGCCGCCTGCACCCGCTCCACGAACAGCTCCTCGTTGCCGCGCGCCCAGCGGTAGGCGGCGAAGCCGTCGTCGGTGCGGTAGGCATACAGGTCCGGGCGGGCGAGCCACCGCTCGGCGGGACCGGTGTCCCAGGTCACCGGGCCGCTGTCGCGCGCGGCCTCGTGGACGCGCCCGATGGTCTCGATGACCGCGGCCGCGTCGGCCGCCGACGCGCGGCGCACGCCCGGCGCGGCGGCGCCGTGGCCGCCGCTGCCGTGGCCGCCGCTGCCGTGGCCGCCGCTGCCGTGGCCGCCGCTGCCGTGGCCGGCGGTGCCGTGGCCGGTGGTGCCGCTGCCGGCGGCGCCGTGGCCGCTGGCGGCGGCATCCGGCGGCATGAGCGTCCGCAGCGAACGCGCCGGGATGGTCGCCTGGTACCTGCCGCCGGCCAGCTCCCAGCCGAGCGACCGGTAGAGCGGCATCGTGGCCGGGAACAGGACGGACAGCGGGTAGCCCCGCGCGGCGATCGCGTCAAGCGCCGCGGTCATCAGGCGGCGCCCGATGCCGCGGCCGCGGTGTTCGGGGGCGACCTTCACGCTGGCCACCCCGGCGCACGGCACCGCGCGGCCGGCCCACCACTGGCGCATGTCGTGGAATATGGCCGCGCCGGCCGGCGCACCGTCGACGAATGCGCCGAGGAAGGCCTGCTGGCTGACGCGGAGCTCCGCGTCGGCGACCCAGTTCGCCCGCTGTGCCGCGCTGTACGGGCCGAACGCGCGCTCGCCCAGGTCGACCTGGGCCGCCATGTCATCGGCCGGCGTCAGCGGCCGGATCTCCAGGCCGGGCACGGCAGCCGCCCGGTCAGCCGATCTTCTCCATGATGTCGTCGGGCACGGAGTAGTTCGCGTACACGTCCTGCACGTCGTCGGAGTCCTCAAGTGCCTCGATCAGCTTGAACACGCGCCTGGCCTGCTCCTCGTCGAGCTCGATCTCCACGCTCGGCAGGAACGCCGCGTCGGCCGACTCATAGTCGATCCCGGCCTCCTGCAGCGCGGTGCGCACCGCCACCATGTCGCCCGGCTCGGAGATGATCTCGAACGACTCGCCGAGGTCGTTGACCTCCTCGGCGCCGGCGTCGAGGACGGCGGCGAGCACGTCGTCTTCGGTCAGCCCGCCGGTCTTGCCGACGATCACCACGCCCTTGCGGCTGAACAGGTACGACACCGAACCGGGGTCGGCCATCGACCCGCCGTTGCGGGTGAACGCCACCCGCACGTCGCTTGCGGCCCGGTTGCGGTTGTCGGTCAGGCACTGCACGAGCACCGCCACCCCGCCGGGGCCGTACCCCTCATAGGTGATCGTCTCGTACTGGGCGCCGCCCGCCTCCTGGCCGGAGCCGCGGCGGATGGCGCGCTCGATGTTGTCGTTCGGCACCGAGTTCTTCTTGGCCTTCTGGATGGCGTCGAACAGGGTCGGGTTGCCGGCCGGGTCGCCGCCGCCGCTACGCGCTGCCACTTCGACGTTCTTGATCAGCTTGGCGAACAGCTTGCCGCGCTTGGCGTCGACCACCGCCTTCTTGTGCTTGGTGGTGGCCCACTTGGAGTGGCCGCTCATGACGTTCCCTTCACCATCGAAACGAAAAGCTCGTGAATGCGCCGGTCCGGGGTCAGTTCCGGATGGAACGCGGTGGCGAGCAGGGCCCCCTGCCGGACGGCGACGATCCTACCCTCGTCCTCGCCTAGCACGCAGACCCCCGGTCCGGCCTGCTCCACCCAGGGCGCGCGGATGAACACCGCGTGGAACGGCTCGCCGCCCACGCCGAGCGGCACGTCGCGCTCGAACGAGTCCACCTGGCGGCCGAAGGCGTTGCGGCGCACGGTCATGTCAATGCCGCCGAACGTCTGCTGGCCCTCGACGCCGTCCCGCAGGCGGTCGGCGAGCATGATCATCCCGGCGCAGGAGCCGAAGGCGGGGAGCCCGGCGGCGAGGAGCTTGCGGAGCGGGTCCATCAGTTCGAACGCGATGGCGAGCCGCCACAGCGTGGTCGATTCCCCGCCGGGGATCACCAGGCCGTCGCACGCCTCGACCTCGGTGAGGCGGCGCACCGGCGTCGCGCGGGCGCCCGCCTCTTCAAGCGCGCGCAGGTGCTCGCGGACGTCGCCTTGCAGGGCAAGCACACCAATAACCGGCAAAGTACGATTCCTCCCTTTGGCCTCCGCCCGCCGAAGGCACGCGTCACCGCGGCCAGGGGGCAGAGGATCGTTGTGTAGAACAACGTAGCGGGGGCCGCTCTTCCCGGCACCGTGGCCGCGGCGTCCCGCGGGAGCCGGCGGCAGCGGGCCTGCGACCGTGCCGCGAGACGGCGCTGGCGGCGTCCGGGCCGGGGCGGCTGATGTCCGGCTCGGGCTGGCCGCTGTCCTGGCTCACGGCGTCCTGCCGCGAGGTAGCGGGCATGTACCGCCCGCTAGATAGCGGGCACGCACCGGGAACCGGTCGCCGGCCTGTCCCCGCCGAGTCGCCGGCCTGTCCCCCGCCGGGCGGCACGCCGTCCCGGAGGGCACCGCCCGGCGGGCGTACCGGCTGGAATCCGCTTAGCGCCGCCGCTACCAGCCGCGGCCGGCGTAGTGCTGCTCGGCGGGGAGGGTGTCGATGTTGATGCCGACCATCGCCTCGCCGAGGCCGCGGGACGCCTTCGCGACCACGTCCGGGTCGTCGTAGAACGTCGTCGCCTTGACGATCGCCGCGGCGCGCCTGGCCGGGTCGCCGGACTTGAAGATGCCGGAGCCGACGAACACGCCCTCGGCGCCGAGCTGCATCATCATCGCGGCGTCGGCGGGCGTCGCGATGCCGCCGGCGGTGAACAGCACGACGGGGAGCTTGCCCTCCCTGGCGACCTCGGCGACCAGGTCATACGGCGCCTGGAGCTCCTTGGCGGCGGTGAACAGCTCCTCGGGCGCCAGGCCGGCCAGGCGCTTGATCCCGGCGGACAGCGCGCGCATGTGCCGCGTCGCCTCCACGACGTTGCCGGTGCCGGCCTCGCCCTTGGAGCGGATCATCGCGGCGCCCTCGGCGATCCGCCGCAGCGCCTCGCCCAGGTTCGTCGCGCCGCAGACGAACGGCACGGTGAACTTCCACTTGTCCACGTGGTGGGCCTCGTCGGCCGGCGTCAGGACCTCCGACTCGTCGATGTAGTCGACGCCGATCGCCTGGAGCACCTGGGCCTCGGCGAAGTGCCCGATCCGGCACTTGGCCATGACCGGGATCGACACCGCGTTGATGATCGACTCGATCATGTCCGGGTCGCTCATCCGGGCGACGCCGCCCTGCGCGCGGATGTCCGCGGGCACGCGCTCAAGCGCCATCACCGCGACCGCCCCGGCGTCCTCGGCGATCTTGGCCTGCTCCGGCGTCACCACGTCCATGATCACGCCGCCCTTGAGCATCTCCGCCATGCCACGCTTGACCCGCGCGGTGCCCGTCTGCCTCTCCGATTCTTCCGAACGGGCCGTGGCGCCTCTTTCGGCTCCAGACGCTGCGTCAACGGTGGACACTGTCAAAACCTCCCGGTGCGGACGTGCTTGGTTACATGCTAGTCCGGGGACGGCGCCCGGAGCCTCCCGGCCGCCCGCGGCGGCCCCGCGGCGGCGGGGGCTTCCCGGTGCCGGGTCACGTACCGGCGTCTGCCAGCTCGTCGTCCATCTCGAAGAACTCCGGCTGCGGCGCGTTGCCCGACAGCCGGAACACCCGGGCCAGCGGCCGCCGCCGGGCGTCGATCGTCCGCGCGGCCACGTCGTTGTAGAACTTGCGCGCGATGAACACCTGGTGCGCCGCCGACTCGACGTCGGCGACCAGTTCCCTCGCCGACTCCTTGGCCTCTATCTCGTCGCGGAAGCCGGGCTGGCCGAACGCCGCGCGCAGCGCGCGGGTGAGATCGCTTTCAGCCAGGTCGCGCTCGCCGGGGGCGGCGTCCTTGGCGCGGCGCACCGCGTCGGCGAGCAGCAGGCTGGTGGCCGGGTCGAGCAGCCCCGACGACGCCAGCTCGTAGGCCGCCGAACTGCGCCGCACCAGCGCCAGGTCCAGCGCGGTGCGGGCGGCCTCCACCCGGTTGTGCAGCCGGTCCAGGCGGCCGGCCCGCCAGGAGACGTAGACGCCGCCTATCACGACGACGAACACGATCAAGATGACCAGGGTCAGCATCAATGCCTTGCCTTCTCACTGGGCTCACTGGGCTACGCCGACGGTGGCGCGGCCCATCACCACGGTCTCGTAGACGCTGACCACCTCGCGGGCGACGACGTCCCAGTCGTAGTCGGCCACCGCCGCCAGCGCCGCCACCGAGAGCTCGGCGCGGCGCGCGGGGTCGTCCAGCAGCCGGGCCGCTGCCGCGGCCAGGTCGCCGGCGTCGCCGGCGGCGAACAGTTCCCCGGCGCGGCCGTCGCGCAGCAGCTGCCGGAACGCGTCGATGTCGCTGGCGACGATCGGCACCCCGGCCGCCATCGCCTCGGCGGTGACGATGCCGAAGGACTCGCCGCCGGTGTTCGGCGAGCAGAAGACGTCGACCGAGTGCAGGACGCGGACCTTCTCCTCCTCGGTCACCTCGCCGAGGAAGACGGCCCGGTCCCGCAGCGGCTCCGGCAGCTTGTGCCGCTGCTCGCCGGCGTCGCCGGGGCCGGCGATCAGCAGCCGCAGGCCGGCGCGCTCCGCGGCGAGGATCTCGAAGGCCTTGAGCAGCACCGACAGGCCCTTGCGCGGTTCTTCCATCCGGCCGAGGAAGCCGATCGCGCCGCCTGTCCCCGGCCATCCGTCGAGCGGCTCCGCGTGCCGGTAGCGGCGGGTCGCGACGCCGTTGGGGATGAGCACGGCGTCCCCGCCGAGGTGCTCGACCAGCGTCGTGCGCGCCGCCTCCGACACGGCG
>Ga0209061_1001089_pt1 | contig 50354 bp, 41 predicted proteins | sample Coa_R1_10_FD_187157 | JGI IMG/M metagenome (GOLD analysis project Ga0209061, IMG submission 187157) | Surface soil microbial communities from Centralia Pennsylvania, which are recovering from an underground coalmine fire - Coalmine... | ecosystem: Environmental > Terrestrial > Soil >...
TCAGCGCCTGGCCAGGGCGGCCGCCGTCACCGCCATGACGACCGGGCTGCTCACCGACGCCGCCCGGGAGGACGAGCCCTTCGGGTTCTGCCTGGCCACCGGGGGTCCGGGCGAGCTCGTCTGCCTGCTGGCGGTCCCGCGAGGCCTCGCAGCCGGGTGCCCCCCGACGGGGGCGACGTGTTCGTGCAGGCCTACGTCTTCGAGTGGAACGCCGCGGGCGGCTACGCCCAAGGGGGCGCGTACGCGTTCCCGCTCGCCTACAGCCAGCCGGTCCTCGACGTCGTCGGGGGGTCGACGACGCCCACCACAACATCGGCGACGAACGGGCTCAGCTGCTGGGACGGGACGGGCTGGACGACATCGTGCAGCGCGCCGACCGGGACGAAGATCACAGTGGCGCTCCACCTGAGCCCGACGACGATCACGACACCCCCCGACCCGAGGGGCGGCTCCTCGTCCACAGACTACTTCTACGCCCGCTGCCTCTCGACGTGCACCCTCCACATCACAGCCAGCCCGGCGAACGTCGGGGGCGGGCTCGTGACGCGGGTCTGGTCGACGGGGTCGATGAGCGCGACGTGCGGGGTCGGCGTCGAGATGACAGGGTACGTGAAGGAGTACCCGTCGCTCTCGTACACATTCACGTGGCAGCCCCCGGACGGCTGGACACCCGACACGGCGCGCTTCACCGCGTTCTACGTGCCCACATGCGGCGACCCCGGGGCCGACCGAGCTGTGGGACCGCTTCATCCCGCCGGACGGCGGATGGACGGCAGGCCCCGAGCCGTCGGTCACGGCCTCGTGGTACGACCACACGGTCGGGATTGGCTTCTCGGGCTCGACAGGGGCGACGAGCTACTGGGTCGCCGGGACAGCGCACAACCCGACGATGCCCGACGGGCAGACCTCGCTCATGCTGTCGGGGACCTCGACCGCGCGCCTGGGGGTCACCAACGAGACGGCCGGGACCTACACCGTCTACGGCCACTACGTCTGGTACTCCTATGCCGAGCGCTACGGCCTCGACGACGAGAACCAGTACGCCGCCGACCGCCCCGGCCCCGACTACACGATCACGCTCCGCTTCGGCACAGCGTCGGGGTCGAGCTCGCCGCCAGTGCACTCGACAGCGAGAGGCGGCACAACGGCGCCGCCGTCGCCTACGCGCTACACGACGACGACGACGCTCACGGGCACGCCCGACCCGGCGTACGTCGGGGAGACGGTCACACTCGCCTCCACGACGACGTTCCAGGGGAGCCCGGTCACCGGCGGCACCGTCACCTTCTCCCACGACGGCACGCAGCTGTGCTCGGGGATAGCGGTCTCGGGCGGGTCGGCCTCGTGCGCGACGACGGCGCTCCCGGCGGGGACAGACACGGTGACGGCGACCTACAGCGGCGTTGCCGGCACGTACACAGCGAGCACGGGCGAGACCACGATCCACGTCGGCGCGACTGCGGCGCCGGTCTACTACCCGACCTGATCGCTGCGGCCGCCGCGCTTCGCGCCGCCCCGCCATACCAGTGGTGGGAGCCGGCGCGGTCGCAACCCCGTGCTGGGATCGCCCACGGGACAGGAGGTGTGCACCATGAGGAACGAGAAGCCCCCGCGCGGGCTCCACCGCACCGTCGCTGCGATCGCGGCGCTCATCGTGCTCAGCGGCGCAGGGCTCGTCGGCGTCGCGGCGCCGAGCGCTGCGGCCGCGAAGGGCCACGGACGGAACCGGACGCACGCGCAGCGCATCGGCCCGCTCCCGAAGGCGCTGCGCTCGTTGCCCGGCGCGCGCGACGTGCTGTGGGACTACACGACGCGGCGCGTCGTGCCGTGGACGACACGGCCCGCGCCCTGCTCCGGACCCCACGGGCGGACACTGCGGCCGAAGTCCGTCTTCCGGCGATCCGTGCTCGGGGGCGAGATGCGCGGCTGGTGTCCGCTGTACGCGGGAGACGTGCTCCTCTACGTCCCGACGGCCGACGCGCTCACATCAGGCTCGACGAGCTTGACGGTGCCGGCGGGAGCCGTCGTCACTGCACGCGATCTGCGCACAACCTCGGGCATCTCGACCGGAGCCAAGTCGTTCAAGGTCACCACCGCCGTCGCGGAGGCGATCCAAGAGGCGGCCACAACGATGATCGCGTGGAACGAGACAGCGGACGAGGCGGTCTTTGCGACCCCTCCGCCCGTCACCCCCGCCGAGCTGCCGCATCTGCTCGCCACGCAGTTCGTTGATCCGAAATCGCCCTACTACGCGCAGGTCGCGGAAGGGTCAGCGTGGGACTGCACGATCCCTCACCGTGAGCGGCGCTTGGTCATCGCAACGTCTGGAGCGCCCTACGCCGGCGTCGCACCTCTCTTCGTGACACCGACCGCTGCCACATCGTGCGTGGCGTCGCGCCGCTACTACGCGCCTGCCGCCTCGCCGGCGGAGAGCGCCTGGGCGAACGCGCAGGTGACGCCGGTCTCGAGCTACAGCGCGACCACACGCTGGCCCGCCGGCTTCTTCGTCGAGTCGAACCGCTCGCTCACGCGGGTCTACCGGGTGTGGGTCCCGTGGGGTGCCGAGGTCTCATTCGACGCTCCCTGGATCGCCGGAGCAGCGCACGACATCGCCGCGTACACATCGGGCTGGGCCGAGCTGCGCCCGGGACACCCGTCGGCAACAGACCCTCGCAGGATGCAGGTCTGGCAGCCGGCCGTCGGTGGGGCCGCATGGCCGACGGGATTCCTCGTCGGCCCGAGCGCTGCGCTGCCGACCATCACCACCTTCTGTACCTCGTCCCCACCCTCGCCGACGATCGTCCTATCCGACGGGGCCGAGCACCCCACGTCCGTCTCCACACGCCGTGAGGAGCACGACGAACTCTGTGCGGGATGACCGCCCCACACCGACACCAGGAGCAACCGCGATGATGAGTCGCACGCGACACGCATTTCATCCCCAGCGGAGCACCGCGGCGCCCCACCTCCTCGCCGTAGCGACGCTCCTCGCGACGACGCTCGTCGTCGCGGCGCCCGGCGTCTCGGGGGCCTTCGGGGTGCAGGTGACAGCGACATCGACCCCCTCCTCATCGGCCCACTCCGGCTCGACGACGTACGTCACGCCGCCGTGGACAGCGACAGCACCAGGCGTTCCGCCGCGCTCGACAGCGACTCCGACAGCGCCGGGCTGCACGCCGGACGCCGTGACGGGTGTGTGTACATCCTACGTGCGCACACCGGGACCTCCCCACGCGAATGCGGCTCCGCCGCTGTACTTCGTCTCTGGCCCCCCCGGGCCACCGCAGCATCTGCCACGTGCGCACCGGGCGCGGCGCGGGCGGGCACGGCGGCAGCGTGGTCGCGACCTGCACACCCGTCCCGCCGAAAACAACGCTCACACCGCCGATCCCCGGCGCGCGGACGACAGTCCCCATCGTCTGGCAGTACGGATTCGCCGCCGACGCGTTCGAGGTCTGCGTGCACTCGTGGTCCGTCACTTATCAAGGCCAGACCATCACCCAGGTCGGCTCCCCCTGCACGGGGCGGTTCCACCAGACCTTCGAGGTCGGCTGCAAGGGCACGGGGCGGATCAGCGCCTCGTTCACGCTCGCCTACCTCTCCTCCTTCCCCGGCTGGGACCCGACCGTCGACGCGGTCGGCTCGGTCTACGGCCTCGACCGGGTGCGCAGCTACCCGGCGCCGCCGGGCTTCTTCCCCGACGGCACGACCACGATCTCGCTCGGCTCGGCGACAGTGGTCCCCGAGTGCCCGACGGCCGGGTTCAACACACCGCCTGCGACAGAGAGCCTCTTCGCCCTCGGGCCGCTCGCCGCGTTCGACACAGGGCAGCCCAACCTGTTCAAGTTCGAGCCCGTCGTGCGCAACGGCGGCCACCTCGACCTGCCGGTCCAGTGGATCAGGTTCACACGCTTCTCCATCGGCCCCGGCCCGGACCGCACCGTCCCCGGCTCCCCGACAACCGAGGTCCTCGACTCGAACCCCTACGAGGCCTCGGCGTCCGTCGTGCTCAAGCCCGGCCCGACAGACCCGACAGGCTCGATCGGGCGGATCGACGCCTACTTCAACACCCCGTCGGTGGTCACAGCGCCCTACGTGCTGAGCGCGACCGGGACGTTCGCCGTCTACTGGGGGACGGAGTTCACGACGCTCTCGATCCTGCCGAACCTGCGCTTCGCGACGCCCGTGACGCTCGCGATCGCGGGCACACGGCCCGTGTTCCGCACGGTCTGCACCGGCACGCCCCCGAAGCGCACCTGCACGCAGGTCGAAGAGCAGGTGCCGTCCACGGTCGACGTGTCGTTCCTCCCGCTCGCGAAGCACGGCACACTGCCCGACACAAAGCAGGCGCTCGCCTCGACGACGACCTTCGACGAGACCCACCGGACAGTCTTCACCCGCAGCGCGACCGCCACGATCAAGGTCTACGGGCCGATGCTGAACGTGCCGCGGCCGGGGACAAGCTGAGCCGCGCCGTCCTGCGCCGCGCCCGTCGGGGCGGTACTCATCAACCCGGGCGAGGCGTGCCACCGCGCGCGTCTTCCGCCTGCGGCACGACCGGCCTCGCCGGGACGGAACGTCCGGCGCCTCGCGCGGCCTGCGAGGCCGGCGCGACGAGGTCGTCGCCCCGATCCTCGCGGGCCGTGCCGAGCAGGAGCGGGCGCCGAAGGGCTTCCGGCCGATCCACTCGCTCTTCGCCGGCCGGAAGCCCTACGGCAGGCCGCGCAGCCCCCTTGCGTCCGCGCTCATGGACGCGTTCGAGCGGCCCGACGGGAAGCGCGGGCGCGTCCACACGGTGACCGACGCGTCGGGTACCGGGTACGCGGGCGACTCGCTGGGGGATCCGGAGCTCAAGGCGCACATCGTTCGCGTGACCTGCCTGTCCCTGCGGCAGCAGGTGTAGCCGGGCCGCCTCCAGGGCGGGAGCGTGGGCATGCTGCTGGTCTTCGACGAGGCGCGCCGCTGCGCCTCCTCGTTCCGCGACCGGGACGACGAGCTGGGCGAGCTCGCCGAGGACCTCGAGGACCGCGTCCGGACGACGCGGAAGTACGGGCTCGGGCGGATGTTCGTCGCGCAGGACCTCGCGCCGCTGCGCCCTGCGGTCTTGGGCCAGATGCCCGCCCACGCCCACGGGTTGCGGCCCGGTGGCGAGGAGCACCCAGGAGCCGGCTCGAGCAGGCGGTCGGCGACCCGCGGCCACGCGGATCCCCGCCAGCTTCGCGGACCCCGAGGCTGCGCTGGAGGTCGGGTACCCTTTCGTGCAGACGGGGCCGGTCTCGCCGCTCTCGTTCACGGCGGGCGCCGGTCTTCCTGGGCATCTATGCGGATTGAGAGAAGTTCTGTGAGTGCAACGGGTCGCTCTAGCGACGAGGCGGGGGAGGCGGTGCGCGAGGCCGAGGCTGCGGAGCACGGTCAGGTCTTCACGCGGCGCTGGTTGGTCGAGGGGATGCTCGACCTCGCCGGGCTCCGGCCGGAACGGGACCTCTCGGCGGAGCGGATCGTCGAGCCGGCGTGCGGGAACGGCGCGTTCCTCGGCGCGATCGTCGAGCGCCTCGCGGATTCTGCGTCCCGACACGGATGGACGCTCGAAGACGACCAGATCCTTGCCGTCGACCTGGATCCGGCCTGCGTCGCCAGGGCCAGCGACCTTGCGGAATCGGTGCTCGTCGCCCGTGGCATCTCGCGTCACCGCGCAGCCAGGCTCGCGCACCGGTGGGTGCGCAGTGCGGACTTCCTCCTCGACGTTCCCGACGATGAGCTCGCGGCGACGCTCGTCGTCGGGAATCCTCCGTACGTGCGCCTCGAGCACCTCGACCCAGCGCTCGTCGCCCGGTACCGGGCGCGCTGGTCCACGATGCGGGGGCGGGCCGATCTCTATGTCGGCTTCCTGGAGCGCGGGCTGCGGGCGCTCGTGCCGGGCGGCCGGCTGTGCGTCATCTGCGCGGATCTCTGGATGCACAACGCGTACGGCCGGCGTCTCCGGGCCATGGTGGCAGCAGAGTTCCGCCTCGACGCCGTGGTCGAGCTGCGCGACGCGGCCGCGTTCGAGTCCGAGGTTCAGGCGTACCCGGCAGTGGTGCTCGTCTCGCGACCGAAGGACCGCGGGATCGGACCGACGGTCTTCGCCACGGCGTCGTCCCGGTTCGAGCGTCCCGGCATGCAGTCGCTTCTTCGCTGGATCGCGAGCGGCCGGGACCGGCGTTGGTCCGACGACGGCGGGTCGAGGACGTCGAGCGCGCCCCCCGTTCGGCTCCTGGGTGCTCCCGACTCGGGGACCCCTCGACGGGCACGCGCGTGGGGATCGGCGTCGCGACCGGGGCCGACGCGGTCTACGTCACCACGGACCCGGAGGCCTGCGAGCCCGAGCGGCTGCTCCCGCTCGTGACGACGCAGGACCTCGCGGACGGGGAGCTTCGCTGGTCCGGTCGCTGGCTCGTCAACCCCTGGGACGACGACGGCCGGCTCGCGGACCTCGCGGCGTGGCCGAGGCTGCGGAGGTACCTCGAGGCGCACGGCGAGCAGCTGCGCGGCCGTCACGCCGCGAGACGGCGTCCGGGGCAGTGGTACCGGACCATCGACCGGCTCGTGCCCAAGCTCCTCGGGACGCCGAAGCTGCTCGTACCCGAGCTCGCCTCCAGACTGGAGCCGACCCTCGACCCCGGCGGCCTGTATCCCCACCATGGCCTCTAGTGGATCACCAGCGACGCATGGGGGCTGGAGGCCCTCGGCGGGTGGCTCCTCTCCGACGCGGTGGGCCGCTGGGTCGGGACGTACGGCGTGCGGATGCGCGGGGGGACCCTGCGCTTCCAGGCTCAGTACTTACGGACCGTCCCCGTCCCTCCGCCCTCCGCGCTGTCGCTGGAGGAGACGCGCCAGCTGCGGATGGCGTTCCGCGAGCGGGACCGCGTGCTCGCGAGCGAGGTCGTCGAGGCGGTGCTGCGCCGCCGAGGGCAGGGGGAGCGGGGCGGCGGCCGTCGTGGCTAGCTGGGACCAGCTCGACCCGGTCGTGGCGGCCCACTCCGCCCCACCGCCGTGCTTCGTGGAGGTCGGCGGCGTACGGACGCACCGGCCGGACTGGGTCCTGCTCTCCTCGCTCCTGGCGGCCGTCTTCCCCGCCACGGCCGGCCGGGGCTGGGACTCGGTCGCGATCGGCCACGCCCTCGACCTGTGGCTCGCCGAGGAGCTGCGGCGGTGCGGCTTCGGGACGGACGAGGTGTGGCCGCGAGCCAGCGATCCGCGAGTCCTGCCGAGGGAGCTCGCCGTGCTCATGCCCATGCTCGCGAGGAAGGGCATGTCGCTCGGACGGTTCACCTCGATCGTCCTGAGCGAGGCCCGCGTACTCGGCGCGACGTACGAGAAGGAAGTGGACGTGCTCATGTCGCGCTGGGAGACCGGGCCGCAGCTCATCGTGTCCACGAAGAGCATGCTCGGCGCGTACGGCAAGAACGCGAACAACCGGATGGAGGAGGCCTACGGCGACGCGCACAACCTTCGCGGGCGCTTCCCGCTCGCCGCGCTCGGGTACCTGCTCCTGCTCGGAGCCGACTGTCCTCGGACGGCGTTCGAGCGCCTGGCCGCCGCGATGGTGCGTATGCAGGACTCCGGCACGATGTACGACCGCACGTGCCTGATCGTGGTGGAGCCGATCGACCGGTTCGTCGCGCGCCGGAGACGGCCGGTGCGCGTGTACCCGAGGGCGGTCGCGCGGCTCGTCCCCGGCGGGTCGCGACCGCGAGCGGCCCGGTTCGTCGACGGGATGGTGCGGTGCGTGCTGGAACGAACCCCGCCGTCCTACCACGAGGCCGTCCGGGTCCGGTTCTACTGAGGCTTGCGACGATGCGCCTCACGAGCCTCTTCTCCGGCATCGGCGGGTTCGAGCTCGGCTTCGGCACGTCGGGCATCGAGACGGTCGCGGCGTGCGAGGCATGGGGGCCGGCGCAGGCCGTGCTCGGTGCGCGCTTCCCTGGTGTGCTGGTGCACGAGGACGTGCGGACGATGCGGGCGCTCCCGGAGTGCGAGGTGGTCACGGCGGGCTTCCCCTGTACGGACCTGTCGCAGGCCGGGCGGAAGGCCGGCATCGACGGGGCGCAGTCGGGGCTGGTCCGCGAGGTGCTGCGGTTGCTCGCGTCGGCCCCCAAGTCGGTCGAGTGGGTGGTGCTCGAGAACGTGCGCAACATGGTGCACCTGGCCAGGGGGCGCGCCATGCGGGTGGTCGCGGACGGACTCGAAGCGCTCGGGTGGCGTTTTGCGTATCGCGTGGTGGACGCCAGGGCGTTCGGCCTGCCGCAGCGCCGGGAGCGGGTGATCCTCGTGGCTTCGCCGTGCCACGACCCGCGAGGCGTGCTCTTCGCCGACGAGGCGGGACCGGTCTGGGCCGAGGAGCTGAGAGCCGACGCCTACGGCTTCTACTGGACCGAGGGCCGCGGTGGGATCGGGTGGGTGCAGGACGGCGTGCCGGCGCTCAAGGCCGGAAGCGGAGTCGGGGCGCCGAGCCAGCCTGCGATCTGGCTGCCCCACGAGGCTCCCGGCCGGCTCCTGGTCCTGCCGGGCCTCGAGGACGGCGAGGCGCTGCAGGGCTTCCCACGTGGGTGGACCGAGGCGGCGGGGAGCGCGCGGCGCGGCGCGACCCGCTGGCGGCTCGTCGGCAACGCCGTGCCCGTGCCGCTCGCCGCGTGGGTGGGGCGGCGGCTCGTCGCACCGGGCGAGCCGGTTTGCGCGGAGTGGGGATGGCCGCGACATGGCTGGCCCGCGGCGGCATGGGGGGACGGCACGGGACGGCGCATCGCCGTGGCAGCGAGCGCGTGGCCGGTGCGGGAGCCGTACCGCCACCTCTCGGACTTGCTCGACCCCACAGGGCTGCGCCCGCTCTCCCCGAGGGCCACGGCCGGCTTCCTCGGGCGGCTGCGGGAGGGGCGGGTGCGGGCCGACGCGCGGTTCGTGGAGGACGTGGAAGCGCATCTCGGTACGGCCGGCGACGGCGCGGCGGCCTGAGCCCGGACAGTGGGTGCTGGGTTGCCGTGCGGGCGACCAGTGCAGCGCCACGCAGACCGCGGTAGCTCGACTGGCAGAGCACCGGTCTCCGAAACCGGGGGATGGGGGGTCCGTTGCCCTCCCGCCGTGCAGCGGACCGAGGATCGGGTGCGACCGGATCGCCGGGCGAGACGTACGTTGCCATCCGCCGGCGTGATCGGCGGCGGATGGGCCCCCGCGGCCACCTCGACCACGGATAGCCTTCGGTCGCGATGGTGACGCCGGTGACGTCGAAGCTCGTGATCCTCCTCCCGCTCCGCTGTCTCGGCGACGCGCGGGACGAGCTTCGGGACTACCGCGTGCCGCTCGGGGAGAGCGTGGCGCGCTCCCTCTCCGATTTCGTCTCGCTCCGCGAGGGCGTGTCGCTCGTGGCGACGGCCAGGGAGCAGGTCCGCGGCGGGCGCCGCGGACGGTTGCGCATCGTCGACGACGCGCGGCTGAGGAGCGACGGTGTCCGTCGGGCCTCGATCAACTCCCAGCAGCTCGCTGCGATGTTCCGCGACCGCCTGGACGAGGAGGGGGAGGACGCGTGGGCGGTCGTCGTCCTCGAGGACGTGGACGAAGCTTCCCGGGAGTGGCGCTGCATCGTCCACTTCGCCTCCGAGGACCCGAGCGCGACCCTCCTCGAGGTCGCACCTGTGGAGCAGCGGCGCGCCCTCGAGCAGGTACTCGACGAGGGAGGCGGAGCGCGGGCCGTCGTCGTCGGCCACCAGGAGGTGGTCGAGGCCGTCGTGGAGCACTATGGGAGATCGGACCCTGACCTCTTCGCGCTGCCGGCGAGAGCGTTCCTCTCCTCGCCCTCGGTCGTCGGCCTCCTGCTGCGACGGGTCTACGAGCTGCCGCCGGAGGTCGTGGCGCGCTTCGCGAGCGTCGCGACCGTTATCGCCCAGGAGCTCCGGTCGGTCCTCGAGGACGAGCGCAGTCCGGTGCGGATCGCGCGCGTGGCGCGCTCCCATCTCGAGGCGTGGGCCGCCTGGCAAGGACGGTGGGTGGGCTTCCTCGACGGCGGGCTCGGGATGGTGGGGAACGACGAGCGGTTCCCGGTCTCGGCCGTGATCCGCACGGGCGCGTACGCGGCGCAGCCGGGCAACGAGCGGCTGGAGGGGGACGGCGCGCGGGAGCGGTTCTTTCAGCAGGCCTGGCTCGTGAGCGAGATCGCGGACCTGGGGGAGGAGCGCGAGGACCGGACGCCGGACCCGGCGCAGCTCGTGCAGGCCTGTCGGATCTTCGTCGAGCTGCTCGGCGCCGTCGAGACGGCCGAGCGCGAGGGGCTCGACGTGCAGCTGCTGCACGGACCGCTCGTGACGAAGTACAACCAGTACGATGACGAGCGCCCGAACTACCTGCCCCGGCTCCAGCGCCGGTTCCTCGAGGAGCACGGCATCTGCCCCGAGGACGCCCTCGTCGGCCTATGCCCGCGGCCCGACGGGGACCCGGAGGGCGGGCGGCTCTGGGACCACTTCGTGGCCGTCTACGGCGCGATCGCCCGGCGGGCGTTTGGTTCGCCGGTCCCCATCGTCGGCGTGGTCGAGCACTCGACGAGCCTGGTGGCCGCGAGGGGGCTGCTCGCGCGCCTGGCGAGCGAGCCCGACGGCCCGCTCGAGGAGCGGACGGCGCAGCGCATGCTCGACAAGGCCAAGGCGTTCGCGATCGACGACGCGCTGCTCTTCGGCTGCCTGCTCCAGGACGGCGAGTACCTGAGCCCGGCCTTCCCGGTGCTCACGGCCGACCCCACCCACGCCAGGGATCGGTGGCAGGACGTGGTCCGGCACTACCCGCAGCCCTACGTCACCGTCGTCAAGCCCGGGGCGGGCTCTGCCCCGTTCCGGGTCGAGTTCAACGCCACGGCCGCCGGCCGTCTCGACGAGCTCGCCGTCCTCCTCTACCACTCCTCCGCGCTCCTGCCGAACTACGGCTTCCCGGTGGGGTTCTCGATCGTCGACCGCTACGCGCGCGTGCCGCGCTGGGTCACCGGCGCCGCGGGCGACCTGCTCGCGTACCGCGTGCTCACGCACCTGCTCCGGGAGCGGAAGGTGGAGGAGTTCCGCCAGGCTCGGCAGGCGTTCGCGCGCCTGGGGCGGTCGTTCTTCCGGCGCCCCGCGTAGGAGGGAAGGAGGGGAGCGATGGCGATCGACATCCTTGTCGGCACCGTGGTCGGGGACACCTCGACGCGGACGTTCTCGTTCCAGGCCAAGCGCGGGGAGACCCGCATGGGGGACATCGTCACGGTCGAGACGCCCTCCGAGCAGGCGGAGGGGCCGCAGGCCGGGGGGACGATCTGGGCACGCGTGGTGAGCCTGTCGCGGCAGAACCCGTTCATGCCGCGGGAGGCCGCGCTCGAGCTCGCCGAGGAGGAGCTCAGGATCTCCGACACGATCCTGTCGGTCACGAGGGACCAGGTCGTCGCCGAGGCGCTCGTGCTCGGGCTCACCGACGCGACGGCGCCTACGCTCCTCCAGCCCCTCGCGTACCCCGTGCCGCCCGGTGCAGCGGTGCGGCGACCCCCGCAGGAGTCGGTGGAGCGCGTGCTGATTGGCGAGGACCCGGAGGAGACGCGCATCGAGCTCGGCACGCTGCTCGGCAGGCGCGAGATCGCGGTGACGGGGAAGGCGAACGCGATCCTCGCGCGCCACATGGCCGTGCTCGCGATGACCGGAGGCGGCAAGACCGTCGCGGTGCGGCGGATCCTTCGGGAGCTGGCGAAGGCGCGCTACCCCGTGCTGGTCCTCGACCCGCACGGCGACTACCTCGGGCTCAAGGAGAAGGAGGGCTTCTTGGGCGCCGAGATCCGCCTCTGGTACCCGAGCGTCACGATCAACCGCGACACCGCCGATCGGCTGGAGTGGATGATCGAGGAGATGACGGACGGGCTGAGCGAGGCCCAGCAGCACGTGTACCAGATCGCGCTCGACAAGGTGATCCAGAAGCTTGGCGACGAGGCGAACAGTCGCTGGTCCCTGGACGCGTCGGAGTTCATCGCGGCGCTGAGGGCGGTCCTGGAGGACGTGTCCACCACCGCTGCCACCGACCACCGGACGGTCCCGGCCGTGAGGCGGAAGCTGTCCCGAGTCGACCGGCAGCTCGCCTCGATGGCGACGGCGAACGAACGGCTCCGCAGGCGGATGGGGCGGCTCGGGTTCGCGGCGCTGCCGGATCCGCGCACGGCCCCGAACGAGATCGTCCGGCCCGGCCGGGTGAGCATCGTCTACCTCGGCGGCTACGAGCACCTCACGCAGTCGACGATCGCCGCGAGCCTCCTCGGGGAGCTCTTCGAGCACCGGACCGAGCTGGAGGACCGGATCCCGCCCTTCCTCACGGTGATCGAGGAGGCGCACAACCTCGTGCCGTCGCGAGGCGAGGGGCAGGCCGAGACGCCGTCGCTCGCGGTGATCCGCCGGATCGCGACCGAGGGGCGGAAGTTCGGGACTGGGCTGCTGCTCGTGAGCCAGCGGCCGAGCCGCCTCGACGAGACGACGCTCGCCCAGTGCAACACCTTCCTGGTCTTCCGCATCGTCAACCCGCGCGACCAGCAGTTCGTCGAGCGCGTGATGGAGAACCTCGGGGAGGAGGACCGCCGGTCCCTGGCCGGGCTCGGGCCGGGCCAGGGGATCGTCAGCGGCGCGGCGGTGCGGTTCCCCCTCGCGGTCCAGGTGCGGTTCGACAAGGAGCTCGTGCCGAGCGACCTGTCGAGCGAGGACTTCCTCCAGATGGCCGCGGAGTGGGACGGTCGGCACGGCGCCGACGTCCGGCGCAACGACGAGGCGCTGCGGCGGATCGCCGAAGCGTGAGGGGCCCGGGCGGCCCGGGCAGGAGGCCAGCGCCGAGCTCGGAGGCCGCGCGGTCGCGCATGCGCTCCCAGCGGCGCGCGGGCACGGGGCCCGAGCTCGCCCTGCGCCAGGCGCTCTGGCGCCGGGGCCTTCGCTACCGCGTGGACGCCGCGGTCCCGGTCCCTGGCGTGCGCCGCCGGGCGGACCTGCTCTTCTCGGGGCCGCGGGTCGCGGTGTTCGTGGACGGGTGCTTCTGGCACGCCTGCCCCGAGCACGGGACGGCGCCCAGAGCGAACGCCTGGTACTGGGGCCCCAAGCTCGTCCGCAACGCGGAGCGCGACCGTGACACCGACCGCCGCCTCGCCGAGGCGGGGTGGGCCGTCGTGCGGGTCTGGGAGCACGAGGACGCCGACGCGGCCGCGGCCGTGGTCGAGGCGGTGGTGCGGGGGCGCGCGAAGCCGGCGCGAGGGCGGGGTGCAGGCCCCACGCGCTCGCCGACAGCGGCCGGTCTGGGCGAGGCGTTGGGTCGTTCGTGAGGCAGCGGGTCGTACGCCGGGAGAGCGAGGCGCAGCCCGTCCTCCGTCTCGCGAAGGCCGCGCGCTGGGCACGGAGCGACCGTTGGGTGCAGGCGGCGCTTCTCCTTCGCTCCATGAGGAATCTGCCTCTCAGGGGTTGGCACGCACCGCGCCGGGTGGGGCCATGAGTGGATGAGAACGTCTGGCCTCATGACAACCTTTTCTTTGCCACTTCCCAGAGTGTATGATTTGGAGGCCACAGCACGAGTCCGTTGCCCCAGACGCCACACCCAACCCCTGGTCTGTTGCGAAGCCTTGGCAGCAGAAGCCGCAAGTAGCGTTCTGACGCGCCCCCGACTTTGTCCTTGTCCAGGTCGGCAAAGAACGCCGCGCTGCACCCCGCGATGAAGTCCGCGATCTGCAGTGCGTCGGACCACCGCCCGGCTGCTTCGTGGAACGTAGACTCGAACAGGAGATCCTTGAGCGGACGAGTCTGGTACCCGGGCGAGTCCAAACCCTCATGGAGCCACCGAGCATAGGCTTCGCGAGCTGCTTCCGTCCCTTTCTTAATCCAGTCCTTGATGGCCCATTTGTCCGCTTGAGGAAGCCGTTTGAGCATACGGACGAGCGTCTTCCGATTCTTGGGATTCCTCGTCCAGTCGAGATTGTCGACCACAATTGCCGCATGCTCCTCTGGGGGATCGCAGTCACGAGCGAACCGCTGGACGGCGAACTCAAGCCCACGCAAGTAGAAGTGACGCACTCCGCCGCGCTGGTTACCGGAGAGTTGGTCCCAAGATAGGATCTCCCGCTTCCGACCGGGCTCAGAAACGACGTAGTTGCCGCGGCGTTCTTGCAAGACAACCGAGACTGCCGTCATTTCCTCAAGGGAGGCGACCAACTCGGCTGCCGCCAGCCGTGCCTCGGCCAGGCTCTTGAGCTTCTTCGTGACCCGCTCTTCGGGCGACCACTTGAAACAGTCGCCCGGCCCCAACCCGAGACGCTGCTTGAGATCGCGCCAACGCGCCTCGACTCGCCCTACTGCGCTCACCGCAGCGTAGACGCCGCCCACGCACAGGAACTGCCCCTGCTCGCTCTCGTCCAAGAACATCACGGGCATGGCTCACCGCCTCTGCACCACGGCATCCGGCTCCAGCAAGGCCTCGGCAGGAGCTCTGGCGCTGCTAGGGATGTGCCCCGTTGCCGCCGCTGACGTCGCCCCCTGGTCCGAGGGTCTTCCCCGCCCGTGCGCGCGCGGAGGCCGGATGCCTCGGAGGAGCAGCATGCCTGCACGGCCTTCTCGACCGGCTGCTGGGCCTCGGAGCGGAGAGGTCCGAGGAACAACGTTCGCCTGGCGCGATCTGGCCAAGGCCAGGGTCGTGCGGGCCTGGAGAGGCCACTCTCGCGGGTCGTCCGGCGCCCGCCGCTCGCTTGGGTTCACCCAGACCCCCTCCCCCGTCGAGTCCGGCCTTCGACACCATCCCCGGACTCTCACCGTCGCACTCGCAGGCCAGCGGGCTTGCAGCTATGACGTCGAACCGGACGCCGACCCCACGCGGACGTCGGCATCCCCGCCGCGAGGCCTCCAGGGGACCAGTCGCCGCCTCGGCGACCAGGAGACCGAGGTCGCCTTTCTTGCCGGCCTCGCGACACGCGGCCGGGCCGAAGCGGACGATCCCCTACGAGGCTGCGACCTCTGCTACCGGGCGGGCGATCTCCTCGAGCGCCGAGGCCTGCCCAGCCCCTGCGCTCACCGCCCAGCTTCGACTCGTCAATGACGCTGTTGCCCGCGCTCGGGGGAGCGCTGGAACCGAGGAAGCGGCATCGGGTCGTGGCCGCAGTGTAGCCATCGTTCACATCGCCGCGCCGACCCCCGCCACGCGCCCGTCGGGCGGTACCCATCATCCCGGGGCGAAGTGCACCCAACGCGCGTTCTTCCACCTGTGGCACAACCGATCCTGGCGTCGGACACCACCGCACGGCACCGGACGCCAGCGCACGGCGGTGCCCCCGTTCGGCGCTATGAGTCCCCCGTTGCACCCACTGACGGCCCTTTACCCAGGTCCCGGCTGTCCTCGTCAGGACTCATCCCTTGGTCGCAGGTTCGATCCCTGCCGGCCCCACCCTGACCCGTGGAGGACGTGTTCGGGAACGATGCCGAGGGCCACAGGCCGGGTCCGCACTGGAGCTCAGCCACTGCCACCCAGCGCAGGGAGCACCGTTGAACGAGGTGGCGGGTCCGCCAATCGTCAGCTGACGAGCTGAGGGGGGCCGGTCAGCGATTCTCGATCGAACGCCGCGATGACCTCTTTACGCGTGCCCTCCGCGAGGGGATCACCTCCGAACGGGACGTAGACGTAGAGCGAGATCTGTTCGCCGTCGTCATCGAAGTCGTCGGCTTCGATGAACAGCGTGGAGTCATCGTCGGCGAAGTGCAGGCGAAAGCGGCCCACGACCCAACAGGGTACGCGATCGATCGGTGGAATGTCGTCCGCGCACGACCCTGCATCTCGTGGGTGCCCAACGACGAGGCCGTGAAAGCGTGGTCGTCCTCGGGCCTGGATCGGTAGTGGCGACGACGCTGCCTACTTGGCGACGCGTACCTGAGCTGCCTGGGGACCTTTCTTGCCCTGCTTGACCTCGAAGTCGACTCGCTGACCCTCTTCGAGCGATCGGTAACCGGTCGCCTCGACGTCAGAGAAGTGCACAAACAGATCCGTCGTCCCGTCGTCGGGCGCGATGAACCCATACCCCTTGTCGCTGTTGAACCACTTCACCACACCCGTTCCCACAGATGCCTCACTTTCGAACTCACGCAAACCAACAGCCAGAGTCCATGTCGGCCTAGCAGGAACTGCCCCGGCGTGTAACGGGAGAGTACCGGGCCACGCTAGCACTGTCAGAAGCGGTATGTGTCGTTGGCGAGTGGCTGCATCCAAGGTGTGGAAATAGCCTTGGGTGGTCAATGGAAGGGGGGCGTGAGGAACGTCGAATTCGGAACCACAGGCTTCTACCCCGCGTTCGACGGAGCCGCGAGGGCCAGGTTCGCTGAGGAGCTGGGCTTCGACATCCAGGGTTTCAGCGAGAATCACTCAAGGGCCACCGACTGTTTCGGCGAGATGCGTGACGCGGCCAGGGCAACGAAGAGGATCAAGCTTGCCGCTGGCCCGGTCAATTTCGTCACTCGCCACCCTGGGGTGGTAGCCGCGGGCATCGTCCCCGTGCAGATCCTGAGCGGGGGGCGAGCCATTTGCGGCGTCGCCAGCGGCGACTCTGCAGTGGCAGCTGCGGGCCGCAGACGGCAACGGATCGAGGAAATGGCACGCGACCTCGGCTACCTGCGAACCTACCTCGACAACGGTGTGGTGGAGTACCCCGGTGGCCTGTCCAGCCGACTGGAGTGGGCGGACGATCTGTCGTGGGAACACATCCCAATCCAGATGGCCTGTAGCGGGCCACGTGCGATCGCCTTGGCGGCGAGGGTGGCGGACCGGATCTGTCTCGGCATCGGGATGAACAACGATCACGTTGCCTGGGCGCTGGACATCATCGACGAGGGTCTTGCGGCGAGTGGGCGTCATCGAGACGACGTGCGTGTCGGGTTGCTGGCAGCCCTGGCCATCACCGAGGATCGAGCGAGCGGGCGGGCGACGATCCGGACGAGGGTGTCGGCGCTGGCGCACATGCAGAGCGGCGGGGACCTCTCCCACCAGCCCGAGATTCTTCGCAAGGTGACATCGGTCCTGCGCCACAGCTACGACTATTCGTTCCACCGCCCCGGAGCACCGGCGGAAAATCCCAACTCGGCGGTATGCGACGAGGAATTCGGGGACTGGATGGGCATCGGCGGACCTCCGTCCTACGTCACGGACCGCCTCGGTCAGCTCGTCGAGCTCGGTGTCGACTTCTTCATGACCGCCCTCCCTGTGCCCGAACGCGAGCGCTTCGCCGGAGAGGTCATGCCATCGGTCCGCGCGTTACGGAGCTGAACGGAGTGCGTTTGGCTCATCCGGGCAGCGCAAAAAAGGAGCCCTGATGCCGGCAGCTTTCGTCACCGGAGGGGGTCGCGGGATCGGAAAGGCCATTGCCCTCCATTTCGCCCGCGCTGGCTTCGACGTCGCGATCAGCGCGCGAACCGTTACCGAAGGGGAGCACTGCTTGAGCGGTGGGGTTCGATGCTGCTGGACAAGCACCTGGAAGCGAACGTCATGGCGCCAGCACGGTGGCGGGACGATCACCACTGTGTCCTCCGGCGCTGGGCTCCATGAGCCATCGGCGCCAGCGGGCAAGGGTGGATGGGGACTTGGCTACGGGTTGAGCAAGGCCACGGCATACCGGATCGCCGGGTTCTTGGGATTGGACTCGGCGATCAAGGGATCCGTGCCCACAACCTCGAGCCGGGGTTCGTCACCACTGAGCGGATGGCGATGGACATGGGGACTTCGGGACATGGGGACTTCGGGTCTGACGCTGCTGCTGGCATCCCTCCCGACGTTCCTGGTGCCGTCGCGGCCTGGCTCGTCACCGATCCCCAGGCCACCGAGCCGAACGGTCGGACGGTGGATGCGCCGCCGGTTGTGTGTACGGCTGGGGCTTCTCGCAGGATGGCCTCGCGCGATCGCTAGCGCGGGATCGGCGTCGCCCAGAGGATCGGGTAAGCATGGCCTCGGTACGCTCTGTCAACAGAGATATCGTTATTCGATGGCGATTCGATGCTGCTCGAGTGAGCAGTGGTCTGGCGCGACAAGCTATCGGACGACAACGCGGACCCGACCAAGGTTCATGACTCGGCAGTGGGAATTGTCAGCCTGCCCGAGGCGATGAGCCGTGACGCGTAGCGCGGGGAAGTAGGTACCCGGTGCGCTGAAGCGGTACTGGCGGCGGATCTGCATGGAGTTGTAGGCGACATCCTCGTTGGTGAACGGCTCGACGACGGGGAAGTCGCCATGTCCTTCGAAGTCCCATTCAGCTGCGATGATGACTCCGGCTCCCGGCGGTACCTCGACGAAGGCTGCAAACTCGACCGTCTCACCGACGTCGACCTCGGCGCGCGATCCGTTGTTGGCTTTGAGGTCGACGACGGGCTGAATCCCGCGGCGATCCGTAGCCCGCGCACGAACGCGGACCTGCCCGTCGTCGACGATGTAGGCGGTGCTCTCGGGAGGCGGGAGCCCTCGTTCGACCCAGGCAGACACATCCCTGAGTGCTTGTTCGAGGATCCCTCGATAACTGATCACCCTGGTATCCCGATGGGGATGGACGGGGATCCTCGGCAGCGCGGCGGGATCCTGATGCATGGCGTGCTCGGTGAACCAGAGCCGGTACTGGTCGTCGATGCGGTCGCCGAGCACCGATTGCACCCGGCGGCGGTACCAGTCGGCTTGCTGAGGATATGCGATCTCGTCGAAGAGGCTCTGGACGACGATCATCTTTCCCGCGAACCGACCGCTCAGCGTCCCGGCACCGTTGTTGCGAACGAAGCGCGGGCCGAGTAACTCTGGTCGTTGCGGATAGATGGGCCGTCCGCAGACTCGGAACTGGTCCCACTCGGGGTACTCGTCGCCGGGGACTTGATGGCGGTGGTAGGTCTGGAAAGCGAGATAGGCCGTGTTGTCGAGCACCACGGCATCGCCGATGGCGACTCCGCGCAAATGCTCGAACTCCTCTTGGCCGATCCCGGTCGCGAGGTACTCACCGCGCCGGCCTGAGACCCACACGTGATGGCCCGCCGCCTTGCCCGTCGTGAATCGCAGCAGCGCGCCAGTGAGGTCGGTATCGGGCAGGTCGTCGAGCCGGTAGGCGACCGGAACGTCGTCGATGTGCAGACCGCGCAGGGCCATTGGAACGGGAAGCCCGAGCTCCACCGCATTCCCAGCCGGCACTGTCTCGACGATTCTCGTCTCCTGCTTCAGCCTCGCACCGATGAGGGATGCGGTCGGATGCTCGCCAAGGTAACCGGGAAGGTTCCAGAAGTCGTCGAAGTACCCTGGGTCCCAAGCCACGAAGTGGTCGAAGAGCCCAGCCCACACCGTCGTGTACTGGAGGCGAATGCGTTCGGCATCGAACCAGGCCTGTGGCGGGAAGCCCATGCGGGTCGCTTCTGCGAGGGCCTCACGTTCCTCCTCGTTGAGTCCGGCGAACATGTCACCGCTGCCGCCAGGTTCAACCGCATCGACGATCTGTGGGATCTTGTCGTGTAGCACACGGAACGCGTGGGCTTGGACCGAGAACATGTTCGGTACGCTCATCATGGTTCCGTGGATGAACGGCACCGCACCGTCCCACACGCCGGGCATGTTCTCGAAGCATGCGATTGCCCGGTACGCGCCACCACTCCCTCCAAAGATGTAGCCGTAGGGGCGATGCGCTCCATAGTGCTCCGAAGCCAACAGGCGTGAGTAGGTTGCGACCGCGGCACTTGCTCGATAGCCGGCGATCGTGGAGTCCTCACCACGCAGCGCTCGACGAAATCGCCCCAGGTTCGACTCGACCAAGTACCCACCGCTGGAAATTGCGAACTCGATATAACCGACGAACGCGCCCTCGGTCGCTCCATGTTCTGATCCTGGGATGGGGCTGACTGGGTGGAAGAAGCGTCCTTCGTAATGTCGTGTCTCGGGGAGATAGATCGAGAACCGACAGTCGGTGCCGCTGAACCCCCCGTGCAGGTAGTGGTGCCTCACCGGCACGTCACGCCATTCGTCGATGTCCACGAACGGCTCGCTGAAGAGTGGATCCATGAGGCCTGCGTCGCGGTTCATCGCGTCTGCACTTTCGTTCCCTGCCCTCTGTGATCGCCCTGGAGAGCCTCCAGAACCCCTGCCCCCCTTGCGCGGTAGCCTGCCACCGTCGTCAGCGACTGTCACGCCGCTGTCACCGACCGTGTCCGAATCTCCCCTCGATGAGTCGCCGTGATGGGTTGTTCTCGTTGTGCGATGGCATCGGAGCACGCATACTTTGGGAACGCAGAGGTTGCTCAGAAAGGACTGACGGTGAACCCCGTCCTCAGGTTTGTCGATGCGTTCAATCGGGGTGACATCAGCGGCCTCGAAGCCGCCTTTCACCCCGACTTCGAAATGGTCGTTCCCCAGCATCCGCGCCGCGGCTTCAAAGGGCGCGACCAGGAGGTCAAGAACATGAGCTCCCTCAGGGAGCAGTACCCCGACGGGCGGATCACCGTGCACCGCATGGTCGAGAACGGAGCCGAGGTATGGATGGAAAGCGGCTTCGAGGCGGCAGGGATCGAGATGATGGCCGTCGTCATCTTCGAGATCGATCAACGGACTGACACCATCCGACTGGGTCGCTACTACTCCGAGCGCGTCGACAGGGGCGGACCTGACATCGACGGGTTCATGGAGAGCTTGCGCAGCTAGGACCTGGGGCCTCGGGGCCGGGTTTGTCGGGGACCTTCGCCGGGTACCCACGACCTGTTGGATCGACGAGATGCCCGGCACGGCCGTCAAGGGTGCTCGGGGTCAGCGAGGTCGAATGCTCAGGCGGGGAGAGCAGTGACGGTCATTCTCGGGGTCAATTGCTTCAGCCATGACACCGCGGCCTGCCTTTCCGTGGACGGGATGGTCGTGGCTATGGCTGAGCAGGAGCGATTCGATCGAACCTGCCACAGCCGGGCCTTCCCCGACGAAGCCATCGGCTTCTGCCTCGACCATGCAGGGCTCTCCATAGCAGAGATCGACATCGTGGCGTTCGCGCAGCGTCCCTGGCTCGATCTCGCAAGAGGCGTGGCCGATGCAGTTCGCAGGGTCGCGCCCAAGCGGTTCGCGGCGCAGGTCTACACCGACGCGCGTCTTGTGGCCCGAGAGATCGCCTTCCGCCGACGCTGGGGATTTCGCGGGCACGTGGCGCACGTCGGTCATCACGATGCGCATGCGGCATCGGCATTCTTCGCCAGCCCGTTCGATACGGCAGCAGTGCTGTCGATCGACCGTGGCGGGGATTACCTGTGCACGACGCTGCGGGTCGGCACAGGGAACCGCTTGCGAACCATTGCCCAGATCTCGAACCCCGACTCCATTGGCGAGGTCTACAGCGCCCTGACCTGGTACCTGGGATTCGCGGTCAACGGCGACGAGGGCAAGGTCATGGGCTTGGCCCCGTACGGCACCGAGCGCTACGTGAAGGATTTTCGGAGCCTCCTTCACCTCGGTGAGAACGGGCGCGTCGATGTGGACTTCCGCTGGTTTCGCTACCAGCGCGAGGGACGGCCCGTGTCTCGGCGCTTCTTGCATCGCTATGGGCCACCGCGCGCACCCGAATCGGAGATCACGGATCGGGACAAGGACCTCGCCTATGCCGTCCAGTCCTTGACCGAGGAGGCAGGGCTCCACCTCGCTCGTTGGTTGCAGGGCCAAAGCGGGGCCCGCCGGCTCTGCCTCTCCGGGGGTGTGGCATTGAACTCGGTGATGAACGACCGACTCCTGAGGGAGGCCGGGTTCGACGAGATCTTTGTGCAGCCAGCATCGTCGGACGCTGGAAATGCGCTGGGCGCGGTGCTGTGGATCCAGCACCAGGTCCTGGGGATGCCTCGACGCTGGGTGATGAGCCACCCGTTCCTCGGACCGGGGAGCTCCGACGCACGGCTGGCTTCTGCGGTCGAGGCTGCCAGGTCCAGGGGCCTTCGTAACGTCACCGCACGCCAGACGCAGGACCCGGCTGCCGATGCCGCTCGCCTCCTCGCCGAGGGGAAGGTGGTGGGCTGGTACCAAGGCCGTGCCGAGGTCGGCCCTCGTGCGCTCGGCGCCCGGTCGATTCTCGCCGATCCGCGCCGCGCCGAGATGCGTGACGTCGTCAACGAGCGGGTCAAGCATCGCGAATGGTTTCGCCCGTTTGCCCCGAGCATCCTCGACGAGCGCGGAAGCGAGTACTTCGTCGACTATCGACCCAACCCGTTCATGCTGCTCGTGGAAAGGGTTCGGCCGGAACGACGGCGAGAGATCCCGGCCGTGACGCACGTGGACGGGACCGGGAGGCTCCAGAGTGTCACGCGGACGTTCAATCCGCTGTTCTACCGGCTGATCGAGTCCTTCGAGCGGCTGACGGGCGTCCCGGTCGTGCTCAATACCAGTTTCAACGTGCGAGGCGAACCAATGGTGAACCGTCCGGAGGAAGCGCTCGCCGACTTCGACGCGACTGAGATGGATGCCCTTGTCATCGGGAACCAGGTGCTGGAGAAGGTCGCGGCGTCCCAATCACGCTCGCTGGTGTCGCGACCCTGACCGTTCCAGGTGTCGGACCACCGGATCGCAGGGCCTAAGCGACCGACCGTTCCACCACGACACACCGGTTTTCACCGGATCGTAGATGCCGCCATTCGGAACGTCCGGACTCGGAGTGCAAGACGATGTCCTGTCCGCAGTTGCGGCACGTCCCGATGTACTCGCCACGCTCTGAGCGAAAGCTCTGGCTGCCCGGCTCGGCATAGGTTCCCGACACAGGGCGCGATTCTACGAGAGATGCCCATCGCGGCCCAGCGGGACATCCAGGTCCAGGCGGCGGACCGAGGGGCCGATCTGGGCACCGCCTTTCCGACCGTGTTCACAGACGGTCCCGAGCCGCGGCGCGAGGCTCGCGGGCCCGCCTTCGTCGACCGGCCACCATGATCGTCGATCCCAACACGATCGCCACAGCTCCGCTCGTCATCATCCACGTTCCCGGACCGCCGGTGAAGGCCAGGCTCGTCGTCGTGGGCACCTCGGGGATGGCAATCGTCGCGGCATCGGTACTGGAGTCGGTCGTGATGACGGCCGTACAGTGAAATGCAGGATCCAAACGGTAGTCCGAGGGAGCTCTCAGCTCGTGGAAGCACCACGCGTATCCCGCGGGGACCGCAAATGTCAGCACCCCCTGGGCATTGGTCGTTCCTACTGCCCAGAACGCGTCGCCGGTCGGGACGCTGGCGCCGGGGGGTGCCGCTCGCGTCTTGCTTCCAGGCGGAGCCACACCTTGCACGAGCAACTCGTAGGTCGCGTCTGGAATGACGGTGTGTGGCTGAAGCGAGTCGAACTTGAAAGCGGCGATGCGAACCGTGGCTCGAACTTCGGGGATTGCCAAAGTGGTTTGGCTCGACGGGGCACCCTCGTCGAGGACGGCTGTGCAGTGGATGGCCTCGTCGAGCACGTAGTCCGGTGCTGAGGTGACCTCACGAACGCACCATGCGTAGCCCGCGGGAACCGTGAAGGTCAAGTCGCCGTTGGAATTCGTCGCTCCCCGTTCGAACCAGGTGTCCCCCCGTTCGTCGACGGCGTTGGCAGGCCGTGGTGGCGTGGATGCACCCGGTGGAAGAGGACCTTCGACGTAGAGGTCGTACGTGGCACCCGCGACGCCTACGTCAGGCGCGAGCGCGTCGAACTTGTGGATGCTCACGTCGACGGTTGCGCGATCGTCGGCGACGGTGATGTTGGCAACTGGAGCTGGGGCGTTCACCGTACCTCGTAGCACGGTGGAGCAGTACATCCCGGAGCGCCGCTGGTAGTTGAGCGGAGGCTGCACCTCGAGGGCACAGTAGGCATATCCGGGGAACTGGAGTGGGAAGGTCGCAGTACCTGTAGGGCCCGTGACTGCCCTGCCGACCCACGTCGCGTTGGGCTCTTGCGCCGTGCCGGCCGGCGGCGACGGGTGGTCCGGCCCGGTTCCGCCGTCGAGTCGGTAGAGATCGAAGGTCGCACCTTCAAGCCCGACACCTGGCTGGGCACGGTCGACCTTTCGCACGGAGACTCCGACGAAATCTCCCGGGTCAGTTACCGATATCGGACGAGATGCTTGATCGTTCGTGGCGACGAAGCATCCACTCGCGCCAGGGAGCAGGCCCGGTGGTGCTGTTGGCTCCGTCCAGCAATAGCGCTCACCCGAGACGAGGACGGGGCTCGTGGTGCACGAACCGGAACGGCCGGTCGTACACGTCGTGGCGACCGCCGTCGGCACGCCAACTTGCGGGGAACTCGGATCGGTGTTCGCCGGCCGGAGCTCTGGGATGAGAGGGGGTCCGGGTGCGTTCGTCGTGTCCGGTGTGACGTCGATCGTTGCACCGGCGAGGATTACCTGGGCGGGATCGACGTTGCCCGTTGCAACCTTCTGAAACGTCGCGGCGACCAACAGGGGATCGCGAAAGGTCACGGATGCGCTCTCGCCCGGGGAAAGGTCGACGACCTGGGTGGCATTCGCGGTCGTCAGCGCATAGCCGGGGGGAGCAGCCGTCTCGGTGATCTGGTAGTCCCCAGGGAGCAGCGCGCCAGGCCCGTCGTTGCCGGCGGGGGTGCACGTCCCGTCTTGATCGGTCGTACAGCGTCCGAGGTCCGCGTCGAAACTCGATGACGGCGTCGGTGCGTATCGAACGTCGAACACTGCTCCAGCGATCGGAGCGTGCGTCTGGAGATCGACCTTCGTGATGGTCAGACGAGCTGGCTGGACACGATCGAAGACGTCGATGACCGTGGTGTTGCCGCCTGGAACCGACACCACCTGCGGGGCGACTGGCTCGTATCCTGGCGGCGGCTCCGTCTCGGTGAGCACGTACGAGCCAGGGACGAGGTCACTGACCACGTTGGATGTTCCGTCGTCTCCCACCAAAAGGCGGCCGACGAGCGTGGTGCTCGGTGTCGGTCCGCTGAGCGTGAAGACAGCTCCTGCAATGGTCGCGTACGCCGTGTCATCGCCGCGCTTGGCGATCTGAACGCTGCCCAATCGCAGATCGGAGAAATCGAGCCTGCCATCTTCTCCCGGCGCGAGCGAGATCGTCTGTGTCGCCGTCGCGGGGTTGAGGGCATATCCGGGTGGGGGAGCAAGCTCGGTTACCTGGTAGTTCCCCGGCAAAAGGCCACTACCGTCGTTTCCCGGCGGATCGCAGGTACCGGAAGTGCCTGTGGTGCAGGTTCCAACGTCCTGCGAGAAGGCTCCGACGTCGGATTTGTCGTAGCGGACGTCGAAGACCGCACCAGCGAGCGGCACGCCGGATTGGCTATCGGCTTTGACGATGGACAGTGAGGCAGGGTGGATGCGGTCCTCATCGGGACCCGTGAACGAGACCGTCGTGGTGGACCCCGCATCGACTGTCGCCGTTTGGTCAGGGGCCAGGCTGTAGCCGGGTGGAGCGGTGACTTCACGCACTGTGTAGGTTCCCGATGCAACAACAGCCGCCGGCGTCAACCCGTCGGCGCGCGTCGTGAGCGTGGCCTCGACGTTTCCTGATGATTGGTCCAAAACCTCGAAGACCGCGCCCTGTACCGGGTAGTAGCTCTGGTCGTCTCCGGACTTGACCACTTTGATGGTGCCTGTTTCCTCTTCGGTGGAGAGCACCTGATGTGACTGCAACGTGATCGGTGCCGGGAAGGCGACGAGCTGCTGAGCAGAGAGCTCGTCGGCGGTCGGACGGTAGAAGTCGAGCCCGATCTGTCCGACACCGGCCAGTGCGGTCACCGTCACCGAGCTCCCGTTGGCGTAGATGGGCACGGTTACTTGACCATTCGCATCCGTGCTCACCCCGATCTCAGAGGGGCCCCCGGGGGCATTGAAGGATCCGTCGGCGATCGAGAGGGCGAGTGGAAGGCCGGCAAGTCCATGCCCGGTTCCCGGAAAGACGACCTGGACCGACCACGAGGCACTCTGCGAAAAGCTCGCGCCCCCTCCGACCAAGCCAGTGGTCATTGTCGGAACCCCCGTCGCTCCGCTGGCCTGGTTGAACCATCCATCGATGCTGTCGTAGGCAGCCAAGACTCCGGGGTCCATGGGGGGGATGGGGTCGCCCCAGACGACTGCGTCGTAGAGGAGCTTGCCTGCGACCGCCGCTTGGTCCGCGGTGAAGCGGCCGACGGAGCCGCCCCACCATCCCTCCGCCTGCGCTTCTCCGAAGGCGAAGCCAAGGGCGTTGTCGTAGGCGTCGTCGGCGCCCGCCGGAGGGCTGCTTGGTGCATAGTCGTAGTCAGGCGCGGGGTAGAAACCGCCGCTGGCGGGAGGGTTCGCGCAGAAGGCCCAACCCTGGGGTGTGGGGAACCCAGGGCCATAGGAGCCGTACCAGGTGTTGGCTCCCGAGTAGGTCGCACAGAATCCTGCGAAGGGAAACGGTGGGGGACCAACCGTGCATGGCGCGGCGCCGTCCGCGGTCGCTGGAGCGGCTTGGGGCCACAGGACGGAGACAGTGCTCCCAAGGCTTCCGAGCACAAGGCAGGCCGCGAGACCGAGCCACTGACGCCTCCGCGGGCCCAGAGTGGTTGGCAATCGCTTCGAGGTGATGGGCATCGTCGCAGTTGTGCCGGGACGCACTCCCGCCATCCCTCCCCACGCTGGTCGCTGGGTCCTCGGTCCGTCGTCCCACTGCTTCTTCGGCGGATCCCCCACACTTCCGCGATCGGGGATTGTCCCCTCGCTACGCTGACCGAGGCGTGGACCACTTGGACCTCGAAAGCGAGCGTGTGCTCGTCGCGCAGCACCCGCACTGGGCCAGGCTGTTGGGACCTGCGCTGCTGACGGCTGTCGCCGTCGCCGCTGCTGTCGCCACACTCGTCGAGCTCTCGAGCCCTCCACGGGTTCTGGATTGGGTCCTGATCGTGCTCGTGGCGCTTCCAGCACTGTGGATGCTGGGACGCCTCGGCGGGTGGCTCGGCACGATGCTGACCGTCACGGATCGTCGGGTGGTGGTCGAGCACGGCATCCTCGGTCGCCACATGACCCAGCTGCGCCTCCGGCGAATCGTCGACATCCACTGCCGGCAGTACTTCGTAGAGCGAATCCTCGGCTCTGGGCGTCTTGTGATTGAGGTGGAAGGAGAGGGGCTGGTCGTGATCGATCACGTCCGCCGCCCTCGCCGTTTGCAGCGCGTGTTGACTCGTCAGCTCGACATGCTCGACTGGCACCGGAGGACGACCAGCCTCTCGCGCCCGCATTGGACAGCAACCTCGCGTTCCGCATCGTCACCTCCGGTGCCTGGCGATCTCGAGGTGACACCGAGCCGAGGGGTTCGGATCGATTGAGCGCCTCCTCGGTGCTCGCCGGGCCCGGCGAGCGGTCGTGGTTGGGGCATGACCTCTGCACGACGGGCTGCTGTCGGGCGCTGAAGAGGCCATTACGGTAGCGGCATGGAGGCGGCTCGGTACCGCTGCACGGCATGCGGAAATCTGACCCGTTTCGATGTCACCAGGACGCGAACGTCACGTGCCTTTTATCACTACAGCCTCGGCGGTGTCCTCACTGTGGAGGACGAGGTCGTGCTGGAGGAGTCGATCGACGATGTTACGTGCCGGTGGTGCGGCCACGGTCGTGGGATTGAGGTGCTGGCACTCGACGACGAGCGATGACGGGCAACGACGCGGCACCTGAGGGTCCTCGCCTCGTTGCGATTCCCACCTATCGCGATCGCCCGGCGCGGCGCCCGCAGCCATTCGATGGTGTCGACGTTGAGGGGCGTCCGATCCATTGCTCCCCCTTGAGTGGGGGAGCATGCCGATGGCTCCTCCTGGTGTTTCTCTCGAGCGACTGCCAGGGCTGTGTCGACTTGTGGCGCGGTCTTGGCGACCTCTTGCTTACCGAGGACCGGTCGATCAGCGCCGTGATCGTGACGCACGGCCCTCGGTTCGAGGCGTGCGAAGCCGTTGCGCGCCTTGCTCCCCCGGATGTCCCCGTGATCATGTCGGAAGCCGCTTGGCAGGTGTACGGCGTCCTCGGAGCCCCGTTCTACGTCCTGATCGACCGGAACGAGCGCCGCGTGGCCACCGAGGGCGTGCCGGTCGGGCTTGGGGGAATGGCTGCAGCCATTGATCGGGCACGGGATGAGGCCACCCACGGATGAGGAGGATGGAAAGCCGAATGCTCACCAACGTCATCGAGGTCGCCACCGGTGATCGTCTCGTCACCGACGTGACCGACAGTATTGCTCGATTCTGTGCCGAGCGCGGCGACGGCCTCTGCCATGTCTTCGCTCCACATGCCACCGCAGGTCTTGCACTCATCGAAGTCGGCTCTGGATCCGAAGAAGACCTCTCGGACCTCCTGGATCGGCTGTTGCCCCGAGATGATCGCTATGCACACCGCCACGGGTCGCGGGGCCACGGTGCCGACCACCTCCTTCCGGCTCTCGTCAGTCCTTCGTTGGTGCTTCCGGTGCTCAACGGCCGATTGGCCCTTGGTACCTGGCAATCCGTCGTCCTCGTCGACACGAACGTCGACAACCCTCGGCGCCGGCTCAGGCTTTCGTTCCTATCGAGCCCGTGATCGACCGCTGACCAGAGCGCAGCTTGGCGATCGTCTGTGAGCGGTCGCTGATACAGCTTCCTGCCATGCTTCGAGGTGACCGCGCGGCTCGGACGAGACAACGCCGCAGGTCCAAGGAGCCAGCCAGGCGAAGGGAGAGAGACGATGCCAGGGACGGAGCTGATCATCGATTGCGAGCACTGCGCGCGCAGGGACACCGACACCTGTGCTGATTGCCTGGTTACCTTCTTGTTGGAGCGTGACCCGGCCGATGCAGTGGTCATCGATGCCGAAGAGCAAAGGGCTGTCCGGATGCTCGAACGTGCGGGGCTCGTTCCTGCGATTCGCTACGACGAATGCCTCGGGACCAAGGCCGGCTGAGCTCGCCCGGAGGTCATCGGGACCCAGGAGGCGACAACTGAGCTGGCTGACTTCACCATCCGTGGGCGATCATCTTGGCCCGCGATGAATCGTCACCTCCTGGTCACGAACGACTTCCCGCCGAAGGTAGGAGGGATCCAGTCCTACCTCTGGGAGCTGTGGCAGCGGTTCGACCCTGACGCTGCGGTCGTGTTGACCGCACGCTCGCACCCGGACCATGAGCGCTTCGATGCCGAACAGCGTCGGCGAGGGCTTCGGATCGAACGAGTCTCCAGTCGGACCCTCTATTTCCCTTCGCCACGTGCCTTTCGTCGTATCCGACGTCTCGCCGAAGAGGCCGACGTTGGATGCGTGGTCTTCGATCCCGCCGTCCCCCTCGGGCTCATGGCCCCCCGACTCGGTTTGCCGTTTGCGATCGTGATTCACGGGGCGGAGGTCGCCGTGCCAGCGCGCATTCCGGTCGCCAAGGGGGCAGTTCGTTACGTTGCTGAGCATGCGTCGCTCATCATCTCGGCAGGTGAGTATCCCGCAGCGGAGTTGAAGCGATGCGTTCCTCGCCTTTCTGCGCGCATCGTGGTTGCACCACCAGGGGTGAATCCGCAGCGGATTACTCCTCTGAGCCGCGATGCCAGAAGACGCGCCCGTCAGCACCTCGGTCTTCCCTTGGACGCCCTCGTCATTTCGAGCGTCAGCCGGTTGGTCCCACGGAAGGGGATGGACGTCCTGGTCGACGCCGCGGGACTTCTGGCAGCGCGTCATCCCCAGCTCGTCGTTGCGATTGCCGGAGCCGGACGGGACGCTCCGCGCCTCCGGCGCCGCATCGGGCGCAGCGGTGCGCCCGTTCGGATGCTGGGCGCTGTCTCCGAGCCCGACAAGCTGGCACTCTTGGGCTCCTCGGACCTGTTTGTGATGGCGTGCCGGAAGCGATGGGGCGGTCTGGAACAAGAAGGGTTCGGGATCGTATTCCTCGAGGCCGCCGCGGCCGGGATCGCCCAGATCGCCGGGGACAGCGGCGGGGCAGCCGAAGCCGTCGTCGACGGGGAGACCGGCCTCGTCGTTCGACAACCCCAACGTCCCGAAGCGCTCGCCGCAGCCATCGAGACCTTGATCGCCGAGCCGGAGCTCCGCGAGAAGATGGGTGCCGCCGCTCGGCGGCGTGCTGCCGAGCTGTTCGACTACGAGCGTCTTGCGACCCGGGTGGCCACCGCACTGGCGGAAGTGGGAGGCTCCTAGGTCGGCGCCGGGGAAGGGCTGGTCCTCGGCCGGAATGAATTTCCTCGAAACATCAGTCCGGCGGGGCTCCACCGATAGGAGGAGGCAGTTGGCCGAAGTAGCCACGGAGCGGATCACGGTATTGGCCGCAGCCGAACGATGCTTCGGTGTCGCGGCCGACATCGAGCGATATCCGGAGTGGGCAGCGGATATCAAGGAGGTGATTGTTGACGCCCGCGACGGAGAAGGTCGGCCCACGATGGTGTCCTTTCGGGCCGCGGCGTTTGGGCGAAGTACCAGCTACACCCTTGCATACGACTACTCGGGTGCTCCGAGAACGCTTTCGTGGCATCAGACTCGAGGCGACATCACGACCCGGCTGGACGGCAGTTACCTCTTTGATCCGATCGACGAATCGACGACTGAGGTCACCTACCACCTCGAGGTCGAGTTGCGGGTGCCGATTCCGGGGTTCATCAAGATGCGCGCCCAGGCACGGATCATGACGACAGCGCTCAGAGAGCTCAAGGCGCGGGTCGAGTCTCTACCGTGAGCAACGACGCGCCGCATGCGGGACCGTTCTTCTGCGGCGTGGACCTGGGCGGGACCAAGGCGCTCGGGGTCGTTCTTGATGCTGATGGCTCGCTGGTCGCCGAGGCGCGAGCTCCCACACCGGAGTCGGCGTTCTCGCTCGGAAGCGCGACACCTGGCCCGCATGGACAGGCACAGACGGAACGAGCCGAAGAAATCGTCGAATGCATCATGGGGCTGGTCTCGACACTTACCCAGGCGATCGGCACCCCGCCGAGTCCTGGAGACGATGGGTTCGCTCTCGGGCTCGGACTCCCCGGAATGGTCGATGACCAGGGCCGCTTGCGCTTTTCTCCGCATCTTCCGAGCGCTGCGGGGATCGATCTGGCCGTCATGCTGGCGCCTCGTCTGGGCGGGGTCGTCCTCGTCATCGACAACGATGCGAACTGCGCACTCGTCGCCGAGTCCACGACGGGAGCGCTCAAGGGTGCACAGGAGGCATTGATGGTGACGCTCGGCACGGGGATCGGCGGCGGGATCCTTGTAAGGGGCCGGGTCCTGCGAGGTGCCGAGGGGTTCGCAGGTGAGGTGGGACACATGGTCGTCGACCCATCGGGACCGTGGTGTCCTTGTGGTCGACGCGGATGCTGGGAGCGGTTTGCGTCCGGAGACGCCCTTGGTCGGAGTGCCCGTGAGGCCGCGGGCGCTGGGCGTCTCGCCGGGGCACTCGAGCTCGCAGGAGGGAGGGTCGAGGACCTTCGCGGCGAGCATGTGACGGCTGCGGCCGCGGCAGGGGACCCCGGTGCATTGGCGGTCATGGCCGAGCTCGGATGGTGGGTTGCGCTCGGGCTGGCGAACTTGACGGCGGTGCTCGACCCCCCGGTGATCGCGATCGGCGGGGGCCTTGCCGCGGCCGGTGACTGCCTTTTCGAGCCAACGCGCAAGGCCTTCCGCGAGCTCTTGGAGGGCTCGGCCGTGCGCCGTGTGGCGTCATTGGTCCCGGCTGCGCTCGGTGAGCGTGCTGGCGCTGTCGGTGCCGCGCTCATCGCCCGAGGCGCTTCGGCGAAGGCGACATGACGCTGCAACGCCGCGTCGTCGAGGGTCGAGCATGAAGGTCGGGATCGTTCTCCCCAGCTTCCGGAGCACAGCCGACGAGGCACTCGCCGTTGCTGAGCGGGCCGAGCAGGCAGGAATCGACGGGGTGTTCTGTTTCGATCACCTCTGGCCGCTCGGGCAGCCGCATCGACCGGCAATTGCTCCATTTCCGCTCCTGGGTGCGGTGGCGCGCAGGACCGAGCGGGTGTGCATCGGGACCCTCGTCGCCCGTATCGGTCTCGTGCCCGATGACGTGCTGAGGGGCGAGTTTGCGGCACTTGACCTGGTTGCTCCGGGACGGGTCATCGCCGGGCTCGGTACGGGGGACCATCTCAGTGCTGCAGAGAACGCGGCGTTCGGGCTTCCGGCGACCAGCGCCGGCCAGCGCCTCGAATCCCTTGCCAGGTGTGCGAGCGCGCTGCACGCAGACGGTGTCGCGGTGTGGATCGGCGGTCGTCACCGAAGCACGAAGGCCATCGCCGAGGACCTCGGCGTGGCGGTGAACCTCTGGGCAGCTCCGGTCGGCGAGGTCGCCGAGCAGTCCGGGCGCAGTGAGGTGACGTGGGCGGGGGTCCCTCCAGGCGGGGCCAGCGGCGCGAACGGCGGCAACGACAATGCCGACAACGACAATGCCCTGAGAGCCCTGGTCTCGTCCCTTGCGAGCGCTGGCGCGAGCTGGGCCGTGTTCGCTTGGCCCGTCTCGCTGGAGAAATTGGCAGAGTCCGCTCGACGGTAGCCTTGCTCGAATGGAGTTCCGCCGCATCAACGGCCTGCCGCCGTACGTCTTCGCCACGATCGATCAGCTCAAGCTGGCTGCACGTCGTGCCGGAGAGGACGTCATCGACCTGGGGTTCGGGAATCCCGACCTGCCCTCTCCGGTTGCCGCAGTCGACAAGCTCGCCGAGGCGGCACGGAACCCCAAGAACCACCGGTACTCCGCCTCGAGAGGGATCGCCAAGCTCCGTCAGGCCATCAGCAACCGCTACGGTCACCAGTTCGGCGTCGAGCTCGACCCCGATCTCGAGGTCGTCACGACGATTGGCGCCAAAGAGGGGCTGTCCCACCTGATGTGGGTGCTCCTCGGCCCTGGTGATACGGCGCTCGTGCCGTCGCCCTCGTACCCGATTCACATCTACTCGCCGCTGTTCGCGGGCGCCGATGTCCGCCAGGTCGCACTCGAGGGCCCCGTGGCCCGCCATGCACCCCACGGTTCGACGACCGGGAGCGGCCCGGACGAGGCGTTCTTCGAGGGCCTCGTGGAGGCGTGGGAGTCGACCTGGCCGAAGCCCAGGGTGATCGTCCTGTCATTCCCACACAACCCGACGACCGCCTGCGTCGAGCTGGCGTTCATGGAGCGCCTCGTGAGGTTCGCGCAGGAGCGCGGCGTCGTCTTGGTCCACGATTTCGCCTATGCCGACATCGCCTTCGACGGGTACCGGCCGCCATCGATCCTGCAGGTTCCAGGGGCCAAGGACGTCGCGGTTGAGTTGTACACGCTGACGAAGTCCTTCTCGATGGCCGGCTGGCGCGTGGGCTTCGTCGTAGGGAACGCGGAGATCGTGCAGGCGCTCACGAAGCTGAAGAGCTACCTCGACTATGGGACCTTCCAGCCGATACAGATCGCAGCGATCGTCGCGCTCAACGAGGTACCGGATTACCCTCGCCGCGTCAACGAGTGCTACCAGGCCCGGAGGAACGCCCTCTGTGAAGGCTTGAACCGGATTGGCTGGGAGGTCGTACCCCCGAGGGGCACGATGTTCGTGTGGGCCCCGATCCCCGAACCCTACCGGGAGATGGGTTCGTTGGAGTTCTCGAAATTCCTTGTCAGCGAGGCGAAGGTCGCGAGCTCGCCGGGCATCGGCTTTGGCCCTGGCGGCGACGGCCACGTTCGGTTCGCGCTCATCGAGAACGAAAAGCGCATCAGCCAGGCAGTTCGGAGCCTGCGGAAGGTCCTGACCAAGCTCGGCTGAGGCGGCGCAGCTGGCGTGCGGGGCGGCCTGGACCACCCCTGGGTCGAGACGATCACCGGGGTTAAGCGGAAAGCCCGACCAAAACAGCGCTCTCTGTCCACAGTCTGGCGGCTGTCGAGGGGTCCGTTGCGGTCTCCGCAGGCTTCGCCGGCTTGCGGTCGATGTAGTACAGCCCGGTGGGGGACCCCCCTTCTTCTGAAGTGGCCAGCCAGACGAGCGTGTCGGCACCTCGCTGGGGCGACCGCATGAAACCTCCAAAGAGCTTTGCCGTCCGACCCATCCAAGTGTCCCGCCACAGGTCGGTCGCGATGGTGCCCGGATGAAAGCAGCTTGTCGCCAGCCGCGAGCGGCGCCGGAGCTCGGCGGTGAACAGGATGTTGGCCAGCTTCGAGCGGGCGTACGCACCCATGCGGGACCACCCTCGCTCGAGCTGGAGGTCCTCGAAGTCGATCCGGCCCATGCGATGCACCGCAGAGGCAGTGGTGACCACCCGACCGCCGGAGCCCTGGAGTCTTTCGAGGAGCAGGTTGGTCAGGAGGAACGCCGCGAGGTGATTGACCGCGAAAACGGCCTCGATGCCCTCTACGGAGACCTGTCGCCGCGCGGTCGTCATCCCCGCGTTGTTGGCGAGGACGTCGATGGTCGCAAAGCGCTCGATGATCGTGTGGGCAAGCCGCCGAACCTCCGCGAAGCTCGAGAGGTCTGCGGGGATCGGCTCAGGGACGTCGATCCCCGGCGGTGCGACCGCCGACATCTGTTCGTGGACTGACCGGAGCTTGTCGGCTGACCGGCCTGAGGCGACGACCTGATGGCCCTGGCGGGTGAGCTCGATGGCAGCAGCAGCGCCGATCCCCGCACTTGCTCCCGTAAGAACGATGACCGCCACGGTGCCTCCCTTCCGTCTCTTGAAGCTGCCCGTGTGCTTGAGCTCCTCACCAGGGCATCAGTCATGAGGCCGTCAGGCCCACGCCCGTGCTCGCTCGACGCTCGCGCGCCACGAAGCGTACGCCGCGTCCTGTGCGGATCGTTCGTCGTTCGGAACTCGTTGCAGCCCCGGTTGCCAGAGCCCGAGGAGCTCCTCGAGCGAGCTCCAGTACCCCACGCCCAATCCCGCCAGCATGGCGGCGCCCAGTGCTGTGGTCTCGGTTGAGCGAGGTCGGCTCACGGTGGTGGCCAGATGATCTGCGAGGAGTTGGAGGAGCAAGGGCATGGTCGAAGCGCCGCCGTCGACGCGCAGCTCGCGCAGCGCGAAGGCGGTTCCTGCTGTCATGGTCTCGACGATCGCGCGGACCTGGTAGGCCATCGATTCGACGACTGCCCGGGCCAGGTGAGCAAGTCGCGTGCCAATGGTGATCCCGGTAACGATCCCACGTGCGTGCGGGTCCCACCATGGACTGCCGAGTCCGGCGAAGGCAGGGACCACGAAGAGTCCGTGGCTGTCGGGGACCTCCTCGGCGATTGGACCAATCGCATCGGGGTCCTCGATCAAGCCGAGCTCGTCCCGCAGCCATTGGACGGCGGCCCCCGAAACGAAAGCAGCACCCTCGAGGGCAAAGGTGAGCGACGAACGGGCGTCCGCCTGATCCCCCTCAGGGATTCCGGCGTGAGCATTCTGGTTCGACGCCCTTCGGGCGTCGGTGCTCCCGCCATGGGAGCCAAGGTCCCACGCCACGGAGGTGAGCAAGCCATCGATCGGAGCGGGGCAGCGCGTTCCCGCGTTGGCCAGCACGAACGTTCCTGTGCCAAGGGTGGCCTTCGTCATCCCCGTCTCGAAACAGGCTTGCCCGAACAGTGCTGCCTGCTGGTCGCCGACCACAGCGCTGATGGGGGTGCCAGGTGCGACACCGTCGACCGCACCGGCAGCGACGCGGCCCAGCGTTCCACAGGTCGGCCGGATGTCCGCAAGGGTGATCGCGGGAATCCCGAAGAGCTCCAGGAGCTCCTCGGACCAGTTCCCAGCATTGAGGTCGTAGAGCGACGTTCGGCTGGCATTCGTGGGGTCGGTGGCAAAGATGCCGCTGCGAACCCCTCCCGTGAGCTTCCACAGGATCCAGGTGTCAACCGTGCCGAACAGCACGCGATCGGCGATCTCGGCTAGGCCTCCATCGTGGATGAGCCAAGCGATCTTCGTGGCAGAGAAATAGGGGTCGAGCACCAACCCGGTTCGTTGGCGTACCAACGGGAGCTCTCCGGCCTCGGCGAGTGCGCGACATCGTTGGGCGGTCCGACGATCTTGCCACCCGATCGCCCGACGGAGCGGTCGACCGGATCGTGGATCCCACGCCATGATGGTTTCACGCTGGTTCGTAATTCCGATGGCCTCGACGGAGCAGTTCCGCGTCGCCAATGCACCAACGACATCGCTTAGCGTTCGCTGAACCAGTGCCCAGATCTCCTCCGGATCGTGCTCGATCCACCCCGGTTGCGGGTAGTACTGGGTGAGCTCCCGATACGAAGCCTCGATGATCGCCGCGGTCTCGTCCACGGCGGTCGCGCGGATCCGGGTGGTCCCTGCGTCGATGGCAACGATAGCAGTGCGCATCTTGGCTTCCCCTCCAACCAGTACGACTCCTTCCGGGTCACGCTCCCTGCGGGTTGCCTTCCAACTCCCTGGCCGGTACAACCGGACCAACCAGTGCCCGTCGTTTGGCCCGTGCCGGTCTCCCTCAGGGCGCCTGGGGCGCGGCAGGCGTTGACATCGCTGTAACTACAGTGGTGTAATACCCCTGTATCTCGTGTCTCCAGGACTCTCGAACCACAAGATATTGTGTTTGAGCGGTCTGGGGGGTGTCGGCCGAGATCGGGAAGTCGAAGCGAACGGGCCGAGAAGAGGAGCAAGGACCATGGCGATCGCACCCCAGAGAACCGGGATCGGAATCCGGCGTCGCTTCACCGTTGCAGGTGTTCATCCTTACGACGAGGTGCGCTGGGAGCGTCGGGATGCGCGGATCGTCGATCACCGGGATGGATCCGTTGCTTTCGAGCAGCTTGGCGTGGAGGTCCCCGAGTTTTGGAGCGTCAATGCGACCAACATCTTGGCCCAGAAGTACTTTCGGGGGACACTGGGAACTCCAGAACGCGAGTGGTCGCTCAAGCAAGTCGTCGACCGGGTAGCGGACACCATCACGGCTTGGGGAGTCAAGGACGGCTACTTCGTCGATGCAGCCGAGGCCGAGGCCTTCCGCGACGAGCTGAAGTACCTCGTCATCCACCAAATGGCGGCGTTCAACTCACCCGTGTGGTTCAACATCGGGGTTGCCGGCGTCCCCCAGCAGGCCTCCGCGTGCCAGCCCTACCACTCGCTCGTGAGCACGCCGGAGGGGATGGTCGCAATTGGTGAGCTCGTCGAGCGTGCTGCGATTGGTGAAAAGGTCTTCGACGCACATGGGATCACCCGTATCGTGGCCGTGAAGTCCAACGGTCGAAAGCCGGTGCTCCGGGTTCACACGAAGGCCGGACCCGTCCTCGACGTCACGGCCGACCATCTCGTGTGGCGTTGTGGTTCCCGAGGTACGGGACGTTTCGTTCTCGCCGGATCGTTGCGCCCCGGGGACCGCCTCTCCTGGCATCCTCAGGAGTCCTTCGAGCCGCGTGACATCACCCCTGTCGCGTTTGCCGAGGCAGCGTCGGGGCAGATCGAGATCGAAGGCATCGAGGAGCTCGGCGAAATGGACGTCTATGACATCCAGACCGAGAGCGGTGAGTACCTCAGCAACGACATTCGGGTGCACAACTGCTTCATCCTCGCTGTTGAGGACTCGATGGACTCCATTCTCAACTGGTACACCGAAGAGGGAATCATCTTCAAAGGCGGATCCGGGGCAGGGGTCAACCTTTCCCGTATTCGATCCTCCTACGAACACCTGAGGGGTGGCGGTACGGCGTCGGGACCGGTGAGCTTCATGCGCGGCGCGGACGCATCGGCCGGAACGATCAAATCTGGCGGAAAGTGCTTTAGGGAGGGAACCCTCGTCGCCACGCCCGACGGTTGGCGCCCGATCGAGCAGCTTCACATCGGCGACTTGGTACTCACACACCAAGGACCACGCCCGGTCGCCGATTTCATGCCCAACGGACCGAAGCTGTGCTATCGGGTGAAGACGCAAGAAGGTTACGAGGTCGAGGTCACAGAGGGTCACAAGTTCGCGTACTGGAACGATCTCGACGAAGGGTTCGACGTCAAGCCCATCGAACATTTCGCTCCTGGCGAGTCGCTCTACGCACTGGTCGAGCCGAGCACGGGCGGCTCCACCATCGCGCTTTTTCCGCCTGGGATTGCCGACGCAGCGAGCCCAGTCGAGATTCGATTCCCCTCGGAGCTCGATGATCGTCTCGCCTACGTGCTTGGCCTGTGGTACGGCGAAGGGGGGTTCCGGCCGACTGCTCCGAACGACCATGGGCTCGCGTTCTGCAAGGACCGCGTGGCCAGCATTGCCGCCGAGCGGTGCGCCCAGTACTGCCGCCAGCTCTTCGGTGCGCGGCCGCTTGTACTCGGTGGTGCCGGTGGCAGCCTACAGATCGGGTTCGCACACCGCGCCCTCGTCGATTTCTTGACCCATAATGGCCTCGCAAAGGGTAGAGCCGATGCACTTGGGTTCCCCGATGTGCTCTTCAGGGCCGAAGTGAGCGTGCGCGCAGCGTTCATTGCTGGAGTGGTCGACGCGAGCGGGGCGTATGACCAACTCCAAGGCTGGAACTTCACGTCGACCGATCGAGGCTTCCTGGTTCGGCTCCAGCAGCTCTTGCTCACCCTCGGCATCCCCTCGCAACTGACGGGAAGCAGGAACGCGCCGACGAAGCCCTCGACCTATCGGCTATCGGTTGTCGGCGCCACGTACGCCGAGCATCTCTTCGATTCCATCCGCGTGTATTCGGCGAGGGCGCAGGTCGACGGCACCGAAATGCTGCAGGCCGACGAGGACTGGAGCGTCGACGAACCGCTTGCACCTCGTTCCCACCAGCGGAGCGGAGGGTTTTCTCAGCGCCAGCTGGGCGCGACCGAGACAAACAGCGGCGTGGTCGCGACCCTTCTCGTGCGCCGAGGGCCGGCCGCAGCCCCGAATGAAATCTCACGTTGTGTTCGCCTCACGCTGGATTCCGTCACTCCAACCGAAGTCGCAGAAACCTACGACATCGAGGTCGAGGGAACCCATCTCCTCTCGGCGAACGGGATCTATGCATCGAATACGAGACGCGCTGCGAAGATGGTCATCCTCGACGCCGATCACCCTGACATTGAGGACTTCATCTGGTGCAAGGCGCTCGAGGAGCGCAAAGCGCGAGTGCTTCGCGACGCTGGATTCGACATGGACCTCGACGGCGCCGATAGCCACTCGATCCAATACCAGAACGCGAACAACTCCGTCCGTATGACGGACGAGTTCATGCAAGCCGTCATCGACGACGCTGAGTGGGAGCTCACTGCTCGCACCGATGGCTCGGTGATCAAGCGCGTCCGGGCACGAGACCTTTTCCGTCAGGTCGCGCACGCCGCATGGGAATGTGCCGATCCTGGCATCCAGTTCGATACGACTATCAATGCATGGCATACTGCACCGAGGGCTGGGCGGATCACGGCGAGCAATCCCTGCTTCCCAGGATCGGCGAGGGTGCATACCGACAAGGGTCTCATCTGCTTCTCCGAGCTCGTCAGTCGAGTCAACAGCGGTGAGTCGTTCGGTATCTACACTCACGACGCCACGAACGCAGATGAAGCGGCTGAACAGGTGCAGATCACCACGCCGGAAGCAATCATGATCACCGGCTACAACCAAATCGTTCGGCTCCGGTTCGACAACGGGATGGAACTTCGATGCACTCCCGGCCACCGCATCTTCACGACGAACCGTGGCTATGTCGAGGCGTGCGAGCTCAAGGCAACCGATGAGGTTAAGATTCTGGATCTCCCTGCTCCTGCAATCAATGCAGATCCGGCGCTCCCGGTCTCCACTGATCCAGCGGACTACTTAGCCAATGGTGAGCATCCGCGTGTGATGCGCTTTCCAGACCTTTGGACGCCGGAGTTCGCGCACTATTTGGGTTGGCTCGTCGGAGAGGGGAGCATTTCTGGGCGTTCCGTCGTCGCGACCACCTACCGGGGCGCCGATGCCCGCTGCGAGGTGCTGCCGCTTCACAAGGAGCTCGTTGAATGGGTGAACGGCGATTCCGCACTCAAGGTCCTCGAGCAAGAAGATGGGACAGCACATGTCCGGCTCGCCAGCCCCGCCTTCAAGCGATTCCTCGAGGCGCTTGGGGTTGGTGGTGCCGAGGGGGCTTTCCCCAAGCACGTTCCGTGGGCGATCGAGCAGGCGCCTCAGGAGGTGGTCGCTGCCTTCCTGAGGGGTCTCTACGACGCGGACGGTGACGCGTTCGGAGACGAAGGCGGTTCGTCCGTCGGGTTGCTCTCGGCGTCGCGTGAACTCCTCCTCGATGTTCAACGTCTGCTGACCACCTTCGGCATCTCGAGTCACTTGCACACGGTGGAGAGTGCCTACGAGCTTCGGGTTACCTCGGAATCGGTCACGAAGTTCGCAGAGCACATCGGCTTCTCGCTCTCGCACAAAGTGGCACTCCTGCGAGCCATCGTTGCTGATGTGCCGGGTCCTTCACGTCCTGTGTGCCCAACGGTGCGACTGACTGAACGTTCATTCGAAGGAATCGAACTGACCTACAACCTCACCGAGCCGCGGAATCACTCCTACATCGTCGATGGCGTCGTCGTTCGCAACTGCAGCGAGTACTTGCATCTCGACAATTCAGCTTGCAATCTGGCGAGCCTCAATCTGTTGAAGTTCCTCGACGAAGAAGGGAACTTCGATGTCGAGGGAATGAAGCACGCGGTGGAGGTGGTCTTCACTGCTCAGGAGATTCTCGTTGGGAATGCCGATTACCCAACACCGAAGATTGCTGAGACGTCGCGTCGCTTCCGAGAGCTAGGCCTAGGGTACGCAAACCTCGGAGCGCTCCTCATGGCAAAGGGGCTTCCTTACGACTCTGATGCCGGTCGGGCCTGGGCAGGCGCGATCACCGCGCTCATGTGTGGTCACGCCTACGCCGTGTCGGCTCGCACCGCGGCCCGAATGGGTCCGTTCGCGGGTTACCACGACAATGCCGATGCGATGCTCGGCGTCTTGCGGAAGCACCAGGCCCATGTCGCCAAGATCGACGAAGAGCTCGTGCCCCCGGAACTGCTCTCCGCGGCGCAGGAAGCGTGGGACGAAGCCGTTGAGCTCGCCCAACAGTTCGGAGTGCGCAATTCGCAGGCCACCGTTCTCGCCCCGACTGGGACCATCTCGTTCTTGCTCGACTGCGACACCACCGGCGTCGAGCCGGACCTGGGATTGGTGAAGATGAAGAAGCTTGTCGGTGGGGGGAGCATGTCGATCGTCAATCAGACGGTTCCTCGGGCCCTTCGCCAGCTTGGCTACCGCGCGGAGCAGATCGAGGCGATCGTGAAGCACATTGACGAGCACAAGACGATCGTGGGTGCGCCAGGTCTCAACCCTGACCACCTACCGGTGTTCGCGTGCTCGATGGGCGACAACACCATTCATTACCTCGGTCATGTGCGCATGATGGCTGCGATCCAGCCGTTCATCTCCGGTGCGATCTCCAAATGCGTAACTGGAGGCACGTTGATCCCGACCGAAGACGGACTTGTGCGGATCGGCAGCCTCTTTGAGGGTGAGGATCCCGACACCTTCCGTTCGGAGCACATCCTCGTCGCCTCTCTGGGGGGGAGTCAGAAGACAGACGCCTTCTATTACGGGGGCCAGCGGGCCGTGAGGAGGCTGCGGCTTCGTTCGGGCCACCACGTGACGGGGACGCCCAACCATCGGGTGCTCGTCGTCGGCGGTGGCGGCCCTGAGTGGAAGCGCCTCGACGAGATCCAGGTCGGTGACGAAGTGGCAACCCAGTACGGGGCCAACCTTTGGTCGCAGACGGCGCCGCGCATCAGGTTCCGGGAGAGCACGCCGTCGTGTTCGGCCGAACGCGGGCGGATCCCGAGCGAGATGAACGAAGATCTGGCGTTCCTCGCAGGCGCCTGCGTTGCGCAAGGCGATCTGGGATCGCGCGGGTCGATCCGGTTCACGAACGCCGATGCCGCGGTGCTCGAGTGCATCGCCGCCGCCGCACGCCGCGTCTTCGGGCTTGACGCAACCGTCAACCACCCCGACGATCGGTGCTCATGTGTCGAGCTCAGATCGCAGACCGCGGTTGAGCTGTTCGAGTGGCTCGGTTGTGGCGCTGGCACGAGGAGGCGGATCCCCGACCTCGTCCTGCGGTCACCGCGGTCCTGCGTGCTGGCGTTCCTGCAGGGATTGTTCCTTGGCGCGGGTTGTTCCGTGCTCCCGACGGGCAGGTGGGCGATCCGCCTCGACGCGCCAGGGCTCCTCGACGATCTCCAAGCGGTGCTCACCAACCTCGGCATCGTCCACTCCAGGATCAGCGTGCGTGTTGGCGCCGACGGCAAGCCATGCGACGAGGTCCACGCGCACGGAGCACACGCTCAGGCGATGGTGCGACTGGTCCCGTTCCTCGAATCCGAGAAGGCTGGTGCTGCAGAACGCCTGCTTGCTGAGCGTTTCGAGGAGGAAACGCTCGGCTTGGTACCGGGGATCTCGGGCGCAGACCTGTACCGGTTACTTCCGGCTTCGTGCCGATCACAGTTCCAGTTCCTCCTCGATCCGCAGGCCGGGAGGGTCAGCAGGCGGACGCTCGAGCAGGTCGCTGCAGTTGAAGGGGTGGTGTTACCGGACTGGCTGCGGATGATCCTCGACGACGGTCTGTACTTCAGCTCGGTGGTCGAGGTCACCGACGTTGGCCAACAGGACGTCTACGATCTCTCGGTTCCTGCGACCCACGCATTCGTTGGGAATGGCATCGTCAACCACAACACCGTCAACATGCCAGAGGACGCGACGGTCGAAGACGTCGAGAACCTGCACATGGAGGCATGGAGGCTCGGCCTGAAGGCGATTGCCATCTACCGCGACAACTGCAAGGTCGCCCAACCTTTGGCGACGACCAAGGCTGCCGGTTCAGTGCCTCCTGGATCGCCGGCGGAGGCGCACGATCGCGAACTTGCCGCACGGGTCGCGGAGCTCGAGCGGGCGCTCGAGAATGAGCGCCGCCGCAAGGATGAGCCGGTGGTGGTCGGTGCCGTCCGGGAGCGTCTCCCGAGGCGCCGGCTGTCGAAGACCTTTGCCTTCCGTGTGGCCGACTGCGAGGGCTACGTCACGGTTGGCGAGTACGAAGACGGCCGCCCGGGTGAGGTCTTCATCAAGGTCTCCAAGCAAGGTTCCACGCTCGCGGGCATCATGGACGCCTTCTCCATCTCGATCAGCCTCGGGCTCCAGCACGGCGTTCCACTTGCGACCTACGTTCGCAAGTACACGAACATGAAGTTTGAGCCTGCGGGCCTCACTGACGACCCGGACCTCCGTTTGGCGACGAGTCTGGTGGACTACATCTTCCGAAAGCTGGCGCTTGAGTACCTTCCCTACGAGGAACGTCTCGATCTCGGCGTGCTCTCGACGGCAGAGCGTACCCAGCCGACGCTTCCTGGGGTCGAGGAGACGACGACTCCCTCGGCCGGTTTGGTTGACGATCGCCCGATCGGGGGAACGTGGCACGCGCAGCAGGGCAGTCCGGTAACGTCGCAGGTGACGGGAATGAGTGCCGAGATGCGAGATGCTCCCTACTGCTACAACTGCGGCGATGCCATGATCCGCGCGGGATCGTGCTATGTGTGCACGAGCTGTGGGAGCACGAGCGGTTGCTCGTGAGGTGAGCATCCGGAGCTTCGAGGAAGCGGTGGCCGACGTCACCGCGCCGGGGCAGTTCTACGAGATCACCGACCTGACGATCGGTGGCGTCCGATACCGGGGGTTTCGCAATGCCCCCAAAAGCCTGCGGGAGCTCTTCGACTTGGCTCGCGGTCGTGGTGACGACGTCTTCCTCGTCTACGAGGACGAGCGTTGGAGCTACGCCCAGGTCATGGCGAGCGTTGACGCCCTGGGGGCGGCGCTGGTCAACGGCTACCAGGTGCACAAGGGCGACCGTGTTGCCATCGGGATGCGCAACCTCCCCGAATGGGTGATCGCCTTCGGCGCGATCCATTCGGTTGGCGCCGTCTCGGTGTCCTTGAATGCCTGGTGGTCAGGTGAGGAGCTGGGTCGGGCCCTGGAAGACAGCGGCACCGCGGTGTTGATCGCCGACGTCCACCGCGCGCAACGGGCTGCTCCAGCCTGCCGACGGCTTGGTATTCCGATCATCGTCGCCCGCTCCGAGCCGGGGGGGCTTGATGAGATCCTGCCCAATTCCGTTTCCCGTGCTGGAGGGGGTGCGGCGCCTCCACCGCTTGCGCGCTGGGAAGACGTCGTCGTCCCTGGGGCGCCGTTGCCCGAGGTGGCGATCGATCCGGAGGACGACGCGACGATCCTGTATACGGCCGGAACGACGGCATTCCCTCGTGGGGCGGTTTCCACGCAGCGGGCCGTCCTCCAGGCACTGACCGCGTTCGGTTGCCGCGTTGCGGTTGAGCAAGCGAGGGACCCTGACAACCCGGGCTGGGGGGAGCATCCCGTGAGCATCCTCGCCGTCCCGCTCTTCCACGTCACCGGCTGCATCCCGGTGATGCTCGCGGCGCTTGCCGTGGGCATGCGCCTGGTCATCATGCACCACTGGGACCCCGAAGAGGCGCTGGAGCTCATCGAAAGAGAGCGCGTGACCACCTTCGTCGGTGTCCCGACGGAGAGCTGGGACCTCCTCCAAGCGCTGCGGACGCACGAGCGCGACACCTCGAGCCTGGTGAACATCGCAGGCGGGGGGGCGCCCGCGCCACCAGCGCTGGCACGAGCGGTGAAGGACCGGTTTTCCAATGCCGCCCCCAGCATCGCCTACGGCATGACCGAGACGAATGCCTACGGTCCCGGGAACTTCGGCGAGGATTACCTCACGCATCCTGAGAGCGTGGGCCGGGCAGTTCCGATCCTCGAAATCGAGATCCGGGACCGGACCGGGGTCCCGGTTCCGGTGTCCCACAGCGGCGAGATCTGGCTCAAGGGCCCCAACCTCATTCGTGGGTACTGGAACAGCCCTGAGGACACAGCAAAGGCCCTCGTCGACGGCTGGTTGCGAACGGGCGACCTCGGCCACCTCGACGAAGAGGGGTTCTTGTACATCGAGGACCGCGTCAAAGACGTAGTGCTCCGTGGCGGGGAGAACATCTTCTCGCCTGAGGTCGAGGCGGTCCTCTATGAGCACCCTGCGGTGCTCGAAGCTGCAGTCTTCGGGGTTCCCGATGAGCGGCTCGGTGAGGAGCTGGCTGCCGCGGTTACCGTCAGGGAGGGACACGAGGTGACGGCTGAGGAGCTCCAAGCGCACGTCGCCGCCCGTCTTGCAAGCTTCAAGGTTCCCTCGCTGATCACGATCACTCATGAGCGGCTGCCTCGCAGCGCCGTCGGAAAGATCCTCAAGCGAGAGATCCGGTCCAGCTTTTACGGTCGCCATGCCGGGCAGAACGCGTGAGCACGACGGGCCCGGGATCGATTCGACCGCTGCCGGCGTGCTCCGAGTCAGTCCGACCCTTGTCATTCCACTCTCCGAACTCGAATGGCACACGGTGCCAGCGGGTGGCCCTGGTGGCCAGCACGCCAACCGGTCGAGCACCAGAGTCGAGGTGCGTTTCGACGTCACCCGCTCGGCTGCAGTCGGTCCGATTCAGCGGTCGCGGCTCCTCGAACGCTTCGGGCCGGTCGTCCGGGCGACCGCGGGCGAGCGGCGTTCGCAGTCCCAGAATCGCCAGGTGGCATTGGAGCGGCTGGCCGAACGCCTCGCCGGTGCACTGCGCCGCCCCCCTCCGAGGATCTCGACGGCACCGACCCCGGACGCCAGAGAGCGCCGGCTCGCCGAGAAGCACCGTCGTGCGCAGCGCAAGCAGCAGCGGCGAGCGCCCGACGTTGACGACTGACGTCGAGCTTCAGGGCGTCGCCAACGCCCGCGCTGCTGCGTCGATGGCCCGTTCAACCAGGCGGGAACTTTGCGCGCTGGTGTCCTCGTGCGTCCCGACGATCGGGGTCAAGGAGGCGTAGCCAGCGGCGACGAGCGCCGCGTCGTCATCGGGATCCTCTCCGCTGGTGCGGCCCAGCGACGGGACGGCTGCTCCGAGGTCCAGGCGGATCTCGCCATGGCGTGCTTGGCGACCGAGCGAGCCCAGGGCGCCGTCGTCGCCGTCCGCGGACCATGCAGCCTTGATGATGCCGCTCGATCCGATGCGACCCCGCCGGATTCCGCGGAGCTCGCCGAGCGGCAGCGCCGGGACGTTGAGGTTGAGGACCGTTGGTGTCGGTGCCTCGAAGAGGCTTGGCAGGACCGCAACGGCAGTGGCCGTTGCGGTCTCCCAGGGGGTCGGGTCCATGCCCGAGCGAAGCGAAACCGCCAGCCCGCGGACCCCCAGTTGCGCTCCGGCCAGGACGGCACCGACCGTGCCCGAGTGCAGAACGGACCGGCCGACGTTGGCTCCAAGGTTGACGCCTGAGACGATCAGGTCAGGCTTTGGGCCGAAGGCACCCAGAACCGCAACGATCGTCGCGAGCGCGGGGGGTGCGTCGACCCCGAACGCATCCACATCCTCGGCTCCGGGGATGTGGACGGCGCGGTAGGCGATGGTTTCTCGCTCATAGACGGTGCCAACTGCCGCAGACGCTCCGCTGTGATTGGCCAACGGCGCCACGACCACCAGCTCGTGGTCTCCTTGCGTGGCATCCCTTGCCCATTTGGAGAGCGCTTCAGTGATGGCAGCGAGCCCGGGCGCGTGTACGCCGTCGTCGTTCGTGAGCAGAATTCGCACCCATCGGTACGATACCGTCATCACGTTCTCGAATCGTTCCATTCCTCAGGTGTCGAGCACCGATCAGTGGCGACCAACTGGCCAACAGTGGACGATCAGGCATGGCGATCAGCAGGCGGTCGTCACCGAAGTCGGTGCCACGCTTCGCTCCTACGAGGTCGCGGGCCGCGCGATCATCGATGGCTTCGGGATCGACGAGTGGGCACAGGACGGGCGCGGACAGGTGTTGGCCCCCTGGCCCAACCGCCTCGGTGACGGGCGCTATGCATTCTCCGCCATCCAGGCGCAAGCCGCTCTTGACGAGCCTGAGCGCGGGAACGCCATTCACGGGTTGGTGCGATGGATCGCCTGGCGACTCGTCGCACACGCGCAGAACTCCGTGACCTTGGGATGTACCCTGCACCCAACGCCGGGCTACCCGTTTGCCTTGGCTCTTCGAGTGCAGTACCGCCTTGGGCGAGAAGGCCTCGTCGTGACTGCGATCGCTCGCAATCCAGGAGTCCAGGATGCACCGTTTGGCATCGGCTTCCACCCCTACCTGCGAGTACGGAGCGACCGAATCGATTCGGCAATCCTGCGTCTTCCCGCGCATGAGCGCCTTGTCCTCGACGCGCGAGGCCTGCCGACGAGCGAGGTGGTGAGTGTTCGCGGCACGGAGTTCGACTTCACTTGTGGGCGAGTGATCGGCTCTACGAGGCTCGATGCCGCGTATACCGGGCTCCACCGTGATGCAAATGGCTTGGCGTGGGCATCGCTCGCCGACCCTGAGTCGACCCAGCAGCTGTGCTTGTGGGTGGACGCGCAGTTCGATTATCTGATGTGCTACACCGGGGATGGCGTCACTGACGCCGAGCGCCGTCGGCGCGCGATCGCGATCGAGCCGATGACGTGCCCTCCCGATGCGTTTCGTTCCGGGATCGACGTGGTGACCCTTCCCCCCGGCGGCCATTGGGAGGGGGAGTGGGGCCTCCAGGTCCGCTGACTGCCCAGCGAACACCGGCACAAAACAGCCGCGCAGCGGGGACCACGGCCACCCGATCGAGGAGCGGGGGGTTCGGGAGCCGGAGGTCTGCCCGCGCCCAGGCAGGAAGGATGCTGATCGCCGCGGCAACGGTCACCGCATGCACGGCGCGATCCTCAGGACGGCGGCTCAGGCCGCGCAGAAGGAAGTCGCGTGCTTCGAGCGCCTGAGGTCCCGCGTACAGCTGGGGCCTCATGCGGAGCAGGTATGCCGTGACCTCCTCGGAGGATCGTGGTGCCCAGTTCGCCCCGATCGCCAGGGCGAGCTTGGACGTCTCGGCGAAATAGGCGTCACATTCCTCAGGGGTCAGCCGGCGGGGGCCGAACCGCTGTGCCGCGGCGAGAAAGCTCGACATCTCGGCGGTATGAATCCAGGTCAACAGCTCAGGATCGTTCGCCGAGTACGGCCGTCCGTCGGGGGCGATCCCCTTGACCCGCTCATGGATCACCTTGACCTCGGCAATGGCCCGGTCGACCTCTTCTTTCGACCCAAAGGTGGTCGTGCCGACGAATGCCGCCGTTCGCTGGAGACGCCCAGCTGCGTCGGCGCGGTAGTTCGAGTGCTCGGCGACCCCGGCCATCGCGAGAGGATGCAGTGTTTGGAGGAAGAGCGCGCTCAGCCCCCCGATCACCATCGAGGGCAAGTCGCTGTGCACGCGGCGAGCGACGCCAGCGGGATCGAAGAAGGCGGCGCGGGAATCCATCGATGGCGGGCCTGGGGGGTCGCCCAACCCGAAGGAGCGACGGAGGCCTCGGCCCAGGCTGGGCCTGATCGGCTCTGCCAGGTTCAGCACAAGGTGCAATGGCTCGAACAACGCTTGCGTCCCCAGGGCGACGAGGTGCCGGAGCACATCGCCACCAGCTGGACCGAGCGGGTTGCGGGTCGTCTCGCCCTCGTGGTGGTCGGCCATGCAGTCCAGCATCGCGCGGCAGCGCGCGGACGTTTCGCTCTCGATAACCTCGCGTTGCAGTGAGCCCGTTGGAGAGCGATCTCGAAGCTCCTCGAGGACTGCTCGAGCTCGGTGTGTTCGACCCCGACCACCTCGGGTCGGGCTTCGGCATGGAGTTCGACGGGCTCGTCGGCTGCGACGGGCCGGGTGGGCCCTCCGGCGGCGGGGGGTCTTCCGGCGGCGGCGACTGGTCCTGGGGGTGGTCAGGCGACTGGGAAGGGGAGCCCTGGGAGGAGCCCGAGCCAGGAGTGCATCGACGCTCCCGTGTGCTGCGGGTGGTGGCGCTGTTCACGGTCGTGATGATCGCGATTGGATCAGCGGGGGCGTGGATCGGGCTCCTGGTGCATCCTGGTTCCTAGGATCTCGGGTCCCCGAGCGGCCGGCCCGCCGTTGCCTCGGGCCGAAGACGCAGGTTTGGGCTCGGTGTCCTCGGAGGGAGCCCTCGAGGGCACAACTTGTCGAACGCTGAGGGCCTGCTCCTCGGGGCTCAGCGTCGAGAGGATGGCCGTCGAGAGGATGGCAAGGCCACCGTGGCCCGGCCCGGGGCGAGAACCGTTCCCTGCTCGGTTTCTGTCCAGACGTCGAGGTCCACGATGGTCTCACTGCCTTCCTGCTTTACGGCGGTGACCCGTCCGCGGGCGATGGTGCGGAGCCCACGGAGGTTTGGCGCGCGGAACTGACACGAGACCGAGACAATCCGCCCGTCGTCACCGATCCAGTTGCGGAGCACGGCATTGAGATAGGAGAACTGTAGGTTCCCCATGCCGAACGCACCGGGATAGCCCGCCTGACGCCCCGCCTCGTCATCCATGTGGATCGGCACGAATTCGTCGTTGACTGCGGCGAAGCGGTTCCAGGCGTGGAAGCCCGACATTCGTTCAAAGGTCGGGATCTCGTCTCCGACGTTGACGTTCACTGGTGGCGATCCTTCTGTAGCCATGAGGTTTCAGTACCGGATCAGGGTTCCTCTGGTGATCTTCACCATCTCTGCGTTCTGGTTCGTCCACGTCGTCTCGGTCGTCGTCATGAGCATGAGGCCGAGACGGCTCTGGCGCTCCTTGTACTCGACGACCTTTGAGCGGCTCGAGGTGATGACGTCGCCAGGCCGCATCCGGACACCGTAGGTGACCTCGATGCCGCCATTGAGGATGAAGTTCGTCTCCGGTGGGGCGACCCCGAACGCGCGCTCGGGACCGGCGTCGCGGATCGGCCCTTCGAAGCTCGGTGCGATCCGCGGCCCCTCGGCGGTGAACCATGCGAAGGGGTTGAACTCCTCCGGGGCGACGATGCCACCGTGGACGGTGGTTGCCGCGTACGCCTCGTCCCAGAACAGCCGTGGCGGCAGTTCCGGGTAGTAGATCGCGATGGCCCACTTCTTGATGTCGGAGAGCGAGATCGGAGCGGAAACCTGTTCCTCACCGAACTCGCGCCCGATCAGGGCACGCATGTCATCGGTGATCCAGGTGTCAGGCACGTCTCCGACCCTTGCACATGATGGGCGTGCGCCGCCAATGGAACCCGATGACCTCGCCCGTGCTCGCATCGTGCGATGCGGCGGGGGCAGCACCGGGATCGCCACCGAGGTCGATGGGCTTGGCGACACGACATCGAGGCAGGGATTGGAGAGCGAAGAAGAAAGAAGAAATTGACATAGAAGAGAATTGCAAGAGAGCAAAGATTTCTTGCAGCCTGTCGTCGCGAACCTTAAGAGGCCGCGCGAATAGGCACCTGAGCGCGGCCCTGTCAAGTATTTCCTGGTGAGGGCCGTGACCATCCACCGGTCGTGGTGTTGGCCCCGAGATGATCGGGGTGTCACCCAACACACCAACGAC
>Ga0209061_1001090_pt1 | contig 50353 bp, 44 predicted proteins | sample Coa_R1_10_FD_187157 | JGI IMG/M metagenome (GOLD analysis project Ga0209061, IMG submission 187157) | Surface soil microbial communities from Centralia Pennsylvania, which are recovering from an underground coalmine fire - Coalmine... | ecosystem: Environmental > Terrestrial > Soil >...
CGTTCCTCCCGGTCCACCTTGATCGCGACCACGTGCTCGTTGAGCAGCGCCGCGGTCTGCGGGTCCTCGAACGACTCGTGCGCCATCACGTGGCACCAGTGGCAGGCCGCGTAGCCGACCGACAGCAGCACCGGGACGTCGCGCCTGGCGGCCTCGGCGAACGCCTCCTCGCACCACGGCCACCAGTCCACCGGGTTGTCCGCGTGCTGGAGCAGGTACGGGCTCGTCGAATTTCGCAGCCGGTTCACCATTCCCACCGTACTCGGGAACGCCACGCAGCTCCGCTGGCGGAGCCGGTGGCCCCCCGGGCACCTTCTTGCGTGCCCGGGGGGCCACAGGGCACGCCGCCCGGGCACCGCGCACCCGGGTGGCGGGTCGCCCGGCCCGTCAGCGCGACGCGGGAATCGTGGCACGGACCGCCAGGCGGCGGCGGGCGGCGGCGTATCCGCGGCCGAGCAGGAAAAACGCCGCGCCCATGACGCCGACGAAGAAGCCGAGCGGCCAGTTGGTCTGGTACGAGACCACGATCCCGGTCCAGACGGTGACCAGCGCGATCCCGGCCGCGAGCCCGATCGCGAGCACCGGCCGCGCGGTCAGCGACCTGGCCGCGGCGGCCGGGCCGATCATCAGGCTGAACATCAGCAGCGCGCCCACCACCGGCACGGTCATGCTGGTGGCCAGCGCCATCACGAGCAGGAAGCCGACGTCCATGCGCCGGCCGGAGACGCCGCGCGCCTCGGCGACCTCGGGCAGCGCCGAGGACAGCAGCAGCGGCCGGAACATGACCGCGACCGCGGCGACGGCGGCCGCGCCCAGCGCGAGGATGGGCACCACCTCATCCGGCGCGACGCCGAACACCTCCCCGAACAGCAGCGAGTACGCCTGCTGGGCGTAGTCGCTGCTCCAGCTCACGAACAGGGCGCCGAGCCCGAGCATCATCACGAACGTGAGCGCGGTCGCCACGTCGGCCCGGGCGCGCCTGCTCAGCGCGGCGATGCCGAGCGCGCCCGCCGCGGAGAACGCCGCCAGCCCGGCGAACGGGTTCAGCCCGAGCAGGCTCGCCCCGGCCGCGCCTGCGAAGGCGCCGTTGGGGATGGCGTGCGCCGCGAACGACGACCCGCGCAGCACCGCGAAGAAGCCCGTCACCGCGGCGATCACCGCGACCGCGGTCGCCGCGATCCAGGTGTTGAGCATCAGGCCGGTGAACACGCGTGCTCCCGCTCCGCGCCCTCGTGCCGGGCGTCGCGGCGCCGCCGGGGACGCAGGTAGGTCAGCAGGTAGCCGCCGGCGACCAGCGTCACCACGAAGAAGCTGACCGGCCACCCGTGGCGGGCCGGCGGCCAGTAGAAGCTGTCGTAGGCGAGCAGGATGCCCAGCCAGGTGGCGGCCGCGCCGATGCCCGCGGCCGCCGCGGCGGTCCGGGCCGGGCCCCTGGCCACCCGCAGCGCGGTGGCGGCCGGCCCGATCAGCATCGCGGTTGACAGCACCGCCCCGACGACCATCGCCGACAGCGCCACCGACACGCCCAGCGCCATCAGGTACGCCGCGCCGACCGCGCGGACCGGCACCCCCCTGGCCGCGGCGATGTCCGGGCTCAGCGAGGTCAGCAGCAGCATCCGGGCCAGCAGCAGCACCGTGGCCAGCGCGAGCAGCGCGGAGGCGACCAGGACGGGCACGGTGGACGGGGTCAGCACGAACACCGAGCCGAACAAGATCGTGAACGACGCGCCGGTGGTGGAGCTGCGCAGGGTGCCGAGGTACAGGAACAGCGCGGCCAGGCCGAGCGCGGCGCCGAGCACGACGCCGGTGGCCACGTCGCGCCCGCGGCGCCGCTGCACGCCGGCCATCTCCATGAACGCGGCCGCGCCGGCGCCGAAGGCCAGGTACCCCCAGAACTGGTTGACGCCGACGAGGAAGGCGCCGGACCCGCCGGTGGTGGCGATGTCGGACAGCGAGTGGCCGGCGAACGACTGCCCGCGGGTCACGGCGAACAGGCCGGTGACGGCGGAGGTGACCGCGACCACGGTGCCCACCGCGAGCGCGACGTGCACCGGCCCGCTGCCGAAGAAGCCCGGCGCGATGAGGTACCGCACCGCCTCACCCCACCGCCGTGACCTGGGCGTCGCCGGCCGCCGCGGCGGCGCCGGCGGCGACCACCAGGATGCGGCCGTGCACCCGCAGCACGTCCACGTGCTGCCCGTACAGCCGGGACAGCACCTCCGGCCGCACCACCTCGTCGGTGGTGCCGACCGCGACGCGGCCCGCGGCGACGTACGCGATCGTGTCCATCACCGGCATCAGCGGGTTCATGTCGTGCGCCGAGATCAGCACCGCGGCGCGCTGCGCCCTGGCCAGCCGGGCCAGCACCGAGACGATGCCGTGCACGCTGGCGATGTCCAGGTTGGCCAGCGGCTCGTCGAGCAGCAGCAGCCTCGGCCTGCTGATCAGCGCGTGCGCGATCATGACCCGCTGCTGCTCGCCGCCGGACAGCTCGCCGATCCGCGCGCTCGCGTACGCCCCGGCGCCGACCGCGGCGAGCATCTCGTCGACCCGGTCGCGGCGGGCCCGGGACGGCAGCCGGATGCCCAGCCTGTGCCCGTCGAGGCCGAGCGCCACCACGTCCCTGACCCGCAGCGGCGTGTCCGGCTCGATGCCCAGCCGCTGCGGCACGTACCCGACCGGGCCGGACACCCGCACCGAGCCCGCGGTGGCCGGCTGCAGGCCGAGGATGACCCGCAGCAGGGTGGTCTTGCCCGCGCCGTTCGGCCCGATCAGCCCGGTGAACTCGCCGGGCGCGATGCCGAACGAGACGTCGCGAAGCACCTCCCTGCCGCCAAGCCGCACCCCGACGCCGTCCAGGCGCAGCAGTTCGGCCGCCATCACAGGTGCTCCGTCGAGATCTTGCCCGCCACCGCCCTCTGCAGGGCCTCCATCTCGGCCAGCATCCAGGACTGGTAGTGGTAGCCGGGCTCCGGCATCGTCTCGTAGACCCCGACCACCGGGATGCCGTTGGAGCGGGCAAGCGCGACGAACGACTCGGTCAGCGAGTCCGTCACCTGCTCGTTGTAGACCAGCGCCCTGACCTTGTGCTGGGTGAGCAGGCTCCGCTCCGCGGCCACGTCCTGGGCGGACGGGTCGACGCCGTTCATGATATCGGCCTGGAAGGCGAACGGCGTCAGGTTGACGGCGCCGGCCGCCTGCAGCATGTAGTCCGCCACCGGCTCGGTGGTCGCCACCGGCGTGCCCGCGTACCTGGCCCTGAACGCGGCGATCGCGCCGGTCCACGGCGCCAGCGAGCGGACGAACGCGGCGGCGTTGGCCTCGAAGTAGGCGGCGTGCGCGGGCTGGATGGCGGCCAGGGCGGACGCGATCGCGTCGGCGACGGCCGGCATGGTGCCCGGCTTGTACCACAGGTGCGGGTTCGGCGTGCCGTCCGGCAGCCCGAGCAGGCGCTGCACCACGATGACCTTGCGCGGCGGGCCGGCGGCGGCGTTCTCGATGGTGTTCATGAACGTGTCGTAGCCGGCGCCGTTCTGCACCACGAGCTGGGCCGCGCTCACCTGCCTGGCCACCGACGCGCTGGCCTCGAAGGCGTGCGGGTCGGTGTTCGGGTTGCTCATGATCGCGGTGACGCTGACGTACCTCCCGCCCACCTGGGCGATGACGTCGGCGTACTGGCTTTCCGCGCCGACGGCGGCGATGCGGCCGCCGGACCCGCCGGACCCGCCGGACCCCGCCGCCCGCGAGCAGGCGGCGGCCGCGAGCACCGCGCCGACGGACAGCACGACAGCCAGCGTTCTGCGCATCACCCGCGCTCCTCGCTCGGGACAGGGGGTAGTGTTATGACGGTAATGATAACGATTCTCAATATCGCTGGCAACCCGGGCGGGCCGGCCTGCCCGCCGGGGCCGGCGCGGCCGCCCGCGCTGGCCGCGGACGCGACCGAGGCGATACCGTGCCAACTGTGACGACGCCGCGGCCGGAACAGCGCCCGCGCGCCGGGCCCCAGTCCGCCGCCCGCGGCACCCGCGGGCGCGGCACACGGCAGGCGCAGGCGCTCGCCACCGCGCTGGCCAGCCTGCCCGGCTTCTGCAGCGCGCAGGAGATCCACGCGGAGCTGCGGCGCAAGGGCGAGAACGTCGGGCTGGCGACCGTGTACCGGCACCTGCAGGCGCTGGCCGAGCGGGGCAGCGTCGACGCCATCCGCGACGCCAGCGGCGAGACGCTGTACCGGCAGTGCGAGACCAGCGTGCACCACCACCACCTGACCTGCCGAAGCTGCGGGCGCAGCGTGGAGGTGGAGGGCCGGGCGGTGGAGCAGTGGGCGGAGCGGGTCGCCGAACAGGCCGGCTTCACCGAGGTGAACCACACCGTGGAGATGTTCGGGCTGTGCCCCGGCTGCGCCGCGGCGAGGCGGTGACGACGCCGCGGGCGCCGTGTCGCCGGTTCACCCGGGGCGCGCCGGCGATCCGGCGGCCGCCGGGCCGCCGGCGCGGGACGCCGCTGCGGGCCCGGCGCCGGCCCCCTCGCCACCACCTGCCCCGCGGCCGGCGTCCGCCGCCGCGGCCAGCACCGCGATGGCCAGCGGCAGCGCGAACGGCAGCGCGGCCGCGGGCACGACGACGCCCGAGTCGTCGGCGAGCCAGCCGAGCACCGGCATCAGCCACAGCAGGCCGACGACGGTCCGCAGCAGCGGGCGGGCGGCGTAGGCCGCGGGCACGGTCCGCAGCCGGAACCACGACGGCCGCCACAGCATCAGCCCGGACGCCGCCACCACGATCGGGATCACCGGGCTGAACGCGCTGACCGACAGCGACCCGATGTTGGCGTGGATCTTCCGCAGCAGCAGCGGGCCGGCCTGGCCGTGCAGCACGTCGCCGCCGAAGGCGCCGATGTCGGAGCCGCCGGCGGCCGGCACGAGGTAGCCGATCAGCGCCAACGCCGCGAACAGGGCGAGCCCGCTGGCCAGCACCGCCGCCAGCCCGCGCCGTCCGGGCCTGGCCCCGGCCACCGCGATGGCCAGCAGCACGAAGCACGGCACGATCGCGATCGTGCCGCCCGCCTTGGCGCCGAACCCGGGCCACCCCGACGCGGCCACCGCGAACACCGCCACCGCGGCCACCGCGAGCGCGGCGGGGCGGCGGGACGACGGGTACCGGCGCAGCGCCGCCATGCCCAGCCAGGCGGCGCCGAACAGCGCGGCCACCCCGTAGATGCCGAGCGCCTCGTTGCCGATGCCGTAGAACCGGCCCCCCTCCAGCAGCGACAGCCCGAACGGCGTCTCCAGCTGCAGCCGGGACCCGGTGATCACGTCGGCGCCCAGCACCGCCAGCGTGAGCAGGCACACCAGCCCGAGCGGCGCCAGCGGGTCCCGGGCCGCCCGCCGCCCGGCGAGCAGGGCCGCCGCCCCGATCGCGGCGGCCAGCGCCGCGGCGGCCCCGTACAGCCACGCGGCCGGGTGGGCCAGCCGCCACCACGGCACGAGATCGGCCAGGAACGTGCCGGCCGGCACCGCGGCGGCGAACACCCCGGCCACCCGCAGCCCCGCGCCCCGCCACGCCAGCCAGGCCACGGCGAGCGCGACCGCGTCGGCCAGCGCGTACGCCCAGAAGAACGCGTCGTGCGTGGACCGCCACACCTGTTCGGCCTCGTCCCGGGCGGCCAGCGACCGGACCGCCGCGGCCAGGCCGCCGCCGCGCGGCCCCCGGACCAGCCGCGCGCCGGCCAGCCCGGACGGCGCGCGGGCGCCGAGCCAGCCGAGCACGGTGGGGGTCAGGTCGGTCAGCGCGACCAGGCCGGGCTGCCTGGTCGAGGCGGCGCCGAGCAGGCCCGCCCGGTAGCCGGGCCCGCTGACCAGCGCCACCTGCAGGTGCGGCGGCCTGGTCACGGCGCCGGGCGCGGTGACAAGCAGCGTGGAGCCCGCGGGGAGCTCGGCGGCGATGCGGGCCAGCTCGGCGTCCGCGGACCGCAACGCCGCGGCTCGTTCGGTATCTGTGAGGCTGCCCAGGTCGACCACGGTCAGCGGGCAGCGGGCCAGCACCCCGGCGGACAGGCCGGCCGGCGACGGCAGGTAGGAGGCGACGTGCCCGGCCCGGTCGGCGAGGGCAAGCGCGGCGCCCGGGCCCACCGCGGTGGCGCAGCCGGGGGTCGCGGCGGCCAGCAGCCCCCAGCGCGGGTCGTAGTCGAACCGCCCGTTGTACGCCTCCAGCGCGGCCATCCCGGGCACGGTGGCGCCGGGGCCCGCGGCGGCCACCGCGGGGAACGCCCCGCACCCGGCGCTGCCGTGGCCGGCCTGGGCGCGGGCGCCGGAGTTCAGCGTGAGCCAGCCGTCGGCGGGGCAGGTCAGCGGCAGCACCGCGTAGTCGACCAGCGAGCCGACCGAGCCCCGGCCGGCCAGCCGCCACAGCGCCGGCGTCGCGGACGCGGACACGTCCGCCCACCGCAGGCCGGAGATGCCCACCACCACGACGTGCCGCGCCGGCGCCGGGCCCGCGGCGCTGGCCGGCCCGGCCAGTGGGCCGCCCAGCAGCGCCGCCACCGCGGCCGCCGCGGCCGTCACCGCGGCCAGCGGCGCCGCCCGCGCCGCGCCCGCCCTGCCGCTCACCCGCCCCACCGTAGCCCCGGGGGAAACCGTTGACCAGAACGGCCGGTGCTACGCGTGCACCCGGATGCGACCACGGCCGCCGGGGGTGACCTCGCCGATCACGGCGGCGGGCAGGCCACGGCGCCGCAGGTCGCCGAGCAGGCCGTCCGCGGCGCCGGGCGGGACGGCCAGCAGCAGCCCGCCCGAGGTCTGCGCGTCGTGCAGCAGCACGGCCAGCTCGGGCGGGATCTCTTCGTCGAGGCCCGCCACGCCGCGCATGCGCTCGGCGTTCGCCCTGGTCCCGCCGGAGACGAACCCGGCGGCGGCCAGGCCGGCCGCGCCGGGCAGCAGCGGCACCGCCGCCGCGTGGACCGCCGCCGCGGCCCCGCTCGCGGCCAGCATCCGGTGCAGGTGGCCGAGCAGGCCGAACCCGGTCACGTCGGTGCCGGCCCGCACGCCGGCCGCCAGCGCCGCCTCGCTCGCGCCCGCGTTGAGCAGCGTCATGGACGCCACGGCCGCGCGCACCGCCGCCGCGTCCGCCGCGCCGCGCTTGAGCGCGGTGGCCACCACGCCGGTGCCCACCGCCTTGGTGAGGATCAGCACGTCGCCGGGGACGGCCCGGTCGAGGGTGATCAGCCGGGCCGGGTGCGCCGTGCCGACCACCGCCATCCCGTACTTGGGCACCGGGTCGTCGATCGTGTGCCCGCCGACGACCAGGCACCCGGCCTGCGCCGCCACCCGGGCGCCGCCGCGCAGCACCTCGCCGAGGATCGCGATGTCGAGCCCGTCGCCCGGCCAGGCGGCGAGGTTGACCGCGAGCAGCGGCCTGCCGCCCATCGCGTACACGTCGGACAGCGCGTTCGCGGCCGCGATCGCGCCCCAGTCGCCCGGGTCGTCGACGATCGGGGTGAAGAAGTCCGTGGTCAGCACCAGGGCGCGTTCGGCATCCAGCCGCAGCACCGCCGCGTCGTCGCCCTCGGCCGCACCGACGAGCAGGTCGCCGGCGGCTGCCGCCAGCCCGGCCGGACGATCCCCGCCGTCCCCACCGGGACGGCTCGGCGGGCCCATCGAGGCGAACAGCGCCTCGAGCTTGGCCAGCGGCAGCTTGCACGCGCAGCCCGCGCCCGGCGACAGCGAGGTCAGCCGGGGGGGCGGCTCAGCGGTCACGCTCGCTACTGTAGCCGCGCCGCCCGGTCACCGCGGGGCCGACCGCCGGCCGTGGCGCGCCGGCGGTGGCCTGGCGCGGGCTTCCCGCGTCGTCGCTCACCGGCCGGCATCACCCCTTCGGCCCGGTGTTTCCGCGATCTGGCTGCCGCCTCGGCGCAGCGCTGGCAACTCGGCTTATATCGTGATACGATCTAACTGGTTGCCGCCCGGCCCGCGGCTCCCGCGGCAGGCAGCACTGCCGCGGGAGCCGCGGCAGGCTGGGCGTTTCGCCACTTTTGCGCGGTGGTTCGCGGAAGGCGGGGTGGGCAGCGTGAAGAGGTACCGGTACCAGGCCCTGGTCAAGCTCAACGACGGGCACGGCGGCGGCCAGTGGGCCAAGCTCGGCCACGAGCCGCATCGCATGGTGCTGCGCGGCCAGAACCACGACTCGGGGAAGCACCAGGTGTTCACCGCGCTGGTCAGCTGCGACGACGACGGGCCGTTCCGGCCCCGCTGCGAGAGCCGGCTGGTCACGCTGCAGCTTGCCGGCGACGACGTCGCCGACTACATCAGCGTCGGCGACCACTTCGACCTGTGGCTCGGCCGCAACGTGGGCGAGGGCGTCGTCACCCGCCGCCTGTTCCTCTGAGGCCCGCGCGTTCCTCCCGGCCGCCCGTTCCGCTGCCCGGGCGGCCGGGCCACGCTCGCGTCGGCACATCGGCGCTCGGTTCACCGATGAGGAATCCCTGCTCGCGGGCGGCCTACCCATTCCGGAGCGGCTGGGCCACGCCGGAAACCAGGAGAAGGTGGGCAGACAGCATACGGCGCTACTGGGCCAGGGAACGTCCCGTGCGCGAAGCCAGGCGCGCCGCCCTCAGCGCGGCTGCTGCCGCCCAGATCGGAAACCTGACCGACCGCGAGATCCTCGCCCTTCCTGCTCCCGGGGAAGGATTTGAACCTTCACTGACGGGACCAAAACCCGTAGTCCTGCCTGGTTAGACGACCCGGGATGGGTTCGAATCCTCACCCTACCGGAACCGCTCAGACGCGGCGGGGTGGTGCCGCCGGCGTGCGCAGGCGGGGGGGTAGGCGCCGCGGGAAATGCGGGCACCGTGCGGGCGGCGGGACGGAGGGGCCGGCGATGCGGCGGGGCTGGCGGGTCATGACGTGCCGGAGACGGCACGTGGTGCCTAGCGGCGTCTCGGATGCTGAGAAGCATGGATGTGACAGCATGCGGCATCGACGCGGGGATTTGCAGAAATTCACCCTCCAGGGCTTGCCCAACCTACGGTTTCGTAGGCTACGGTTACGTAAGCGTACAAGCGATTTAGCCCGCCATGTCCGGATGCAGAGGAGCACGATGACCACTTCTACCCAGACCATCAACGCGGCCGAGGCCGACACCGCGCCGGTATCGTCGCCGGCTGCCCCGGGGGATCGGGCGGCGCCGCAGGGGGCGTCTTCCACGGGGCAAGCCCGCGCGATCACGCCGAGGCCGGCGCGGCCGGACATCGACCAGGACCCGGTCCCGCCGTTCCAGCGCGTGCTGATCGGAGTGTTCGTCGCCGTCCCGCTGCTGGCGCTGGCCGCCGCGATCCCGTTGCTGTGGGGGTGGGGCGTGGGCTGGCACGATCTCGTCCTGGCGCTGGCCTTCTACTGGGTCTCCCTGCTCGGGGTCACCGTCGGCTACCACCGCTACTTCACCCACCTGTCGTTCAAGGCCAAGGCCGGGCTGCGGGTCGCGCTGGCGATCTCCGGCAGCCTCGCCATCGAGGGGCCCGTGATCACCTGGGTGTCCGATCACCGCCGCCACCACAAGTACAGCGACCGGGAGGGCGACCCGCACTCGCCGTGGCGGTACGGGGACGACTGGAAGGCGCTGTCCAAGGGCCTGCTGTTCGCGCACATCGGCTGGCTGTTCGACCCGAACCAGACCTCCCAGGAGAAGTTCGCCCCGGACCTGCTCGCCGACCGGCGGATCCGCATCGTCGACCACGCGTTCCCGGGGCTCGTCGCCGTCTCGCTGCTGCTGCCCGCGCTGATCGGCGGGCTGTGGGGCATGTCCTGGCACGCGGCGATGACCGCGTTCTTCTGGGCCAGCCTGGTGCGCATCGCGCTGCTGCACCACGTCACCTGGTCGATCAACTCGATCTGTCACACGTTCGGCGCCGAGGACTTCGAGGCCCGGGACAAGTCGCGCAACGTCGCCTGGCTGGCGATCGCATCGGGCGGCGAGTCGTGGCACAACTGGCACCACGCCGACCCCACCTGCGCGCGGCACGGGGCGCTCAAGGGCCAGATCGACCCGAGCGCCCGGGTCATCTGGATGCTGGAGAGGCTGGGCTGGGCCTACGACGTGCGCTGGCCCGACGAGACCCGGGTCAATGCCCGGCGCCCCGCGACCGCGACGCGGAAGCTGGGCTCGATGACCAGGCGATCCGGCCGGGTCCGTGGCGCGGTGCCGGCGGAGTCGCCATGATGAACAGGTGAATGCCCAGCCGCAAAGACCCGGCCGCAAGCGGATGACGGGAAAGGAACGGCGGCAGCAGCTGCTCGACATCGGGCGCCGGCTGTTCGCCGAGCGAGGGTTCGAGGGGACGTCGATCGAGGAGATCGCCGCGCAGGCCGGCGTGTCCAAGCCCGTGGTGTACGAGCACTTCGGCGGCAAGGAGGGGCTGTACGCGGTCGTGGTCGACCGGGAGGTCGAGCGACTGCTGACGATGGCGACCGGGCTGCTTGACGGCGACCACACCAGGGAGAAGTTCGAGGCCGGGGCGGTGGCGCTGCTCCGGTACATCGAGGAGAACGCCGACGGCTTCCGCATCCTGGTCAGGGACTCCAGCCCCGGCTCCAGCACCGGCACGTACGGCACGCTGCTGAGCGACATCGCCGGCCAGGTCGAGTACATCATCGCGGACTTCCTCGAGTCGCGCGGCCACGATGTCAAGCTGGCCCCGCTGTACGCGCAGATGCTGGTCGGGATGGTGGCGTTCACCGGCCAGTGGTGGCTGGACGCCCGCAAGCCCAAGCTGGAGGAGGTCGCGGCCGCCCTGATCGACCTGGCCTGGAACGGCCTGTCCCGCCTCGACGCGAACGGCGGCGCGTCGGAGCGCCGGTAGCGGGCGGGCCGGGCGCCGGCATGACCGTGCCCGGCGCCCGGCCCGGCCGTCACCACGCCGCGGCCGTCTCCGTGCCCAGGCTGACCAGGCCGGCCGGGGTGAGGTCGTAGCGGGTCATCTGTGCCAGCGGCGGCGAGTAGGCGTGCACGCTCACCGCTACCGCCGAGGCCGAGGCGTTCCGCACGTCGTGAACGTAGCGGGGGCCGAACGCCCGCAACGAGCCCGCCCCGACCGGCTTGGCGACCAGCCGCCCGGCGGCCGCGGCGCCCAGGACCCTGCGCTCCACCAGCGTCCCCCACACCACGGCGAACGCTCCGGCCGAGCCGCCGTGGTCGTGGAAGCCGGTCGCCTGCCCGGGCAGCCAGCTGATGATCCACACCTCATGGCTGTCATCGAGGTGAATGCGCTCGTACCAGCGCCCCTCGGCGTTCAGCCTGACCCGTGCCAGCCATTGCGCGGGGCTGGCCGCGGCGCGCCGCACCACCTCGGCCAGCTGCCGTGCCCCGAGAAGCCGGCCCGGCTGCAGGCCGGCCGGTGACATCGCCCGGATCGTCGTGCTCATCGTCGCTTGTCTCCTCACTGCTGACTCACCGTGACGGAACTGGCGCGGGGCCAGCCCGCCGTGACGGAGCTGGCGCGGGGCCAGCCCGCCGTGACGGAGCTGGCGCGGGGCCAGCGTGTGCCGGATGGGACCCACGGGCCGGGCAGCCGGGGGCCGGCCGGCGACCGGGGTGGACCTGGCAGGTCCGGGCGGCCCGTCGGGCTGATCCCGCCGCAGCCGCAGCGCCCGCGCAGACGCGCCGGGCGGCGCTGACGTGGCTGCCTGCAGGCAGGATGCGCCACGGCGCATGCGCCGGCACTGCCAGATTTTCCTATTTAATCAGTCTGAAAGCTTAGATTAACGCCGGGCGCGGCGCCCGGCCGCGAAGACGCCGCGGCACGGAAACACGGCGCGGCGCGGCCGCGGCGCGGGGACACCGCGCGGGACGGCCGCGGCGGACGCGCCGCAGCCGGCCTAGTCGGGGACGCTCTGCGGCTTCCAGTGCCGGATATCGTCCGGCACGAACGACAGCCCCGGCGCGCGAGCGGTCACGGCTGCCGCGGACCCGGAGGGAGGCCGGTCGAACAACGGCCTTGCGCGCTCGCCGCCAAGCCACGGGTGAGGTGTCGCGTCCCACATGGCGGTCAGTCCTTCTGTGATGCCGAGAGACACGGTGTTTCGTTCGGCTGCCGACTTGATCATCTTGTACCCGACCGGTCTTCTCGACGTCAAGAGATAGGCTCTGGGAATGGCCCAGCGTGCCGGTCCCGGCCGAGCGGATCCCGATGCCGGGGCGCCGCCGCCCTCCGTGCTGCGCGACGAGGTCGACGACCTGGTCGACGGGTGGCGCGCGCAGCGGCCGGACCTCGACCTGGAGCCGATGCAGGTGCTCAGCAGGATCTCCAGGCTCGCCAGGCACCTGGACATCGCGCGCCGCGGGGCCTTCGCCAGCCACGGGCTGGAGACCTGGGAGTTCGACGTCCTGTCCGCGCTGCGCAGGCAGGGCCCCCCGTTCCAGCTCACCCCGGGCGCGCTGCTGCGCGCCACCTTGGTGACCTCGGGCACCATGACCAACAGGATCGACCGGCTGGCCGCCGCGGGCCTGGTTCGCCGACAGCCGGACCCCAGCGACAAGCGGGGCGTGCTCGTCACGCTCACCGGCCGGGGCCGCTCCCGCGTCGATGCGGCGCTCGCCGACCTGCTGTCCAGGGAGCGGTCGCTGCTTGCCGCGCTGGACGGCGAGCAGCGCGGCAGCCTGGCCGACATGATGCGCCGGCTGCTCGCCCCCTTCGACGCCGCCCAGGGCCCGGCGGACCTGCGGGAGCGCACGGCGAGCAGCGCGGGGCCGTAGACTCCGGCGATCGCGCGGCCTGCGGGCGGCCGGGGCGCGCTCGGGCAGCCCGGCCGCTCCGGACTACGGCGGGCACCGCGGCGGGCCGGCGGGAGGTTCCGGGGTGTCATCCTCCCGGACCAGCACGGCACCGGGCACGGGGCCGGTGACCCGTGCCACCGACCGGCACACGCCCGCGCCGGACAGCGATACCGCAAGCTCCAGCGCGCGCTCCGCGTTTGCCGCGAGGAACGCGCAGGTCGGCCCGGATCCGGCCACCACCGCGCCGAGCGCGCCGAGCTCGAGCCCCGCCGCCAGCGTCTTGCGCAGCGACGGCCGCAGCGATAGGGCGGCGGCCTGCAGGTCGTTGCTCAGCGCCCGGCCGACCAGCCGCGCGTCGCCGGACCGCAGCGCCGACATGAGCGAGGGGTCCAGCTCGGGCCGGCCGGGCCGGGCCTTGCCGTCCGCCGCCCCCGCGGCGCGCAGCCGGTCGAGAGCGGCGTACACCTCCGGGGTGGGCAGCTGGCCGTCGGCGAAGGCAAGCACCCAGTGGTACGCGGTGGCCGGCGCGAGCGCGGGGGTGATCCGCTCGCCGCGGCCGCGGCCCACCGCGGTCCCGCCGAGCAGGGCGAAGGCGACATCGCTGCCCACCGTGGCCGCGACCTTCACCAGTTGCGGCACCGGCAGGCCCGCGCCCCACAGCTCGTTGCAGGCGAGCATGGCGGCCGCCGCGTCGGCGCTGCCGCCGGCCAGCCCCGCCGCGACCGGGATCCGCTTGACGATCGTCACGCGGACGCCGCGGCGCGCCGCCTCGCCGGCTCCGGCACGGCGCGCCGCCGGGCGCAGCGCGGCCACGGCGCGCAGCGCCAGGTTGTCCTGGCCGGCCGGCACCAGGTCCGCGCCCTCCCCGGTGACCGTGACCGCGTCGCGCCCGGCGCGGGACACCGTGACCTCGTCGAACAGCGAGACGGCGTGGAAGACCGTCACCAGGTCGTGATAGCCGTCGGCGCGCGGCGGCCCCACGGCGAGCTGGAGGTTGAGCTTGGCGGGTACCCGCGCGGTCAGGCCGGTCACGATGGTGAAATGCTACGCGTTTCCGCCGCGCCCGCCGCGGCCAGCCGGGCGAATTGCGCCACGTCGAGCGACTCCCCGCGCGCCCCGGGGTCGATGTCCGCTGCCCGCAGCAGCCGTTCCGCGCCCGCCGCCGATCCGGCCCAGCCGGCCAGCGCGGCCCGCAGCGTCTTGCGCCGCTGCCGGAACGCCGCGTCGATGACCGCGAACACCTGGTCGCGGCGTGCCGTGGTGGCCGGCGGGTCATGCCTGGCCAGCGCGACCAGCCGCGAGTCCACGTTCGGCACCGGCCAGAACACGGTGCGCGGAACCGTCCCGGCCGGGCGCGCCGCGGCGAACCAGGCCAGCTTCGCCGACGGCGCGCCGTACGCCTTCGACCCGGGCGGTGCGCACAACCGGTCCGCCACCTCCGCCTGGACCATCACCAGGCCCCGGCCGAGCCCGGGAAAGGCGGCCAGCAGGTGCAGCAGCACCGGCACCGCCACGTTGTAGGGCAGGTTCGCGACCAGCACCGCGGGCGCCGCGGGCAGGTCACGCGGGCCCACGGCCAGCGCGTCGGCGGCGAGCACCGCGACCCGGCCGGCAAGGCAGGGGGCCCGCGCGGCGACCGTGCGCGGCAGCTGTGCAGCGAGCGCCCGGTCGATCTCGACCGCGATCAGCCGGGCCGCCCCGGCCTCGAGCAGGGCCAGCGTGAGCGAGCCGAACCCCGGCCCCACCTCGAGCACCGCCTCGTCGCGGCGCAGCGCCGCCAGCGCGGCGATCCGCCGCACCGTGCCCGGCTGCACCACGAAGTTCTGCCCCAGCCGCTTGGACGGGCGGATCCCGAGCCGCCCGGCGATCTCGCGGACATCACCAGGCGTCAGCAGCCGCACCAGTTGCCGTCCCTGCGCCACGTCAGCCGCCACGGGAGCTGCAACGATGTGCCATCGTGGTGGCTATAGCCACACCGATGGCACATCGTTGCCCTGGCGCTGCGGTCGGCGCTGGTGCAGGCGAGCAAGCGGGGGCAACGGAGGCTGCTGGGACCGCAGCGGACGGGCACACGGCGGTCACCAGGGGCCGAAGGCGCGGGCGGCGGTCGCGGTCACCGCGTCGCACAGCTCCGCCAGGTCCATGCCCTTGACCTCGGCCAGGCAGCGCAGCGTGTAGGCGGCCATGGCGGGCGAGTTGGGCCGGCCGCGGTTCGGCACCGGGGTCAGGAACGGCGCGTCGGTCTCGGCCAGCACCAGGTCCGCGGGCGCGGCGGCCGCGGCGTCGCGCAGCGGGCGGGCGTTGCCGAACGTGACGTTGCCGGCGAACGACATCAGGTAGCCGGCCTCCGCGCACCGCTTGGCCATCGCCGCGTCCCCGGAAAAGCAGTGGAACACCACCACCGGCGGCGGTCCCTCCTCCGCCAGGATGCGCAGCACGTCGGCGTGCGCCTGCCGGTCGTGGATCATCAGCGCCTTGCCGGCCCGCTTGGCGATCGCGATGTGCTCCCGGAACCACCAGCGCTGCACGTCGGGCGGGGAGTGATCGCGATAGTAGTCCAGCCCGGTCTCGCCCACCGCGACCACCCGCGGCAGCCGGGCCAGCGCCTCGACCTCGGCGAGCACATCCGCCGCGGCGCCGGCGTCCGCGGCGGCGGTGCCGTTCGGGTGGATGGCGACCGCGGCGTACACGCCGTCGTGCCCGGCGGCGGTCCGCGCCGACCAGCGGGAGGACTCCAGGCTGGTGCCGACGGTGACCACCCGGGCGATCCCTGCGGCCCGCGCCGCCGCGACCACCTCGTCCACGGGCTGCCCGATCATGTCCAGGTGTGTGTGGCTGTCCAGCGCCGGCCTCGGCAGCGGCGCGGGCGGCACGACAGCAGTCACCGCCGGCCGTTCGGCTCAGCACTCATCGGCGGCGCCGAGGCGGGCAAGTTCCTCGTCCACCACCGCGGTGTCCAGCTTGGCGAACAGCGGCGCGGGCGGGGCAAGCGGCGTGCCCGGGCGGACCGGAACCGGCGCCCAGCGGGCGGCGCCGTCGTAGCTCCCGGTGATGACCGGGTAGGACGGGCCGCCGTCCTCGTCGACCTCCTCGATGCGAGGCATGTCCGACCAGGTGCCGGTGCCGCCGAGCATCTGGTACACCAGCTGCGACGACCGCGGCAGGAACGGGGTGAGCAGGGTCTTCGCGTCGTCGACGAGCTGCAGGGCCACGTGCAGCACGGTGCGCATCCGGTCGGGGTCCGACCGGCGCAGCTGCCACGGCGCCTGCTCGGAGAAGTACTTGTTGGCCTCGGCCACCGTCCGCATCGCCTCGGTGATCGCGAACTTGAACCGGGAGGCGCCCAGGTGCTCGCCGACGGCGTCGAACGCGCGGGCGGACCTGCCGAGCAGGTCGCGGTCCAGGGCGGTCAGCGGGCCGGCCGCGGGGATGCAGCCGCCGTTGCGCGCCGCGAACGAGATCACCCGGTTGACCAGGTTCCCCCAGGTGGCGACCAGCTCGTCGTTGTTGCGGCGGACGAACTCCCGCCAGGTGAAGTCGGTGTCCTGGCTCTCCGGGCCCGCGACCGCCACGTAGTAGCGCAGCGCGTCCACGTCGTAGCGCTCCAGGAAGTCCCGGACGTAGATCACCACCTGCCGGGAGGTGGAGAACCTCCTGCCCTCCATGGTCAGGTACTCGCTTGACACCACCTCGGTGGGCAGGTTCAGCCTGCCGAGCGGGCCGAGCGTCCCGCCCTTGCCGCCCTCGCCGTTGTAGCCGAGCAGCATGGCCGGCCAGATCTCGGCGTGGAAGACGATGTTGTCCTTGCCCATGAAGTAGTACGACTCCGCGCCCGGGTCGTTCCACCAGGCGCGCCAGGCGTCCGGGTCGCCGCTGCGCCGTGCCCACTCGATCGACGCGGACAGGTAGCCGACCACCGCGTCGAACCAGACGTAGATCCGCTTGTCCGGCCGGTCCCGCCAGCCGTCGAGCGGGACGGGCACGCCCCAGTCCAGGTCCCTGGTGTACGCGCGCGGCTTGAGGTCGTCGAGCAGGTTGAGGGAGAACTTGAGCACGTTCGGGCGCCACCGGCCCGCCTTGGACTGCAGCCAGGAGCCGAGCACCTCGGCGAACGCGGGCAGGTCGAAGAAGAAGTGCTCCTCCTCGACGAACCGCGGCGTCTCGCCGTCGATCCGGGACCGGGGATCGATCAGGTCGGTGGGGTCGAGCTGGTTGCCGCAGTTGTCGCACTGGTCGCCGCGGGCGCTCGGGTAGCCGCAGATGGGGCAGGTGCCCTCGATGTAGCGGTCCGGCAGCGTGCGGCCGGTGGACGGCGAGATCGCGCCCAGCGTGGTCTGCGGGAAGATGTAGCCGTTGCGGTGCAGGCCGAGGAAGATCTCCTGGGCGATCGCGTAGTGGTTGCGGGTGGTCGTCCTGGTGAACAGGTCGTAGGTCATGCCCAGGCTGGTCAGGTCCTCCGCGATCACCCGGTTGTAGCGGTCGGCCAGCTCGCGGGCGGTCACGCCCTCGGCGTCCGCCTGCACCTGGATCGGCGTGCCGTGCTCGTCGGTGCCGCTCACCATCAGCACCCGGTTGCCCGCCATCCGCTGGTACCTGCTGAACATGTCGCAGGGCAGCGCGAAACCGGACACGTGCCCGATGTGGCGGGGGCCGTTGGCGTACGGCCAGGCGGGAGCGGACAGGATGTGGCGCATGGGTCAAAGCCTACGGGCAGCGGCCGGGTGCTCACGGTGATTGGCCGCGCCGTCCGCGGCGGGCCGCCCGGCCGCGCCGTCCGCGGCGGGCCGCCCGGCCGCGCCGTCGGGGGCCGGGCCGCCGCCGGGGGCCGGCGGCGGGGGGTTCGCGGCGGGATGGCGCGCGTGCTTGATGCCCAGGATGGACAGGAAGAACGTGCCCAGGATCACCTGGCAGCTCACGACCAGCGCGGTCACCGAGGGGATCATCAGCCGCAGCGAGTGCTCGTAGTTGAGCTGGCCGAACCTCTCGCCGTTCCAGTACAGCAGCGAGACGACCAGGCCGGCCAGGCCCGCCGCTCCGATCGCCGCGCCGGCCAGCAGCCCGCGCTCCAGGGACAGCCTGCCGAGCAGCCGCTGCACCGCCGGCTCCTCGGGCAGGAAGCCCTCCGAGCCCGCGTACACCTGGGTGAACAGCCAGAACAGCACGGACTGGAAGCCGATCACCACCATGGCCGAGGCCGCGACCAGCGTGTCCACGTCGAACGTCACCGCGCCGATGCTGAACGGGTGCGGCGCGACCACCCCGCCGATGACCAGGCCCGCGACCAGCAGCGCCAGGCCGGGCAGGAAGAACAGCCACCGCGGGCTGAACAGCAGCAGGAAGCGCAGGTGCCGCCAGCCGTCCCGCCAGGAGCGCAGGTGCGGCGGCCTGCTCCGGCCGTCCTTGGACAGCGTGGTGGGCACCTCGGTCACCCGCTGGCCGGCCAGCGTCGCCTTGACCACCATCTCGCTGGCGAACTCCATCCCGGTGGCCTGCAGGCCGAGCGCCAGCACGCTGTCGCGGCGGAACCCGCGCAGCCCGCAGTGGAAGTCGCCGATCTTGCTGCGGAACAGCAGCCGGCCGATGAAGCTCAGCACCGGATTGCCGAGGTACCTGTGCAGCGGTGGCATCGCGCCCGGCGCGATCCCGCCCTTGAAGCGGTTGCCCATCACCAGGTCCGCGCCGTTGCGCAGCTCCTCGACGAACGGCATTAGGCCGGTGAAGTCGTAGCTGTCGTCGGCGTCGCCCATGATGACGTACCGGCCGCGGGCGGCGATGATGCCGCCCATCAGCGCGTTGCCGTACCCCTTCTCGCCCACCGGGACGACCCGGGCGCCCGCGTCCGCGGCCAGCCGCTGGCTGCCGTCGGTGCTGCCGTTGTCGGCCACCACGACCTCGCCGCTGATACCGTTGTCGGCCAGGAACCGCCTGGCCTTGCGGACGCAGGTCGCCACGGTCTCCGCCTCGTCGAGGCACGGCATGACCACGGTCAGCTCCACCGTCGCTCGTCTCCTTCACCGTCGCAGGCCGGCGGTAGCGGCCAGTCCCGGTCGCGCATCGTATTACCGTAGGCGAGGGACGGACGCACCGAGCCGGCCGCCTGCTCGTTGTCAACGGTTGTCAGCCCAGCATGGGAGGGTACGGCTTGAGGGTAGTGCCTGGCGCTGCCTGGCGCGCGCCTTCGCCGCGGCGCGCGGTCACCGCCGCGCGCGGACCGGCCAGGCTGCGCGCGCTGGCGGCGCGCATCTGGCCGGATCACCGGACCTTCGTCATCGTGCTCATCCCCGCCGTGCTGCTGCGCGCCGACGCCGAGCTCGGCTACCGGTGGCAGGCCTGGTTCAACGACTCGTTCGAGTACCTCTCCAGCACCGTCCACTTCTCGCTCGACCCGACCCGGGTGTCCGGGTACTCCATCTGGCTCAAGATCCTGGAGCCGTTCCACAGCTACGCCCTTATAACAATCCTGCAACATCTGATGGGCCTGGCCGTCGCCGTCATGGTATACGCGCTGGCCAGGCGGCGCTTCGGCGCCCCCGCCTGGCTGGCCACGCTGGCGGCCGTCCCGGTGCTCTACGACGGATACCAGATCGAGCTCGAGCACCTGGTCATGCCGGACGTGCCGTTCCTCTTCCTGCTCATGCTGGCCGTGACGCTGCTGCTGTGGGACCGCCGCGGCCCGTCGCTGCGCCGCTGCGCGCTGGCGGGGCTGCTGCTCGGCGTCGCCGACACGGTGCGCGAGGTCGCGCTGCCGCTGCTGGCCATCTTCGCCGTGTACCTGATCATCAGGGGGTTCGGCTGGCGGAAGGTCGCGGCCACGATCGCGACGTGCCTGATCCCGGTGCTCGGCTACGTGGGCCTGTTCGACGCCGAGCACGGGCAGTTCGCGATGAACGACGCCACCGGGGTGTTCCTGTACTCGCGGGTGATGACGTTCGCCGAGTGCGCCAAGATGCAGGTGCCGGCGGATGAGCTGTTCCTGTGCACCACGGTGCCGCCGGACAAGCGGCCGATCGCCCAGGAATACATCTGGGACGCGCAGACCCCGCTGCTGCGGCTGGTGCCCTCGGCGTCGAAGTTCTCGCCGCTGCCGAACTCGCTCGCGGAGAACTTCGCGATCCGCGCCATCGAGGCGCAGCCGCTGGACTACGCGCGCGCCGTCTTCGACGACACCTGGCGGGTGTTCGCCTGGAAGCGGACCGTCTTCCCCAACGCGCAGACCTACGACGAGTACGAGTTCCTCGCCAAGGCGACGCCGATCCCGTCCTGGGACAAGGCGCGCCTCGGGCGGTGGGACTCCTACGCGGCCGCCTACGTCGAGGGCGACGCGAACATCCACGTGGTGAACCCGTTCGCCGCGGTCATCCGCTACTACCAGCGGTACGTGTGGCTGCCGGGCACCGGGTACGGGCTCATCCTGCTCGCCGGGCTCGGCGGCATCGTGCTCGCCTGGCGGCGGGCCGGCGGGGAGGCGCTGCTGCCCTGGGCGGTCTCCTTCGCCCTGATCGTCGTGCCGGCCGCGACCGCCGAGTTCGACTACCGGTACGTGCTGCCCGCGGTGCCGTTCGCCTGCCTGGCGGCGGTGATGGCCTTCAGCCCGGGCACCGCCGGCGGCAGCCTGATACGGCGGCTAGCCGCCGGGTCCTCGGCCCGGCGGCGGGGCGGCGGGCCGCCCGCGGCGCCCGGTTCCGGCAACGACCAGCGTGATCTCGCCGCGGACGGCGCCTGAGCCCCCGTCCCGCGGCCCGGCCGCGCCCGGGCCGGCCGCCCAGGCGGCCAGCCCGGCCAGCGTGCCGCGCACGATCTCCTCGTGCACCTTGGTGAGCTCGCGGCACACCACCGCCCGGCGGTCCCCGCCGTGCGAGGCGGCGAGCTCGGCCAGCGTGCGCCCGAGCCTGCGGCCGGACTCGAAGTAGACCTGGGTGCGGGCCTCGGCGGCCAGCTCCGCGAAGCGCCTGGCCCGCTCGCCCTGGCGCCGGGGCGGGAACCCCTCGAAGCAGAACCTGTCGGTGGGCAGCCCGGACACCGCCAGCGCGGTCGTCACCGCGGACGGGCCCGGCAGCGCCGTCACCCTGACGCCCGCCGCCGCCGCGGCGGCGACCAGCCGGTACCCGGGATCGCTGATCCCCGGCGTGCCCGCGTCGGTGACGAGCAGGACGTCCCGGCCCGAGCGCAGCTCGCCGAGCAGGACCGCGGCGCGGCGCGCCTCGACCGCCTCGTAGTAGGACACCACCCGCGCGCGCAGCTCGACGTCCAGGCTGGCCGCCAGCCGGCGCAGCCGCCGGGTGTCCTCGGCCGCGATGACGGTGGCCCGGGCCAGCTCGGCCGCCAGCCGGGGTGACGCGTCGTCCGGGCGGCCGATGGGCACCGCGGCCAGCGTCAGCACGCCGGTCTGCTCCGCCATGAGTCGCATTCTTTACCACGCGGCACGGCCCGGGTCACGGCGGCGCCGGTAGCATGTGGCCGATGACGGTGACCGAGGCTGATCTGCCCGCCACGCCCGCCGCCGGCCAGGCCAGCCGGCTGTCGGTGCTGCGCGCCCGGCTGGCCTCGCCGATGCCCGCCGACCGGCCGTGGGGGTGGCTCGGCCCGCTGCTGGTCACCGCGTTCGGGGCGTTCCTGCGGTTCTACCGGCTGCAGGTGCCGCGCGCGATCGTCTTCGACGAGACCTACTACGCCAAGGACGCGTGGAGCATCCTGCAGCACGGCGTGGAGTGGAACTACGTCTCCAACGCCAACGCGCTGATCCTGGGCGGGCACACCGCCGGCCTGTTCCAGCGCTGCAGCGGCACCGGCTGCGGCGAGTACGTGGTGCAGCCGGAGCTGGGCAAGCTGCTCATCGCGGTCGGCGAGTGGCTGTTCGGCCTGAACTCGTTCGGCTGGCGGTTCTCGGCCGCGGTGTTCGGCTCGCTGGCCATCCTGCTCATGTGCCGCATCGCGCGGCGGCTGACCCGGTCCACCCTGCTCGGCTGCGTCGCCGGGCTGCTGATGGCGCTGGACGGCCTGCAGTTCGTGGCGTCGCGGACCGGGATCCTCGACATCTTCCTGATGTTCTTCGTGCTCGCCGCGTTCGGCTGCATGCTCGTGGACAGGGACGAGTCCCGGGCCAGGCTCGCCGCGGCGGTGGCGGGCGGGCGGTGCGACGAGGCCGGGCCGCGGCTCGGCATCCGCCGCTGGCGGGTGGCCGCCGGGATATGCCTCGGCCTCGGGGTGGCCACGAAGTGGAACGCGGCCGCCTACATCGTCGGCTTCGCCGCGCTCGGCATCGCCTGGGACATCGGCGCCCGCCGCGCCGCCGGGCTGCGGTCGTTCGTGCGCGGCGCGCTCACCCGCGACGCGGTCTGGCTGCCGCTGACGCTGCTGGCGATCCCGCTGGCCGTCTACATCGCCAGCTGGAGCAACTGGTTCGCGACCAGCACCGGCTTCGACCGGAACTACGCGCAGCTGCACGGCGTGAACGTCCCGGTGATCTCGGCGCTGTACTCGCTGTGGGAGTACCACGTGCAGGCGCTCACGTTCGGGCTCGGCCTGCGCAGCCCGCACCCCTACCAGTCGCAGCCGTGGGACTGGCTGCTGATCACCCGGCCGGTCGCCTTCTTCTACCAGTGCTACACCGGCCCGGTCGCCGGGCCGGCGCACTACTGCCCGTCCGGCTACGCCGGCAGCGAGTGGTCGCAGGAGGTGCTCGCCCTCGGCACCCCGGCGCTTTGGTGGGGGTCCATGCTCGCCCTGGTCTTCTGCCTGGGCTGGTGGCTGCTGCACCGGGACTGGCGGGCCGGCGCGGTGCTGCTCGGCGTGCTGGCGGGCTGGGCGCCGTGGTGGCCGCTGGTGAACCGGACCAAGTTCTACTACTACGCGCTGGAGTTCGAGCCGTTCCTGATCCTGTCCATCGTGCTGTGCCTGGGGCTGATCCTCGGGCCCGCGACGGCCAGCGTGGTGCGCCGCTCGGTCGGCGCGGGCGTGGCCGGCGCGTACGTGCTGTGCGTGCTGCTGATGTTCTGGTACTTCTACCCGATCCTCGCCGCCAAGGTCATCCCGTATCCGGACTGGCTGAGCCACATGTGGTACCGGATCGGCAAGGGCTGGATCTTACCCGGCCGCCGTCCTTCAGCCAGTTCCAAGCCGCCGCTGAGCGTGCTTGCGGCTTCGCCGGGCAGGATCGCCACCAGCGGGCCGACGGGGCGCCGCGGGGCTGAAACCGCCGCGGCGTGATTTCCGTAACAACGGGGGTACTTTTACCGCACTCTCGTGCGTCCATATAGGGTGAGATGACGACAACCGGAGCCGACATGAGCCGAGCCGAAAACACCAGCGAGGATCGCGAGCGATTCGAGCGCGATGTCGTCCCCCAGCTTGGCCAGCTGTATCCCGCCGCGCTCCGGATGACCAGGAACCCCACCGACGCCGAGGACCTGGTCCAGGAGACCTCGGCCAAGGCCTACGCGGCGTTCGGCCAGTTCACGCCGGGCACCAACCTCCGGGCCTGGCTGAACAGGATCCTGACCACCACCTTCATCAACGTGTACCGCAAGCGGCGCCGCGAGCCGCAGCAGGCGCTCGGCGGCGACCTGCAGGAATGGCAGATGTCCGCCGACCGGCTCGCGCCGCCGGTGCCGTCCGCCGAGGCGCAGGCGCTGGACCGGACCACCGACACCGACCTGCTGCGGGCGCTGCGCGAGCTGCCCGGGGAGTTCCGGACCGCGGTGTACCTGGCCGACATCGAGGGATACGCCTACCGCGAGATCGCCGAGATCATGGGCACGCCGGTGGGCACCGTGATGTCGCGGCTGCACCGCGGCCGCAGGAAGATCAGGGAGCGGCTGCTGGCGGGCGGCCTCGGCGGCGAGGTGGCGGCCGAGTCGTCCGGCGCCTGACGGTCCCGCTGCCGCCGCCTGACCGTCCCTAGTAGCCGTAGAGGGTGAGCATGACCTCGCCGGCCCGCCAGCGGTGCAGGATGTGCATGCCGGCCAGCAGCGCCATCTTCTCCTTGTCCACCGGGGTGGACGGGACCGGGAACGTGCCGTTGCCGTTGCCGGTGACCACCCACACCCGGCTGACGTCGGTGAACCGGCTCCTGAGCACCGCCGGACTGCTGACCTCGGTGCCGGTCAGCGTGCCGGAGGCGACCGGGGACCGGGCCCGCGCGATGTCGCGCAGCCGCAGGAACGGCGCCGGGTAGCCGGTGCCGAGCACGCGCATGTCGACCGGGATGTAGAAGACCACGTCGCCGGGCCGCTCGTTGGCCGCGACGATGGCCGACGCCAGGCGCAGGTTGTCCGGGCGGGCCGAGGTCTGCCTGATCGCCCGCTGCGGCGCCACCAGCAGCACGGCCAGCCCGAGCGCGGCCACGGCGGCGACCGCCGCCGCGGCCCACGCGGCCGCCGGCCGGGTTGCCCGCAGCCGCCAGCCGAGCCGGGCCAGGCCGGCCAGGCCGGATCCGACGAGGATCGCCAGCGCGGGCAGGCAGAACTCGACGTACCGCTGGTCGTAGACCGGCTTGGCGAACGACGCCGCGAGCAGCAGCGCCGGCGGCACCACCAGCCAGGGCAGCGCCAGCGCCGCCGGGTTCAGCGGCCGCCAGTCGTCGGCCAGGCAGGCCGCCGCGATCCCGCACAGCGCGAGCACGGCGACCGGCAGGATCAGGTCCCTGGAGCCGGCGAAGTCGCGGATGAGGGCGTCGATCGTGGCGTAGTCGGGCCGCCCCAGCCAGGCGATCTGCTTGCGCTCCCGGTAGGCGACGCGCAGCAGCGGGCCGAGCACGATCACCGCCGCGGCCGAGGCGGCCAGCCACCGCAGCGGTATCCGGCCGATCCGGCGTCCGGGCGCGGGGCTCGCCATGCGCCGCGCGTCGGTCAGCAGCAGCGTCACCCCGTGCGCCGCCAGGACCAGCAGCCCGAACAGGTTGAACAGGCCGCACAGCGCCACCGCGGCCCCGTACGCCGCCCACCACCGCCGCCGGCCGTCGGGATAGGCGCGCAGCAGCAGGTAGCTGGCGATCGCCGCGAACATGGTCTCGATCGCGTACGGCCTGGCCATCTGCGCGTAGTAGGTCATGAAGGGCGCGGTCGCGAACACCAGCCCGCTCAGCAGCCCGGTCAGCGCCGGGACGGCGCCGCGGAGATCACCGGGCCGGGCCAGCGCCGCCGCCCGCCGGCCGCCCGCCGCGGTGAAGGCCGCGGCGACGGCCATCGCGACCAGCGACGGGAACCGCAGCGCGGTCGCCGAGGTGCCGATGGCGGCCGCGACGGCGTGCATGAGCAGGTAGTAGGCGCCGTGCACCGCGTCCTGGTGGCCGAGCAGGACGAAGATCTGGCCGAACGAGCGGTCGATCGCGTCCTTGGTGTATGCCTCGTCGCGCCACAGCGAGGCGCCGCCGATCTGGTAGCCGGCCACCAGGAACGCGGTCACCGCGGGGACGGCGACCACCAGCCAGCCGGCCCGCCGCGGCCGGCCCCGCGCCGCCCGCGGCCGCCCGGCTTCCCGCTCCCGGCGCGGCGCGGGCCGCGTCGCCAGCCCGGGCACCTGGCCCCCGGGCCCGGCCGCGGCCACCGCCGTGCTGGCGTCCCGCGCCTCGGCGTTGCTGTCCGGCACGGCCACAGGCTATCCGAGCCGGGCCCCGGAGGTGAACGCCCCGCGGACGCTCACCGGCCGAACAGCCGGTCGCAGACCCGGGCGCCGGCCTTGCCGTCGTCAAGGCAGCAGAACCGGCCGGCGAACCGCTGGTAGGCGGCGCGGCTGGCGGCCGCGACCGAGTCGATGTCGCGCAGCGCCTCGACGACCTCGGCCGAGGTGGCCAGCAGCGGCCCTGGCGCCTCCGCCTCGAGGTCAAAGTAGAAGCCGCGCAGGCTGTCCCGGTACTCGGCCAGGTCGTAGGTGAACAGCAGGATCGGCCTGCCGGTGACCGCGAAGTCGAACATGGCCGAGGAGTAGTCGGTGACGAGGACGTCGGCCACCAGGTACAGCTCGGTGATGTCCGGATAGGCGCTGACGTTGACGGCGAAGCCCGGCCGCAGGCCCGCGGGCACGTCGTCGGCCATGTGGTGGTGGCCGCGGACCAGCAGCACGTGGTCCGCGCCGAGCGCGCGCCAGGCGTGGTCCAGGTCGAGCCGCATGTCGAAGCGGTACCGGCGGCCGTTCGCGTAGATCTGGTTGTCGCGCCAGGTGGGCGCGTAGAGCACCACCTTCTTCCCCTCGGGCAGCCCGAGCCGCTCCCGGACCCGCGCCGCCACCGCCGGCGCCTCCGGCCGGCTCAGCAGGTCGTTGGCCGGGTAGCCGTACTCGCAGATCTCGCCGGCGTAGCGGAACGCGCCGCGCATGATCGGGGTGCTGAACGGGTTCGGCGACAGCAGCAGGTCCCACTGCGCCACGTCCCTGGCCAGCTGGTCGAAGTAGGCGATGCCGCTGATGAACTGCGGGTCGGCGATGTCGAATCCGATCTTCTTCAGCGGGGTGCCGTGCCAGGTCTGCAGGTAGACCTGGCCGTCCCGCTTGCGGAACGGCGCCTGCATGTCGTCGTTGGAGATCAGGTACCTCGTCCGGGCCAGCGCCTCGTAGTACTCCTGGGTGCCGCGCAGCACGGCGGTCCCGCCGGGCGGCACCGGGACCGACCAGTCGGTGACCGCCCACAGGTGCTCGCGGTCGTCGCCGCGGCGGCGCAGTTCGGCCGCGATGCCGAGCGGGTTGCTCCCGCACTGCTTGCCCTTCCAGCTCACGAACAGCACCGCGTCGCGGACCGGGGTCCGGCGCATCATCGGGTAGTAGCCGCGCCGCAGCGCGCGCTGGCCGAAGTTGCCCTGCTCGGCGCGGCGCAGCCGCGGCTCGGCCGTGATCAGCGGGTCGTCGTGGCCGGTGACGACGAGCCGGTACCACTTGCGTCCCGCCGCCACCGGCTGGCCGGTGACGTCGCCGAGCCGGTCGTGGTCGTAGCTGAGCGCGGCGAGCGCGCCGCCGTCCGCCGCGCGGACGTACAGCCGCCACTCGCCGTCCCGCAGCGGGACGGCCGAGCCGAACAACGGCATCCGGTCCACGTCCACCTCGACGCTGAACCGGTCGCCGTCCAGCGCGAAGCCGATGACGTGGCAGTCGCCGGACCCGATCCTGCGCAGCACCGTCTGGTACCGCCCCCCGGCGCCGAGGAAGCTGCCGCGCAGCGCCAGGCGGCCGCCGGGCAGCCACTCGTGCTCGTCGATCACCGGACGCGGGGTGCGCTCTGCCATCACAAGGTCACCGTAGCGGCTCCGCCCGACCACGGCCTCCCTGCCGCCGAACAGGTGCCTGCTCTCCGGCATGCCGTCCGGCCACGCCACCCGGACCCGGGACCCGCCGGCCGGCTTGAGGTAGACGTCCCAGGCCATCGCGTCGTCGTCGGCCACCCGGCCGGCGCGGCCGGCCACGTCGCCCGCGGCGGCCAGCCCGGCCAGCGGCACGACGGCGCGGAACCTGGCGGCGGCGACCGCGTCGGCCGGGAACGACCGGACCGCCGCGCCGCGGTTGCGGACCAGCACCAGTTCCGCCTGCCGCCCGGCCGGTGACCCGCCGGCCAGCTCGACCTCGACCTCGACCGCGGGGTTCTCCTCGTGCCAGGCGTGCCCGGTCACCAGCGCGCCGACCCGCCACACCGCCACGTTCAGGCCCAGGCCCGCCCACCTGGCGCCGAAGCGGAGGCCGGGCGCGATCTGCCGGGGCCGCGGCCGCTCGGCCGGGCCGGGCACCGGGGTGTGCACCCGGGCCGGCCGCCACACGCCGTGCCCGCGGACGAGCATGTAGCACTGCCATTCCCCCGGGCGCCGCAGCCACCGGGGGCTCACCGCGAACCGGAAGCCGGACCAGTCGTAGTTGTACCGGTCCTGCTCGGACAGGGCCGTCGCGTCCGGGTGCCGGAACGACCGGGCGGGCAGCACGATCGGCGGCCGCCGCCGGTCACCGGCCGGCCGCAGCACGACGATCTTCGTGGTGTGCCTGCGCCTGGCGACGTCCACCGCCGGCACGTTGGCCCGGCCGGCGACGACCAGCCGGCCGCGGTCCCAGCCGACGTCGTCGACCTGCATGTACGGGTCCAGGTCACGCCAGTGCGGCCGGAACACCCAGGCCGGGACCTGCACCGCGGGATCCGCCCGGAACGGCAGGTCTGCCTGGAGCCGTCCCCTGCGTCGCACCATCGGGATCTGCCGCACCGGCTGCTCCGCCATCCAGGCCGCCAGCTCGGCCGCCTGCGGCATCGCCCCGGCGCTGATCAGGTGATAGGCCAGCTTGTGCGTGGCGGGCAGGCTGCGAAGCACCCGGCGGCCGACGTGGCCCAGGTAGCCGCCGGCCAGCTCGGCGAACTCGGCACGGTACCCGGCGGTCACCCGGTGCAGGTCGCAGACGTACAGCCACAGGTCGTTCTTCAGCGCCTTGCGCTGGTGCGCCCGCAGCAGGGCGGCCGTGGACCGCGCGGCGATGAAGCCGTCGATGTCGGCCAGCGCGGTCATCCGGTCCCTGAGGTTGGCGATGCTGGAACGGCTCTGCGTGATCGACAGCCCGCCGTGCGCGCGCTCCCGCCAGTAATACACCACCTCCGGGATCACGTCCACGGCCCGGGCCAGCACGTGCGCCTTGGTCATCAGCCGGAGGTCCTCCCACACCACGTTCTCGGGGAAGGCCAGCCGGTGCCGCTCCCAGAAGCCGCGCCGGAACAGCTTGTTCCACACCGACACGTCGTACAGCAGCCGCGGCGTCCTGGTGATGTGCGTGCCCTGCTGCCTGCCCTTGATCGCCAGCGTGTGCAGCGCGGACGGCTGCAGGCCCTTCGGGCCGACGCGGAACACGGCGCCGCTGGCGAAATCAGACCCGGACCGGTCCAGGGCGTGCAGCAGCAGTTCGTACGCGTTGCCCGGCAGCATGTCGTCGCCGTCGACGAAGGCGAGGAACTCGCCGCGGGCGCGCGCCACGCCGCGGTTGCGCGCGCCCCCGGGGCCGCCGTGCCCGGCCGCGGGCACCAGCGTGAACCGGGGGTCGGCCGCCGCCTTGGCCCGCGCGATCTCGGCGCTGCGGTCGGTGGAGCCGTCGTCGACCATGATCACCTCCAGGTCGGTGACCGACTGGGCGGCGATCGAGTCCAGGCAGTCCGCCAGGTCGCCGGCGTTGTTGAAGAACGGCACCACGACACTGATCCGCGGGCTGGTCACTGAGGCGTCCCTTGCGTCGTCATCCGGGGTCCGGGCCCGGCGGCCGGGATCTCCCAGCCGAGGGCCACCGGATCATACACGCCCTCCACGTAGATCTGGTGCCACAGCGAGAACACGACGAGCAGCCACACGTGCCGCCAGGTCACCTCGGGCTCCCCGGCGCGGAAGCGGCGCAGGATGTCGAGCGCCGCCCGCTTGTCCAGCCACCGGCCGGTCTGCGCGGTGCGGACGACCTGCTCCGCGAAGCCGTACATGCCGCCGGCCAGCCAGTGGCCAAGCGGGACGGGGAACCCCAGCTTGGCGCGTTCCGCGGCGGCCTGCGGCAGCAGGCCGCCGACCGCCTCCCGCAGCGCGAACTTGGTGGTGCCCGCGGCGGTCTTCTCCACCCTGGCCAGCCGCGCGGCGACCGCGAGCACCTCACGGTCCAGGAAGGGCGTGCGCAGCTCAAGGCCGTGCGCCATCGCCATCCGGTCCGCCTTGACCAGGATGTCGCCGGGCAGCCAGGTGTTGACGTCGATAAGCTGCATGGTGGCCACGTCGTCGAGCCCGGCGTCGGCCGCCTGCCGGTACACCGGGTCGGTCACGTCGAACTCGCTGCCGTCGCCGCGCCTGGCCAGCAGCCGCGCCTGCTCGGCGCGGTACACGTACGCGTTGCCGATGTACCGGCGCCGCAGCGGCGTCGAGGCCCGGCTGAGCAGGCCCTTCCCCCTGGCGCCCGCGGGAAGCCCGCCCGCGACCCGGCCGATCGTGGCGCGGCTCCATTGCGGCAGCGCCTGGCCGGCCCGCACCACGCCCGGCTGGTAGTACACCCCGTAGCCGCCGAACAGCTCGTCGGCTCCCTCGCCGGACAGCACCACGGTGACATGCTTGCGCGCCTCGCGGGCGGCGAACCACAGCGGGACCGCGGCGGCGTCGGCCAGCGGGTCGTCGAGGTGCCAGACGATGCGGGGCAGGCAGGCGACGAACTCATCCGGGGAGACCACGTAGGGCACGGACCGGACGCCGAGCGCCGCCGCGGTCGCCGCCGCCTCCTCGATCTCGCTGTAGCCCTCGCGCTGGAAGCCGACGGTGACGGTCACCAGGCCGGGGCAGGCCTGGGCGGCGAGCGCGCACACCGTGGCGGAGTCCACCCCGCCGGAGAGGAACGCGCCGACCGGCACGTCGCTGCGCAGGTGAACGGCCACCGAATCGCGCAGCGCGGCCAGGATCTTCTCCGGGGAGGCCGACGACGGAGACCTCGCGGGCCGGAACTCCGGGCGCCAGTACCGGAACACGTCCACCCGGCCGGCCCGGCCGCCCGGGGCGCCGGCGGCGGGGCCGCCGGGCCGCGCGACCAGCACGTGCCCGGGGGGCAGCGCCCGCGCCGGCGGCGCCATCGTGGCGGGCGCGGGCACGTACTGGAACGACAGGTACCTGCGCAGCGCGTCCGGGTCGATGGCCGCCACCTCCCCGGCACCCGCCAGCGCCTTGCGCTCGGAGGCGAACACCAGCTGCGGCCCGGCGCCGGTGCGGCGGTCCCTGGGCGTCAGCGCGTAGAAGAACGGCTTGATGCCGAACGGGTCACGCGCGCAGAACAGTTCCCTGGCCCGCCGGTCCCAGATGGCGAACGCGTACATGCCGCGCAGCTGGCGGACGACGTTCTTGCCGAGCCACGCGTACATCTCGACCAGCACCTCGGCGGGCGACCGGCTGCGCAGCCGGACGCCGCGGGCGGTCAGCCGCTGGGCGAGCTCGACGTAGTTGTAGATCTCGCCGTCGAACGCCATCACGAAGCGGCCGTCCGCCGAGGCCATCGGCTGGCGCGCCGCCGCGGAGGCGTCGAGGACCGCCAGCCGCCGGAAGCCCAGGGCCAGGTCGCGGTCGGCGAAGAAGCCGTAGTCGTCGGGGCCGCGGTGCGCCAGGCGCGCGGCGGCACGGCCCGCCCACGCGGCATCGGGCCCCGCCCCGTCCGCCAGCGCAAGGCAGCCGGCTATTCCGCCCATGCGCGCCCGCCCACCGATCGCGATATCAGAACGTAATCCCCGCCCAGGTTACTTGGGCTGGAACCTGACCCCGGCGTCGAAGCGGATCACCTCGGCGTTCATGTAGTCGTTCTCGATCAGCGACCGCACCAGGCGGCCGAACTCATCCGGCCGCCCCATGCGCTTGGGGAACAGGATCGGGCCCACCAGGCGGGCCTTGAACTGCTCGGCGTCCGGGTTGAACCCGTAGATCGGCGTGTCGATGACGCCCGGGCAGATGGTGAGCACCCGGACCCCGATGACCGACAGGTCCCGCGCGGCCGGCACGGTCATGCCCATGATGCCGCCCTTGGAGGCCGAGTACGCGACCTGGCCGGTCTGGCCCTCGATGCCCGCCACCGAGGCCGTGTTGACGATGACGCCGCGCTGCCCGTCGGCGTCGGCGGGTTCGGTCCTGGCGATCGCGGCGGCGGCGATGCGCATGAGGTTGAAGGTGCCGACCAGGTTGACCGCGATGACCTTCTGGTAGCTGGCCAGGTCGTGCGGGGCTCCGTCGCGGCCGACCGTGCGCTCCGCCCAGCCGATGCCCGCGCAGCTCACCGCGACCCGCAGCGGGGGTCCCGCCGACGCCGCGGCGTCCACCGCCGCCTGCACGGACGCCTCGTCGGACACGTCGGTCCGCGCGAACAGGCCGCCGATCTCGTCGGCGACCCGCTTGCCGCCCTCATCGTTCAGGTCGGCGATGACGACCGTCGCCCCGGCGGCGGCCAGCACCCGGGCGGTCGCCGCGCCGAGGCCGCTCGCGCCGCCGGAGACCACCGCGGCGGTGCCGTTGAGATCCATGCTGCGAGGATACCGTGCCGCCCGGGACCCGCCGGTGACGGCCGCCGCCCGGCGCGGGCCGGTGGCCGGCGCCTGACCGCGCGGGCGCAGCCGGGCGCCGGGCCGGCCGGATGGCCGGGACCATGAGCTCGTCAGATGGCCGGGACCATGAGCTCGCCCGGCTCCTCCGGCTCCCTGGGCAGCAGCCCCGGCAGCTGGCCGGGCGCCGGGTCGTAGGGGAACCTGGGCGCGAAAGCGGGCTCCAGGTCGGTGAGCCAGGTGGCCGCGGGGTCGAACCTGGCGAAGAACGGCGTGCCGACCAGGCGCGGGTCGCGGGCCTGGATCATCCGCAGCACGAAGACCTTGATGCCCGCCACCTCGGTCACGCCGTCGACGCACACCTTGCCCGGCGTCGCCGACATGGACGGGCCGCGGACCGTCCGGCACAGGCCGGAGGTCCCCAGGTAGGCCTCGCGGAAGATCTCGTACCCGCGGGCCAGCGGCACGGCGAAGTAGTCCCGCGGGCCGGTGTCCCGCTCCACGAACATGTAGTACGGCACCATGCCCATGCGCACCTGAGCCCGCCACATGGACCGCCACGCCGCCGGGTCATCGTTGATCGACCTGATCAGCGGCGCCTGGGTGCGGATCACCGCGCCGGCGGCCGAGATCCTGCGCACCGCCTCGGCCACCACCGGCGGGGTCAGCTCGCGCGGATGGGAGAAGTGCGCCATCACCGCGAGCGTCCTGCCCGAGGCGGCCACCTCGCCGAACAGCCGGAGCGTGGCGTCGGCGTCGGGGTCGGTGACGAACCGCTGCGGCCAGTAGGCAAGCGACTTGGTGCCGATCCTGATCGACTCCACGTGCTCCAGGCCGTTGGCCGGATCGATGAGCGGCTCGATGTAGCGCCGCAGCACCGGCTCTCCCATGATCATGGGGTCGCCGCCGGTGATCAGCACGCCGGTGACCTCCGGGTGCCCGCGCAGGTACGCGACCAGCGTGGCGATGTCGTCGGTGGCCATCTTCAGGTCGGGCTCGTCCACGAACTGCGCCCACCGGAAGCAGTAGCTGCAGTACGCGTGGCAGGTCTGGCCCTGCCTGGGGAAGAACAGCACCGTCTCCGGGTACTTGTGCTGCAGCCCCGGCAGCGGCCTGCCGCCCAGGCTGGGCGCGTTCAGCAGCAGCTGCCCGGCCGGGTGCGGGTTCAGCCGCATCCTGATCTCGTGCACGGCGGCGCGCAGCGCCGCCTGCGGCGCGCAGCCGCTGATCATGTCCGCCAGCCTGCGCACGTCCGAGGCGGGCAGCATGTCCGGCTGGGGGAAGACGAGCCGGTAGATCGGGTCGTCCGGGGCAGCGTCCCAGTCGATGAGGTTGTCCACCACGTACGAGTTCGTCCGGAACGGAAGCACGGTCGCGACCGCCCGTACCGCGAGCCGTTCATCGGGCGCCAGGCCCGCCCGGCTGGTGAGCATGTCCAGGTGCTTCGCCGAGTAGGCGCGGAACCCGCGGCCTGCGGAGGCGGCCCGCGGGACCACGTGCTGGATTTGTGACACGCGCGTTCTCCCTCCGTCCTGCGCGCCGGGTCCGGCCGCGGCCGCCCGGCGCGCCGAAAACAGCCCAAGGGCGCCCGAAAGGCGCCTAAAGACACCCCGCTTCCCAGCGGCGCCCCCGATTCCTCAGGCCCGGCCGCGCTGCCCCGACCCCGCGTCCGTCCGGCAGGCCTGGCGAGAACTGCTCCCGCCGCTACCAACGCTCCACAATCCCCGCTGGTTCCTGATACTCCCGCTGCGTTTCTCCCGGCGACATGAACACCAGGAATCTCAGCAAGTATTGTGCTTGGTCACAGCAACGTCCAAGTCACCGGTGTGGCAATCCGCTCTGTTCGCGACATTTCCGCGCCGGACTGCTCCGGCCCCGGAACGCCGCGCGCGGCGCGCGGCCGCGCCGCGCGCCTATAGGCTTGGGCCATGGCAGATCCGCAGCGGGTGCTCGGCGACCGGGTCCGGGACGCGGTCGCCGCGTCGTTCGGCCCCGGCTACGGCGACGCCGACCCGCTGATCCGGCCGTCCGCGTTCGCCGACTTCCAGGCCAACGTGGCGCTCCCGCTCGGCAAGCGGATCGGCCGCCCGCCGCGGCAGGTGGCCGCCGAGATCGCCGGCCACCTCGACGTGGCCGGCATCTGCGACACGCCCGCCGTGAGCGGGCCCGGATTCATCAACTTCACGCTGCGCGACGACTGGATCGCCGGCCAGGCCACCGGGCTGCTCGGCGACCCGCGGCTCGGCATCGGCCGCGCGGAGGTGCCGCAGACGGTCGTGGTGGAGTACTCCTCGCCCAACATGGCCAAGGAGATGCACGTCGGGCACCTGCGCTCGACCGTGGTCGGCGACGCGCTCGCGCGGGTGCTCGAGGCCGTCGGCCACCACGTGATCAGGGACAACCACGTCGGCGACTGGGGCACCCAGTTCGGCCAGCTCATCGAGCACCTGCTCGACGTCGGCGAGGACTCGCCGGAGGCCGCGACGGTGCGCACCGACCCGAACGCCTTCTACCAGGCGGCCAAGCGCAAGTTCGACGCCGACCCGGCGTTCGCGGCCCGGTCCCGGGAGCGGGTCGTCAAGCTGCAAGGCGGCGACGAGGCGACGCTGCGGCTGTGGGCGGACCTGATGGACCTGTCCCGGGACTACCTGCGCCGGACCTACGCCAGGCTGCGGGTGACGCTCACCGACGACGACATCCGCGGCGAGAGCTTCTACAACGACATGCTGCCCGGCGTCGCCGCCGACCTGGAGACGGCGGGCCTGGCGGTGCTCAGCGACGGCGCGCTGTGCGCGTTCCCGGACGGCTTCACCGGCCGCGACGGCCGGCCGCTGCCGGTCATCATCCGCAAGAGCGACGGCGGGTACAACTACTCGACCACGGACCTGGCCACGGTGCGGTACCGGGCGGACAAGCTCACCTGCGACCGCGCCCTGTACGTGGTCGGCTCGGACCAGGCGCTGCACCTGGCGATGGTCTTCGCGGTCGCCCGCGAGGCCGGCTGGATCCGGCCGGGCGTCGTCTTCGAGCACGACCAGATCGGCATGGTGCTCGGCGCCGACGGGACCAGGCTGCGGACCAGGGAGGGCGATGCGGTCCCGCTCAGCGGCCTGCTCACCGAGGGGATCAGGCGAGCCCGGGCCATCGTGGCCGAGCTGGCCGCCGACTCCGCCGCTGCCGGGCCGGCCGAACTCGACGCGATCGCCGAGGACGTCGGCATCGGCGCGATCAAGTACGCGGACCTGTCCACGGCCAGGGACAGCGCCTACGTCTTCGACTGGGACCGGATGATCACCTTCCGCGGCAACACCGGACCCTACCTGCAGTACGCGACCGCGCGGATCCGGTCGATCTTCAGGAAGGCGGGCCTGGACCCGGCCGGGGCGGACGCGCCGATCGGCATCACCGCCCCCGCCGAGCGGGCGCTCGCGCTGCGGCTGCTCGGCTTCGGCGCCGCCGTCGCCCAGGTCGCCGAGACCGCGGAGCCGCACCGGCTGTGCGGGTACCTGTTCGAGGTGGCCAGCCTGTTCACCGCCTTCTACGAGCAGTGCCCGGTGCTGCGCGCCGAGCCCGCGGCGCGGGCGGCGCGGCTGGCGCTGTGCGCGCTGACGCTGCGGGTGCTGACCGCGGGCCTCGGGCTGCTCGGCGTGCCCGTCCCCGCGCGAATGTAACCGGGAGCTGAACCGGTCCCCGGCGCCGGAGCGGGCACGGCACGGCGGGCCGGCTTGCTTGTGAACTCACGAACGTCCTCCTTACATGAGCGCCGATCGCGGGGCACGGCCGCGGCCGGCCGGGGCACCCTCGGACGCATGGATACGAAGGGGCCGTGCAACGGCTACCCAGAAACCAGCAGTCCGGAACAGTCGTACCTGGACGCGCGAGGCGGGCGCGCCGTCCACGGAAGGAGGCATCCATGAAGGCCCGCAACCGGCGTTACGGGAACGGCCGCCGGGTGGCGCTGCGGACCCGGGTGGGCGCCGCGGCCGCGGCCGCGGCCCTGGCGGGCGGCGGCGTGATCGCGGCGGCGGCCGCGGCCAGCCACCCCGGCGCCGCGACGGCGGAGCCGGCCGGCTACTCGTCCTGGACTCCGGCGGCCCGCGAGTGGAACACGCTCAACTCGGCCATGAGCAGCTGGAACTGGTCCAGGCAGTCCGCCTACAGCCAGCTCGCCAGGCTCACCCAGGCACGGACGTTCAGCCAGACGTGGCAGCACCACCAGATGCTCGCGGTGCAGCGCGGCATCGTGGTCCTGGCCACCAGGAGGTTCCTCATCCTGAAGTCGGCCAACGGGTCGCTGCACCTGTGGGCGCTGTCCGGCGCCACCAGGTTCCAGAACGTCTCGTCCACGTCCTCGGGCACCGCGGCGCTGACCGCGAGCACCTGGGCGACGTCGGCGGCGATGCAGCGCAACAACATGCTCCCGGCGACGAACCTGCTGGCGGGCAGCACGAGCACCGCCGCGCAGATGGTGGCGCCGACCGCGGCGACGCAGACGGTGACCGTCGACGTCGCCAACACCGACCTCAAGGTGACGGTCATCGTGACCAGCACCACGGCGACGGTCTCGCAGACCGCCACCACGCCGGCGGCCAGCGCCGCGCCGACGTGGGCCCCGATCACCTACCGGCAGTACGCGTGGCAGCAGACCAACGGCATCGCCCGCGGCGACCTGGCGCTGGTCGTCGGCTTCCGCACGCACTGGCTGCTGCACGCCAGGCTGGTGCTGTTCACGCCGCTGAGCATGAGCGACGTGACCGGGCAGCCGGCCACCGGGACGACCGGGACGACCGGGACCGCGGGGGCGGGCACCCAGAGCGGCGGGTTCTCCGGCACGCACTCGTGAACCGAGCCGCCGGGCCGCTGCGGCCGGCGCGCCCGCGGTCCGCCCGGGTGCGCCGGCCCGGCGCATACCCTGCCGCCGCCGCAGCGGCGGCGAGCGCCGGGCATGACGAGGACGCCGTGCTCCGCTCCGGTGACCTGGTGCTCGACCAGTCGCGATGGACCGTGCACCGGGCCGGCGTGCCGGTGAGCCTGTCGCCGACCGAGTTCCGTCTGCTCGCCTGCCTGATGCGGCACCAGGGCCGGGTGCTGAGCCGGACCGAGCTGCTGCAGGCCGTCTGGGGCCAGGCATACCCCGGCCGGTCCCGGGTGGTGGAGACGTACGTGAGCTACCTGCGCCGCAAGCTCGGCCGGCTCGGCCCGCCGCTGATCCACACCCGCCGCGGCGCGGGTTACCTGCTGCGCGCCGCCGGTCCCGAGGTCAGACTCGTTCGATGATGGTGGCGTTGGCCTGACCGCCGCCCTCGCACATGGTCTGCAGGCCGAACCGGCCGCCGCTGCGCTCCAGCTCGTGCACGAGCTTGGTCATCAGCACGGCGCCGGTCGCCCCGAGCGGATGCCCGAGCGCGATGGCCCCGCCGTTCGGGTTCGTCCGCTGCAGCGGCGCGCCCGTCTCCTCGGCCCAGACCAGCGGCACCGGCGCGAACGCCTCGTTGACCTCGAACACGTCGATGTCCGCCACCGTCATCCCGGCGCTGGCGAGTACCTTCGCGGTCGCGCCGATCGGCCCGGTCAGCATCAGCACCGGGTCCGCGCCGGTTACCGCCATGGCGTGCACGCGCGCCCGCGGCGTCAGGCCGTGCGCGTCCACCGCCGCCTGCGATGCGATCAGCAGCGCGCTCGCCCCGTCGGAGATCTGTGACGACACCGCGGCGGTGATCTCCCAGCCCTCGCGCAGCGGTGCCAGCCCGGCCATCTTCTCCAGCGAGGTGTCCCTGCGGGGCCCCTCGTCCCGGCTCACTCCGGCCACCGGCACAATCTGCGCCTCGAAGCGGCCCTCGTCGATGGCGCGCACCGCCCGCTGGTGGCTTTCCAGCGCGAACTCCTCGAGCTGGCCGCGCTTGAGCCCCCATCGCTCGCAGATGAGCTGCGCGCCGCGGAACTGGGAGATCTCCTGGTCGCCGTAGCGGTCCCGCCAGCCGCTGCCGAACGGGGACGGCATGCCCGCCTGCGCGGCCGCGGTCACCGTGGAGCCCATCGGCACCACGCTCATGCTCTCCACGCCGGCCGCCACCACCAGGTCCTGCGTGCCGGACAGCACCGCCTGGGCGGCGAAGTGGACCGCCTGCTGGGACGACCCGCATTGCCTGTCCACGGTGACGCCGGGGACGCTTTCCGGCAGCCCGGCCGACAGCCAGGCGTTCCTGGCGATGTCGAGCGTCTGCGGGCCGATCTGCGAGACGCAGCCCATGATCACGTCGTCCACCGCCGCGGGGTCGGCCCCGGTGCGGTCGATGAGCGCGCGCAGCGCATGCGCCGCGAGCTCGACCGGGTGGATCCCGGCGAGGGCGCCGTTCCGCTTGCCGATCGCGGTGCGGACCGCGCCGACTATGAAGGCATCCGCCATCGTCGCCTCCGGGCGGCCGGACCGCCGCGGCGCGGGGATCCGGCCCTGCGTTGTCGGTAGGGGTCGTGCCCTCACGGTATCTCAGCGATGCCGTAGGCTTGTCAGGGGTTCGCCGGACCGCGGGTTACAGGAGGCCGCCATGACCGGGCTGATCTTGCTTGTGTTCCTGGGCATCCTGGTGGCGTACTTCTGGACGCGCGTCCGCGGCAAGATGCGGCTGAACGTCACCGGCAAGAACTGGATCGGGCCGGTGATCGTCGTCGTGGTCGTGCTGGCCCTGCTGTGGGGCTCGCACGGCGGCCATTAGCCGCGCCGGGAAGGGGGCAGCGCCAGGGGAACGCGGGGCGGGAGCCCGCCGTGCCGGGACGATGCGGGCGGCGGTCAGCCGGCGCCGCGCTCGAAGACGTAGAGGTGATTGAGGCCCAGCTCGAACCTGCGGTGCTTGGTGCGCCGCCACAGCGGGGCGGCGAAGACCGCGTCGAGGTCGCTCGGCCGGAACCCGTGATGCTGGTGGGCCTCGATGCCCGCCACCAGGCGCAGCCGCATCAGCACGTGCAGGATGGTGTCCACCGCGGGCGCGGGCACGGTGATGACCAGGACCCCGCCGGGAACTATCAGCTCGGCGAGCGCCTTGGCCCAGCCGGCGAGGTCTTCGTCCGGGACGTGCTCGACGACCGCGAGCGCGGTCGCCGCGTCGAACGGCTGCTGCGGCGGCAGGTCGGCGGGGAACGCTCCCCGCACCAGGGCCACTCCGGGGACGGGCGCGGTCGCGGTCAGCTCGGGGTCGATGCCGACCCCGCTGACGCGCGCGAGCCGGAACAGCGCTCCGTCGTGCGTGCCGATGTCCAGGACGCGGGCGCCCCGCGGCACCTCGCGCAGCGCAACCCGGGTGCGCCAGCGCTGGAGCAGCCGGTCCAACCATGTCATGCCCATCCCGCCTTACCCAGGCCGTGCGGGCGCCGTCCGCCGGTGCCGACGGCGACCGTGCCGTGACATGTGCCCCGGAGCCAGCAGGATATCCGCCCGGCTCGGCGCGACGTCAACCGGGGATGCCGGGTTACCCGCCGGATCGGTCGTTCGGCGGCCTTCAGGGCCGGTCGGCGCTGCGCGGCATCTCGAACCACACGGCCTTGCCGTCGCTGGTCGGCCGGGACCCCCACCGGGTGGCCAGCTGCTCGACCAGGTACAGGCCGCGGCCGCCCTCGTCGTTCACGCCTGCGGTGCGGATCCTGGGCAGCCGCAGGTCGGGGTCGAACACCTCCACCCACACCGCGGTCGCGCCACGGCGCAGCCGCAGCGCGAACTCCCTCGCCCGTCCCCGGGCCGGCACGGGCAGCGGCCCGATGTCCAGGTCGAGGTCGTGGCCGGGGCTCGGCGTGATCGAGGCGTGCAGCACGGCGTTGGTGACGACCTCGGAGACCAGCAGGCAGCCAAGCTCGGTCTGCTCCGCGTCCATGCCCCAGGACCGGAACGTCTGCGCCGCCAGCCGCCTCGCCTCGGACACCATGATCGGCTCGGCGGGGAAGGCGCGCTCGATCGAGGCCAGCTTGGACTGCGCGGACTTGACGACAAGGATGGCCATGTCGTCATCGATGTCCCCGGGCACCGCGTACTCGGCCGCCGTGGCCACCGCGTCGGCGTCGCCGCGGGCGGCCGCCGCGCGGACCGCGTCCCGCAGCATCTCCACCGCCTCGTCCTCGGTGTAGTGACCCGAGCCGTCGGCCCGGGTCCGCCGGTCGGTCAGGCCATCGGTGTACAGCACCAGGATGGCCCCCGGCGACAGCACGATCGTCTGCTCCTTGTAGGTGGGCAGCCCCTGGATGCCCTTGCCGCGCACGCCGAGCAGCACGCCCTTGTGCAGGAACTCAAGCGGCCGCACCTGCCCGTCGCTGATCAGCAGCGGCGCGTCGTGGCCGGCGTTGGCGAAGGTGAGCTCCCGTGACCACGCATCGTAGATCATGTAGATGCAGCTGCACGTCGGCGGGTCCGCCGACGGCACCCCGGCCTCGTCGGCGGGCGCGAGCGACCTGCACCAGTCGTCCAGCTTGCGCATGATGTCGGCCGGCGACTTCTCGTCCTGCGCGAAGGCCCGCAGCGCCGCGCGGAGCTGGCCCATGGTCGCCGCCGCGCGGGCGCCCCTGCCCTCCACGTCGCCGATGACGATGCCGACCCGCCCGGCCGCCAGCGGGATGATGTCGTACCAGTCGCCGCCGACCTGGGTCTGGATGCCCTGGCCCTGCGTCTCCAGCGGCTTGGCCGGCACGTACCTGTAGGCCACCTCGAGCCCGTCCAGGTCGGGAATCGCCTGCGGCAGCAGGCTCTTCTGGAAGGCGAGCGCGGTCTGCCGCTCGGTCTCGAACAGCATCGCGTTGTCGATCGCGATCGCCACCCTGCTGGCGATCGCGCCGATCAGGTCGCGGTCGGAGGCGTCGTAACTGCGCTCGTCGCGTTCGGTCAGCCTGGACAGCGCGAGGCTCATCACGCCGAGCAGCTCGCCGCGGGCGTACAGCGGCGCGGCCACCACGGAGGTGAGCCCGGCCTCGCGGGCGGCCGCCAGGCTCTCCGCGCTCGGCGCCGGGTAGTCCTCGCCGTCGAGGTCGCCGACCACGACCGTGTCCAGCCGCGCCATCGCCTGCTGGCAGAAGTGTCCCTCCGGGTAGTGGATCTGCTCCCCGGTCTGCGCCCACGTCCCGGGAGGCGGCACCCAGTCGCTGGCGTGCCGCTGCACCCGGCGGATGAGCTGGTCGCCGGCGAACAGGTCGATGAAGCAGTGGTCGGCGAACTGGGGCACCAGCATGTCGGCCACGTGCTTGAGCGTGGTGCCGATCTCCAGCGAGCCGGCCAGCCGCTCGCCGACCCGCTCGAGCAGGGCGATCCTGTCCTGCCCGCCGTGGCCGTCCCGCTTGCGCGCCTCGCGCGCCAGGATCACCATCCCGTCGATGTCGCCGCCGGGACGCCGCAGCGGCACCGCGAAGGCCCGGACCAGGGCGTGCGAGCCGTCGCCGCGGGTGCTCTCGAAGCTGCCCTCCCAGGACCGGCCGCGCAGCACCTGCCCGGCCAGGTCCTCCAGCTTGCCGGGGCTGCCGCCCGCGAACAGGCCGAGGGACAGCATGGGGCGGCCGGCCAGCCGCGCCGCGTCGCCCGGCGGGCGGAAAAGCCGCGCCGCGTAGGCGTTGAGGTACAGCAGGTTGCCGAGCCTGTCGGCGACCACGACGGCCATGTCGGCCCCGCCGAGGACGGCGTCCGCCGGCAGGTACGCGTCGAGCGCGGCCTCATCCCAGCCTGTCACGCCCGCGCTCCTCCGGCCCGGACACCGTGCCCGACGCGGAGGTTCGCGCCAGGCGAGAGAACCCGCCGTGGTTGCTGCGCGCTCGCCTGCACCGATCGGTTCCGCATCATGCTCACGGTGATCACGCTCGGGCGGCCGGCTGGCGCCGGCCGCTCACGGACACGAATATATGCGCGGCAACATGGCCGGGAAGATCGGTCGTGATGGCGCCCGCCGGATCGCCTGCCGTCACGCGCACACCATCGTCGCCCGCCATGAGTATCACCTCATGTCCGGGTTGTATCCCGCCGCGCTTGAGTTTAAGCATCGCGGCGAGATCGCTCTGGATCTGCTCGCCGATCCGCAGCACCACGACGCGCGCGGCGGCCGCCGATGCCAGCTTGGTCATCGCCTGGCCGGCCTCGTGCATCGCGGCGGCCGCCCGCCGCCGGGCCTCGCCGGGCAGCCCGAGCTCGGCCAGGCCGGGGATCAGGTTGCCGTGCGGGCAGCGGACCGGGTAGCCGAGCAGCTCCAGCAGGCGGCGCTCCACGCTCTCCGAGATCACGTGCTCCCAGCGGCACGCCTCGATGTGCACTTCCTCCCAGGGCAGCTTGATGACGTCCACGAGCAGGCATTCGGCCAGCCTGTGCTTGCGCATCACCCTGGTGGCAAGCGTCCGGCCGACGTCGCTGAGCGAAAGCTGCCGGTCGCCGGCGACGTGCAGCAGCCCATCCCGCTCCATCCGCGCCACCGTCTGGCTGACGGTCGGGCCGCTTTGCGCCAGGCGCTCGGCGATGCGGGCGCGCAGCGGAGTGACTCCCTCCTCCTCCAGTTCGAAGATGGTGCGGAGGTACATCTCCGTCGTGTCGATGAGCCCCTGGGCGGTCACCTGTCATCCTCCTGGATGAGATGCTATGCGCTAGGGGGACAGGCGCTCGACGATCCAGCCGCCGCCGGCACGCCGGTAGCGGAGCCGGTCATGCAGGCGGTGCGCGCCGGACTGCCAGAATTCCACCGAGTCGGGGACCAGGACGTACCCGCCCCAGAAGTCCGGCATCGGCACCGGCGCCGGCGGCGGCCAGCGACGCTGCAGCTCGGCGAACCGGCGGTCAAGCTCCTGGCGCGATCCGATGACCCGCGACTGCCGGCTTGCCCACGCGGCGACCTGCGAGCCGCGCGGCCTGGTGGAGAAATAGGGCTGGCTGTCCGCGGCGGACATCGCGCGCACGCCGCCCTCCACGGTCACCTGGCGCCGCAGCCCGTACCACGGGAAGACCGCGCACGCCCACGGATTGGCGGCAAGGTCGCTGCCCTTGCGCGACGTCTTGTTGGTGTAGAAGGTGAAGCCGGCCGGCCCGTGCGCCTTCAGCAGCACGGTCCTGGCCCGCGGGCGGCCCGCGGCCGACGTGGTGGCCAGCACCATCGCGGTCGGCTCGGGCAGGCCGGCCGCCTCGGCGTCCGACATCCACCGGGCGAACTGCGTCATCGGGTCGGCGGCCAGCATGTCCTCGGACAGCCGCGCGGCCGGGCGCGGGGTGTTCATGGGTAATGATCCTCGCACCCGCCGCCGCCGCCGCAACCCGGGCGGCCGGCTGGCGGCGCCGGGCCGGGACGCGCCCACGGCGCCGCGGCGCCTGCCGGTAGGCTGCGGCAATGACCGATCTGGTGATCCCGGCGGGGCTGCGGCCACGCGACGGCCGGTTCGGCAGCGGCCCGGCCAAGATCCGCCCGGAGCAGCTCGCCGCGCTGGCCGGCCCCGGCGCCGCCTACCTCGGCACGTCGCACCGGCAGCCGCCGGTGCGGTCGCTGGTGGGCAGGATCCGCGCCGGGCTGGCCGAGCTGTTCGGGCTGCCCGGCGACTATGCGGTCGTGCTCGGCAACGGGGGCACCACCGCGTTCTGGGACGCGGCCGTCTTCGGGCTGATCCGCGAGCGCTCGCAGCATCTGAGCTTCGGCGAGTTCTCCGCCAGGTTCGCCGCGATCGCCCGGCGGGCGCCGTGGCTGGCGGAGCCGGCCGTGGTGGAGTCGGCCGCCGGCACGCATCCGCAGCCGCGGCCCGAGCCGGGGGCGGACGCCTACGCGCTGACCCACAACGAGACCTCGACCGGCGTGGCGATGCCGGTGCGCCGCGTCCCTGGCGCCGACCCGGGGTCGCTGGTCCTGGTCGATGCGACCAGCGCCGCCGGCGGCCTGCCGGTGCGGGCGGAGGAATTCGACGTCTACTACTTCGCCCCGCAGAAGTGCCTCGGGTCCGAGGGCGGCCTGTGGATCGCGCTGATGTCCCCGGCGGCCGTGCAGCGGGTGCACGAGATCGCCGCCGGCGGGCGGTACATCCCCGACTTCCTGTCGCTGCGGATCGCGCTGGAGAACGCGGCAAGGAACCAGACCTACAACACCCCGGCGGTGGCGACCCTGTTCCTGCTGGCCGAGCAGATCGACTGGCTGCTCGGCAACGGCGGCCTGCCCTGGGCCGCCGCGCGGTCGGCGCGGTCGGCCGCCATCCTGTACCGCTGGGCGGAGCAGGCGGGGTACGCGAGCCCGTTCGTCGCCGATCCGGCGCAGCGCTCGCCGGTCACCGGCACCATCGACGTCGCCGCCGGGCTGTCCGCCGACGCGATCGCGGCGACGCTGCGGGCGAACGGGATCGTCGACACCGAGTCCTACCGGAAGCTCGGCCGCAACCAGCTTCGCATCGGCATGTTCCCCGCCGTTGACCCCGACGACGTGGCGGCCCTGACCGCCTGCATCGACTACGTGGTCGGCCACGGCGGCGGCGCCAGCGGATGACCGGGTGGCGGCGCTAGCGGATGACCGAGCCGATCAGCACGGTCAGCACCAGGACGGCGAGCACGGCGGGCAGCAGCCATCGGGGCAGCCGGTTCACGGTGCCAGCGTACAGAGGTGAGCGGATGCGGCTGTTCGTGGCCATCGCGCCGCCCGCGGAGGTGCTTGACGAGCTCGACGCCGTGGTGCTGCCGCTGCGGGCCGCCCGCGGCGACCTGCGGTGGACCGGCAGGGACGCCTGGCATGTGACGCTCGCCTTCCTCGGCGAGGTCGACGAGCCGGCCGCGGCCAGGCTGCTGCCGCGCCTGGAGCGGGCGGCACGGCGCCATCGCAGCCTCCGGCTCGCGTTCAGCGGCGCGGGCGCCTTCCCCAGGGCCAGCAGGGCCACCGTGCTGTGGAGCGGCCTGTCCGGCGACCGGGACGAGCTGGCGCGGCTGGCCGGCTCGGTGGCGGCCGGCGCAAGCCGGGCGGGCGCCGGCCCGCCGGACAGCGGCCGCCGCTTCCGGCCGCACCTGACGCTGGCCCGGTGCCGCACGCCGGCCGACGTCACCGAGCTCGTCGCGGCCCTCGACGCCCACCGGGGGCGGCCGTGGGCGGCCGACCGCGTGCACCTGGTGCGGAGCCACCTGGGCGCGGCCGGCGGGCCCCGGTACAGCACGCTGGCGAGCTGGCCGCTGCCGGCCGGAGGCGGGCAGCAGGCACCGGGGCGCGCGCCGGACCCGGGCCTCGGGCCGGCCGGCTAAGGACTGGCTGAGCTTTTCCAGGATGGGCACCGCGGCCCGCAGCGTGGCCCGCTCCTCCGCGGTCAGCTCGGCCAGCCGGCGGGCCAGCCAGGCGTCCTTCCGGCGCCGCACCCGCTGCACCAGCGCCCGCCCCTCCTCGGTGACGGTGAGGATCGCCTGACGGCGGTCGGCCGGGTGCGGGGCCCTGGCCGCGAGGCCGCGCTCCTCCAGCACCGCGATGACCCTGGTCATCGACGGCGGCTGCACCTTCTCGTGGTCGGCCAGCTCGCCAGGGGTCATCGCCGGGTGCTTCTCCAGCGCGGACAGCGCGGCAAGCTGGGTCTCGGAGAGCACAGCCTCGGTCGTGCCCGACGCGGCGCGCTGGGCGCGCAGCCGCCTCGCCAGCCTGCTCACGGAGATCCGCAGCGCGGTAGCCAGCCCGGCGTCGGTCCTGGTGCTGGTTGCTGTCATGATCGGTGACCTTGCGTTTGGGAGAAAGCCCGGGGCCGTCGAGGCAAGTACATCATGCCGGCGGCCCTGCCACGGCCGCCCGTAGCCTGAAAGGATGAAGCGATCCCGCGGACGTGCGGACAAGGTGGCCCCCCCGTCGCCGCCGCCGCCGCTCGAGGCGAACGACCAGCTTGTCACCGGGCTCATCACGGCGGGGTGGGTCATCGCGCTGATCGTCCTGCTCATCGTCCGCGCCAGCCTGCCCGCGGCCGACCGGTGGTGGGTCTGGACCTGCGCCGCCGGGGTGGCGATGGGCCTGTTCGGCCTGTGGTACGTCCCCAGGCTCAAGCGCGGCAGGGCGAGGAAGGCGCGGGCTCAGTCGGCGCCGCGGGACAGCGGCTCGAACACCGTCTCCTCGACGGAGACGCCGGGCAGGTCGACCAGGTCGTAGCCGAACTCGTCGATGACCGGCGAGACCACGCTGGCGGCGGCCGGGGCGGCCACGGCCTCCGAGTGCGCTCCGCAGCCGTGGTCGGCCGAGACGACGCGGCCGTCGTCCGGCGCGTACGCGTTGGCGCAGGCCCCGAACATCATGCCGAGCTCTCCGGCCAGCGGCACGTAGAAACCGCAGCTGGCGCAGTGCGCGGGCGCCGCGCGCGCCAGCGGCGTCCGCGGCCCGTGCTCGCTGGAGTACCACCGCTGCGCCGCCGCGTCGCGGCCGATGGCGGACAGCACCCGCGACCGCCCCGGCGCCGGCGGCGCGGCCGGCTCGCCGGAACCCGCCGCGTCGGGATACCAGTCGGTCACCGCGTCGTCGCCGCCCAGCGTCACCAGCGGCACCAGCCGCTCGTCGTCGGGCGGGGCGGGCAGCAGGTCGCCGACGCCCACGTCCCCGGGCCGCAGCCGGTCCTGCCACGGCACCCAGTCCGGCGCCAGCAGCGCGTCCGGCCCGGGCAGCAGCACGGTCTCGTCCACCGTGACCACCTTGGAGCGCGGCGCGCGGGCCACCGTCACCGCCCACCTCCAGCCGCGGTAGGCCGGGTCCAGGCAGTCGAACAGGTGGGTGACCACGCGCTCGCCGTCGGCCTGCACGCCGCGGTGGCCGCCGACCGCGGCGGCGCCGACCGCCTCGACGATGGCGTCCCGGGCAAGGCCGTCCGCTGCCGCGCAGACCTGGTCGGGTTCCCTGGTGCGGGTGCGGGTAACGCTCACGGACATCGATTCTCGCTCATCTCGGCCGCTACGGGAGCGGTCACCGGTCGCGTGTTGCGAGCCTGCGACTCGCCGCGGTGGCGGCTTCCAAGGATACTGGGTACGTGCGGATGTCCGAGGCGCTGCGGCGGACCGGCAGCGCGGCACGATCCGGCGCCCGGCTCGGTGCCCGCGCGACCAGGGGGACCGGCCGGTTCGTGCACAGGGTGACCGGGGCCTCGGGGGCCGGGCTGACCGGCCTGGCCACGCTGATCGAGCTGAGCGCCGCCAGCGGCGCCGGCGACGCCTTCGTCGTCGTGGCGCTGGCCGGGACGATCTTCTTCGACACCTCCGTCGACCAGGCCCGCGGCAAGGTGGTGCTGTTCCTGCTCGTCACGATGGCGCCGTTCGCGGTGCTCGCGCCGTTCATCGGGCCGGCGCTGGACCGGGTGCAGCAGGGCCGCAAGTACCTGCTGGCCGGCACGCTGCTGGCCCGCGGCCTGCTGTGCTGGGGGATGGCGGCCGCGGTCAGCAGCCCGATCACGCTGCTGCCGTCCGCGTTCGGCGTCCTGGTGCTGCAGAAGGCCTACGGCGTGGTCCGCGCGTCGGTGGCGCCGCGGCTGCTGCCCGAGCAGATCACCCTGGTCGCCGCGAACGCGCGGTCGCAGCTGATCATGGTGATCGGGTCGATGGTGGCCGCGGCGGTCGCGGAGGGCGTGCAGGTGGTGGCGGGCGCCGCCTGGGTGCTCCGTGCCGGGATGGTCGTCTACCTCGCCGCCATGATCCTCGCGCTGCGGCTGCCGGACCGGGTCGACTCCCCGCCCGCCTCCCCTTCCCCCTGCTACGCCCCGGCCGGCACGATCCCGCTGGAGGCCCCGCGGCCGGGGACCGGGCGGCACTGGCGCACGCTGCGCACCGTGGGGCCGGTGGTCGCGGAGGCGATGAGCGTGAACACGGTGCTGCGGGCGTTCTCCGGCTACACGTTCTTCTTCTTCGCGTTCCTGCTGCAAAGCGTGCACTTCGGCGTCTCGAAGCACGTCGCGCTGGCCGCGCTGGCGTTCGCGGTCGCGGCCGGCAGCGCGGTCGCGATGGCCATCGGGTCCGTGCTGCGGTCCAGGGCGCCGCAGCTGATCATGTACGCGGTGCTGACCGTGGCGCCCGTGGTCGCGGCCGCCGCCGCGTGGCTGTTCGGCCTGGTCGCGGTGATGGCGGTGGCGTTCGCCGCGATCTGCTGCGCCAGCCTGGCCAAGCTGGCGCAGGATTCGATCGTGCAGCGCGAGATCGGCGACGAGCTGCGGTCGTCGGCGTTCGGGGTGTCCGAGACGCTGAACCAGGTGGCGAACGTGGCGGGCGGGCTGTTCGGCGTGCTGGTGTCGATGCTCGGCAACGGCCAGGCGGGCCTGGCGATCGCCGCCGCCTTCCTCGCCGCCGCGCTGGTCGGCCTCGTCGGCAGGCGCAGGCGCCGCATCCTGGCGCGGCGCCGCGCCCGCCCGCCGCGGCGGACGCCGCCCCGCGCCCGCCCGGTCGGCTAGCCCGCCCGCCCAGGCCGGCGGGTCAGGGCTCGATGTCGTCGGCGAGGGCGCGCAGCACCGCGGCGATCTTCCGCGCGTCCCTGGCGTCGGGATGCTTGCCGCGGCGGTAGGTGGTCGACACGCCGTCGAGCAGCTTGATCAGGTCCTCGACGATCACGATCATCTCGTCGGGCTTCTTGCGGGCCTGCTTGGCCGTGGCGACGGTGGGCGGCGGCTCCAGCAGCCGCACCTGGAGCGCCTGCGCTCCACGGCGGCCCTCGGCGATCCCGAACTCCACCCGCTGCCCCTGGCGCAGCGAGGCCGTCCCCGGCGGCAGCGCCGAGGAGTGCACGAAGACCTCGCCGCCGCCGTCGTCGCGGGACAGGAAGCCGTATCCCTTGTCGGAGTCGAACCACTTGACCTTGCCGGTAGGCACGCGCAGACCTCACGTCACAGAGAACTAACCAACAACCAGCGATCAGGTGACCGACAGGATGCTATGGGCAGATACCAGGCTATCGGCCCGGCACGCGTGATCGCAGCACGAGCGGCCCGGGGGATCCCCGGGCCGCTCGCCTGGCCTCCGGCGCGGATCAGAAGTCCATATCGCCGCCGCCGGGCGTGGCGGGGGCCTTCTCCTTCTCCGGCTTCTCCGCGATCACCGCCTCGGTGGTGAGGAACAGCCCCGCGATGGAGGCCGCGTTCTGCAGCGCGGACCTGGTGACCTTCGCGGGGTCGATGATCCCGGCCTTGAACATGTCGACGTACTCGCCGGTCGAGGCGTCAAGGCCCTGGGAGTCGGCCAGCGTCTTGACCTTCTCGACCACCACGCCGCCCTCGAGGCCGGCGTTGACCGCGATCTGCTTCAGCGGCTCCTCCAGCGCGCGGCGCACGATCTGGGCGCCGGTCGCCTCGTCGCCGGACAGGTCGAGTTCCTTGGCGAAGGCGTTCTTGCCCGCCTGCAGCAGCGCGACGCCGCCGCCGGCCACGACGCCCTCCTCGACCGCGGCCTTGGCGTTGCGCACCGCGTCCTCGATGCGGTGCTTGCGCTCCTTCAGCTCCACCTCGGTGGCCGCCCCGGCCTTGATGACCGCCACGCCGCCGGCCAGCTTGGCCAGCCGCTCCTGCAGCTTCTCCCGGTCGTAGTCGGAGTCGGTGTTGTCCAGCTCGGTCTTGATCTGGTTGACCCGGCCCGCGATCTGCTCGGCGTCGCCGGCGCCGTCGACGATCGTGGTCTCGTCCTTGGCGACCACGACCTTGCGCGCCCGGCCGAGCACGTCGAGGTCGACGCTGTCCAGCTTGAGGCCGACTTCCTCGCTGATGACCTGGCCGCCGGTCAGGATCGCGATGTCGCCCAGCATGGCCTTGCGCCGGTCGCCGAAGCCGGGGGCCTTCACCGCCACCGACTTGAACAGGCCGCGCATCTTGTTCACCACCAGGGTCGCCAGGGCCTCGCCCTCGACGTCCTCGGCGATGATCAGCAGCGGCTTGCCGGACTGCACCACCTTGTCCAGCAGCGGCAGCAGGTCCTTGTTCGCCGAGATCTTGGAGTTGACCACCAGGATGTACGGCTCCTCGAGCACGGCCTCCAGCCGCTCGGGGTCGGTGACGAAGTACGGCGCGATGTACCCCTTGTCGAAGCGCATGCCCTCGGTCAGCTCAAGCTCCAGGCCGAAGGTGTTGGACTCCTCGACGGTGATGACGCCTTCCTTGCCCACCTTGTCCATGGCCTCGGCGATCATCTCGCCGATCGCGGTGTCGCCGGCCGAGATGGACGCCGTGGACGCGATCTGCTCCTTGGTCTCCACGTCCTTGGCCAGCTTGGACAGCTCCTCGCTGACCCGCTCGACCGCGACCTCGATGCCGCGCTTGAGCGCCATCGGGTTGGCGCCGGCCGCGACGTTGCGCAGCCCCTCGCGCACCAGCGCCTGGGCCAGCACGGTCGCCGTCGTGGTGCCGTCGCCGGCCACGTCGTCGGTCTTCTTCGCTACCTCCTTGACCAGCTCCGCGCCGATCTTCTCCCACGGGTCCTCGAGCTCGATCTCCTTGGCGATGGACACGCCATCGTTGGTGATCGTGGGTGCGCCCCACTTCTTCTCGAGCACCACGTTGCGGCCCTTGGGGCCGAGAGTTACCTTCACGGCGTCGGCAAGCTGGTTCATGCCGCGCTCGAGGCCGCGCCTGGCGTCCTCGTCGAACGCGATCATCTTCGCTGCCATAAGCTCCAGTCCTCCGTGGCGTACGCTGCGGATCGAGCCGACGCCCGCGACGGACGGCA
>Ga0209061_1001092_pt1 | contig 50217 bp, 52 predicted proteins | sample Coa_R1_10_FD_187157 | JGI IMG/M metagenome (GOLD analysis project Ga0209061, IMG submission 187157) | Surface soil microbial communities from Centralia Pennsylvania, which are recovering from an underground coalmine fire - Coalmine... | ecosystem: Environmental > Terrestrial > Soil >...
CATCTCCCGACCTCCTATCGTGAAAGGCTTCGCTGTTCCTTTCACGATAGCAGATCTGCGTACCCCCGGTAAACTTTTCGAATATATTTCTTTGTCTCAGTGGCCTACTTTTAGTTTACAAAATACAGCAGCACTCGATTTTCTACCCGATCTGATCCACCTTTTGATCGCCAGAGGATATGATGGCTATGCCATCCCGTGATCCTGGTGATTTTCTGGTGACAGACTGGACACAAACCTTGTTGCTCTTTCCATAAATGGATGAGCCAGCGCTTCCCTTTGAGCCGGTTTACCATCTGGACATCAAGACGCCTTTCAAAATACCGTTCCCAGGCTGGATCGTAGGGATTGGCCTCAGCCCGTATCTTCGTGTGTCGCTCAATGCGGATAGACGAAGCTGCGAGCAGTCGGACCATTTTCGTCTGTCCCTCCTCATTCTTGAAGAGGCCAGTGAAGACCCATCGATTCGGTCCTTCATCGGGAAAGTATTTCTCTTTTATCCATCGGCGTGGTTTGTGCCGATGTCTTCGACGTGCCCATTTCCAGATGGCCTGAAAGATGGCGTGATCAACGGCATGGAAGATGGCTTTACTAACCGCGTGACGATGATAGAGCGCCCATCCGCGTATCTGCGGGTTCAAATCTCCAATGAGTTCGCCTGCGGTCAGGTTTTTCCCTTCTTTGATTCGCTTCCTGATCTTACGAAGAAACGCCTTGACGTTCTTCTTCGATGGAGTGATGAAGAACTTGGTGCGTTTCCCTCTGCGATATTTGCGCACCGTTTGTCCAAGAAAGTCAAATCCCTGTTCGATATGGGTGATGACTGTTTTCTCTTCCGAAAGTTCCAGTCCTCGTTCTCTCATGAAATGCTCCACAAGAGGTTTGACTTCCTGTTCCAGGAGTTCTTTGGAATCTCCTGTAATGATGAAGTCATCCGCATACCGTATCAGGTTTACCTTCGCTTTCCTTCCCTTTCTGCTCGTCTTTGAGAAGTGAGAGAGGAGGAGCCGTTCTAGCCCGTCAAGCGTCATATTCGCGATAACGGGCGAAATGATGCCACCCTGGGGCGTGCCTTCTTCCGTTGTGTGAAAACAGCGGCGCTCTATATATCCTGCTTTGAGCCATTTCTTGAGGATGGCCGTTTCCATTGGGATATGGGTTAACAACCACCCGTGCGAGATTCGGTCAAAGCAAGAGCGAATATCTCCCTCTAGTATCCACTCAGCACGGTCGTTTTTGCAGAGGGCAATGAAGCAGGCTTCTATCGCATCTGCTGTTGAACGAGCCGTCCGAAATCCGTACGAGTTCGGGTCGGCCAATGTTTCGGCAACCGGATCGAGTGCCAACAAGTACAAAGCTTGCATCGCTCTATCTCGCATGGTTGGAATCGAGAGGGGCCTCTGAGCACCATTGCTCTTTGGGATGTAGATACGTCGTAGCGGTCGAGGGTGATACCCACGTTGCTGTAACGCCTGAATAGCCGCTGCTTTCTGTTGTGGCGTTTTCCAGGTTTCCCCATCGACGCCGGGTGTTCGTTTGCCAGTGTTCTCCGTCACTCGTCGAACAGCCATTGCTTTGCCGCTCTTGGAGTGGGTCAGCAGACGTTGCAAGGCTTTTACCTTGCCCCATTTACCGTCCTGAGTTGCCTGCGCGATACGGGCTTGGAGCCGACGAACATTCCGCTCGGCCTGACGCCAGTTGATCTGGTGCCATGCTAGCGTGGCGTCGGTGGTCGCACCAACGGAGGGGTCTAAGGCCAGGGCCTCAGTCGTTTCCGTCATCATCTGCTTTACCTCCTTAATCGGTTAGTCAAACGCTCTCGCGCTCAAAGACCAGAGGGAAGTCTGCTCACTTTCGTGCGAGGGGATATTGCACCCTCTATCCACTCCATTACAGAATGGCATTCGCTTTTTCCCTCATCCTGTACCGACCGCGCTATCAGTCGATCTCACGATCCACCTTCCTGTGGGCAGGAGCACGACCGGTTTACCACGTTCCACAGATGTACCATACATGGGTTAGGCTCCGCCTCTCCGCCGGTGGCCGCATTGTCTACGTCAGGAGAATTTTTAGCCCCTGAACCGGCCACGTACCTTTTGGTCAAGCCTATGAGCATCTTCGGCTTGTTGTCGATCACGACGTTTATCAGCGATTCAGTTCCTATTAGCCATACCATGTCTCGCCCTAGCTCCTAACCGCTTGATGCTAGCAGTCGTAACCTCTCCTCACGGTTCAGTTACCATCCTTTCGGATGCGGCTACATTGTCCCAGGCGCACTTGATTCAGCCTGGTAGGGCACTGGAGGTAGAACTCCAGGTAAGATCCTCCTTTCGAGAGTTCTTACGGCTACACCTGTAGCTTCGTGTCGCACAAAAATCATCGACCCCCAGCACCCGCGGCGTCGACACCTGACTCTCTCGTTGCTGGCGAACCAGTCGCAGGAGCGTATCAGGGCTGATCTCTTCTCCCATGCCTGCCACCAGGCGCTTGCCAGCTTCTCCTCCCAGAGCAAACCCGATCAGGGTGAAGAGATCGGTCAAACGCGTGGTTCGTCGGGCATAGGGAGCCACGACGCTGGGCAAGCGTTCGGTGAAGATCTGCTGCACGCATTCTGGGTTCGAGCAGAAAAAGTGCCGCACATGCAATTCCAGGCGGACCGTGCAGCCCATCCAGGGCAGATCGGCGACTTGGCGCACATAGCGTGAGTGAATGTGCGCTGAGCGCTGATGACAGAGAGGGCATTCCGCTTCCTCAGAAGTGGTCGTCACCACGGCGGTGATGGCTCTGGAAGATCCATCGAGAAGCTGTAAATGCAAGCAGGTGGGGTCGGGGAGCAAGGTCGGCTGCGCCATCGCGTTTGGGGTCCTTCCATCACATCTTCTTCAAGGATGGGGAAAGCATATCAACACCCACCTGCGATGGCAAGCACTGTCGCCAAAAATGCTAGGGCTCCAATCTCTGCGAGATCTGTGTGTTCATCATAAACATGGAGATCCGATTACCAGGGAATTCAGGCGTCTTCTCATTGGGTCTCTACGTGCGATGCAGCAGACAGCTCCGCCGCCAGCTTTTGCCGTGCAAGCCGTATTTCTTCCAAGAGATTCCTCACAGGCGAACTTTCTTTCCATGGTGCGAGGAATTGGTGCGTGGTGTCTTGAACCCGCCGAAGAAAGATCGGTGCCTGCGTTTGTTCGGCAACGTTCATCGCCAAGCGGGCGCACTGACAGGCTTCCTCAACCTGCTTGCCAAGGCTGTGGGCGATGATCAGGTCATGATAGAATCCCCATCGCCGAAACAGCAATCCTGGGTCCAGGGACGCCAACCCTCGCTCCAATTCGCTTTGTGCCCTCTGAGTATCGTGTCCAAGGTGCGCATAGACAGCTCCCCGATACCCATAGAGCCAGGGCAAGTCATAAGGGATCGGGTATGGTTCTGACTCGCTTACTCCCGACGGTGTCAAGGCCGCTGCTCGGTCCAAGGCTACTTCGCTGTGGTAGGCCACCCGGTCTCCCTCACGCTGATTGGCCCAGGCATCAGCTTCGGTCGCGGTCATCCATGCCCGCATGAGCGGCATCGCACCGGCTTTCTCTGCCTTCCGCCTCGCCGCCTGAACCCGATCAACTGCCCGATGTGCCTGACCGGTATCGATCAAAAAATTGCTGAGCCAGGTGACTCCTATGGACTCCAACTGGACATTGCCAGCACGATGAGCAACCAGAATAGCTGCCTGACAGGCTTGTTCTGCCTCATACTGTCGATTGAGAGCGTGAAGCAGCCACCCCTCAACGAGTGTCACCTCACTCAGCGCCTTCGCTATGCGCATGGCTGGTGCGCCTGTGGTACTATCCAACCACGTCTCAAGGATGCGACGAAAGTTCCGAACGTAATCGAGATGACGACGATCCAGCCGATTTGCCCGGTGAGGCAGCAACTGCCAGCACGCCTGGGTGAGCGTTTCCACGAGAGAGAGTTCTTCTTCGATGGCAAAGGAGATTGTCGTTGGCATGAGTGACTCGGTGAACCGAAAGAGTTCGGGCCGAAGACCCGGATTCGCAAAAGTCACGCTCAAGGCTAAGGCCCGGCGGAAAAAAGTGCGTCGATCCATTGTATTCTCTCCTTCTTTCACACAGGGGTCTAATCCAAAACGCTGGTACGCCTGGCGGCAATGTTCACGTCCTTTGCTGATGTAGACACCGACACTTGATGGACTAAGAGCTACCATGTCAGCGATTTCGCTCCGTGAAAGGTCTCCCTCGATATTGAGAAGAAGACACTGGCGCTCCTTCCATGGTACTGCCTTCCAGGCCCATTTGATCAAGTCTTCCTCCACCACGTCATCCTCAAAGCGTCGAGAATCATTGAGTGCCGCGCACTCTTCCCAATGTTGCTCCAAAGACACCTGCGATAGTCGCCTCTGGCTGCTCTGGCGGCGCCCATAGTCATAGACAACATTGGTTGCAATGCGATAGAGCCAGGACTTGAACTTTGACGCCTGTTCTAAGCTCCGTAATCCTCGCCAAGCCTTGGTAAAAGTTTCCTGAGCGATATCATCTGCATCCTCAAGACAGCATCGCATCCTACGCAATTTGCTTCTCAGATAGCGAGAGAGCTCGGGAGAGTAGTAGGTAATGAGGGTAGCCCATGCCGCCTCATCTCCTGCTTGCGCAAGCGCGACCAAGGGCTCGGGCGAGAGTGGAATGCCATTATCAGACAACATAAACAGAGATTTCCCTCCTTTTCTTCGACCGATCTTGTGATCATTGAACTCGCTTCGCCGATCAGTGAGAGATCAGCCACACAGCAAGGTCAGGTTGCGTAAGCCTTCTATTTATCTTGACGAATGTGACGCAATCCTTTTAATCGTGCCGATGCTCGGAGGGCACCTGCTTGCTATGCTGCCTCTCCAAACTTGTCTATCATCTCCTCGACCCCATACTCTCATATGTGAATAATAGAACAAGTCTTCTTCCTCAAAAGCGCAGGAGACCCAGGATGCGGGGCGAGGTTTGGGCCAATGCTCCTGGGAAAATAAAAAAAGAGCGGCTTTTCCGAAAAAGTGACAGGGAGATGATCACCGTGTAGAGGAGCCATACAGAGCGATATATAGCTTTGCAGGAAAATTGGCCGACCTGAGGAAGCCGGTACGAAAGAAAGGATAGTGATTTTATCACGCCGATATAAGGGTAATGGCTCTAATCTTGTATGAATGGAGGCATCACACTGATGGATGAGCAGAGAACAGATCGTAGTGGACAAACATTGGGGCCGTATCAGTTGACCCGCTTACTGGGCGCAGGCGGCTTTGGAGAAGTTTATGAAGCCGATCATCGATTGCTTCAGCAAAAGTGTGCTATCAAGCTGCTATTGGAGCGCCATTTCCACGATTCCAACCAGCGCGCCCGCTTTCTCCGCGAGGCGCGTACGCAGGCAATGTTGGACCATCCCAACATTCTCCCGCTACTGGAAGTAGGGGAAGAGGACACCATACTCTACCTGGTGATGCCGTTTTACCATCGAGGTACACTCAACGATTTCCTCAGACAACGTACGGTGCCTCTGCCGCCGGCAGAGGTCGAACGCGTCCTGCTGCAAATATGCGCAGCGTTGGGCTATGCCCATACCAGAAACATCGCGCATCTGGATCTTAAACCAGACAATATACTTCTCCATGAGGATGGGCGACTGATTCTCTCCGATTTCGGACTGGCGCATCTCATCAAACAAGGGCGGATGGAAGCCGGAAGCAGCGCGGCTTGGGGAACACCGCACTATATGGCCCCCGAACAGATCCGAAGAGAGCCCGGACTGCGGAGCGATCTCTACGCGCTCGGCATCATCCTGTACCAGTTGCTCACCAATCAGCGTCCATCCACCGGTACCACCCCAGAAGCGATAATGATGAAACACTTGTTGGAGACACCTCTCCCGCTGCATGTGGCAAATCCACAGGCGCCGGCTACGCTCGAACCGGTGCTGCGCAAAGCTCTGCAGAAAAAGCCAGAAGACCGCTACGCGACGGCGGCGGCTCTATTGGCAGATTTCCAGGAGGCTGTGAGTGGACCTGTTCGGCCACCTACGCCCCGTGTGTCTTCATCCCCCACGCCGCAGACAAACGATCCTGCGTCAATTGTCCAGATGGCGAGTTCAGTATTACCCGAGCGCGAGTTGCACGCAGCTGAGCCTGCGAAAGCAATGGCGGCAGTGTGTCAGGTGGATCACTGCGGGGTCCTGGCAATTGGCCGTTGTTCTTTCTGCAAGCACTCCTTTTGCACCTCCCACCAGGCACGTGATCGAGATGGCACATGTTATGTCGATGTGTGTGTACCTTGTTACCCTAAGACCGAGAAAGGTAGGGCGGAACAAGCCAGTCGGGAAGAGGCTGAAGCATATCTGTATTTTACATCGGGTACAGCGAGAACCGATCTCCTCGCAGCCAGAGTTCCGCCCGTCGAAATCTACCGGGTCCTGGTTTTGGAGCAACGGGTACCCACAAAGAAGGGAATACTTCGCCAATATCACATTGACAGGGTTAAAAAGATCACCTTCAGCGGACGTGGCTGGATTCTTGGTGAGTTCAGGTGGGCATATACTGTTGGTTACGGCAACCCCTCTAACAGAGTTCCCGAGGTGGCAGGTATCGAGAAGTGGCTGATCGCTTTGTTGGATCTCTCTCCTGATGCTATCGTCTCTCATTATGCTTCTTGGAACAGTACACTTGTCCAGGTGCGGCCTTGTTCGGGTGGATATGAGCATTCAAATTCGGGGTACGAATGGCCAGACCCATACAACCCCAGCTGCGAGCGATTCGGCGGTAGTTGGAGAGTAGCAGCACAGGCCGTCAAGCGATTAATCAGGACGTCACCCAACAATATCTATTTTTAAGGATGAGGAATATTTAGGATATAGAGGATAGAAGATGTAAATAGTAAACAGACGATGAATTCGGATATTTTTTTATAGAGAGAAAGCAGGACAGAAAGTGGCCTCTGATGTATATATAGATAGAACATATTTGGCCAGGGGAGTTACCACAGCCCCCGGCCAAACACGTTTCCCGCGTCACTACCAGGAGGGCTGCCCGCGGTGCAGAATCGCCTCAGCCAGGTGCTGAGGCGCGATAGACGGGCGTCCGTCCAGATCGGCAATCGTGCGCGCGACAGTAAGTAATTTTCGCGCCTCGTTTGAGGAAAGCAGCAATTGTCTGATCGCTTCGTTCATCAACTGTTGGCCGCTCTGCTCCAACACACAATGTTGTTCAACCTCCGCCTGCCCCATCTCGGCGTTACACGCAAGCCCCGTTCCCGCAAACCGCTGCCATTGGATCGCTCGCGCAGCCTGTACGCGAGCGCGAACCTGGAGCGAGGATTCTTCTGGCAGAGTGGTTTGTCCCATCTGATTCTCCTGGGAAGACACATCCACAGCAAGGTCAATAGAAGGCCAGAGCGGTCCTAGCACCCTGGAGCCGTACTGAAGGCGCTGTTCGGCTGAACACGTGCATCGCTTGCCAGGAGTGCGAAAGAGTCCACAGGGACAGGGAAACACACTGGCTACCAATTGAACCTGGGTAGGGATGGACACTGGTCGCAGCTTTCTTCCATCCCAGGAAATAATCGAGCGATGATACAACGCTACGCTGATTTCCTGGAGTACCTCGGGCTTGAAAGCGGCGAGATCGTCGAGCAGCAGAACACCCCGGTGCGCCATGGCCAATTCTCCATAGCCGGCCCACCCGCTTTCACCCACAACCTGGAGAAGAGAAGTGGTGGGAGCGAGCGAGCGAAAGGGGCGTTCAGTCACCACAGGAAATTCCGGGCTGAGCAAGCCTTGCAGGCTATACCGGAAGGTGACTTCGACCCGCTCGTCCTGTGTCATGGGCGGGAGAAGTGATGGAAAGGCCATGGCCAGGCGCGTCTTCCCCGCACCTTTTGCCCCACGAAGTAAAAGATGGTGGCCGCCTGCTGCGGCAATCTCCATGGCCCGTTTCACATGCCACTGCCCGCGAATAGTTGCGAGATCATGTTCCGAGGGAGGGGCAGGCAGGCCGATGGGAGAAAATGGTGAGATGATTTGCTCTCCTCGCAGGTGTGCGACAAGCTGCGAGAGCGAGGCGAGTGGATAGACGGTCATGCCTTTGACCAGGGCAGCCTCCAGCGCGTTCGCAGCCGGGACATAGGCTTCACTCAGTCCTTGCTCACGGGCAGCCAGAACCAGGGGCAATACACCTCGAAGGGGTGGAAGGCTTCCATCGGGCGCGATGGTTCCCAGCCAGAGGGAGGCATCAAGGGAAAGACGAGAGGCGAGCACACGCGTAGCAGCAAGCATCCCGACAGTCAGGGGAACATCCAGGCTCATTTTCATCCCCGGCTCCAAGAGGGGCATGGCCTGGATCGTCAGCGGGGGTGGAATTACGTTGGCGTGTGCTGCCAGTCTCGCCTGAAGCTGAGCAAGATGGCCTTCATCTTCCAGCTCTGAGGCGAACAGATGGGCCGATATCTGCTGATCTGCTGGAGAAAACTCCAGGCGGATCACTTCGCTTATCATGCCACGAATGACTCCTCCCCATATGTGAAACGTCTTCATGTATGAAGTTCCTTTCTCAGAATCAAAAAGGGGAGCTTCGAAGAGACCGTTGTCTCCGAAGCTCCCCTTTTGCAGGTGATATTTTCTTCTTATTCAACCTCTCAGGTTTATCGTTCAGTGGCTGGTAAACATAAACCGTCCCAGGGATCTTCATTCCACTCCTCGTGATCGTACTCGCGTGTGGGCCAGAGCAGATCGCGGATCTCTGGTCGGGCCAGATAGGTCTGCTTGTCCTCCAGGTGATGGGGGCAGACCTTGGCCGAAGCAATGCCCATCTCTTCCAGGATCTCCTGCGCCGGGCGTTGCAGGCTCTCCGCATCATTGATGAGCCTGCCCTGGTACACACCACGTTCCTGGCTAGTATCGGGCGTTCGCTGGAGCTCGTGCAAGCGTTCGGCGGACACGAACAGGCTGGCCTGGCGAAAGGGGAGATGAAACACAAACTCGGCAGTCGGGCTGGCGTAGCGCAACGCAATCTGGCTCTCGCCCTCGGGATCAAGATGGCGCAGGTCGGCACGCGTGAGGTCATCCCACGTGTCGTAGCCATCAAGGAAGTAGACGCGATTTGCTCTGATCGGGAGTAAATCGACCGGCGCGATACACAGCTTGCCTAGAGAGCGCGAGGGAATGGGCTGACGGGTTTGTTTGGCATGTGTGACCAGCTTGTGAAGTCTCTCCTGGATATATGCGCGAATCTGCGTGATCTCCAGAGCCTCGGCCGCGTCTGCCACACAGGGGAAATCGTTGCCGGTAATCCGCTTGCACAGCGGGCGAATGTACTGCTGGTAGACCCGATCACCGTCCGGCCAGAAAGGCGGCCAGATGGCAGGATCACACAAACTTGTGAGATGAATATGGATACCCCTGGCCGCGTTTTCGGCAGCACTGCCGAGCAGGAGCGAGTCGGGAAAGTGCCCGGTGCCATCCAGATAAGTGACTGCCTGAATGCTTCCTCCCTGGTATGCATAGGCGAGAACAAGGCACTGCACCTCTTGCAGCGCCTCTCGATCAGCGAAGAGCAGGAGCGTTGCGGCGCGTTTCCAACTATTTAACGCAAAGAGCAGCGACAGCGTATGTTCAATCTGCTCTGGCAGGCAAAGCCATTCCAGCCGGGAAGGCAGAAGCACACCGGACAGGGCGTTATGAGAGATCTGTGCCTCCAGTGCCCGTGGATCTGATTCGCAAGACAAAAGCTTCGTCCTGAGCCACCAGAGAAGATCGTATTGACTGCTATGAGGAGCTGGCCTGGTGCGTTTTTTTCCTGTCATCGCATTCCTCCAATGTCTTCTTGTGTGCCTGTTAGCGTCTCCAGGTGAGCGCCTGGATGGCGCTGGCTCGGGATTTTACCAACCGCCTCAAAGGGTCGTTGTTGGAAAGAAAGCTGATCGCTCATCGACGTTTGTCCTTTCTCTTCAGGAAAGCTAAAACACTGAGAAGAGGCGCTCGTGGCTCCTGAGGAGAGCCAGGAACGCTTCTTGCTCGATCTGAATAGTCTCTGCACTGCTAGCGTCCTCGCGGTCTTTCTTTACGGGGATGCTCGTAGCCGAGCAGGTTGATCCGGTAGTCCTTCATATGCACACCCTGCTCGATGCTGCCCCGCACGTGTTGCGGGCGCCAGAAGGTGCCTTTGTATTTGCCGAACAGGCCGCGCTCGGTATAGTGGGCAAAATGGCCTCGACAGATATGCAGAGCGCGCCTGGTGCCTACGTGTGCCTCCCCCCCCCTCGGTGCGCAAGGTTTCGCGTAGCGGACGAATGTCCAGAACGTGATAGGAAAGGGGGGCGCGTCGTTGTTCGCCGCGGCGCTTCTGGCTGTTTGCCAGGGGTTTCGCCGACGGGCGGACTTCCTGCAACGTGATATTGCGACAATGGAGAAAGCTGATCGTCAGGAGCGCCGTGTGCAGGAACGGTGCCAGCGAGAGGCGTGCCTGGTGGAGTGTACTGGCGTAGGTGGCCGCGTCCTGTGTGTGGAGCGCGCTCAGGTACTCGTTGACCATTCCCAGAGGCTGATCCTCCCACAGCGCTGCCTCCTGATCGGTAGCCCGGACAGAGCCATCCTCCCGAATACGCAGACGTGTCCACCAGAGTGGTCCCAGGGGATCTCGTTTCCCGCGACCGAAGGTGACAAAGAGCAGCAGGTCTGTCGTCCACTCCCACGGTTCGCTTTCGAGTCCGCGCTGCACCTGGTCCCAGTGCCCCTCCTGCATCCAGGCAAGCATCTGACGAAGGCGCTCCACCTCTTGCTCCAGCACCTCCGGGGAGAAGGCAAGCCGTTCCAGGTCACCCTCCAGTTTCGGGGGCGCGATGATGCGACCTGCTTGCCAATCCCGCAACGTGGGAAGCAGGCAGGCGAGATCCTCGCGGATTTCTTTCCACAGGAGGTGCCGGCCTTCCAGCGAAGCAAGGGCCTCCAGCCGCTGGCTTTTTCTCGTCGCCACGCACAGCGTCCCCCATTCGTAGCCCATCGAGGGCGACCATGGTGTGGTGCCAAACTCACGACTGACAATAGTTTTGGGGGCACGGCATTCGATAAAACAGATCTCAAAGGGCGGAGCCAGGTTGGGAAAATCGGTGGCAATGTGCCAGTATTCCTGGTCCGTACCGCTATAATAATACTCGGCCACGTTGTCTGCCACAATCCGCTGGGCCTGGTGCAGCAGATCCTTGCACTGCTGAGAGATGCTTGGGCAACGCAGGAGTTTCTCACACAAACGCATGGATGTTATCCTTTCTTGAAAGAATGAAGCCCCGGCGACCTCGAATGAGAAAACATGGTGTCTCATGCCTCGGGAAGAAGGAAGTGCGCCGGGGGTGGCAACGCCCGCTTATTTCCTCTGGGGTGGGGGAGTGCGCCGGGCCTGCTCGTGCTGCCGAAGTTTTACTTCTATCTCAGCCTGGCGCGCAGTCGGCGTAATTTTGTTGTAAAATAGTGTATAGACTTCAGCGCTCGCTTCCAGTTCCTGGAGACGGTTTGTTTCCTGTTCAGAGAGCGACGTGGGGTCTTGCCTGGCTTTCGTTAGAAGTGGGAATCCTTCGGCGTGGATCGCCTCGCGTTTCGCCTGAACAGGCGCGCGCATCTGCGCCCAGGTCAGAGAAAACAGCCAGGTATCACATTGCTGCAGCGCGGCGAGCTTCGCGGCGCGGAGAGTGGCATTTTTCTCTTTGCGCATGATTCGGTCTTTTTGACGAGTGATCCAGCCATAGACTGTTGCTTTTTTCATCCGTTTCTCACCTTTTCTTCCGTCAGCGACGGATATTTCTTCACACGAAAAAGCCGGAGGCCGCTGTGGCTTCCAGCACCTGTTAGTTTTGCGACGCTCGAATGGATAGGGTAAGTCAGTTCGCCGGGGGAGAGATCGCACTCACGGAGGTGTGCGCAGAAGGGTTTGTGAAGAGGTAACTCGCACGACCAGATCACTGCGCGCTTCCGTTGTTTCGGGGAATGCGGCTGGCTGGATCACCACCGTCTTCGCCGGGGAGGAAGCACACGCTAGCTGTGTTGCCTGGCTGTGAGCAGCAGCATAGGCAGTGCAGTAATCCACCTGCTCCAAGCCATCGGGACCGTAGCTTCCACTCGACCGCACCAGGGGCAAATCACCGCAAGCCACTGTTTGCATTTCTGCCCGTGTACGACGCACACCAGCAAAGTAATGGACCTGGTGAAGGAGGCTTCGGGGCACCAGTAAAACCATGGAAGGGTCTATGATACGACCGGGATTGCCGTGCTCTAGCCAGCAGTGCTCAATCAGTGTAACCTGGGTAGTTTGTTCCAGGACGACCCACCCCTCGACCAGGAGCAGATCTGACCACTCCGCCAGCGCTTCAGAGGCATGCCAGGCATTCGCGTAACAATAATGGGCCATGACTCCTGTCGCCAACGCCACCGCGAGGGAGAGTTCATAGGCCATCTCTGTGCTCATAAAGGACGCTCCTTTTCTTTGTGAAGAGAGAAGAGCGTCGTCAGCACGCTCTCCTCTCAGGTCTTCAGGCAGGATTGCTTCCTGTCTGTTTCTTTCGCGAGGCACAAAGCCAGTCAGGGTCAGTTTTCTCGCGGCCTCCAGATGGCCCCATACAGCCAGGTATCCAGCGCCGCGTCCAGAATGCTCCGGGCATCCATTGGCACATTCCAGAGGAGGTCGAGCAGGACTAGCACCTCTTCTTTGCCAATGGGCGCGCTCGGTGGCAGTTCATTCCACAAGAGCATCCAGCGCTGCGCCCAATCTGGCATCCCACGTCCTGAGATCCTGTGATCATCCTCAGCCAGGAAGCTGGTAGCATTCACCCGGAACCGTTTGCCATAGCAAGCCCGCAGGAACAGCTTCAGCAAATGTTCCGCGCCGGGCTTTCCACGCTCAGGGATGCGATAGTCGGGACAGAGTACAGGAAACGCCTCCACCGCGAACTGCGCAAACGTGCCCAGGCTAAGCAGGTAGCCATCTGGCTGGGAAAGTCGCAGTTTTTGCACGACATACCCGTTTATGTCCAAGCGACGGTTGGGGAGAAGGTGTGGCGCCAGCTGCGGATAGGTTGCGTCATAGGGAAGAAACACGCCTGGCAGCATGCCAACGGGACCGGGAGCGTACATCACATGAATACCTGGATGATCCCCTTCCGCCTGTTCCAGCGCAAGCGTATGAGGATAGTCCCGCGGCAGATACAAGAGCCAATAGCGAGAGGAATGGTGCTCATGATACGTCACATGAAGCGCAGGGTCCTCCAGCGGACTCCAGGTTTGGCCTTGAAATGCTCCGGCCTCTTCCTCAAGCGCGCCGATGATCAGGCGCTCGTCATGAATGCTGGTGAGAAAGGGGATGCTCTCCTTCTCACTCTGGCGCAGCGCCACAGCCAGGGCAAACCGAGGGGATTGCCCTGGTGGCCCGACACAAACTGCGCAAGCGTTCGGTCTTCCTTCCACGTCAACTGCCTGGGTTTCCCCTCGGTCGCGATGATGTCCGCCATACATTGACGATCGCTTGCGAGGAGCTGTGCCTCAAATGAATCGGCTGGCTCCTCGTTCTCAGCCGGAGCGAGAATGTCAGCCGCGGTGAAATGTAGAGAGATCATCTACTCATCTCTCCTTTCCGGATGTGCTTCGTGCTCGGCGTGGGCTTGCTCCATCACTGCGAGCACTTCTTTCTGCAGTGACTCAGGCATGGGAGGCGGCAGCATGCGATTGCCGCGATAATCCAGGTGCGGGTAATCTCTCAGGGTGAACAGGCCGCTGGGAAGCGTCTCATCGTCCCACAATCAGGCGGGCGCCATAGCCTATGAGCCGCGGGCCGACCTGCGTCTGTATTTCCAACCAGGCGTGCGGAGACGCCCGGCCTCCTTTCCGGTGATGGATCAGGTAGCCCTGAAAGAAGATGGGATGCAGCCCATGATACGTTAAAATGAAGTGCAGCAGCGCGCAGGCGGCCTGATTGGATGGATAGGCAGCGTGCAGTTCTGTTTCCCTGTACAGAGCGATCAGCGCCTCAATCTAGGCCAGACCGGGGTAGGCCGTTTTCCCGCTCGTTCGCTGCGGTGAGGCAGGGGTGACAAGGCCGAGGGAGGGTGCCAGTGAACGAAAGTCTGGAGGAGGTTTCATTTTCGGCTCATCAACCGTATAGGTGAGCTCCGGGCGGGTCATCTCTCCTCCCTCCAGGAGGTCTTCCATCTTCTCCTGAAGAGTTTCGGTTATCGCTTCTTCATCGATCGCTTCAGCAAGAATCCACAGCGCTTCGACCGCGCTGTGTGCTGGAATTTGAAGTGTCGTAGTAATTTCGAGCTTCGGATGCAGCAGGTACGTGCGTTCGTAGGCAGGGACCTGCCTGATGAGCCGGCCGCATCCCTCACACACCTTACCTCCTGCTGGCTCATCAATGATGAGTTTTCCTTGCCGGAGGGCCACTTCGACTTTCTCGCGAAGAGCGAAACTGTCGTCGGCGCAATTCACACAATAGTTAGTGCCATGACTATTGGTGGTGGTAATCATTGCCGTAGGAACAGACATGGTGTATCTCCTTTTACGTTTATATGAAATCAAAAAGAACGATGATCAGCTCGGCGAAGAAGTCTGATCATCAGACCGTTTTTCGCCAGCCACCGTGCCGAGTAAAGTCAGCAAGGTGAGCGACTGCCAGACGGGAAACAAGGTAGAAAAAGAGAAAGGTTCTCTGGCCGGCCTGGCCATCACCAGCACGAGCTGGGCCCGACCACCCAACGGAGGGCAGTGGGTAGCAAACCGACAGCCCTTCCACTGCCAGTCTTCCGTTCCCGGCTGACCAAACCCCGGTGGGTTGGTTAGGTCGAGCAACACAAGCATCGCGGGGTCCAGCAGGTGGACCCGACGTGGGGGCAAGAGTTCCACAAACCAGGCCAGCACAGCACGCATCTTCTCTGGCTGCGTCACAATATCTGGTAACTGCGCTGCCGAGTCGGCTATCTGTTCGAGCCAGTCATGCGAGTGAATGGTAAGCAGGGCGTGGACCAGCGTGGGCCGTGGGCATTCCCAACTGAATCCGAAGCCGGCGCCGTTGCCATATTCATCTATCTCAATGGCACCCCCGCCGGCACGGTAGAGACACAGGCGGCAGGTTGCGGCGGGCAGGTGCTCCAGGTCCGCGGCCAGATCATGGGCCAGCGCCTGGATCTGCGTCTCCTGCAGATCCAGAGCGATCCGTTTCCCATCCTGGAGCCAGACTCGTTGACAGGCTCCGCAGCGATAGAGAATCCGAATGCCGACCCCATCGGAAGCACGGGGAGCATGTTGTCCTCCCAGAAAAGCAAAAGAACGGAGATGGTTCTCCATCAGAACCTCCATACTGAAGAAAAGGCCGCTGTCCGAGTTCGGGCAGCGGCGGAACAACGGGTTACAAGGAAATCAGCGTTGCAGTGCCCGTCGGCGCTCTTCCCGAGACAACGATCATATCTTCAGAAAGATGCCTTTTTGGGGCCAGTTCCCGCGCACACTGCCATGCCTGCCGGTGGGCGTCTTGATACCCGGGATGGAGCAATCCGTCCGCGCCATAGGCTTCATGGCAGACCAGCGGCAAAATTTTCCCCTGGAGGCGCTGGTGAGACTCCTCCAGCGAAAGTTCCAGGCCAGCGAAGTAGAAGACGGCTTGCTCCGGTGGTTCAACCAGCACGAGCGACGGATCAAGAAGGTGCGAACCAGAGGTGATCCAGCCATGCTCGGCAATCTGGATAGTCGTCTGCCGCGGCAGCACAATCCATCCCTCGATTCGAGGGAAACGCCTTGCGCCCCGGCTATCTGCTGGCGTGTTTTGAGCGGGGTGGCCCCTGGATGCGGAAACCAGTAGCGAGCAGCCAGGCAACCCGGGTCTCCGTTTTAAGTCCGCTGATCACGATTTCCGGTTGGTGAGAACCAGGGGTATGAAGTCCTACCGTATTAGGAAAAGGCTGGCGCTTGTTCGCTGGCCAGCACATGTCGGAGGGCAAACCCCTGCAAGGCCATGACCTCGCGAATTTGCGCTTGTAATTTGTACATGGGTACGTAAATATGCACGCGTTTGTTCATTGTTGTCTAACTCCGTTTCTCGCGAAAAAGAGCGAGGTCAGCCCTTTCTCTCAAGCTGGCTCGCTCGACAAAAGTTCATGGGAAACCTCGCGGATTGCTGGGCCGATGTGTCGTCGGCCTGTGGAGAGGCAGCCTGTTGTCGTGAGGTATGTCCTTCTCAGGAAGCGCCTTGATGGCGGAGAGCATCCTCAGTTGCGCGCAGAACCACGCCCGCGATCAGATTGGGGAGTTGATACAGCAAGCCAGGGAGCAACACCACATTCGGGTTGGAGGCATTTCGTATGCCCAGGCAGAAATAGCCTGGAAAGAGCCGATCGCGCCCGGTGACGCCCGGTTCCTTCTGGGCCTCCCCATCGTAATCCTGAGCGACTGCTCCCAGGTGCGAGTGCGTGACCCGCAGCCCCATCGCCTCCAGCGTCGCGGCCCGTGGCCCGTAGCCGATCAGCGTATACAGATGATCGCAGGGAAGAGAGTGCCGCGTTCCATCCTCCTGGAGAGCAACGACCCATTCCTGTCCTCCCCGATGCTCCCTGGTCCAGTGGGTCACCTGGGCAACAATGCTCCGGTGCGCGCGGGCTTCTTCAAAGGCCCTGCGAAAGGGGTCCATATCTCCGGCCATGCGGAGCAACTGGAACTGTTCCAGATCACGAGAGAGGCGGAACACCCGGCCCCTGGAAGTGATGCGCGCCTGCGGCTCCTTGATTGACGCGTGCGGGTAGTGGGAGAGCACCTGATAGTCAATCTGCATGCCCCGTCTCTTCCAGCTGTGGATCTGCCACAGCATGGAGAGGGTGGCATTGGAGAGGCTGATAAACACCAGCGTGCGCTGGTGGTAGCGCCGCGCTTGCTCCTCTGACCACACCTCTTGCCAGCGTACCCCGGCCTGATGAGACGCAAGATCGGTGGTCATGGCTCCATCCCAACTTGGGGCGAGCGGTTCGCCCACTCCCAGCGCGTTGATCACCACCGGGGCAGTGATCTGGCGTTCACGCCCATCTTCGTCGAGATAGGTCACGGTGTGGCACAGATCCCCCGGTATCACCCGCACGACCTCGGCGGGCAGGACCGGAGGGAACGCGGGCCAGTGAAACGCCGGTGGGGGAGATACCAGTCGCTCCAAAAAATTGGTGATTTTCTGGCCAGACGCTGGTCCCGCTTGAAGAAGCACCTGTTCAAAGTGGAGATCAAAGGGGACCGCGTGCAGAATGCGTCGGGGCATATCCCGGCTCCAGATGCCGCCTACCCCGGAGAGGCCATCTTTTTCCAGGAGGAGAATCTGCTCCAGGCCCGCATTACGCAGGGCTCTGGCCGCTAGAATCCCTGCGGCTCCGGCCCCGATCATCACGACGCGCGTGCGGCGTATCGCCTGAGGAACGGTGAGTCCTCCTCCGACATAGGCGCCGGCTGCGCCTCGCCAGGTGGTGGCGCGCAAGCCCTCTTCGAGACCAGCACCCGCTAGTTGGCCCTGCCGGCTCCGGTGAATCGCGTCCTCGATTTCCCGGTTTTCTTCCGGCGACCCTGTATACACCGGAGCGAGCAGAGGGAAAGCATCCGTCTTGAGCTGGCACAACTGCTGCCACGTGCCGGAAGAACGGGGCGCTTGCAGCAGGAAGTGACCAAGAAGCGGGGCCAGGAGCCTCTGTTCCTGCAGAAAGCGGATGGTTGCTCGATCGATTCCTTTCTCGGCGAACAACTGACTGACGAGCGAGGTCAGCTGTTCTCCAGTGGGTAATGCTTCCTTTAGTATCGCGAGTGCAGGCCCGTTCACAGCCGGAAGAAAATGCGGGCGCATGGGGGCCTGAGTGGTTCTGCTTCTCATGAGCATCCTCCTTGAGATGCAAGTGCGCGACCGGCTTGCTCTGCACGGTCGCGCACTTGCACTGCTCTTTCTTAAAATTTTTCAGTTTTGCACCAGAGTGCAAAAGAAACCCCTTGCAGGTGCAAGGGGAAAAACATACGAACGATGGGATGGAGGAAACGAGTCCTCAATCCATCCGTCCATCTTGCTTCATCGACTGAAACCGGCGACGTATCTCCTGCTTGATTGCTTGCTCTTGATGTGCGTAGAGCCGCTCTATCACCTGTCTCGCTTCTGCAGGATCAGCGTTCAGAATCTCTTCAAAATCTCTCTGTTCTCCGATCTTCTGCATAGCTGCGCCATGGGAGCCCACCTGAGAGAGGATCACCAGGCAGTCTTTCCCCTTGCTCCATACATGCGCGGTGGGGACTTCCCAGACGCCCCCAGGAAGCAGCCGCACCCTGAGTGTCTGGTGGGTGTAACACCAGGCGCAGCTATGGCAGGCATGGTCAATGAGCGCCTCTTTGAAATCAGCAGACTCCAGAAATCGTTCCAGGGTCTTCTCGAATCGGTTCATCGTCTGGATAAAGGTTGGAGCATGCGGGTTGTGCTTCCCCATTGTTTCTCCTTTGCATCGTGGTGAAAATGGCAAGCCGCCGTCTCCTGCTTTGCGGAAAAGCGACACGGGATGCGGCGGCTCGCATACACATCGGTTAGAAATCGGCAAAGGGCTTCTCCTTGAAAACAGCGTCAGGAAGTGCTAGAGTGCGTGCTATCCTTTCCTGGTCTGTCTTTGTCAGGACCCGATCCAGCGGTTTGGCAGGTCCTTTTGCTTCCCTTCTTTGAGATTTGGACGGGGAAGAGCCTCTTGCTCAACGGAGGTGGTATGGGTTTGGAGACCATCTCTCAGAGCGACGACGAGGCCGCGCTCCGTCTCATATCGAAAAGGGAGCGTACTGATCGGAGCACGCACGAGTCTGCCTAGGTCGTCGGCGCCATACTGGCGAGTGAATTCCTGGACACGCTAGCCAGTCGGCCACCAGGCGGTGTGCTTGATGGGCTTATCATCGGGAATCCCTATCTCCTTGATGGAGAGCCATCCATCAGGGTGAGCTTCGAGGGTATGAGGATGGTAGGTACATGGATAGTCCTCTCGCACATACTACGAGCCATTGGCAGATGCATCTGCCGATGGCTCTGTGTCTCTCGAATGCCCGGTCCTGTTGCTCCATTGCCGCCGCAGGAGCATGCGTAGCGCTTCTGTTGATAAGCAATGAGCGGGCCGCTCGCCAGGTGGCCAGGGATCTTGTGTCGCTCCGGGGATGGCTGCCTCCGAAACCAGGCGGCCATCAAAAAAGCCAAAGGGGAGGGAGATTGGCTCATCAATGATCCAGAGATGCGTTTGGTTGGCGAGATCGACTTCGCGTGACCGCGCCGGGAGCAGTTCCACTCCTTCGTACTCGGGTCCGCACAGTTCGTCCTTGATGCGCATGCGCTCGCGGTACGGAATATGAGGCTGGCCGTCCAGGCGCTTGATGGAGAGATGGATCAAACCGGTCCCCCCATCGCGAGCCGCATAGCGACGCAGGTGGACCTGGTAACGGCTATTGCGATAGATCTGAATCGCTGGATCTCGCGGGTCTGGCTCGCAGGGCAGAAAGGGAGTCCAGGGTTTTTGCGTCGCCTCGCAAGATGTTGCACCTTGGGAGGGTTTCTGGTTGGGTGTACTCAAGGCTTTCTCATCCTTCTTTCAAGAAACACAGAGTGCTGGTGTGGCCCAGCAGCAGAAAAACAGAAGACGGAGGCAGATACGCTCTACCTCTATCTCTCTATTTAAGGAATCAATGGTTGTCGTCGAGCGGGTCCAGGCAAAGCTGGTGGTGCGCGTATCCACGTGGGCCAGCCATCCTCGCTCATGGCCGTGCTCTCCTCCGGTATGACCGAGATGGTCTCCGGCGCACTTCTCTCTGGGGATCTGGCGAGGGGGCAGCATTCGCCCAAGGATCGGTGAGCAGTTCTCCTCGTACAATCAGCATCTCTGGAGGGGCGGTGATACCCACTTTGATTTGCTTCCCCTCGATGGCAAGAATCTGGACCGTAATGGTTCCATTCATGACGATGGTTTGCGCAACTTTTCTGCGCAGCACTAACATGGTGACTTCTCCTCCTCAGCCCGTTCTGCTTCGTGACTGATAGTGCTCAGGTTCGTTGCGTCGGGATTGGGAGGCAGCGGATTACTCGCTGCTTCAAGATCTCGCTGTGTCTGCCAGAGGTCAATGCCGGTGGACCCGTCGCCAGCAGCAAGCAGGGAGCCATCAGGGGACCAGGCCAGGGCCTCGACACACCGCCGGGAATGGACATCGACGCGATAGGTATGCACATGCTGGCGCTGCGCCAGGTCGATGAGCTGGATCGTGTTCTCATCACAGCCGGCGGCAAGGACGCGCCCATCGGGCGACCAGGCCAGGGAACAGACTTCAGGCAACCGCGTTGATGAAACGGACAGCGGAATGCGTTCGAGCAGCGCCCCGGTTTGGGGGTTCCAGAGGTAGATGGTGGCGTCCCCGCGTTCGCAAGACGCCACCAGTTTGCCATCAGGCGACCAGACCGCCGCGACGACGGCTGCCGCATGCTGATAGATCGTTTCCCGATCCGTAGCGCAGTCCCAGACCCGGACACTCGTATCAGCGCTCGCCGACAGAAGCAGGTGCTCATGGTACGGAGCAAAGGCGAGAGTGGTAATGGCCTTGGAGTGATATTCTCGCTGCGAGAGAAGGACTGCTCCGGTTCGAGCATCCCAGGCCGCGAGCATTCCATCGGCGTAGCCGGCAAAGATGCGCTCTTCATCCGGGGACCAGGCAACGCAATGGGCGGTGACGTACGAGCGGCCTCGCTCTTCTGTGCGGCAGATCAGGATTGAGCCGCTTACTCCTCCATGCTCCCAAGGTGCGGGCTTCCAGAGGTGGATATCCCCGTCATAGCGAGCGGCAGCCAGCCGGGTGCCGCGAGGCGACCAGGCCAGGGCCATGACGCTGTGTCCCTCTCCTCGATGGTATGCATTGCGATATCCCTCGTCGCTGGTCACGACATGCAGCACCACCCGGTGATCAGCTGCCGCTACTGCTGCAATGATCTTCCCATCGGGTGACCAGGCCAGCGTAGCCACCGCAGCTTGGTGGTAGGAATGTTGTCGCAGGTGTTTCCAGGGCTGGTTGAGTGGATAGGCAAGAGGACGCGCCTGGTTCGTCTCATCCACCATCCAGGCAGCTTTCTCGGCTACCAGGACATCGCCCGGCAGCGTCTCACGAAACAGATTGCTGGCCTGGACCGCCGCCCGACGTGGTAAGGGGCGGGATGTCGCTTTGCATTGTGCTGCCTGGAGGGCTTCTGCAACATCGGGCGCCTGAATGACGGCGGCCATGCTATAGGCCACCGCGTTATTGATCAACCAGGCGCGATCTGCCACCTCTTCCAGAGGCAGGGGGTCGGGCTGGTGGTGATAAAGGTGGTAGGTTTGCAGCTCTTTCATGTTCTGCTCCTTGGTGTGTTGCTTGAGCTGGGAAGAGAAAACGAGTGAGGATTGCCGGCCTGGTTGCGGTGCAAAAAGGCGGCCAGGTCGGACGAACGAAGGGTTCCTCCCCGGCGCAGGCGTCTCTCGACCAGGTTGGCCACGGCCAGGTAATCCTGGCAATAACGCGGCTGTCCGGAGGCGAAGCCACGCCGCGAGAGCGTTTCCCCCCAAAAATCGGCCAGGATGGCCAGCGCGGTATCGCGTGCCAGATATCCTTTCCAGGTAAAGCCCCAGGGGCAAAAGAGAGGTACATGCGCCAGGGGACGATCGACCTTTCCGGCGACCCGGACCAGCAGGCGGTTTGGCGCTCCGTCCCGTTCCAGCAAGACATAAGAGCGCTCGGGGAGCACTTCGGGCAACGCTCTCGGTTCACAGCGACCCGTTGCGTGTAGCGAAGCAATGAGTGCAGTCAGACCCGCCTGGAGCACCTGGAGGTCCTGCTGGGTGAGTTGATGCAGGCTGCAGAGATCATCCAGGTGATAAAACAGGCGAGCCGCCTGCAGAATCTGCCGTGCCTGGTTCATAGCCACTCTGCCCCTTTCTCCATTTCTTGCAGCAGGGCGGACACGCGCGCGGAGGGGGTCGGAGGCACTGGAAAATCCCAGGCGACTTTCTCCCTCTCTAGGATAACGGAGCCGATCCCGAGGAATATCGTCACCTCTGCAGGCTCCGGCAGGAGCGGTAAGCTCGTTTGCCAGGCCAGTTGCTCGCCTTTGGCCAGCGCGAGCTGGCAGGATTCTCGATAGCTCAGTAGTTCTTCTCTCCAGGAAGAGTATCGCGCGAAAGGTAAAGGGCACATCGTGTGCGTCTGGAGGCGCGACCAGCAGAGGCGTAGGCCCGGCACGTACTCCAGGCGTGCGGGAACCTCTTGCAGCACAATAGTCGGGTCAACAATGCCGGCATGCGGCGTTTCGATCCAGCCGTGTTCTATCAGGCGAAGAGCATCGGCCCACTGCCCGATCAGCCATCCCTCCACGTAGTCGGCGGAAAAGAACTGCTGCGGCATGCGTAGAATCGCCTCGCGCGCGTTATACCAGCACCGACCGGGTCTGGCTGGCAGGGACCGGGAGGTCGCCAGCGAAAGGGAGAGGTTGAGCGGCTCCCCCTCAACAACAGGAGGTTTCGCCTCGCCGAGAGGTGCGTTGGCTTGGAGCACTCTGTCCAGATCCTGGGCCGTCAGAAATTGCATGCCCTTTGGCGGCTGCACGCTGGTCGCCAGGGCATAGACTTTGCCGCGCGCGGCCGCGCGCGCGGCCAGATATTCGGGATGGCCCAGACCATCGGCTCCATGGATTCCATCGAAGCGCACATGTGGGAACAGTTTCCCCTCGAGCGCTTCAGCCTCGGCCCAGGTCCGCGTCACGCCCGCAAAGTAAAACACCGGCGTGGTTTCCGCCACCAGCAAGAGAACAGAGGGATCGACGATTCTTCCGTCGGCCAGCTCGCACCAGACATGCTCATTCATGACCACGCGGTCGTCGGTTTCGATGACAAACCAGCCTTCCACCAATCTGCCGCCGTCGCGAAACAGGTCGGGAAACTCGACAAACGCCTGCCAGGCATTGGTCGCGCAGTGAAACGGTTGGGCGTGAGTAGCTGCCGCAAGTCTTTGGGAAAGGTCAATGAGCATGGCGTCGCGTAGGGTTTTTTCGGTCACGGAATGTTCTTGTGACATCTTGAGGGACTCCTTCCTGAAAATGTGCCTGCTCCTGGTGTGTTTTCAAAGCACGCCAGGAGCAGGCAGAGGGATGACGCTGGAACTGGCCCAGTGATAGGCCAGTTCATACACCAGAACCAGAAAAGGAAAAGACGGCGCTTAGAACTGATCCGGTCGTGGCTGATACTGGATCGCCTCCGCCAGATGGTTGGCCTGGATCTGCTCCGATCCGGCCAGATCTGCGACTGTGCGCGCCACTGTGAGCATGGCATCCATCGTGCGCACGGAGAAGCGCAACTGCTGGCAGGCGGCTCTGGAGAGCTTCTGCGCGGAGGCATCAAGCGAGCACCAGTGGAGGATCTGGGCATGATCCATTTCCGCGTTGCGCGTCAGGGATAGGCCCGCAAATCGCCCCTGCTGCCGCTTCCAGCCCTCGCGCAACGGATCGCCATAAAAGCCGCAGGGACAGGGCTGCAGGGTCAGCACCAGTTGCGCATCTCTCACCCGATCGAGCACCGTGCCCAGGCGTTGTCTCTGCAAAGGCGAGTAGACGAAGCAATCCAACCGATCGAGCAGCAACACGCCATGCTGAGCGCGGACAAGCTGCCCGCTCTGCCCCCGTAGGGCTTCTTCGACCCAGGCCCTGGCCTCCTGCTCCTCAATGAGGGGGCGGGGCGCGCCGCCTGGAAGCGGTGGCAAGAGTCCGGCCAGCGCTCGTGCCAGGACCGATTTGCCGTTGCCCGGCGCGCCGGTGAGCGCCAGGCTGTGGCCACCACAGGCAGCGACCTCCCGAGCACGTTTGGCATGCTCCTGCGCGGCAATCGCAACCCGATCGGGCACGTGTTGAGAAGAAGAAATGGTCAAGGAAATGCACCTCCTTTCGCGCCAGCCGGTCGGAGACGATCCCTCATCGGCTGGCACGAACAAGCTCCTGATGGTCCAGGACAGAAAAGAAGAGAAAAAGGAACATACGCGCCATGATTGGAGCGTGTTAGCAGGGAGGCTGGTCGAAGAGCACGTACCAGCCGTGCTGCCAGCAGTACGAGAAGGCACGCGTCCGCGCCTGCTTGAGGCTGGGCGCGGCAATCTGCGCGGCCCGTGGCAGGAGTAAGGCGTGGGATGCTTCATCACGCGCGTAGAGATTGAGCAGCCAGGCAAGGCCGGCCCGGCTGCACTCCAGGCACGCGCAGTCTTTCTCGTGCCTGGTGGTGCCGGCAGGAACCAGTACGACCCACTTTTCTGGAGCCAGCACCTGGTGGCAGATCTGGCACCGCCCATAGAGTGAGCGAGACGCCTGGTTTACTTCGGCCTTAAGCAAGGGACGCCGGGCGCTCCTGGTAAAAAAGCGCACCCGCTCAAAGTTGCTTTCGTCCTGGCAACAGCGCAGGCACAGATGACGGAAGCCATCGGTCTCGCCGGCGATCAGCACGGACGCGTCCCCGCCTGCCTGGATGACCTGTGCAACGAGGTCGGACGCTTCCCCCACGTAGGCCCGCCAGGCCTCGACCTCGGCCGCGCTGTGGGTATGTTCTTCCTCGACCTGCTCCGCGAGTTCCTCCAGTTGAGCAAGTGCGTACGGCTGGTCGCGGGCCTGGTACAACAGGTCGCGGATACGCTCGCAGGCATGCCAGCGCGTCTGTGGAATCGGCTGGTCAGGTGGAACCCACTGAAAACGGCGGGCGTACATCCCGGCCAGCAAGCGCAGCGCTTCATCGGTCTGCGTCGGTATGTGTGAAAGAGAAGAGGTATGCATCTGATTTACTCCTTGTGATGAGAACGAGGACAACGGGAAAAAGTGCGCGGAGACCCGGCTTACACGTTGGCAAGAGCCGCTCCTTCCAGCGCTGCTGCTTCCGATTGACCAGGCGCCTCGTTTCCAGGAGCAGGCGTCGGAGCATCGGCGACGCGGCTGGTTGTCATCATGAGCTGGGTCGCGGGATCAGCTGCCAGCGAAGAAAAACGGAGCCACTCAACCGCTCCCGGCTCCTCTCTGGCCGCAGGTTGCTCACCATGGCGCACAAATCTGCCTAGCTCCAGGCGCATGCCCGGCCCTTTCAGCACGCGCACAATCTGGCGCATCTGCCGAAGATTGACCCACAGCGAGGAGATATCGGCTCCGGGGCTGAGCAACGGAATCTGTCGGAGCGTCGCGATGGACGGCTCGTCCGCCTCGTCCACGCCGATCCCCTGCACACACAGCAGATTCCCGGTCGCCTGCATCAGCAGGTGGGGATTTGCCCGGCCTGCACTCACCCTCCCGAAGAAGGAAAGCGCCTGCTGCAAGGGCGCGCGCGGCACCAGGAGGGTCGTCGTAGCCGGAAGGCGGAACCGCGCTTCCCAGGTAAAGGGAATGGACTCGGTTTCTCCCAGGCAAAAGAAGGTCAGCTGCTCGCTTTTCACCCGGAGCAGGACATGCGACCCGGCCTGCGGAAGCAGGGTGAGCCTGACCGGCCGCTTCATGCCCACCAGGGCAGCGCACAGCCACCTGAGCGCGCGCTCGTCAAAAAGCGCGTGGGAGACTGGCGAGGAAGGTGCAGGAGAGCACAGAGGCAGCTGGCAACTGGCCGCACTGCTCCGGGTGGTCCCGGTCCACTGAAGCTGCCCGGCCTCGAAGCGCACCAATACTTGCGCGTGATTCATGTGCGGGGACGACTCACGCTGGTGCGCGAGTGCCAGGCAGGGGGCCAGCGCCGCGCGCAACTGGGCGGGCTTCACTTCCGCGAGGAAGAGGCCAGTGGCGCTCCAGAACGCCACATCTGGCAGCGCCACAGACTCTCCTTGTGGCCAGGACGGCAAGCGTAGGCGGACCCGGCGCGTGGACACGGTGCCGCGAGCACTCGTCCTGGCACTCTCGATCTGGAGCGCCGGGCCACTTTTGAGCGCATTGACCAGCTTTCCTTGCTGCTTGATCGCCGGCTCCTCCACCTCGACGAGCGAGAGTGTCACCTGGCCCGGATGCACGCCTTCCAGCCCTTTGGCCAGCAGCTTTGCCGGGATCATGACCCGCCCGGGTAGCGCAACCTGTGCAGGCAGGCGCGCGATCAGTCCGACGGTGTGCAGTGCGCTCCAGGCCGCCACCTCCAGGCAATCAGGCTGCTCTGGAAACAGTGCGCGGGCTGTCAGACAGGTGTGTGTGCTCTCCGGATACGCGCGACCCAACGTCGCGCACGCGGTTAGCACCCGCTTTAAGATCTCTTGAGAACAGTGAACGTTCATACGTTTCCCTTTTCTTTGTGTAAAACAGCACCCCCGCTCGGCACAGACAGCACTGGATGGGGGCGCGACAACAGCACAGGAGAAGGAGCTCAGGAACAGGAGCCAACTTCCAGGTTGGCGACCCGCTGGCGCAGTTCCGCGAGCACTGCCGCGCGGGAACTCTCCGCGTAGGTTGCTATGCTATCCAGCAGCAGCAGCGAAAAGCCCTGCTTGAGGGCCGTCACCAGCGCGCCCAGGCCCTCGGCTGACTCCGGGTGGTCCACCACCATAGACCAGCGGACCGGCTTGCCAGGTGCAGGGCGGCGCGAGGTAGAGATCAGCGCGCCGCGATCCCAGTAGCGTGCTCCATAGAGCGTGCGCAACACGTCTTTGGTCAGCCCCCAGCCAGACCGGTTTACACGGGCGACGTGCGGGGCGCGGCGCGAGGCACGAGGAGTAGGCGTATGCCGGCGCAAGTCGACCAGGATAGTCCTGGCCGGCATCCCGGCCAATACGTCTGCTAGTTCGCGGACCACGCGCTCATGTTCCGACTGCGACCAGACCGAGGCTGCATGGAGGGCTGCGACAATTGTGCTAGCCGGGGCGGAAACGACAGAGGTGGGAGAGGCAGGTGCAGTGGGAAGCGGCGCTTGCCCGGCCTGACCTGGTTCTGGCACAGCAGGCGCCGGCTCTCCCTCCTCTTCCCACCCCTCGTCATCCTCTGTTGCTTCTTCATCTGGTTCCTCCCATCCCTCTTCTTCTTGCATATCATCCACTTCCCTATCAGCCTCCTCCTCCGTTTCTTCCCTCGTACCCTCTTCTTCTCGCCAGAGATCGCTCTCACGTACAGGCGCTGCTGGGGGCGCGGGTGTCAGGGAACCCTCGGAAAGCTTTGGCCACGTCCACACTTCTGTAGGAGCCGGGGCTGAGGCTGGCGCCGAAGCGAGGGCCACTGTGCCATTGAGGCGTTCGGGTGCCGTGGAGAGCAGCAAGGAGGAGGCAGACTCAAGAGGAGGGGTACTCAGGCTGGCTGGCTGTGGCTGGCCAGCGCAGAACACCTGGATGGCCAGAGTCCCCGTGTGGGCAAGGGTGGTGTCCCCTTTCCACCATCCCCGCCACGCACGGATTATGCGCCCGTCCTGCCTCAAGTGAATCTCCATGAGGGCCTCCACGCCACATTGCCAGGAAAACACGGAGAGATGATCTTCGCTCTCGGCCTGTTGCGGCATGCCGCCTACCCAGACCGCAAGCGTGTGGCCAGGGGGCAGCACCCCGCTATGCAGTAAGCAGGAGAGCGTTGGGGGGATGGTTGGACCTGCGCCTGTGGGCTGGCCTCCCATCGGAAAGCTATCAAATCGAATCATGCGAACGCATTCCTTTCTCTGTTGCCGTACCTGCTGTCCTGGGTATCTCCTTGTCAGACCAGAACAGCCGGATGCGCAGCCGCTGGAACTCGTGAGATCCAACGGCTGTTGAGCGGATGAACGAGGATTACCGGGCGGCGGTGGCATCGGGAACGGAGACTCCCTGTGGCTCAGGCGCGGAGGCAGGCATTGGTCTGACATACAGGGGCATAATCACGTACACACCGTCCAACGGACTAACCGGCCTGACAACAATCGGGCGCGCTGCATCGGTGAACTCCAGGGCAACCTGGGGAGTTGAGACAGCGGCCAGGGTCTCGGCCAGCCACCCCTCGTTCACCTGAATGCGCAGGTCCGGATCTGTCACCGTGACCGACTCGGTAAGGCGCATTTCATTGGCGCCCAGGTCCGGCGCTTCGGCTTCCAGAACCAGCGCCGCCGCTTCTCCGGGACGTTCCTGCAGGGTCTGCAAGCGCAGCTGGTGTTGGTTCTCCCGCGCAAAGGGGACCATCAGCTGCACCGCCGCGGCCAGGACGTGGGTGGGTAAGACCACACGCGTTGCCGCCTGGATCGAAAGCAACGGGCGAAAGTCCGGGAAAGTTCCCTCCACGAGCCGGGTTGAGAGGTCCATGTCCTGGGTATGAAAGAGCGCCTGGTGCCCGGAGGGGGAGAGAGCGATGCGAACTGCGCCAGAAGCGGGAAGCAACCGCGCCACCTGGCGCATGGTCTGCGCGGGAATGATCACTTCGGCGGAAACCTGCGGATCAGGAAGAGCAATAGAGCGCACGGCCAACCGGAAGGCATCCGCTGCTCCGAAGCTGGCCCGCCCGCTGGCAAAGGCCACACGTATACCCTCCAGGACGGGACGCGAGGGATCGGTGCCGGCGGCAAACGCGACTTGATCGATGATTTCCCTGAGCAGTTCGCAGTCCACCGTCAGGAGATCCCGGCAGCCGTCCGTTGCGTGTGAGATGCGAGGAAATTCCTCGCTGGGCATCGCGCCTATCCTGATATTGGCTTTCACCGACTGGCAGCGCACCTGCACAGCAGTCGGGTCCGTGGGTGAGGGCAGCACCAGGGTGATTGGGGCGGCAGGCAGATCCTGGACAAACCTGGAGAAAAGGTGGGCCGGCAGAAGCGCGGTGCCCGAGGCCTGCACATCGGCCTGGAGGCGATACTGGATACTGGTTTCTTCGTTGGAGGCACAGAAACGCAGACCGGTCGCGTCAGCTACCAGTAAGAGGTGTTTTAAGATCGGCAACTGGGTTCTCCCCGTGCCCGCAATCGTCTGGACCGTACTGACTGCGGTCTTCAAGGCTTTTTGTCCAACGGTAACGTACATCGTAAACTCCTTGAGATAGAAACACAGACAAAGCAAAACACCAGACAGCAATGACCACCCCGACGCGCAAGCATCGCCGCGCTCCTCGGGGTGGCCGGCTTCTGGGGGCAGAGAGGAGGCCCTCGACACCTGCTCTCAAGACTCCTGAACAGGGACAGCGCGCATATGAGCGTGGCCCAGAGAGGGTGTGCAGAACCAGGGCCACTGGTACACACCGCGAAGAGACCCTTTTTGGTCAGGCCGAAAGCACTCATACAGGAGCCACCTCCTTAGGATCTGCACGTGGACGAAGCCGGAGTGAGACGTGGCGCCTGGCGAGCGGGCTCTCGCTCTGCGGAAGATGGACCAGAGATGGCAGCCAGGAGTTGTTCATATTCTGCCGGCAGCATAGCCTGGTCTGAAACGGGTTTCCCGCACAGGCGCGTTTTGAACGTTCCCCAGGCGGCCTGCTGCGCGGCGGTCTCGCCTGCTGGTTGAAACCGCTCCCGCCAGCGCTTTTTGAGCTGGCGGACCAGGGCCTGATCAACCACGCTCGCAGCAGGCGTACACTGCGCCTCTGGCGGATTCTGAACAGGGATCTTCCGTGCCTCATCAGCCGTGCGCAGCAACTCTTCCTGCTCTCTTTGCAGATGGGCGATCAGTTGATCGGCTGCGACGACATCCAGGGTGTCGTAGACTGGCTCGGCTTCCCCCAGGTGCTGGCACAACGTGGCGATCTGCTGGCGTTGATCCGCAGTCGCCTGACGGTCCTCGTCCACCGGGCGCGCCGCCTGACTACGCCGGCCCTGGCGCCGCGCTCGGATCACCGCGTCTGCCGAGGCGAGCAGCGGCGGTGTATCGATCCCCTGCGCATCTTGGCCCAGGCGTTGCAGGATACTACGCACATCTCCGAAACCGGCCAGCGCCAGGGCATTGCCTACCGCTGAAAGTTGTGCGCAGGTGACCGGGTGGGTGGCATCGGGCGTGCCTGGTGCGGCGTCAAAGAAAATTTCGGCGTCACCGAGATAGCGGTGTTCATCCACCTGCACGGTCGCCCGGTACACCCAGATCCCGGCCAGTTCCAGGATCTCGCAGCGCTCCATCTCCAGGCGGGCGCCACTCAGATGGAGTTGATAGAGCCGTTCAGCCACGGGGACATAGGGCGTGTGATCGAGCAGGATCGTTTGCACCCCCGCGATCTCCTGCCGGGGGCTTTCTCCATCGGTGGAAGCGTTTTCCACTCCCAGGGCTGCGAGGTTGACCTGCTGCCCCAGGCGCCGCAGCACCGATTTCAGGTCGCCAAAGCCCGCGAATTCGAGAGCCTGGCCCACTGCCGAGGTCTGCGCGCACGAGATGGGGTTGGTACCGTCCGGCGAGTCTGGGAGAGCACCCAGGTGGATTTCAGCGTCACCGATGTAGCGCCGTCCATTCACCTGAAGCGAGGCGCGGTAGATCCAGCAGCCTGGCCGGACCTCTCGCACCTCTCCATCCTCAACGCTCAAGGACCATCCGGCGGCATGTACCGCGCGCACACGCTCGGCAACTTCGAGGTAGGGTCCCCCTGGATACAGTAAGACAGACACGCCGCCGACCACCCGTCGGGGGACGGCAGCAGAGGAAACAGTCATGGATGTTTTTCCTTTCCCAAAACACGGATGAGGCGAGAGTCTCACCTCACGAGAAAACCGTCACAAGCTGGAGCAGCCCTGCTCCAGCGGAAACCACAGCGCCTCAAGGCCCGCGGCCAGCTCGTCGCACGAGAGCTCGCTCCACTTCAGCCAGGGAAGGAGGAACCGCTGCCAGGCCCCCTCAATATAGACATGAATACACGTGCTCCTTTTCAAAACACAGATACCTGGGTGGCCGCAGGCAGAGCCTCGAAGGAAGCGAGCTTGCTGACCACGCGGGTGACATTCTTCTGCAAACCAGCGAGCAGACCCACGCGCTAGAGGGTACGCGCCAAGCGCGCTTCTGCGTGCTCCTGGTTCTGTTCGACAAAGTTCCACAAGCCGTCGGCAGAGCCCGCCAACTCCGCACGTGATGACCGGGTATCGGGAGCCAGCGCCGCGACCTGACGCAGGTCAACGGACGGTAAGCGCAGTTCTGCGCGGGCCGCGTTGACCAGTTGCTCGGTGGGGAAGGCCGCGATGCCGAGGCTCGCCTGTGGCGCTCGCGTCCCCACCTCTAGGTCGAGCAACGTTGCCCGTGTGGTGGTCGCGATCGCGCGCAGCGTGCGTTCGATCTCGCCCATACTACGCTGGCGCTCGGCTGGTGACTGGTCGACGATGGCCTGCACGCGGTTCATCATCTGGTCGATTTCCATATCACCGAAGAAATTCAGTGTACGCACCTGGGTCAAGAGATTGGTGAGTTGCAAGGTTGAGCGGGCGGCGAAACGCTCGCTGCCCCGGCGCTTGAGCGTGGCCAGGACATCGGTGGCTGCATCGTAGATGAGCACACGCAACTGGGCCACAATCGAGGTGAGGAAATCGTCCAGCAGGGCAGTGACACGCTGCTGCGCGTCCTGGCGCATGTCCTGTTCTAGGATGGCTCGCGCCCTCGCCCATTCCGCTGATTCCGTGGACCTTGCCTGCTCCGCAGCTTCTTGCGCTTGCGTGGAAAGCGCACCAAGCTGCTGCGCACCCGGCACGCGAAAGAAACGAAACGTGAAGCTATCGCGAATCTTTTCGGGCGAGGGGATCTGGGCGGCGATGCGGTTACAGTAGGTGGCCACAAACTGCTGCTGGCTCTCCTGCACGAGATCCGGGTGGGTCGCGCGTAGGCGCCGGTAGGTGTCGGCGGCGATCACCTCGTATTCCGCCAGCACCTGGCGCACCAGGTTCCGGTGCTGGGCGATAAGCTCGTCGCGTAACTCCAGGTAGCGGGCCCGCAGCGCCTCCGTTTGAGTTCGCCAGGTTTCGTAGGCCATGAGCGGGACAAAATAGCCCAACTCGGTGCGGAAAGCGTGCTCTTTCAAGAGATAGCGGGCAGCGCCGGCTGCCTGATTCACTGCTTTGAATTGGGCTTCAGGCAGCAGGCGTTTCTCTCCCAACGTCGTCCAGCGGGCAAGTTTTTCGCGTACCTGCGGGTCCTCGATGTGAATGCCTAGGTCTGCCAGCTGCAGGCGCGTCGTAAACCCGCAGTGGCCCACGTGGAGCTGGACCAGCACTCCATCTCGCAACAACTGCTGCCAGGGGATAGTCGCAAATGACTGCGCGCCCAGGAGCCGGGCAACCGTGTGTTGGCGGCGCGTTCCCTGAGTGGACGGAAGATGCGGGGTAGCAAGGGTTTGTTGTGTCATGAAAAACCTCATTCCTTTGCAAACAATGCATAAGCACGCGAGTCCGTTAAGAACCCGCGTGCTCGTTGAGAAAGGGGCTGATGTCGTGTGCGTATGCGAGGCACCTTAGAGTTGGCGCGCAGCGCGCGCGCTGGATCGCGAGAGCGGTGTGCTGGCCTCAGGGGGGCGTCGCTGGGCTGCCAGGCGGGCCCGTTCGGCCTCGGCTGCGGCCGGTGGCAGGTAGCGCAGGTTGGTACAGGCCTCAATCGCGCTCCGGTTGTAGGCATCAACGCTGGCCAGCGTGGAGGGGCGCACGTTATCCAGCGCATCACGGGCCTGGAGCGCCTCGATCGTCGCCCGTCCAGCCAGCCGGGCCAGCAAGGCGGCCTCTTTAAGTAACGACGCCAGATCCGCCGCACTGTAGCGCTCCGTCTCCTCCGCCAGAAGCGTGTGAGCTTCTGCGGAGAGATGGACGCCTTGCTGCCGGGCCTGGACGGTCAGGATATCAAAGCGCGCCTCGCGCTCCGGGCTGAGGATCGGGAAGGTCACTTCAAAGCGCCCCTGGCGTCGTAAGGCCGGGTCCAGGCGCCCCGGCTGGTTCGTGGCCCCCACGACGATGACCCGCCCACGCAGCGACTCATCGCCCAGAAATTGCAACATCGCGCCAAACAGATTGGCAGCCACCGGGCTACCGGATGCCTCGCCCCGATTGGCGAGGAGCGACTGATCAAGCTCGTCAATGAAGAAGAAGGTAGGCGCGAGATCGCGCGCCAGGCGGAAAATGCTCTGGAGATTGCGCTCAGAGGTACCCACAATCCCTCCCAAAATGTTAGCCATATGCAGTTGGATGGCATGGTAACCCAGTTCCGCGGAGGCGGCGCGCACCAGCAGGGTCTTGCCGGTGCCGGGAGGACCAACCAGTAAGATCCCCTTGGGGACCTCGCGCAGTTGCCCATCGCGCAGCGGCGTAACGACCTCGCGCCCGAACCAGGTCGTAAAGGTATCCATGCCTCCCAGAGAGGTGAAACCGCCGGGCAACGGCTCCAGCATCTCAACCACCTCACTGAACTGCTGGCGAATGATGGCATCCTTGCGCTCTTTCACGTGCCGCCGGCGTACTCCCATCGGGGTTTCCTGATGGGCCCCGGCTAGCAAGACATCCTCCACCTGACGCAGATCCAGGCCCGCGGTGGTGCGCACCAGATCCTCTGGCGAGAGATCGAGGAGCGGAATGGGCGCGGCCTGCCGGTACTCCTCCAGGTACCAGGAAAGATACGCACGACGCGCCTCCTCATCGGGCAGAGGCTGCTCAATGACGCGGTAGCCGCTGGAACTCTCCAACAGATCCGGGTGGACCTCCGAGAGCAAAGGCGTCAGGAGCAGCACCGGGTTTTGCTGGCGCGCCAGCACCGGGTCATGTCCCCAGGACAGCAGCGTTGCCAGGATGGCCAGGCGGTCATCGTTCATCTGCGCTTTGCTGGTCGCCGGCAGGATCAGGTCGGCCTGATCCACAATCACTGCAAGGCGTCCCTGGACCAGGGTTCCTCCCTCGGGTTGTTTTTCATAGCGAACGGCTGAGGGCTGATGCAACAGTTGATCGAGGATCGCCAGCGCTTTGGCCGGTTTACGAGCCGAGGCAAATACATCCTCCTGATTGGCGATGATTCCTACCCGATCCAGGGCCGCCGCGTAGGGATCATCACCGGCTGCCGGTGGCTGCCAGTTCGGCCCCAGGATCTCCAGGGCAACCTCGCGCATGGAGGGCTGGGCAAAGGTGATCCCGGTGGCGGGATGATAGTGGGCCACCACCTCGCGTGTGGAACTGAGCGCCCCGGCCAGAAAAGTCTGCTGGGAAAGACCATGAAAGGCGGTGACACCGTGAATGTCGCCGCTCACGAGGAAACAGTGGCTCATGCCAGCCTCGAAGAGGCGGCGAAACTCCCGCCACCACACCGGCTGGATCTCATGTGATACACTTGTATTCATCGATTCTCTTTCTTCCAAAAACGTCCCTGGCCCGCTGTTGATACCAGCGGGCCAGGGACTAGGACGTGACTCTCTGTCACGTCCTTCACCATCACCATATCGTTAGGGGCACACGTAGGCATGCCGGTCGGTAATCTGCACGCCCAATGCGGCCAGTTCGGCCAGTAACGTTTCGCGATCAAAATCCAGATCGCGATCCCCGTCGGCATCCCAGGCGCGAGCGGGTCGCCCATGTTCATAGATCACGCAGTGGGCGCAGGTGCCAGCTTTGAATGACCCGGCGGGACCCAGCGTGATATACAGGGTCCGAGGCCCTTTTCCCTGGGCCACCAGCTCTGGTCGCGCGGGCGGATGTTCCGCGCCAGTGAGACTGGTGGGAGCGTCAAGCAAGATCGGTGCAGAAGCCATCTTACCGTTCTCCTTCCTGAAGGATCTCTCCCTGGGATATGACCTGCGAGAGAGGGGCCCCGGACAATTCCGGCTTGGGAGTGAAGTTCGTGACTGCTGTCTCCAGCCCAAACTCGGCCAGCAGCGTGTGTAATTGCCGTCCGGCCTCCAGGCAGGCGCTTCCCGTAAAGTTGAGGAAATCGCTCTTGACCGTGCCGTCCTGCGCGACCGTAATGGTCAGGGTGGGGGGATTGTTAGCCATGAAACACCCCCGTAATCACCACTTGGTGCTCAACGACCTGGGTGGAAACCTGAGCCCGCATACGTCGAAGCGCTGCGGCGTGAGCCAGCACCACGTAGTTCTGGACAATCTGCTGCTGGATCTCCTTGAAGCAGGCCCGGTGATGCCAGGGATCGCCTTTGAACGTCAGCGCGCCGGTCGCTGTGTCAATGACCAGGCCAATGCCGCGTGGCAACTCTCCTGGGATGGTCAGCGCGAGATTGGTATTGCAGGTCTGGGGCCGGTAGTCATAATCGGCATAAGTCGATCCAACCGATCCATGACGAGCCTCGGCCACCAGCGTAACTGCCTGGCGCAGCAGAGCCAGACAGGGATGTTGCTGGATCGCGGCCGTGTCGCCGTGAGCGATGGCCGCAGCCAGGGCGGTCAGTTTGATCGTGGTGGTGCCTTCTTCAATATGACTCATGAAAAAGCTTCTCCTTCTCGGTGGATTGCATAGATGAAAAAACAGAACGACCTTCAAGGGACGAACAAGAGACACCGTGTGGAGCTCTTTGTCGGCAGGGGAAGTGGCACGCGTCGTGGTGGCCCGCGCGAGAAACATCCGGTGAGGAGAGCACCCGTGTCGCTCTTTCGGAGCATCAGACCTCCCCTCCTTTCCGGCGTGAGCAAAGCCTGGTGGCGGTGATAAAATGAGTGAGGAGAGATCATCCCTGGGTCGAGATCAGTTGCCGCTCCATCGCATGAAGGAACTGCTGGACTTCGGCAAGAGCCGGACGCGCATCCGGAGTGGCAGCGATCATGTGATCCAGCAGCGCTAGCAGGGGCACCAGTTCCGCTGGCACATCTCCAGGCTCGTCCCAGAGGTTGGAAAACGAGCGCGCCCGCTGGACCTCTTCCGGCGTGGTATCGGTCAGCGCGCAGCCCAGGAGCATCCCCAGGCTGAAGATATCTCCTGCCGCGCTGCCCATCCCCTCCTGCCACTGTTCTGGCGACGCATAGCCAGGGGTGCCTTTTGTGCGTGGAGGATCACTAGAGCAGCGAGCGAAGCCAAAGTCAATGAGCGAGAGAGCCTGCTCCGCCAGCAGCACGTTGCCAGGGGCAAGGTCACCGTGGAACAGGTCACGACTATGGACATAGGCCAGTACGTCACCCAGCGTTCGGCCAATCCAGAGCACTTTTGGCAGAGAAAAGAAGCGCATCCTCTTCATTGGGGTACCTGCTCTCCATTCCTCGACCAGGTAACAACGTCCGTCTTCCTCGAAATACTCAAGGAACGCCGGAATGGCCGGGTGATGCAGGCCCGCCAGAAGTTCTGCTTCGGAGAGCAGCAGTTCCTCACTTTTCTGACTTAGGTGGGCGCGTTTGATGGCCACCACCTGCGCAGCCTGGGCATCCCATGCCCGAAATACGTGCGCACAGCCTCCGTGGCCAATTTCACATTCCACGGCGTACCTTCGGTGGAGAACGGAGAGGGGAAAGATCAGCGCGGCAGGCGCTTTGGAAACACGGGAACGAACAATCATACATTGTACCTCCGGCAAGACCTTCCTGAGCACACTCAGGAACGAACACACCCTGACCGAGAAACCGGTCGCAGGCGTTACACACACGAAAAAGGCAGCGAGACGCCGTGCGCCCCGCTCGATGCTTTGTTATCCTCCATAGCACCGATTCCAGGCATAAGCTAGGCAGTCCAGCGCATCCTCCAGGTCGTAGGGATCAGTGGGCAGATTCGCCACCTGGGCGACGTACTCACGCATCCAGAACTCAGCTTCCTCGAAGGAGCAGCCCACGGCCTCGACCAGCTGGATGGCCAGAAACAGGGCATAATTGTGGCGTCTGCCAGGTGCCGCGTGGCGCAGCGCCGCGTGCAACCAGTATTCGGGATCGCGTTCGCGATCCAGGTCAGACTGGCGCACTTCGTGCGAGCGTGTATGCGACACGGGCGGCATGGACGCGCGCGAAAACTGGCGCTGGCGATATTCGATGAAGAGGTCCAGCAACGCTGGAGGAAACGGAGCAGGAAGCGCATCGTTTTGCCACTGGTAGACCCCTCCGGTGGGATGAATAGAGGGTGCTCCGACTACATAGCCGCCGCCTTTCTTGAAATCGATGCCGTGATAGCCAGCAAAGCATCCATTGGGCGGTTCGAGGTCCACCGGGGGCCGCTGATAAACCAGGTGGACGCCTCCCCCGCCGGTCAGTTGCCGTAACGTGGCGCCCAGCGGCGTCGGTGCCCCCCAGTCACGCGCATGGCGTTCCATCGCCTCCAGCGAACATAACCCTCCATGGCGTGGATCAATATCCAGGACCCACCAGCCGCTCGGCTTGCCGGTCGCAATGCCGATATTGGCCTGGGGCCAGCGCTTCCACCAGCGCTGGATCTGGGAAGCAGCAGTGGTGGCCTGATAAAAACTTCCCGCCACCAGCGGCTCTTTGGCGCGCGGGACCAACGGGAACACCGCAATCCCCAACTGCGCATAGGCGAGCGCAGCGCCAGCCAGAGGAGCACTATTGAGTGACAGAAGCGTCGGGAGAGAAACACCAGGACGTGGCATGGTACATCCTCACAGAGAGAGGCCAGCCCTTCCGGGTGGAAGCGCTGACCCGAACAAACAGGACGACAGCAGCAGGAAGGAGCCCAAAGCTGGGACAGGGGGATGCTCCCACCCACCAACTCTAGGCTCGTTTGTCTCACCGAACCTGGCCGGCTGGGAGGTCCGCGTATCTGAGGCGGCGTCACGGTGACGCTCCTTTCATCCCAGGGAGGCTAACAGCAGTGGCCCAACCGAGAGAGTCGAGAGCAGGTGCAGCAGGTCGGCCGGATCAAACGGCTTGGTCAGGTAGGCATTCATGCCCGCCACGCGTCCTTTCACTCGATCGAGCACGCCATCGCGCACCGAGATCCCGATGATGGGGACCGAGCAAAGGGGGGCAGGAGCCTCCTGGCGCAAGAGGCAGGCAATGGCAAACCCATCCAACTGCGGAAGCTCGACATCCAGGATGACCGCCGCCGGGGGCGTTTCTGCTTGCCGCCAGAGGTCCTGCAGCGCCGGGAATGGCCGCAGGTAGGTTTCCACGGTCCACCGGTCGCGCAGCAGCAGGCGAACAATGGCGCAGACAGTTGGGGAATCGTCGATCACCACGATGCGGGGCATCGCAAGCGCTCCTTTTCTGACAGCCGACACGCCATCGCCAGACGGTGGTATACTGAGCCTGGCGATGGCGTGTCGGCTGTCGGACAAGAGGTATCCCGCCGGCGAGTTTGCTGACACGGGCGGCGGGATACCCGAAAACACACGAGCAAAGGCGAGAGAGCTGCCCATCGGTTAATACTCCAGGTCATAGGTGTAGACCGGGACCTCCTCCTCAGCTCCCCACAGGCGCGCTTCAAGGGCCCACATGAGCAGATCCCCAACCCGCCTAGTCGCGCCGGTAAAGGGCATCAGCAGGCGTTTTACGCCGTCAATCTCGCGCCAGGGGAACAGCGCAAGCAGCAGAGGATTGAGGTAGACAAGGCGTGGGGAGTCGGCCAGGTACACATCAAAACAGGTTCCCTCGCTCGTCCACTCACAGGCAATCAGCTGCAGCCTGGCGCCTCTCGGCAAAAGCTTTAACAAGACGGGAAGACCAGGGCACCGGCGCCACCGTCCGAGAAACTCGACCAACCGTCGATCACGGCGTAGTGCCTCAGCTTGGTCGATTTCCCGCAGATACCGCTGAAACAGATCCTCCTGAACCGAAACCAGGCCGCACTCGTTTTCGGGACGCCCTTGATCGGGCGCGAGCCGTGTGTACAGGTCCAGAGAGCGAGAGCGGGTTGGGGCGCCGCCCGAGCGCCCCCGCTTCCACGGGAGTTCATCCTCCCAACTGAGATAGACTTGTTCGAGAAGCGTATGCAGGAAAAAGCGCATAGAAACCTCCTGGGCAAGGCATTCCCTTGCCTGGTTGAACCGGAGGAACAAAACACAACAAGAGAGGAGCAAGGTCGGTGAGAGCTTGCTGCCAATGGCTGAGGAGCCGCCTCCCCACAATGAGTGGGCGGATCGTCAGGGAAACGGTGGACAGATGATGAGAAAAGGGCACAAAAGGCAGCGAGCAGGGTTTTCTCTCATACTGCTCGCCGATCTCAAAACGCACAACACGAATCTAACTCCACTGCACACCCGTCCCTTTCTCCCTGGCGTACAGGGCGATGCGGTGAAGCGTTTCAAGATACCAGTGAAGGTGGTCTTGAAAGATCCCTGGGGTGCCCAGGATCTTGAAAGGCTGGTCCTCCTGCTCCTCCGGAGGGGGCTCCTCTGACCGCTCCCACTCTTTCCCTTGCACACTCAGAGTCGTCCGGGCCCTGGCAATCTTCATCAGAAGCGTGTCAGCACTGATGATGTCGGTATAGTCATCTGATGTCGGATCCAGTAAATCGCGGACGATGACAAAGTTATTATTGGCAAGATTGAGACGGTGATCCTCATCGCCCCAATACCGTTGGTCTTGCAGGTAAAAAGTGACGCTCATGGATAGTGTCTCCTTCCTGCTGCCAGGCCGAGGTGGCTTGGCAGCTTTCCTAATATGAACAAGTGGCACCCCAATTGGTGTCGCTCAAACCAACCGCCCGCCCTTCTCACTGGTCAGGCGGCGCGAATACGGCGACAAAGACGAGGCGCGCCGTGACTGCCTCTTCAGGAAACCGGCGCTCCAGTGCCCACAAAGCCTGCTCCGCTGTGGGGATATCATGGCGGCCGCAGGCATCATGAAGCGTATTGAGCAGATGGTTATAGAGTTGGTCCTCCGCCTCGAAGGACAGCTGCGGCGTGTTCTCGCCCATGGTAAGGACTCTTTCCTACTGCCAGGAGGGCAGCTTTCCCGTATGAACCAGCACCATCACTGCGATGGCGCTGCGGAAACACCGAGTCGAGTTTTCGGCATCCTGACAAGCCTTTTCCGCCAAAATGGGGAGCGTAACGCTTGCCAGGAGACCGGGGATCGTGGTATGCTCGGAATGACCCTCATGCATATGGGAAAACGTGGGGAATCATTCAGACGGGTGCCTCCCTGGCCGGGGAGGCATTCGTCGTTTTGGAGCATCCTGAGAAATTGCCGATGAGTGCCTCATGCTTTGCCCTAGAGCCCGCTTTTCCGCTTGATGGCACGCTGGAGCAAGAGGGCATTGCACACTATGGCAACGATAGCCAGCGGACCAAGGCAGAGCAGCACGAGCCCCAGGGTGAGGAGAGCGAAGAGGAACACCAGGGGCCACAAAACGACACTGCAGATCAGCAAGGGAATGCCGACCGCGGTGCTACCAGCCATGATCCACCCCACTCCATAGATCCCCAGGAAGTTGAGCAGCAGCTCAACGACAAGGGGTGTGAAACTGGGTGGGGGTGCGGGAACGGCGGGAGGCAGAACCGGGGGGTATGATCCCGATCTCTGGCCCATTCTGGGGAAGAAGAGCCTGGCCCCACACGCGGGGCAAACAGAGGCGGCAGAAGCCGGGTAGGTACCACACTGCGGACAGATGGGTTGTTGAGGGACGAGCATAGCAATCCTTTCTTTTCATTCTGGGGAACCGGTCTAGTGGCCGGTGCGCTTCTGACTCAAGATGGCTGCCACCTTGAGCAAACACGCCTTGATCCTCTCCTTCACCTGACCTTGCTGCAGCCGGCACGTTTTCCGTGAGACGAAATTCCCCAGCGCAACGCAGGCAAGAAGAGCATGGAGACCCAGAACAACGACGGCATACAGGGCGAAGAGCACCAGTGTCAGACCCAAAACGGCAGTCCCAGCCTCTAACGTCCAGGGGGGGTTGGCCGGGAGACGTGTGCCGCCAAACACCTGGATCATTCCAACGGTCACAAGCAGAGCTCCGATCACTGTGGCCAGCAGAGCAAGCGACCGGGCCATGGGCCAGAGCTGGCAGACGCGTGTGCATATCAGCCGAAGAGGAGACGTAAAACGAGACATAAAACACCTCCGAGTGAAAAATGGTTGGACAATCAAAGGGGAAAGAAACGGACAAGAGGAAAATGAGAAGCAAAAGAGTAGCACAAAGACCACGATAAGGATGGACCTTATGGTGGTTTTTGTGATAAGTGAGATGGTTACATACTGTACTGAAGAAGCTCGATCTCGATTTGGAGCTGCTCAATCTGTTGAGCCAGAGCCTCTCTTTGATAAAAGAGCGTAATGGCCTGGTGCTTCAGATGAGTCTGGATCTGGAGCATGCGTTCGCGCTTGTAGTACCACCCTCTCGCAGCTGAGGGAAGGTGTGGCAGACGAATCGCGTTCGCAATGGCGCGCCCGACCTCCGCCGCGACCGTCGCGGGGATAGCGGCTTGGTGCGCCACAAGATCAGCTTCAAGCTGTGCTCCTTGAGCTCCGAGCGCATCGATCCGGGCATCCAGCAGCGTGAGCTGGCGTTGCAACTGGCGCTGTTCGCGTTCCAGGTTTTGCCGCTCCCACCGATGGGGGTCGCTCTGAGAGCGCTGGTAGCCGTTTTGCTGGGAATGATTGTTCTGCTGATGGTTGTAGTGACGCTGGTTGTTCATGCGGGGACTCCTTTCGTGCTTGCAAGGCAAGACAGGCAAAACATGCCCCCACAAACGCGTCAGCGTCTCAGCAGCAGTTCCCTCCTCTCTCGCCTTTCATTTGGCGTGGTAATACAATCGACGACGATAGGTGTGTCAGTTTCCGTTGTCGGCAGGATGACGATCCTGTGGTGCGCTTTGCTCCCGGCGGCGAGGCCAGCGACGGACAGAGCAGAGGTGGTGCGCCAACCTCTCGTCTCGGCAGCAGGGAGGGGGATGACCCTCGTTCTGGTGCGTTCGACCTGTTTCCAGAAACAGGTATAGCATGCTTTGGAAAGGAGCACAAGAGCCGCTGGCGATGGGGCTGCGGACGGTTTTGTAAAAAGAGGAGGGAATGTGGTGGTATGTTCTAAGGAGCTGCCATAGGCTCTTTTTGTCTCCTGGAGCGGGCCGAATAGCAATTGGTGGCAGGAGGACTATCTCCGAGCCGATGCACCCGTTTTCCGTCTCTTTCCAGGAGAAGCCGTTGAAACCCGTAGGCTGCTGCAGATCGGTCACGCCCTGCTCTCAAGGGACTCTCGGCAACGGCAGGAAAGGTGAAGAGCCTCCAAACTCCCAGAGCATGACTATACCTGGACCGAAAAGTGAGAAGGGCAGAGGCGGCTCGTTTGTTTTTGAGAGGATCATGGGTCACTTCATTGCGTCAATGGACACGTGGAGCAGCGTCGGCGGTGTTCTGGGAATGGCGAAAATGCGTGGATTGGCAAACGGTTGCCATGGCTGGCAGACTGCTAGCGTGCTCTCTGTCTGTTTTCTGAAGCTTTGGGTATGCCAGGAGCGAGATCCAAAGAGTTCGGTGGGCAATCTGCTTTCTTTCAGCGAGTGGCTCACTCCACAACCCTCTCAAGATTTCGCTCATAGTATGCCTAGAGTTACAGGTGAAGAGAACCCATTGGGTGCTTCCCTCTTTCCTCAAGGGGCGATCAACCTTTACCCATCAATTAATGGAGGACCATTTTTTCCTGGATACTTCGGCTCTTTCACACGATTCTGTTTCACCAGCTCCTCATAGAGCCACATATTTTTCTTCTCCTTGTTCATGTCTTTTTGTTGTTCCTTCTCGAATGCTTGGGCTTCACTGTCGGAGAGATTCTTGGCAGCATATTTACATAAAGTTGTGAAGCGCGTACTCTTGCCTGAGGCCAGCAAATAATGCTGATAGCCGTCTGTCAGTGTTCCTGTTACTCCATCGAGCAACCCATTGAGATAGGTTTGCAAAGCTTCCAAGTTAATCGTCTCATCTCTCAAGGCTGCCAAAACCGGCAGAAACTCGCTCGCATGCACGGCGAACTCATGAATGAGTGTTTCTACACACGCCCCCAAATTCTCTCGATCCGGCCACTTGGTGCCGACACTGATGACAATCTTTACCGGCTCGCCCCTCTCGTCCGCTGATAGGGGCGTATTGAGGCTTTTTTCGTTCATATCGAACAGAAACATGTCTTGTTCTCCAATGAAACATTTGGTTGAGGCTGCCTGTTTCTCAGTGAGCGTCGCATCATCTTTCAAGATCAGGCGAGTCTGGTAGGTTCCCTTTGCTATGAGAGTCCAGAACCCCCAACCAGCCTTGGTCTCTTGAACAGCTTTTGCTAAGAAGAGGAAGGCTTTTTGATATTGTCCCGTCGTGAACTGTGACGCGTCGATGTTGGATACAGATTCCATAGATTTTCTGTATTCCTTTCTATTGGCTGGGCCTCGCTGACAGCAAGGGAAGAGGCTCTCCCTCCTACGAGGTCCAGATGGACGTTGTTCTCAAGAAAAGTATGCCAGCAGAAAGGGGGGCGTACAATGCCAGAGAGGTGACAGTTCAGGTGTTCGATCGTTTCTTCCTGCCGGGGAGGTGACCTTTCGTTTGCTTGACCCTCAAAAAACAAGCGAGCCGCCTCCGCCCTTCTCACTTTTCGGTCCAGGCGCGGCCATGCCCTGGGGTCGATACCCGAAAGCGCTTGCGAAGAAACACGGGGGGAGTTCTCGCGCCCTGGTTCAAAGGCGTACGGAGCGCCGGGCCTTCCCTGCTCGCTTATTCCGTCGCTTCGTCCGCAGGCGAGGCAGAGAGCAACCCTTGCTCCAGCAAGCGTTTTTTCCAGCGGCCCACCGTCTTGCGTGAGCAGCCGACCTCGCGAGCGATCCAGGTGTCGGGGGTGCTGGTCCCAAAGCGGCGAAAGGCAGCCAGGATGAGGTCAGTGACCTGACCCTCTTGGTCTGTCCCACCTATCCCACGTTGGTCCTCCCAAGTGCGCCGGTGTCCATTGCCCTGTCCCTTCTGCGTGGTGGGTGTCCCATCGTCCTCCTGGACACCTGGGCCAGGTGTTGCACCTGTGCCCACCTGTGACATGCCCAGGGTGTCCACCTGTCCCTGGAGATGGCCCATCTGCGTGTCCAGGGTGGCCAGTAGTGACCCGGCCAGCAAAACCTGGACCTGCCCGCAGTGTGGAGAGATCCCGGCCAAAGAGTTGCGCCAGGCGCCAGGCTACTACATTCGCCGCTCGTGCCCCTGCGAAGAACGTGAGCGGGAACGTCAGACACAGAAGCAGGTGCAAGCTGGACAGACTCCCAGGAACCACGAACAGGTCTACACGTGGATCGGTCGGGACTGGGCAGACCTGGCTTTGCTCGGCAAAACGTTTGCCACCTTTGAACGCGATCGGCAGCCCAAGGCATGCGAGACGGCCCAGGCGTTTGCTGCCCAGCCGCATGGGAATCTGGTACTCTTTGGAGGCTATGGGGTAGGAAAAACCCATCTGCTGGCAGCCATCGCCAACGCGTTCCACCGCAGTGAGAGACCCTGCCTGTATGTCTCCGCGATCGCGCTGTTTGAGGTAATCCAGGAGCGTATTCAGCAGGATCGGGAGTATCATGATCTGCTCAAACGAGCGATCCAGGCGCCCTTGCTGCTGATCGATGACCTGGACAAACCGAAGCCGAGCGACTTTCGGGAAGCGGTTTATTACCTGCTGATCGATAAGCGAACGCTAGCAGGCAGGCCCCTGGCCCTTTCTTCCAATGTCGCGCTCCCGGCCTTAGAACGTTGGATTGGGAGCGCGGCACGTTCGCGCTTGCTGAGCGATCTCTGTCCAGTGGAGATGCGCGGGCCAGATTATCGATTACCAGGATCGCTGTTGGAGGGGACGAGATGAGAAGCGCTATAGATCACCCCAAAGAACCCTCTTTCACGCAGTCGAGGGAGAATCACCAGACAGCTCCTCTGGCGAACCAGGAACATGTCTTTCCAGATCTCCCCGTGAAAAAGAAGCACATCTTCTCTCAAGAAGCCCTTCAGTCAAAAAGAGAGGAATGATGCAGAGTGATGACTAAGTAGGCGTCTTTCGTGTCTTTCGAGGCAGGAGAGGGGAGAGAGAAAGAGGCTTTGAGGGAAGCAACAGGTGTAGGATGGTGCAGGCGTTAACCCGCCTGGTCGCAGCGTATGCCTCGCTTCCTGGCCTCTCCCTGCTGGGTGAAGCCGAGGCCGCCCGTGAGTGGATCGACGACCCCGCACGCAATCGGGCATCCAAACTCCTAACGGTCGCCTTTTTCCGTCACTGGCTCAAACGGGAAAATGAATCGGCTGATTTTCTGACGCTCTGCGATCTTCTAGAGCAGCAGGGGCAGTTGGAGCAAATCGGTGGCAGTAGTTATCTGACCTCGCTGATCCATAGCGTGCCTCCCTCCGGCACTCTCCTCTATGCAGCCAGTCGCATTGCGGCGCTGGCCTATGAGAAGATTGAGGATGCCCTGGAGCTGGCTGAACATCTCCTCTTTACGCTCCAACGCCGCGGGACCCAGGATTTTGTCCCGCTGGAAGCGGTCCTGGAGGAGGGTGTAGTCGATCTCGAGGCCCTCCAGCGGCGCGAGCAGCATCTGCTGAGCGTCCCCTCTGCGCGAGTCCGAGGCGCTAGAGAACGATGCCGACGTGGTGCTCTTCATTTCTCGCCCAGACCTGCCCCAGGAGATGGAAGACCACGAGAAGAAAAATATTGCAGACATCATCATTGCCAAGCAGCGCAATGGCCTGGTGGGTGAAGTGCGGCTGCGCTTTGACCCAAGTCACACACGTTTCTACGATTGAGCCTCATTATCACGCTTTACACACATATTCACAACGCTTGGAGGTATTTCATGGGAACACACAATCAAGCCGTTCCAGGGGCAGCGAAAGGAAGTGAAGGAGAGAAAAATGGTCAGGAGCAAACGTTGCAACCACTCCTCCTCACGATATCTCAAGCTGCCTCATATCTCGGCTTATCGCGTGCGAAGCTCTATGCACTGATTGCACAGGGAGATGGACCACCAGTGGTGCGATTTGGCCGGTCGGTACGAATCTCAATTGCGTCTTTAAACACATGGGTACGACACCGCGAGGAGCAACAGAACGCCGAAAAAGGACAGAAGTACCGGGGTTTTGAGGAAGGTCCTGGAGATCTTTCAAGGATTACGAGCTAGATGATACAATGGCTGTGTCTGCTAGAATGGTAGCCGGGCACAGCAACTGTAAAGGAGTGCCCGTATGGCAAAACGCGGACATGGTGAAGGTTCCATCTATCGGCGAAAAGATGGCCGATGGACCGCAGAGATCTCACTCGAAGGAAGAAAGAGTAAATTCCTCTATGGAAAAACAAGAAAGGAGGTTCAAGAAAAGCTCAAAACGGCGTTGTACGAGCAACAGCAAGGAATGCTCGTCACCGGACCACAACAAAAAGTCGGACAATTTCTCTCCCACTGGCTAGAGGATGTGCATAAACAGAGCATTCGGCCTCGAACCTACGAACGGTATGAGGAAATTGTACGGCTGCACCTTGTGCCGGAAATCGGCCATCATCACATCCAGAAACTTTCGCCGCAAAACCTTCAGGCGTTCTATAAAAAGAAACTAGAGGATGGTCTTTCGGCGACGACGGTTATCAGCTTTCACAACCTTTTACATAAAGCGCTGGAGACTGCCGTGCGTTGGAATCTCCTTGCACGCAACCCTTGTGATCTGGTCTCACCTCCCAGGAGGAAGCACTTTGAAATTCAGCCGCTGAGCATCCAGCAGATCCGCCAGTTCCTTGCCGTCACCCGTGGCCATCGGCAGGAGGCGCTGTTCATCCTCGCCCTGGCAACTGGCATGCGACGGGGAGAACTGCTTGGGCTCAAGTGGCAGGACATCGACCTGGAGCGGGGAACCTTGCAGGTACGCCGCATTCTCACACGGATTCCAAGCAAGTTGCCCGGTAAGGGATTTGAGGAGGCAGAACCAAAAACGGACAAAGGACGGCGCAGCATTGTCCTGCCCTCTTTTGCCGTGGAGGCGCTCAGGCAGCATCGGCTCAGACAGCGAGAGGCGAAGCTCAAAGCCGGACCGGCCTGGCGGGATCACGATTATGTCTTCTGCACGCCCATCGGAACGCATCTGAATCCAACCAGAGATGTCCTGGATGTGCTCAAGTCCTTCTTGAAACAAGCAGGACTGCCAGACATTCGTTTTCATGACCTGCGCCATAGCTCCGCAACCATGCTGCTGGGCATGCAAGTGCATCCGAAGATCGTCCAGGAGATTTTAGGACACAGTCAAATCGCGATTACCATGGATATCTACTCGCATATCTTGCCCACGATGCAAGAGGAGGCGATGAACAAGCTCAATGACGTACTTCAGGGAGAGCTGGCTATTTCCTGTCAACCTCCCTGTCAAAGCCCGACCAGAGAAGCCCTATGAAGGGTGTAAAGCCAGGCGTAGAGCCGATCGAAGCGAGAGAGAGAAGAGGTGAGGGTTCGAATCCCTCCTTCGGAACCTGCCATGCGGCGGTGGCTGTTGTCGCTGCCACACCGACGCCGACGAGCGACTGGTGCGGTGTTCAAGGGCAAATGAGGCGGATTTCTTCCTTTCTCTAGGGTGGAGAAGGAATGGTTCCGGCTGGGACCGTGCCGACAGTGGCAGGGATTCCTCGAAGCCTCGCGATCAGGGTCGCGAACGCGAAAAATAATCTCTCGACCACGCTGGAGCACAGTCTCTATTCTATAAACACGACAAATGCGGGGGGACCGGAGGGAGGACAACCAGTGCCGACTTGTTTCGGCAAAAATGAGGGAAGCTGTTTGGGAAGAAGCCTGCAACGAGCATTTTCCCTCTCGATTGCAGGCTTCTTTTTTGTCTGCTAGTGATAGCGGGCGGCTTGAATAGCCTTTTCAAACGTTGTCTCTACGGCGCGTCCTGACAGGAAAGTTGACAGGAAAACCGAAAGACAACCATGGATTTTCAACGAAACCAGGAGAAACTGAACCAGCAAATCGAGAGGGGAAAGACGACCGTAGAGGTCGTGAGACAAGTGATGCCGGTGGAGGGATTCGAACCCTCAAGCCCTTGCGGGCATTTGTTTTTGAGACAAACGCGTATACCGTTCCGCCACACCGGCTCACACGAAGCCTGGGATACTCCCTCGCAGGGATAACAAACGCTTCATGTGGGTATAGAATAGCACAGGTCGAAGAGAGATGCAAGCCCCAAATTCTACCAACCATAAGCAGAGAATTCAAAGCGGCCAGCCCGTTATACCTTGAAATCCAGAAATTTTATGAACCTACTACCGCACGTTTTAACCTCAACAAGAAAGCACCGAAGCATCACCGACCCTCCAGCGAAGACAGATTGCGGAGCTTTCCGCATGCACTGTACAGCCGAGCATTTCCGTACCCGCGTCGGGGTGTTCCTGGTTGATTGGTGTAGCTGCATCCAGGCTCTAAACACACCAACGCAACGGCCATACCACACTAGCCGCTCAGAGAACTCGAATGCAGAAAGTCGTATCCCCCCGGGTAGCCTCACCAACAAACCAGCAAGAGCAGCGCATCACGGCATCAAACCAGTGGTAGAGTTTATCCGGCATGGTCGCGTGGCTGTGCTGGATCAATCGGCCTATATAGAATATAGAAGTGCTGATATTTTGTACATATCAGCACTTGACATAAAAATAATTAGCATAAGTCGGTAGCATTCGTCAATACCGAATGATTCGGTATTGACGAATGCTACCGACTTATGCTATCCTCTGAGTGGCTGGATACAGCCCGTCTACCCATGCTGGAATCACAGAATGCCACGTAGTAAGGAGTGAATCAACTGATGACGACTTCCCCTGAGACTTCCCGACCAATCTCAGAACATATTTCACGGGAGGAGCCGCCTCTTTACGTCGAGGAACTGGCCGGCGAAGGCGACTACTGGCTCTCTATTACAGATGCCGCCAGGGTTTGCCGCGTGCAGGATGTTTCTATTCGACGAGCAATCTCTCGTCGTGTCCTACCTGTCAGACGTCAGCGTGCAGGGCAAAATAAGCGCACGCGCTTTGTGCGAGCGTCAGACCTCCCCAAAGCTGGTTTCCCGATCATTGACGAGAGTGCAGCCATTACTACGGAGATTGGCAAGGTCGATATTCTTAGCATTCCCCGTCAACAGCAGCGCATTCTGCAGGACCACCAGCAATTGATGGGACGGCTGGAGGCAATGCAAGAAACCTTGATTGGTCAGCAGACCCAGGTGTTGGCGAAGCTTGAACAGCAGAAGGAACAGTTCCAGATCAAATTACGTAATTCACAAGAAAAGCAAGAAGAGCAAATCGTACTTCTGGCCCAACAATCTGCTCAGGCGCAGGAGGCACTGCAGCATACAATCAGGGAAATGGAGCAGGATCAAACCAGGAAACACCTGGCGCTTCGCCGAGATCTGACGGAAGTACAGAATGAACTCCATCAGCACAAAGAGAGCGTCCAGGATAGGGTCCTTGCGCTGAAAACAGCGTTCGAACTTTACCAACAGGAGATGCAGCGCTCTCTGACAAAACTTACCGCATCCCAACAGCAGGCATTTCAAGCTTATCTGCAAACGGTGCGTGAAATGTTCCAACAGGCAGAGCAAGAAACGAGAAAGCAGCTCGCCGCTTTTGAACAGCGGATCATGCAAATAGCAGGCGACCTGGAGCGTTCCATGCAATTAACCAGGCAGCAGGTGGATTCCCTCACAGAAAAGCTTTCGCTTTCGCAACAATTCGCCGAGGATCTGAGCCAGAGCATTATCGCGCGAGACCGGGAGCTCGATCGCCTGCTGCAGCAGCAGCAAACGCAACTTAGCCATCTCACCCGGCTCTTGCCGCTCTTACCTTATGCCGGGCAGCGGCTGGTGACTGGGGAAGATGCGTCTGAATGGAAGCAGGCTCTTATTGACCTGGAAACCAGACTATTGAGAGAGCAGCGCCAGGAACTTGCGCGCTACCAACCGCTTCTCAGCCTGCTCTCGCCAGCGCATTGGGACGCTCTCATGCGTCTGATACAAGAGAAACAAGAAAAACTCACTGATTAGCCCATTTTTAGTGTAGTTTAATAGGCTTGTGACAAAGGAGCTTTGCAATCTCTTATGAATAAGGAACAGGCTAGAAGAAAACAGATGTTCGGTCACTTCGAGCAAAGCAATAATCCTGCTTCTCTTCCTCTCGTGCCTGCGATATCTATCAGTGTCCAGACCGAACCAGACTCTTATGACGAGCGATTATCGCAGGCCGGGCAGGTTGCCGATAGCCTCGCGCAAACAGACAGTTTCGCAGAGGCGCGAGCGACGTGGGCTGCCAATACGCAGAGGCGCTACTTCAACGATCTCAAGCTCTTCAGTCTCTATCTCGAAGCTGCCCATGTGCATCGTCCGGCGGAGGCGTTGTTCAACGACGCGCAAGCCTGGCGCGGCATGACCTTCGGCCTGCTCA
>Ga0209061_1001093_pt1 | contig 50021 bp, 43 predicted proteins | sample Coa_R1_10_FD_187157 | JGI IMG/M metagenome (GOLD analysis project Ga0209061, IMG submission 187157) | Surface soil microbial communities from Centralia Pennsylvania, which are recovering from an underground coalmine fire - Coalmine... | ecosystem: Environmental > Terrestrial > Soil >...
CCGACGTTCCCGTCGTCCTGGAGGCCGGCCTGGGCGACGCGCTGGCCGGCGCTGTTCGTCCAGATGAGCTGCTGCTGGCGCTCCAGCGCGCCGAGGCGCCGCTGAAGCTCCGAGAGCAGGTCCACGAGGTACCGGTCGGGCGGGGAGTTGTACATCGGCATCAGGCACCGACCTCCTGGGCGCCGGTGCCCGTCCACGCGCACTTGACGGGGAACGAGCGGTACTCGGCGCCGGGGGGCAGGCCCGAAAGCCCGCGAGTCTCCGCGAACAGCGCGGCAGCGGCCTTGGCCCGGACGTTGCCGAGCCTGGCGCGGCGCTTGGCCGGCGGCTCGTCGGGCTCGGGGACGGCCTTCGCCTTCGCCTCCGCGTCGAGCGCGGCCCGCTCGACGGTGCCGGGCAGCGCGCGCAGCCGCCGCAGGTCCCTGTCGATCTGGTCGGTGGTGATGCTCACGGAAGCTCCTTTCATCACGAGAATGTGTACGTCGGCGACGCCGGGTACCGTGCGCCGGTGATGGACTGCACCGCCGCGGCGTGGCGCACGATCACGCCGACGAGCACGTAGGCCTGGACCACGACGGAGAGCGTGTTCGCCAGGGTCTCGGGGATGGTGCGCAGCGCGGGCTCGGTGACCTCGACGAACACTTCCGGCATGTGCGCCATCACGAGCTGGGTGTCCGCGCCGGCGTTGGTGGTCGGGATGTTGCCGTCCGTGAACACCGCGGTGGAAAGGATCCGCTCTCCCGTGTAGCCGACCGGACTCCCGCCGTCGCGCCCCGGCTGGACCGGCATGGCGGCTGCCGCGGGCACCGGGGTCATCAGCGGTCGACCGCTGCCGTCCACGAGGGCGCACGCCCAGTCGTAGAACGTGGGGGTCATGAACAGATGCGTCGGGGCGAGCACGGTCCCCGCGGCGGTCTGCATCTGGGCCCTGGCCGTCCCCAGGTCGCTGTAGAGGTCCTGGACGACCGCGGCCGGCGTGGCCGTCGTGTGGGTGTCCGTGACCGTGCCGGCGCCGGCGAGGGCCTGGCCGAGCACGTACGCGTCCACCGCCGTCCACACCTGGGTCATCAGCTGCCGGTGGACGATCTCATCCGCGAGGATCGGCCCGGCCCGGTCGAGGAGCTGCTGAGAAATATCGACCTCGCCGGCCACCGTGACCATCGGCGCCGTGAGGTACGCACCGCTGGGCGTCACGTTGTCGATCCCCTGGTTCTCTCCGGCCTGGACGGCAGCCGACGCGGGGGAGGTGAAGGCCGGCACGTTGATCTGAAGCCCGTGTCCGGGGTCGGTGACCTGGGTGGCCTGCATCGTGAAGCTCGGGGAGAACGTCCGGAAAAGCGCCACGTCCTCGACCAGGTATTGCGGCGTGACGAACGCACCGCCCGAGGCCGACGAGGAGGTCATGGCCCGCCGCTCGCCGTGCACGTCGCCGCGCTCGCGTCCCCTGGTTGTCGCGACCTCCAGGGCACGGCGCCCCTCGGCGCTGCCGCCAGCGACCTCCAGGGCGAGTTCCCGGCTGTACCGGTGCAGCCGGTCGAGCGCGTCCCGGTGCTCGGGATGCCCGGGCACGGCGGCCAGCGCGAGGTCCCTGTAGTACCGGTGTTCGGAACCGGGTCCGTACACGCGCGGCTCACGCAGCACGCCGACCCGCAGGATGGCGCGCTTCTCTTCCGCGATGGCCTCCAACTGTTCGATGCGATCCTGGTGGGCCTTGGCGCGCGTCATCGCCGCCTTGAAACGCCGGTTCGCGTCCCCGTTGACGTCGTCGTCGAGGTCCCGGCCCGCGGCCATCTCCTTCGCGACGACCTCGGCAGCGTCGAGCAGGTCCCGGTCGCGCCGGGCGCGCTCCCGGTCGATGAGCAGCGGAAGCGTGCCGCTCAGCCCGCGCCTTGCGTCCTCGATTTCCTCCTCGCGGGAAATGGTCGGGCCCGCCACCACATCCGGGCCCGACCGTTTCCACATCAGGCGCTCAATCGCCGCCCGGTCCTCGTGTTCCACGTCAATCCTCACTTCCTCCGGCGACCCGCCTTCTCCATTCGAGGACGTCCGCCTCATCGAAGAGCCAGCGACCGCCGATGTGCTGGCCGGGCAGCCGGCCACGGCGTGCCGCAGCGGCCACCGCGTGCCGGCTGACACCGGCCAGCGAGCCAGCCATTCCGGTATCAAGCATGCGACGAGGCGGTGCGGCGGCGTCGGGAGCTGTGACGCCGGCGTCACAGCCTTCAGGGACCGTTCCCCGGTACCGCTCGGCCAGCTCGCGCACCTCGTGGAGGAACCGGACCACCTCCTCGGGGAGGACGTAGCCCTCGAGACGCGCCCGCTGCGCAGCCTCCCAGAGCGCGCGTTCGATGTGATGCGCCAACCTGGGCGTCACCAGCGCGACAGGCTCTCGGACGATCACGACGCGGGGTCGTCCTCCGGCTTCTTGATGACGTAGCCCGCCTTCCGCAGCGCCGCGATCATGGACGCCGCCTGGGCCTGCTCGGCCAGCTCGCGCGCGTGGTCGCGAGGTCCTGGGCAGACATGGACCCGCCCCGGTGGCGTGGGTGCGGCGCAGTCAGGGCAGCGGGCCGCACGCGCCGCTGCCTCCTCGGCAGCCTGGCGCCGGCGATCCTGCTCCAACTTGCGCCGCTGGCGCTCGGTCAGGTTGCACTTGTGCGGCTCGTTGGCCGGGTTGGACCGGCCGCAGATCGTGCAGTTGAACGTCACGGTGGGTTTGTTTGTCATGATCAGCTCCTCCATCAGCAGCTCCCGTAGGGACCACACCCCGACGGCGGGCTCGTCGCGCCGGCGCCGGGTCATGACCGGCCCACCTGCGCGTCCCCCCGCGACGGGGAATTGGCGAATTCCGGCGAATGCCGGCGAATGCGCCCGAGAACCGGCGAGGTCCGAGCGAATACGACCGAGAACCGGACCTGAAAACCCGTACACAGTCGAAAATGACTCGGCGGGTCAAAAACGACCCTAAGGAAAGTCGAAACCCCCCCCGGGTTGATGGCGCGCCGCATCGCGCACCGCGCGTGCGCATCGCTCATCGCGCCGACCTCCATGCGCCATACAATGCGAACACATTTCGATCACCAGCCGGGCACTCGTGCTCGTGCGCCATCCTCATGCGAGCCATGCCGCCGGCGACGACCAGCTCGAGGCGCGCGCCGCACTCGCACATCCCGTTCATGGTGGCGACGTTGCGCAGGGCCATCGAGCTCTTCAGCGCCGCCGGAGCGTCGTCGGGGACCGAGGGGAGCGCGAAGACGATGCTCAGCGGCTCGGCCTCCTGGCCGGCGCTGGGCCGCTTCGGCGTGACCCGTCCACGCCGGCCTCGCCAGCGACTCACGGCTCGACCTCGGCGTCGGTGGGACGGCCACCGTCGTGGTGGTCGTCTTGGCGCTGCTCGGGGGCGTCATCGTCGGTCACGGGCCAAAAGACGCACCACCGCCGGCGTCGGGCCTTCGGACACCGGTGGCAGACCTCCTTGGCGATGGCCTCGATCCGCAGGCCGCACTCGGGGCAGCGCCAGGCGGTGGGGCCGGTCATGGCGCCGCCTCCTCGAGGGGCTCGAACAGCGCGCGCGCACCGTGTCCCCCTTGCCCCCCAGGGGCCGTTACAAGCGTTACATCGTTACACCCCAGGTCAGAGGGCACGTTTGCATCGGCCAACGATGGGGTGTAACGGATCGCTCCGTTACCGCATCCGTTACGCGGCAGGTACCGGGCCCAGGCGTCGAGAAAGTCCGAGGCGTCGTACCCTCTAGACGGCCCATCCGAGAAGCGCATGAGGTGCGGACGGATACCGAACGGTGCGAGCCGCCACGCCAGCCCCCGGGCGTCGAGCGGCTTGCCACGGAGGTCCCCCCACGGGGCGTCCTCGAGGGCGGCCAGGGCGGCGGCGAGGTCCGCGGAGCGCACCCGGTCCTGGCCGTCCATCACGGTCCGGATGTCGGCCAACAGCCGGACCCCCAAGCTGGCGTCGGCCTCCGAGGCGTCCGCCACCAGCTCGACGCAGGCTGCCCGGGCCCGGTCGGGCCAGGCCCCGCCGGCCAGGTCAGCGATCGCGACCAGCGGTGCCCACACGTCGGCGGGCCGGTCCACCACCCCATCCGGGAGCACCGGGTCGAGGCCCTCGAGGGCATCGCCGTGCCGCGCCGCCCACGCGGCCAGCCGGTCCCGCAGGGGATCGGCCGCGGCCCGGGCCCGGGCGAACCGGAAGGGCTCGACGATCTCGTCCGGCGCACGCCGCCGCATGTGGAGGACCACGGACCGATGAAGGATCGTATCGGGCAGCGAACCCAGGCCTGCGAGCGCGGCCGGCGCGAAGGCCTGAAATTCCTTCGGCACCATCGAAGCCCCCTCGCCGACGATGCGCAACGCGTACGCGCCGCGCCGATGACCCGCGTTGAGCAAGGCGCGCAGCTCCTCGTGCGCGCTGGCAGCGGTGGGACCGAAGATCGCGTCAGTCTCGTCGAACAACAGGGTCGGCGCACGCTCGTCGACCAGGCGGAAGATCACCGGCGCGGTGGCGTTCACGGTGTGCAATGGGTCGCGCACCAGCAGGCCCAGGACTTCGATGAGGCGGGTCTTGCCCGACCCCTTGACCGGCGACAGGATCGCGAGCCGCGGCGTGGAGTCAAAGCGATCGAACGTCCATGTGTGCGCGACCCACAGCGCCACCGCGTCGGCAGCCGCGTCGGACGGGAACGCGACGTACCGACGGATGAACGCGGCCACGTCGTCCAGCAGCTCCGCGCCCGCCTCGTCGGGAGGCCGGCGGGCCTCGTCGTCGACCTCGAGGTCATCGAGGGCCTTGCCGGCGAGCAAGTGATCGGACGCGTCCTTGCCGGCAGCGGGCTCGGCCAGCACCACGTGCTCGACCACCGCCCGCAGACCGTCGAAGACGGTGCGGGCGTGCTTGCGCCCGGGCTCGTCCGCGTCGGCCACGACCACGACCTCGGCGGCGCCGGCGAAGTACGCGGCGTACTCCGGGCGCCATTTCCCTGCGCCGCCCGGGAAGGTGGTCGCGGCTTCGCCGAGCTTGACGAGCGCGTCGGCGTCCTTCTCGCCCTCAACGAGGAAGATCGTGCGCCCATCGCGGACCGCGTCGACAAGCTCCGGCAGCCGGTACGGCACGCGTCGCACGCCGTCGAGGTTCCAGACCCAGCCGCCACGCCCGTCGGGCCGGCGTTGGCGGAATGATTTAGGGGAGTAGCGAAGAACCTCGAACAGCAGCGCGCCGGCCTCGTCGCGGTACGGGTAGGTGGTCACGATCTCCGCGCGCCGGGAACGGCTCTTCTCGCGCGGCGGCGCAAATTCGGCCTTTTCGAGGCCCAGCGCCGCGACGATGGCGTCGAACTCGCATCCCGCGAAGCATCGCAGCAGCACGCGTCCGTCGCGCCCGGGCGCGACGGACAACGACGGCTCCTGATCGTCGTGAGCGGGACAGCGCGCTGTCCAGCGGTCGCCGCGCTGTCGCGGCGCAGAGCCGTGTCGCATCAGCGCGTCGACTACGCGGTCGATGGGTGCGGCGCTCACTTGATGCGCTCGATTACCCGCCACCGCGTCACCAGTCGCCGAGCCAGCGTTATGAACGCGATCTCGGGTTCGGCCGCCAGCTCCTTGGCGAAGGCACGAGCGGCGCCGAGGGTGGAGAAATGGCGTTGCTGCCACCAGCTCGGGTTGTCGGTGGTTACCCAGCGCACGGATCCCTGCTCAAGTTCGAAATCGTCTTCGGCAAAATCCATTCTCAGCTCCTCGATTGTCACGTTTGCGAGAACACCTCACGCCCCCCGCGGCGGTCCCCGCCGATTGCACGCGTCGATCAGGTCGGCGGCGGCGTCGAGCAAGCGTTCGAGCGCGTCGTAGGCCACCAGCCCGATGCCATCGGAGATGGCCTGGTCGAGGACTGTGCGTACCGCCAGGTCGCGCTTCGCGCCGGAGCGCACCAGGCACTCGAACACGCGGCAGCAGGTGCCGGGCGATGCCACCTCGGGCAGCGGCGGCTGCGGCGCGTGCGAGGCCGGCTGGCGGCGGTACACCCCGATGGTGGGGGCGTCGTCGCCCTCGAGGAGTCCGGCCCGCATCAACGGATCGCCTCGCGCCGGCGCCGCTGGATGTACGCGTCGACGTCGGCTGGGTCGAAGCGGACGAGCCGACCGACCTTGATGACCGGCAGCTCGCGGCGGTCGACAAAGGCCCGGACGAGGCGGGGCGTGCAAGACAAGCGAGCCGCGACCTCGTCGATGGTGAGCAGGTGGTCTTGGGTAGAGGTGGGAGTCATCACGTGCCCGATCTTGGGGCACGGCGAGACCCGATGGTGGGATTAGCTAGGGTGCGTTTTTGTTGTTGGAAAAAAGTACCCGCCCCAGGAACGCATATCCCCTGTATCGCCGTGGCATCGCGCATATATGCATCTCGTTATCGACGGGGCATCGTGCATATATACGTCCCGTGCGCGCTTTCCCGCGGTCATTCCGCGTCGGTCGGTATCGTGGTGGCAGTCAAGGGGGTCTTCATGGGAACCGATGGCAAAACGGCTCGCTCCGAGGTCGAGGTTCCGGCCCACGCGGGCAAGGTGTGGGTCCACTACGTGTCCCTCGGGGACGACGGCTCGGCCACGGTCGTCTTGAGCCATTGGGATTTCCCCGAGCTGCGCTTCGAGGTCGCGCTGTCGCCAGGCGGCGAGGTGCTGGCCCGCGTGGGGGCCGACCGGCGCTTCTACCCGCTGCCGGACGAGCCGGACGATCCGACGTCCCCGTATTGGGGACCGTTTGCGCACACCCCGGCGTGCCTTCCCTTCCGTGAGATCGAGCGCGCCGCGCGGCTGGCTGCCGAGGAGGCCCGGCTGGACTTCGCGACCGGCCGGCTCGACCCTTCGGACCCCGAGGACGACGGGGCGTGGTTGCGGAGCCTCGCGCCCATCCCCGAACGCGAGGTGCGCCGTGGGCGCAAGCCCCTGGCCGACAGGCACCTCCGCGACGTCGCGGCCGTCCACCGGTGGGCCACGGCCGAGGAGGTCCCGCCGGTCCGCGCGGTCGCCGACGAGTTTGGCGTCTCGCGGCACACCGCCAAGATGTGGGTCAGGCGGGCGCGAGAACGCGGCCTGCTCGAGGAGCTGCCTCGAGCCTAAGGTCGCAGGGGAGGAGGAGCGATGAGCGAGCGCCAGCAGCAGCAGCGCCGGCGGCAGTTCGGCAGCGTCCGGCGGCTGCCATCAGGCCAGTACCAGGCCCGGTACCGCGGGCCGGACGGGAAGCTCCGCAGCGCGGGCCAGACCTTCGCCACCAAGACGGACGCGAGCATCTGGCTCGACGCCCAGCGCACCGCGATCATCAACGGCGACTGGCGCCCGCCGGAGCCGGCCCGGGAGACCTTCGGCTCCTACGCGAGGCGCTGGCTGGCCCAGGGGGTGGGCCGGGACCTGCGGCCTCTTTCTCCGACCACCGCCGCGCTCTACCGGCACCTCTGGAGGCGCTGGCTCGAGCCCGCGTTCGGGGATATCGCGCTGGGCGATCTCACCACCGAGCAGTTCAGGACGTGGTTCGCGGACGCGCAGGCCCGCGACCCTGGCAGCTTGCAGCCGGCCAAGGCCTACCGCTTGGCCCGGGCCATCCTGAACGTCGCGGTGGACGACGCCAAGATCAAGGTGAACCCCTGCCGGGTCCGCGGTGCGGGCCGGGAGCACTCCCCCGAGCGGCCGGTGGCCGCGCCCGACGAGGTGCTGCGGATCGCCGGCGCCATCGATCAGCGCTATCGGGCGATGGTGATCCTCGGCGCGTGGTGCTCGCTTCGCTTCGGGGAGCTTGCCGGCTTGCGCCGCGGGCGGATCGACCTCTTGCACCGGCGGATCGAGGTTGTCGAGCAGCTGGTCGAGCCCGGCGACGGCACGCTTCGGTTCCGGTCGCCCAAATGGGACAGCGCGCGCCACGTCGAGGTCCCGGCCGAAGTGGTCGAAGTGATCGAGGAGCACCTTGCACGCCATGTGGGTCCTGAGCCCGACGCGCTGGTGTTCACCTCGGCCACCGGGAAGCCGCTGCGCCGGAGCACGTTCCGCTCCCATTGGACCGCCGCGTGCGAGAAGGCGGGAATGAGGGGCCTGCATTTCCACGACCTGCGCGGCTCGGGCGCGACCTGGGCGGCGCACCAGGGCGCGACCCTCGCGGAGCTGATGCACCGCCTGGGCCATCGCACGCACGCGACGGCGCTGCGTTACCAGCACGCGACCGATGAGCGGCGCCGGCACATCGCCGACCGGCTGGGCGCGCTGCTGCGGGCAGCTGAGGCCGTCGAGCCCGAGCCGGCCGTGGAGGTCCGGCCGATCCGCTAACAGGCCGACAAGATCGCGGGCGCGCACGCGCCGCGTAACGGTCGCCGTAACAGGGTCATCCGTTACACCCGGTCATTCGCCACTACAAATACCCCCTCTGACCTGGGGTGTAACGATGTAACGCTTGTAACGGTCCCTGGGGGGGTGGGGGACACGGTGCGCGCGCGCTGTTCGCGACCATCCGGAGGTCCGGCCGGCATGGTCCGTGCCCGAGGGGCCGGGCCGGCCGGCGACGGTGACCTCGCTCCGAGGGGAACCGGCGAACGGGCCAGCACGTGCCGGCCTCTGGTCGCGACCGAGTTGTGGCACGTTGTGGCACGGCCGGCATGGCCCGGAGCCGTCGGTATACGTAGCCGAGAGAGCTAGTGTTTTCGTGCCACATCCGTGCCACAGCGGTGTGGCACGAGGCGTAAATTCGTGTCTCTCGGCGTCACACAAACATGACCTCTGACCTGGGAGAACACGTATATTGGCTGATGGGCCAAATTGCGCGTTTTTAGCTTGAGGGGCTAGTGCCCGCAAGGGCGTGGGGGTTCAAGTCCCCCCTCCGACACCGGTCCTGACCAGGGAAAACGCGAAGAGGCCGCCACGCGCCGCTCGCGGAGAAGCGCCGGCGTGCCATTGGCGTGCCATTACGGATCGGACGCCGGTCCGGAACGAGTGCTTCGATCCACCCTTTTGCGTCGTGATTCTTCGCGTCGTGCTGCCGGCGACGACGAGGTGGCCCGGGCCCACCGCTGGCTCGTGGGCGGGAACAGCTGATCCGCACGGCCCCGAGCATTTCCCCGAAACCTTCGTCAAGGCGGTGTCACGTCCCGGAGCTACCGTGTGGCGTCGACCGACACCACCCGCAGCCAGGAGCGCTCAGCGACCGGGGAAGGGAATCGCGATGAACGCAAGCAACAGACCACTGCCCGAGTGGTTCAATCGCATCGAGGCCGGTCAGATTCGGCTTCCACGATTCCAGCGCTTCGAGGCCTGGACCCACAACGAAGTGGCGGGAGTGCTCGAGGCCGTCCTGAGGGGACTGCCCGTCGGCGCCACGTTGACCCTTGACGTGGGGGACTCGGAGCCGTTCGTGAGTCGCGTCATGGAGGGCGCGCCGGTCCCCGTCGAGAGGTGCAACGAGCACCTGCTCGACGGGCAGCAGCGGCTCACCGCGCTCTGGCGGAGCCTCAACGACAACTACCCGGACCGGACGTACTTCGTGCACCTGCCCGACGGCGCGGACCCGAGGGAGGATGCCCAGCCGTCGGTGATGGGCGTTCCACGCTGGATGCGCCAGGACGTTCGCTACCCGCTCTGGGTCGACGACCCCCACGGCGCGTTCTCCCGCGGCCTCGTCCCCGTCCGGCTGCTCCGGCCCGGCGATGTGTACCGAGAGATCATGACCTGGTGCGATGCCGCCACCCGGGATGACTTGACTGCCAGCAAGGAGCTCCAGCGCACGATCTTGGAGCTTCGCGACAGGGTGCGCTCGTACAACATCCCCTATCTGGCGCTCCCGGTGACGACCCCAAAGGACGTCGCGCTCGAGGTCTTCATAAAGATGAACACGAGTGCTGTGCGCTTGACAGCGTTCGACATCGTGGTCGCCCAGCTCGAGGAGGCGACCGGGCAGTCGCTCCACGACCTTGTCTCGACCCTCCAGATGCGTGTGCCTGACGCCCCGGCATACCGCGACCTCGGCAACTGGGTCCTCGACACGGCTGCGCTGCGCGAGGATCGCCCGCCGGCCCAGGCCAGCTACGCCCGCCTGGACCTTTCCCGCCTCGAATCCGAGTGGGACGAGCTCGTCGAGGGCATCGCCTGGGCTGTCAGTGTGCTCGAGGACGAGCGGGTTTTCGACGCCGAGCGCCTCCCGAGCACCGCCGTTCTCCCGGTGCTCGCAGCCCTGCACGGCTGGCTGCCTGCCGATCCCGACGCCCTCGGCAACGCGCGGGCCCTGGTGCGCGCCTACCTGTGGCGGGCGTTCCTCACCGCTCGCTATGAGCAGGCGGCCTCCACTCGTTCGTTTCAGGACTTCCGCGGCCTGCGCGATGCAGTCGCGGGGAGCGGCACCACCGAGACCATCCCCATCTTCGACGAGGACCAGTTCCCGCTTCCCTCTGCGGCGGACCTCCGGGCGGCGAGGTGGCCGAAGAACCGTGACACCCTCGGCCGGGGTGTGCTGGCGGTGGCGCTGCGAGCCGGGGCCCGAGACCTGGCCGACGACGGCGTCGTCACGAGGCAGACGATCCGCAAGCGCGAGTACCACCATGTGTTTCCGAACTCCGTGCTCACAGGCGTCGGGCAGCTGTCACCGGCTGAGAGCTTCCGCGCGCTCAACTGCGTCCTCATCACGTGGAGAACCAACCGCCGCATCGGCGCCAAGCCGCCCCTTGAGTACCTGAAAGACCGCATCGAGGCGTCCAGCTTGGGAGAGCAGGCCCTGCGCGACCGCCTTGCCAGCCACCTGGTGCCCTTCGCTGTATTGGCCGACGCGGGGTGGGACCCTGCGGCACCGCCTGAAGTCGTGACCCCCACCATTCAGAAGCACTACGAGCAGTTCCTCGACGCCCGTGCCGAGCTGCTCCTCACCCACGTCGAGCAGCTGTGCAGAGGCCTGGTGCCCACCGGCTCATGACCCCGCCCGGCCAACTGCCGCGCCGCCAACGCGTGGGCCCGCAGGGGGATGCCGTGTGGTTCGTGGACGACGAGGATGGCTACGACCGCTGGCGCCGGCAGCACCAGGGCGGGTTCGTGCTCAACTGCGAGCGTGAGCCCAATGCCCGCTACCTGATGTTGCATCGGGTCTCGTGCCCCGCGATCGCGGGCGTGCCGCCCGAAGCGACAATTGGACGTCCACCTACACCAAGGCCCGTGCGTCCACGGCCATCGACATCGACAACTGGGCGCGAGCCAAGACCGGGGCGCGGCCCGAGCGCTGCGGGATCTGTCAACCGTAGGTTCCGCCGTCGGGGCTCTGCACCATGGCGGTCGCATGCCTCGTCGGGAACGGGCTTTCAGTCGCCTCCAACGCAGAAACAGGCCATCGCAGCCGCGCCACTCGAGGACCGCTGCGGACCTTCGCCGGTGCCGGCGCCGCTCTGCATGGATCCTTGACAGCGTCTTCCGTCCATGACACCGTTTGGGACCGGAGAGGAAGGGTTGCCCTGGTGTTCGTCGCCGGAGCAGGCAGGCGTGGCCTGGTTTGCTGCATGCGACGGCTCCAGGGATCCACGGCGAACTGCGCTGCCCGTGGTCAGTCGGCAAGGTTTGTCGAGCGATGTGGGGGAATCCGGCGAAACGGAGCCCAGGACGCGCCGGCGGTGTGTTCGGGGCAGTTGCATTGGTGGTGGTCGCGCTGGTGGTCCTGCGCCCGTCGGCTGCAGATGCGTCGACGATCGTGACCACCCAGGTCTTCGGCTACAACGGAGCCGTTCAGTCCTTTACGGTGCCGGCGTTCACGACGCAGCTCGTCATCACGACCAACGGGGCGTCGGGCGCAGCCGGAGGCAGCGTTTCCGGCGCGGGTTCCGGCGGGTCGGGCGGCATCGGGGAGTCGATAACGACCACCATCGCCGTCGGCGGCAATTCGCCGGTCCAAGTCGGCGATCAGCTGCAGATCTGGGCCGGCGGCGCGGGGGGCAGCGGGCAATTGTCGGACTTCGCCGGCGGCCCGGGCGGCGCGGGCAGTGAGCTGGGCGGCGGCGGTGGCGCCGGCGGGGGTGGGTCCGCGGTCTTCGACCAGACGTCGAGCACGTGGATCAACGTGGCGGCCGGCGGCGGCGGCGGTGGCGGCGGCGGCGGTGTGTATGGAGGCGGCGGACCCGGCGGCAACTGGCTTAGCAGCGGCGTGGCTGGCGGAGGAACTAATGGCGGTTCGAGCGGCTCAGTGCCGGCGCCGTGCTCGGGGGTGGACCTGAGCGTGAGCAATGGCGGTGGTGGCGGTTCGGCGGGTACGGCGACCGACGCCGGCGGCGGCGGCGGTGGCGGCGGCGGCTGCCCTGGTGCGAGCGGCGGTGGCGGCGGCGGGGCCGGGGGAGGCGGTGGCGGCGGCGGTGCCGGTGCCGCCGGGTACGTCAATCCGGCGTTCAGCAATTACTCGATCAACGGAGCGCCGTCCGGCAACGGCTCGGTGACGATCACCTACACCCAGACCTACCCCGTGGCACCGTCCATCACGAGTGGCGCAAGCACATCCTTCTTCGTCGGCCTTCCGAGCAGCTTCACGGTGACGGCCACTGGGCAGCCCACTCCCACACTGACCGAGATCGGCACCCTGCCGGGCGGCCTGAGCTTCACCGACAACGGCAACGGGACCGCCACGCTGGCCGGGGCGCCGGTAGGCGGGAGCGGCGGCGTCTACCGCGTCACCGTCGTCGCCAACAACTCCGGCGGGTCCGCGTTCCAGACGCTCACCATCACCGTCGACGAGCCTGCCGGGCTCAGCGGCCCGTCATCGGCCACCTTCACCGTCGGGCAGCCGGGGAGCTTCACCGTGACGGCCACCGGCTATCCGGTGCCATCGATGAGCGAGGTCGGCTCCCTCCCCTCGGGCCTGAGCTTCACGGACAACGGCAACGGGACGGCCACGATCTCGGGTACGCCGGCACCAGGAACCGGCGGCGTCTACGGCATCGGCGTCGGCGCCTCCAACGGTGAGGGTGTCCCGCAGGCTGTGAACTTCACCATCGTCGTCGACGAGGGACCGGCGATCACGAGTTCGTCGAGCGCCACCTTCACCGTCGGACAGCCGGGAAGCGTCACGGTGACGACTCGGGGCTATCCAGTACCGTCGATCACCCAAATCGGGACCCTGCCGGCCGGCCTGAGCTTCACCGACAACGGCAACGGGACGGCGACGGTATCGGGTACGCCGGCACCAGGAACCGGCGGCGTCTCCAGCGTCACTCTCGTCGCCGTCAACCCGATGGGCACCACGTTGGCGAACCTCGCGGTGACCGTCGACCAGGCGCCGGCGATCACGAGTCCGTCGAGCGCCACCTTCACCGTCGGACAGCCGGGGAGCTTCACGGTGACTGCCACCGGCTACCCGGCCCCCACGCTGCGCGAGGTCGGTCCTCTCCCCTCGGGCCTGACCTTCACCGACAACGGCAACGGGACGGCCACGATCTCGGGTACGCCGAAAGCCGTCACGGCAGCGCCGGCGAGCATCGAGGTCGAGGCGACTAACGCAAGCGGAATGGCAACGCAGCAGGTGGCCCTCACCGTCACGACCTCCACCCTGTGGTTCGACACGGCGAGTGGCGCGGTCATCGGGGTGGGGAGCTCGCCGTCCTACGGCTCGATGGCGAACCGTCCCCTCAATGCTCCCATGGTCGGCATGGCCGCCACCCCCGACGGCGGTGGCTACTGGCTGGTGGGAGCAGATGGCGGGGTCTTCGCCTTCGGGGACGCCGGCTTCTTCGGCTCGATGGGCGGCACCAAGCTCGCGGCTCCCGTCGTCGGCATGGCCGCCACCCCCGACGGCGGCGGCTACTGGCTGGTGGCCGCGGACGGCGGCGTCTTCAGCTTCGGGGACGCCGGCTTCTTCGGCTCGATGAGCGGCACCCGACTCAATGCTCCCATGGTCGGCATGGCCGCCACCCCCGGCGGCGGTGGCTACTGGCTGGTGGCGGCAGATGGCGGCGTCTTCAGCTTCGGCAACGCCCCCTTTGACGGCTCGACGGGCGCAATCCAACTCGAGAGCCCGGTCGTCACCCTGGTCCCGACCGTCGATGGTCAGGGATATGTGATCGCGACGCGCAACGGGCAGATCATCGACTTCGGCAACGCCACCGTCGTGCCGCTCGGCGTGTACGCCCTGATGGCCCCCGTGGTCGGCGGGGCCAGCCCGTAAGCGAACGACGAGCAGCGCGCACGGCAGCGACCGGCACCGATCTGCCGATCGGCGCGTCGAGCTGCCGTGTGCCCCCAGCCCGGGTTCTTCACTGATAGCTTCGCGAGTTGATGAGTGCCTCAGGTCTGGGCGCGCGTACCGCCGGCCGGGTCCGCCGGTGGTCCCCGGTAGCCGTCGGGGACGACAGCGACCGATGACCCGGCCCATCTACCAGGTGAAGGCGGACTTCTTCAAGACACTGGCACACCCCGCCCGCATACGCGTGCTGGAACTGCTGCGCGACGGCGAGCGGTCGGTGGGAGAGCTGATACCCGAGGTGGGGATCGAGGCGTCGCACCTCTCCCAGCAGCTCGGCATCCTGCGCCGCGCCAACCTGGTGCAGAGCCGCAAGGAGGGGTCGACCGTCCGCTACTCGGTCACCGACCCGCGGATCTTCGATCTGCTCGAGGTGGCGCGGGCGATCCTCACGAGCACGCTGGAGGAGTCCCGGCAGCTGCTGGCCGAGCTCGCGAGCCTGGAGTTCGTCGAACACCCGGGGCAGCGGCGCCGGGGACGCACCCGCTGAGCAGCGGACCGTCCGCGCCCCGCGTCCTGCAATCGGCGACCGCCACGCAGCCAGGGTGCACTAGTCAGTTGATCAGTTGCGCGCATGATAACTTCGTCAGTCATGCGCCGTTTCCCTGTGCTCGCCGCGCTGCGCGCGCGGCCGGTCACCACGCCCGCGCCACCAGCCCGGACTCATGACCGAGCGTCCCGGGCACTGCGGGGCTCGGCGCAGCTGCGCCACGTCGATGCCGGTTCCTGCAACGGATGCGAGGTCGAGATCGCCCAGGTCTTCTCGCCGGTGTGGGATGCCGGGCGCTTCGGCGTTCGGCTGGTGGCATCACCGCGCCACGCCGACGGCCTGCTCGTCACGGGCGTGGTGACGAGGAACATGCTGACGCCCCTGCGCCGGACGCTCGATGCCGTGCCGCGGCCACGGACGGTCATCGCGTGTGGCGATTGTGCTGTGAGCGGCGGTGTCTTCGCCGGCGCCTACGGCGTCGTCGGCGCAGTGAGGGACGCGGTTGGCGTCGATCTCGAGATCACGGGCTGCCCGCCGCATCCGTCGGCGATCGTCGAGGGCCTGCGAGGGCTCACCGGGCGTTGAGCGCGACGGCGTACCTCGGCGGCCTCGGGACAGCCGGCGCTGCGGCGCTGCTCGGCGCGATCCTGCCCGATCGCCGCCGGCTCCTCGGTGCCGGCGTGCTCGCCGCCGTCGGGTGCCTGGCCGCGCTCGTCGGCGCAGGCGAGGTGCTGGTGTCCGGGCGGTCCTTCACCGTGCATGTCGCCGCTGTCCTCCCGCTCGCCGGCCTCGACCTCCGAGTCGATGCGCTCGGCGCCCTGTTCATCGTCACCACCGCCGCCGTCGGGCTGGCCGCCTCGTGCTACGCCGTCGGCTACGGTGCCCACGCGCGACCGGGCCGGACCGCCACGGCCCTGCAGCCGGCCTTCCTCGCCACGATGCTCCTCGTCCCGGCTGCAGCCTCGGTGGCGAGCTTCCTGGTCGCGTGGGAGCTCATGGCACTGACGTCGCTGCTCGCCGTGCTCATCGAGCACCGGCGACCCGAGACCCGTGATGCCGCCCAGTGGTATGGGGCGATGACCCACATCGGTGCGGCAGCCATCCTCCTCGGGCTGCTGCTGCTCGCCACGCACGCCGGGGGGCAGGGGTTCGCGGTCATCGCCAGCCATCGGCGGCAGCTGTCGGCGCCGCTGGCGTCGGTGGTGTTCGTGCTCGTCCTCGTGGGGTTCGCGTCCAAGGCCGGGGCAGTGCCGCTGCACCCGTGGCTGCCTCGAGCGCACCCGCAGGCTCCCGGCCCGATCTCGGCACTCATGTCGGGGGCGATGGTCAACATGGGCGTCTACGGGATCCTGCGGGTCGGGCGGGACCTGCTGGGAGGAGGAGAGCTGTGGTGGTGGCTCGTGGTGGCAGCGCTCGGCATCGTGTCGGCCGTGTTCGGTGCCCTGCACGCTGCGGCCAGCACCGACCTCAAACGCCTGTTGGCCTATTCGACCGTGGACAACGTCGGGCTCGTCCTGATCGGTCTCGGTGGTGCAGGAGCACTGGTCGCAAGCGGCCATCGCCAGCTCGGCGATCTCCTCGAGCTCGCCGCGCTCTTCCATATGGTCAACCACGCCCTGTTCAAGGGCTGCCTCTTCCTCGGTGCAGGTGCCGTCCAGCATGCGACGGGTACGCGCGACCTCGACCGGCTGGGCGGCCTTGCCCGTCGCATGCCCGCTACCGCCGTGGTGTTCGGGATCGGTGCGCTCGCGATCACCGGCCTGCCAGGCCTCAACGGCTTTGCCAGCGAGTGGCTCCTCCTGCAGGGACTGCTCCACGGGTTCGGCACCCACTCCGCCGTCACCGAGGCGGTCCTGCTCGGCGGCGTCGCCACCGTGGCCGTCACCGGGGGGCTCACCGCCACCGCCTTCGTGAAGGCGCTCGGTGTCGGATTCCTCGGCCAGCCCCGATCCGGTGACGCCGCTGGGGGACGCGAGGTCGCAGCCTCCATGGTCGTGGGGATGGCGCTTCTGGCCGGTGGATGCGTCGTGCTCGGTGTCGTTCCCGGCGTGGTGCTGCCTGTGGTGGACCGTGCGGTGGCTGTCGTGGACCATGTGGTGGCCACGGTCCCCGCCCGCTCCGCACCTCCCGTGCGCTCCGGTCTCGGGCTCGACCTGGCGCCGCTCCAGGGTGCCGTGGAGCCGGCACTCCTCGTCATGGGCATGCTGGCGGGGATCGTGGCGGCCTGGGGCCTGCTGCGCCTCGTCCCGCGCCAGGCGGAGCTGCGCGCCCGCCGCCGGACCGAGGCGTGGGGATGCGGGCGAGAGGTGCAGACGGCACGCATGGAGATCACAGCCACATCCTTCGCCGAGCCGCTGCAGCGGGTGTTCGCGGACGTACTGCGTCCCGATCGGGACGTCGAGGTCACCCACGCAGCGGAGTCGCGCTACTTCCCGGAGGCGATCACCTTCCACCAACGCGTCGACGACGCCGTCGAGCGTGCCGTCTACCGCCCGGTGATCGGTACGGTCGAACGGTGGGGGAACCTGGCACGCCGTGTGCCGAACGGCAGCGTCCACCGCTACCTCGCCTTCGGGCTGGCTGCCCTCGTGCTGATCCTGGTCGTGCTGGCGTGACCGGCGCGCTGTCGACCACGGTGGCCAGCGGGACCAGCGGTCTGCTGGCCGGGATCGGCGCCTCGGTGCTCCAGGTGATCGGCGTCGCCGTCGGCGGTCCGCTCCTGCTGGGCCTGATGGCGAAGGTCCGCGCCCGCGCCGAGGGCCGGCGTGGGGCCCCGGTGACCCAGGTACTGGCCGACCTGCGCAAGTTGGTGCGCAAGGAGGCGGTCCGCGCCCACCACACCAGTGTCGTGAGCCTCCTGGCACCGCGGGTGCTCGTGGCCTCGTCGAGCGTGGCGGTCGCCATGAGCCCGTTGCTCACGACGCGTCCGGTTGCCGCTCGTGGCGCTGACCTTTTCGCCGTCGTCTTCCTGTTGCTGGTGGGATCGGTGGCACTTGCACTCCTCGGCCTCGACGCAGGCACGGCGTTCGGTGGCATGGGGTCGAGCCGGGCCATGACCGTCGGGGCCATCTCCGAGCCGGCCCTGCTGGTGGCGGTCGTCGCGCTCGCCGTCCAGTCGCAGACGTCGAACCTGCCGGGCTTGGTCACGGCGAGCCTCGCCCACCCCGGGTGGCTGGCCAGTCCCCAGCGGCTGCTCGCTTTGGTGGCCCTCGTCATCGTGGTGATCGCCGAGACAGGCCGCCTCCCGGTCGACAACCCGTCCACGCACCTCGAGCTCACGATGATCCACGAGGCGATGATCCTCGAGTGCGCCGGTCCAGACCTCGCCCTCGTGACGGTCGGCGAGGCGATGCGCCTCGGCCTGTTGCTCGGTCTCCTCGCCAACCTGTTCTTCCCGTGGGGCGTCGGCGTCTCCGGCAGCCTGCCGGGCATCCTCGGCGGTATGGGCGCCCTGGCCGCCAAGACCGCCCTGGTTGCCGCGCTGATCGCGGTGGTCGAGGTGTCCACGGCCAAGCTCCGCCTCTTTCGGGTGCCGGAACTGCTGGCCGGGGCCTTCGTCCTCGGCATCGTGGCGGTCACGACCGCGTTGGTGAGCAGATGATGTCCGGCGCGCTGGTGGAGGTGGTCGAACTGGCCGCCGGGACGGTGCTCGTCGGTGCAGTGCTCGTCCTGTGGCGGCGCGAACTGCGAGCGATGATCTCGGTGCTCGCGCTCCAGGGAGGCGCACTCGCCACCGTGGCCGCGGTCATCGCCTTCCACAACGGCGACGGCGGCCTCGGCACGGTTGCCGGGATCGTGCTCCTCGCCAAGGGCGTGGTCGTCCCGAGCCTGCTCGCCCGGGTGGTGGACGCTGACCCCCGGAGCCGGGAGACAGCGCCCCTGGTGAACGTTCCGTCTTCCCTGGTGGCCGCCGGCGGCTTCGTCGTTCTCTCCTACCTGGTCACCGGACCGGTCGTCGCCCTCGATCGCGGCCCGCTCACTCGCCTCGCCCCGCTCGGGCTCGCCACCGTGCTCATCGGCTTCTTCGTCCTCGTCACGAGGAGGAAGGCCGTCTCCCAGATCGTCGGGCTGCTCCTCGTCGACAACGGCGTCGCGCTCGTCGCCTTCCTCCTGACGGCAGGTGTACCGATGCTCGTCGAGCTCGGTGCCTCGCTGGACGTCCTGTTGGTCGTGGTGGTGCTGCAGGTCCTCGCCACCACGATGCGAGCGCGCTTCGGCCACGTCGACCTCGACCAGCTCCGGGAGCTCCACGACTGATGTTGCTCGTCGCCGTCCTCACCGTCCCGCTGGCTGCAGGTGCCCTCGCCAGCGCATGCTCATGGCGGCGCTCCGTCGGTTGGACGATGGCCGTCGCCAATGCCAGCGTGCTCGGCCTGGGCATCGCCCTTGCCGTGCAGACGGACCGACACCACGTGGCCGGGGGGCTCGATGGGGTGCTGCGCGCCGATGCCCTCAGTGCCTTCATGGTGGTCGTGATCGGCGTCATCTCCGTCCTGGCATCGGTCCAGTCCATCCGCTTCCTGGAGGTCGAGGCCACCAGCACGCCGCACGGTCCTCGCCGCGCCGCCGTGCACAGCGCCCTCGTCCAGGCGTTCGTGGCCTGCATGCTCGCTGCGGTGCTCGCCGCCAACCTGGGTGTGCTCTGGGTGGCGGTCGAGGCCACCACGATCGCCACCACCTTCCTCGTCGGGCACCGGCGCACGGACGCTGCCCTGGAGGCCTCGTGGAAGTACGTGGTCATCTGCTCGGTCGGGATCGCCCTCGCGTTCTTGGGCACGGTGCTGGTCTACTTTGCCGCCCTCCACGTCCCGGGCGCGCCGGCGGGCGCCTCGGTCCTCGACTGGACCGCGTTGATGCGCGCCTCGCACCATCTGGACCCACGGGTGGTGCGCCTCGCCATGGCGCTGCTCGTCCTGGGGTACGGGACCAAGGTGGGCCTGGCGCCCATGCACAGCTGGTTGCCCGACGCGCACAGCCAGGCGCCGGCACCGGTGTCGGCACTCATGTCGGGCGTCCTGCTCACCGTCGCCTTCTACGCACTGTTGCGGTTCAAGGCGGTTGCGGACGGCGCCATCGGACCCGGCTACACGCGAGCCCTGCTGGTCATCGTGGGCCTGGCATCGCTGTTCGTGGCCGCCTCGCTCCTGCTCACCCAGCGCGACGTCAAGCGGATGCTCGCCTACCACAGCATCGAGCACATGGGGTTGATCGCGCTGGGAGCGGCCGCGGGCACGACCGTCGCAGTGGCGGCGGTCCTGCTGCACATCCTGGGTCACGGCCTCGCCAAGGCCGTGCTGTTCCTCGCCTCGGGGGAGATCCTCCTCGTGGAGGGCACGAGCGAGATCGAGAAGATCCCCGCCCTCCTCGCCCGGCGACCGCTGTTGGGCGGGATCTTCGGGTTCGGCCTGGCTGCCCTGTTGGGCCTCCCGCCCTTCAGCCTGTTCGTGAGCGAGCTCACCATGATCCGCGGCGAGGTCGCCGCCGGGCTCGGATGGGCAGCAGGGTTGTCGTTGCTGGCGATGGCCGTCATCTTCGCGGCCGTGATGGCCCACGGCCGCCACCTCCTGCTGGGCGATCCTGGCGGCACGCCGCACGCCACCCCGCCGCTGGTGGGGATCCCCCTCGTCGGCGGGCTCGCACTCTGCGCCATGGTCGGGGTGGCCGCCTGGCCGCTCCAGTCGCTGCTCGTTGCTGCAGCACGGGTCGTCGTCCGGTGACCGTGTCGTCGCGTGCGGTCCCGAGCAGGACGCGGACCAGCGAACTGATTGCCGCCGGCGAGCTCGAAGCCCGGACCCGATCGCTGCTCGGTGCTGGGTTTCGCCTCGCGCTCGTGGCGGGCCACGACGACGGGCCACGCGGCCTGCGGGTGGTCTACGTGTTCTGCGCCGGCCCGCCCGATCGGCGCGTCGAGCTGCAGGTACGGGTAGACCGGCGCCACCCCGCCGTGCCGTCCCTTGCATCCTGCTCGTTCCCCGCCAGCCGCTTCGAGCGCGAGCTGGCGGATCTGTTCGGGATCGAACCCGTGGGCCACCCGTTCCTGCGCCGCCTCGTCCTCCACCAGCACTGGCCGCCCAACTGGCACCCGATGCGCAGGGATGCAGGTCCGCCACCGCCGATGGTGACCGACGCCGAGCCGTTCCCGTTCGTTGCGGTGGAGGGCGCTGGCGTGTCGGAGATCCCGGTCGGGCCCGTCCACGCCGGGCTGATCGAGCCCGGCCACTTCCGCTTCTCGGTGGTGGGGGAGACGATCATCAAGATGAAGGCACGCCTGTGGTTCGTCCACCGCGGCGTGGAGAAGCTCTTCGAGGGCCGCCCCATCGACGATGGCGTCGCGCTGGCCGAACGCATCTCGGGCGACACCTCGGCTGCCCACGCCGTCGCGTACTGCCTCGCCGTGGAAGAGGCCGCGGGGGTCGAGGTACCCCGGGATGCCCAGCTGCTGCGAGCGCTGGTCGTCGAGCTGGAACGGATCACCAACCACGTGGCCGACCTCGGCGCACTGTGCAACGACGTGGGGTACGGCATCGCCCACGCGCGGGCGCTCGTGCTGCGCGAGGAGCTGTTGCAGTTGGCGGGGGAGGTCACCGGGCATCGCCTGTGGCGGGGCGCCACCCGCCCTGGGGGCGCCGAGCTGGCCCGCGTGCCGAGCGAGAGGGAGCTGGCCGGCATCGAGGCGCGCCTGCGTGCGCTGGTCGACCTCGCCATGTCCAACACGGTGGTGGTCGACCGCTTCAAGGGGACGGCTGTCTTGCCTCGCACGGACGCCGAGGCGATCGGCGTGCTCGGCGTCGTGGCCCGGGCATCGGGCCTCGGTGTCGATGCCCGGGTATCGCAGCCGTTCACGCAGGTGGGCGCGGGCGCCGAACCGGTCGTCGAGGAGTCCGGCGACGTCCTGGCGCGCTTTTCGGTCCGTGCGCGCGAGGCCGCTGCCTCGCTCCGCATGGTGGCGGAGCTGGGCGGGAGCATCCGGTCGCTCGCAAGTGGGGTCGACCACCTCGACAGGCGGGGTGGATCGGGACTCGGGATCGTGGAGGGCTGGCGCGGCACGATCGTCCACCGGGTCGAGACCGACGCCGCTGGTCGCCTCACGCGGTGCAAGGTCGTCGACCCGTCCTTTTTGACCTGGCCCGCATTGTCGGTCGCCCTGGCCGACACCATCGTCCCGGACTTTCCCCTCGCCAACAAGAGCTTCAACCTGTCCTACGCCGGCAACGATCTCTGAGCGCAGGGCATGGCACAGCGAGGGGCCGGCCGGGCACTCGGGTGCGAGCGATTGGCGGTCCGGTCGGGCGAGCGGACCGCGCGAGGGGGGCCGGTAGGCTGAGGGAGGGCGTGGCGGCAGGGGAGAGGAGGTGCGCGATGGCAGCTCCGGAGGATCCCGCCAGCCGGGCGGCGGAGGGGACCGTGGCATCGGGAGGAAGCGTTGCCGGTACTGCGGTGCCCGCAGCGGACGGGTCCCAGGTGGACGCGTCGGATCCTGGTCACGTATCGCTGCAAGCGGTGCTGGCCGCCTACGACCGTGAGCTCGACGCCGCGTTCGCCGCCGTCGATGCGGCGACGACGGGTACCGAGCGGGTGCGGCTGCTGCGCCAGGCGAGCCGCGTGCTCGCCACCCACGACGCGGTCTTGCGGCACGGGCTGTGCCCGCTGCTCGAGGACCTCCGCGGTGGGGCGCCGGTCGCGTCCCGGTTGTGCGCGGGTGTCACGGCACGGGCCGAGCTGCTGGAGGAGTTCGACACCCTGACGAAGGGGGTGGCGCCGCACAACGTCTACCCAGTCTCCGGCGATCGGGTGGAGGCCCTGTTCGAGGGCCTCGTCGAGAGCATCCGCCGCCACGTCGACGACGAAACCGCCGAGGTGGCAGCCGCCATGGAGCGTGCGGCGTCAAGCGTCGATCCGGAGGTCGTCGCCGCGCGCCTGGCGTTGGCAGCAGCGCGTGCTCCCACCCGGCCGCACCGCCTCGCCCGGCTGACGCGCTCGAGCCGCATCCTCCGTCTCGTGGACCGGTTCGAGGACTGGGTGGATGCCCATCACGGGTGGTTCGACATCGGACGGCAGGCGCCCTCGCCCCGCGAGGTGCAGGCCACGGCCCTGAAGGAGGCCGCGGCCACGGAGCAGCCCACGGTCAGCGACGTCCTGGCCGGGTACGCCCGCACGGTCCACGAGCTGGTGGCGGCGTGGGCATCGGTCCGTTCCCCGGCGGAGCGCCTGGCGGTTGCCCGCCGGTTGACGGCTGCGATCACGGTGCACGATTCGGTGCTCGGTGGCGTGCTGTGTCCGCTGGTGGAAGCCGTGCCGGGTGCCGAGGCCGTGGCGTCGGCGCTGCGACGAGGCTGCATGGAGCGAGCGGAGCTCTTGGCCCGCCTCGGGCGAGTCCTCGACGGCGATGCTGCACCAGGGGACGTCGAGGAGATGGTCGACGAGCTGGTCCGGAGGTTCCACGCCCACCAGGCGCACGGGGCTGACGAGGTGACCGCGGTCTTGGACCGCCTGACCGATGGCGAGTTCCGCGACCTGACCTCCCCGCTGGCCGACGCCATGTGGCCATGGCACAGCGAGGGACCGGCCGCGCTCGCCCTGCGCATGGCGGTGTGGGCGGAGAAGTCGCCCACGAAGCCGCACGCGCTGGTGCTGCGCCACCCCCACAGCCGCGTCCTGCGCGCCCTGTTCAAGGGGCTGGATACGGTGCGTGACGGGTGGACCGAGACGGCCCTGGGGCGGTGGCTGGCACCGCGGGTGCCGGGTCCTGCACCAGGCCCCACACCGGGCCCTGCACCTCAGGACAGCGGCAACGTGAACGAGTAGGTCGAGCCGTTGCTGCCCGAGAACTCCAGCGCGAGCGACGTGGGCGGCGCGGGCAGGCGGGCGAAGCGCAGGATGCCGGTGGGCTCGGGCGGGGCCGTGAAGTCGCCGGTCCCCGTTTCGGTGGCGGACCCCGCCGACACCGTGGCGCTGTCGAGGACGACCTGGGCCGTGCCCGACTCGAGGCCCAAGGTGATCAGGATGGCGGTCACCGTGCCGTAGGAGACGACGTAGCCCACCCACACGTGCAGGCCCCCGACGGTCTCGGTGGCGGTTTGGGGCCACAGCTGCAGGGGCCGGCCGTCGTAGTCGAAGCCGGTCACTCGCCAGCCGCCGTGCTCGTCGTCCACGGTGACCGGGCCCGACACGGTGTCGGCCACGGTCGTCGAACCCGCCGGGCCCGCCACGGTCGTGGTCAGGGTGAGGGACCCGTCGAAGGTGACGGCGTCGGGGCCGACGCGGACGGGCTGCAACGTGGAGGGGCCGAGGGCGACGGACGTGGTGGCGCCGCGAGCCCGGTTGATGGCCGCCGCGTCCAGCAGGACGCCGGCCAGCGCCAACGCCGCACCGTCCGAGGTCGATGCGGCTGCCGTCGCGTCGCTGTGCGCCAGTGCCCCCAGGTAGGCCTGCAGGGAGGCGGCAGCGGCGCTGGCACCGCCCGTGTCCGGTGCGCTGGTCGTGGCCCCCGCACCCGGCCCGGCTGGCACAGATGTGGGACTGTGCGCCGGGTGGGCCGGGAACGGTGCCCGGCCGCTGCCGCCGCCGACGCGCAGGGCGCCGGTGGCGGCGGTGCGAGACGAGGCCGGCGGGGAGCCGCCACATGCCGCGGCCGGCACCACGAGGGCGAGTGCCACTGCGACGGCCCGGAGGGGACCGTGCACTGGCATCCACGTGTTGGGAGACGCGTTGGGAGGCTGCCGGCGGCGCGACCAGGCAGGCCGGGGCTGGGAGCCCTCCACGTCGCCGGGGGGCGGAGGTGGTGTCGTCACGGCGAGGGAACGGGACGTGGCGCCGAAGGTGGCGGCGCGCCCGGCGCGACGAGGAGGGGGTCGCCGACCCCCTCCTCGTCGGCCCTGCCGGTCGGACCGGCGGGCGATGCCGGAACGTGCCGCGCCGTTACGGCTGTGGCTGTGGCTGGTTCTGCAGCCCGCAGTTCTGGCCGGTCACCACGGATGCCGGGGTGGTGGCGCTCCCCTGGCCGTTGCTGTCCAGGATGACGTTGTTGCCAGCGGTGTCGGCAGTGCCGTCGTTTCCGCTGGGACCGGTTGGCTTGCCGGAGCCGTCGTTGTAGGCGCCCGTCGAGCAGCCCACCACGGCCAGCTGCTCACCGTTGGCGCTCTCCACCCCGATGTAGCCCTGGGGCGGGGTGCCTGCAGGCTGGGCGCTCTGGGCGATGACGTAGCCGCTGGGCCCTTGCGCGTTGCCCGAGGCGGTGACCGAACCGTCGATGACCGGGCTACCAGACGAGCACACCGCCAGGGTGCCGCTCGTCGACGGCGAGCCGTTGCCGGGGTTGACGGTCAGGGTACCGAGAGGCCCCAGGGGGATCGGCTGCGCTGACCCGGAGGAGCATGCGCCGTCGGCCACGGCCGGGCCGGCCAGGATGGCACTGGCGGCGAGGGCGCCGCCGGTGACGGAGGCAGCCATCAGGCTGCCGGCGAGGAACTTCCGCAACATTGTTCGAACTCCTTGCAACGCTGGATACAGGGATTCGTGTCATGGGCAATGCCCATCGGGGCACCGCCGCACGTGCGGGTTGTTGCGCTCTGTGGTCCGTCCCTCCTTCCTGCCCCCCGCAGGGTGCAGTTGTCTCGGCACGAGCGGAGCCCGGCGGCACCATCAGTGGGGATGAGCCTCCTCCCCGGTGCACCGGGCACGCTCCCAGCGTTGCCCAGACGTGAGGTCGTGCCACCTGCACGACACCACGGACGCGTACCGATGTCAACGACCCCGAGCAGGTTTTTTCGGCCGCCGCGCCGATGGTGTCTGCAGGTGGACGGGGCGTCGTCGCCGTTGTGCTGCTGCGAGGATCGGTGGGCTCGATCGGGCTGCAGGCGTCGTCCCCGCCGGACGAGCCGTGCGGCCGTGGCCGGCCACGGGTCGGCCATCGGGCCTGCGCAGCGGTCAGTGCCCGTGGTGGTCGAGCTGGGCGCGCGCTGCAGCGAGGGCCTCGCGGCGCTGGCGCAGCGCGGCCCGGTAGCTCGGGTTGTCGGTGGCGGTGATCTCGTAGCTCAGGTCGCCCAGTGCCTGGTCGAGGAGCGCCCGAAGCTCGTCTGCCTGCAGGTCGTCCAGTGTGAGCGTGTACGGCATCGGCCACCTCCGACGCCCAGGATGACCCATCGCTCACCGGGGTGCCAGGGCTGAAGGTCCTCGGTGGACGTGGGAGGAGACCGCAGGGCGTGCCGTGGACGCGGCCGAGCCATGACCGGAGGTGCCCCTCGGCGGGGACGCCTCGGCGTCGCCACTGCGATGGTCCGCTCAGAGATGCCGCGTAGCGATGGCGCGCCGGTGTGGCGCGCCGATGCGCGCACCGATGGCGCGCCGATGCGCGCACCGATGGCGCGCCGATGCGCGCACCGATGGCGCGCCGATGCGCGGGGCGCGTGTCAGGCCGCGGGCACGCCCTCCACGCTCCAGGTGCACTGGCTGGCGGTCTCGCCCACCACGGTGTAGGTGCCGGCGGGGAGGCTCGCCGTGCTGCCGGTGCGCTGTGCACCCGTGATGCGCAAGGGCAGGTCCACCACGGGCGAGGAGTCCGAGGCGAGCACCTGGATGGTCACCGGCATGGCCTGGGACGTGGCGCAGCTCGCCGCCCAGCTGATGGTGAAGGGTTGCGTCACCGTGAACGAGCCGCTCGTGCCCGGACCGAAGGCCGCGTAGTGGAACAGGGCGGTGGCCACCGGCGTGTCGGCGACGACGGGGAGCTGCGCGCCGGGCGCCGGGGCCGGGGGGCGGGCCACCGGCGCCGGCCGGATCGGGGCGGGGGCTGCGGGCTGGGCGGGGGACCGGCCGGCGAGGAGCAGGGCCACTCCCAGGATCACCACCAGGCCGGCCAGGATGCCGAGCTGGATCCCCAGGCGGGACATCACCAGGACCTCGACCCGGATGGGTGCCTTGTGCGGGGAGTCCCCCGCCGCGGCCCGCCCCGTGCCGGTGCGTGGTGAGGTTCGGCGTTGCGCACCACCGGCAGCTGGAGGTGAGGCGGGACGGCGGCGGGGGCCCGTGGGGGCGCTGGCGACCAGGCGGCGGGTCGGGCGGGTTCCCGGTCGCGCCGGCCCCCGGCGGGAAGGGCGGGCGGTGACGCCGCCGCGCCCGACCACGAAGGTGTCGGGTTCGGCGGACGGGCTCGGCGAGTGCTGGTCGGGTGCGGTCTCGGTGGCCACGTGCACGTCGGCGATCTCGCGCGCCAGGTCCACGATGCTGGCGCGTGGGGGGAGGGGGTCGGCGGGGGCAGCTCCCACGCCGGCCGTGGCCTGAGACGACGAGGAGACGGCGACAGGGGTTGGCGTCGAGGAGTCGCCCGGCGCGCCGGTACCGGCGGCGCGGTCGGCATCGGGGTGGGCCGTGCCCGCCGAGCCGGAGCCGACGCGCAAAACCGGGCGGTCGAGCGCCTCGCTGATCCTGGTGGCCAGGTCGAACACCGAGAACCGCCGGGGCGGCGAGGGCGCTGCGAGTGGTTCGGGGACCGGGTCGGTGTCGAGCGGCATGGGGAGTGGACCGAGCCGGCGAGGCGCGCCGGCACCGGGGGCGATGGGCGGGGGCGGCAAGGGCGGCAGGGGTGGCGCCGGCGGGGCCAGGACCCCGACGCCGCCGCGTACCGGGGTGGCCAGGTCGCGGTACTCGCCGCGGCGGATCGTGGCTCGGTGACGGCTGCCGGGCGCGGCCGGCCGCGCAACGGTCCGAGCCTGGGTCTGCTGGGCACGGGCGACTGCGGCGTCACGATCGGGCATCCCGACGAATTCGGTGCCCCCGCACGCAGGGCACCGGTCGGCCGTCGCGAGCAGGATCTCGCTACAGGTGAAGCAGACCGACGCCACGCAGACCTCCCAGGCCACCCCACGGCATGGCACGGGGTGCCCCCCCTCTCTTCGGCGCGCTCGGCGAGATGTCACGAAGAGTGTGCATATTGGGCTCAGTAGCCACTATGAGCGCGAGTCGTTGGGAATGCAAGCGTGAGGCTGCCGGGCCTTACCGATGACCCGCCCCGCCAGCCGTCGGCGGGCGGCGGATGCTGCCGGGCACGAGGACGGCCTTCACCACCAGCCGTTGGGCGGCGGAGTAGCGCGGGGTGCACGTGGTGAGGGTGAGCGTGGCGCGTCCGGGTGTGGGACCGACGACGGCGACGTCGTCGGGTGACACCGCAAACGGCGGCTGGGAGACGGTGTAGGTGCACGACACGCCAGGCAGCTGGAACTCGACGACGTCCCCGGGGCGCATGCGGTCGAGGGAGAAGAACGGGTGCAGGAACGTGGTGCGGTGCCCGGCGACGGCAACGTCCCCCAGGCTGCACGGCAGGGGTGAGCCGGGGTAGTGGCCAGGCCCCAGGGCGAGCGACGCGGCGTTCACCCCTTGCACGAGCACCATGTCCAGCGAGATGGCGGGAATGACGATCCGCCCGAGGGGCTGGCCGGTGCCCACCGTGCCCTGCGCGATCTGGGCGTCGATGGTGGGGTCCTGCAGGCGGGCCGCCAGGTGGTGCTGGGCCCGGCTCGTGTACCACCCGCTGGCGCTGGGGAAGGCGAACGCCGCAGCCGCCGCCAGCGCCGAGGCCACGGCAAGGGCGGGCAGGCCGACGCGGGCGGTACGCGTCCGGGCGAGACGGTGCAGGCGGCTCGCCGCCCGGGCCGATGCCGGCCCCCGGTGGCGCCCACGCGCCGGGAGGTGGATCCCGACCGCCTCGGTGCGGCCCCCCGCCGGCGGACGCTGCCGCCCGGGCGGTGCAACTGGCGGGCTGGGAGCCCGGAGCCCGGGCGACGCCCCCACGGCCGGGTCGCCGTCAGGCGCCGGCGCGGCCTGCCACCCGCAGGCCCACCGCACCCAAGCCCGCCACGGCGGCCACGACGAGTGCGATGAGCCCGGCCAGGCGGATCCAGGGCGGCTCGCCCGTGAACGGCAGGGTACTCCCGGTCGGCGCGGTTTCGGCCCCTCCGCTGCTCGACGCCAGCAGCGCGCCGGGCTCCGAGCCGGACGAGCCCGCGCTGGACCCCGAGCCGGACCCGGAGCCGGACGTCCCGCTGCCGCCGCTCCCGCCATTCCCGCCGGTGGTGCCGCCGCCACCGGCGCCGTTGTTCCCGCCACCGTTGCCGCTACCCGGCGACGTGCCAGGGCTGGGGCTGCCCGAGGAGGACAGGGGGCAGCCGGTGCCGTTGGCGATCTGCTGGGCGATGTCGTTGGACCCGGTGAACGCCGACTGGCCCGACCCGGAGTCGAAGGCCTGCTCGATCTGCTCGACGCCGCCCTCGAGCGGGGTGAACAGCTGGCACTGGGGGCCGCCCGAGGAGCCGCCACCTGACGGGGGCCCGGAGGGGACGCCCGACGGGGGTTCCGAGGGCAGGCCGCCGGGCGGGCTCTGGGCCGGCCCCACCGGGCAGCCCGAGCCGTTGGCCATCTGCTGGGCGATGTCGTTGGACCCGGTGAACACCGACTGGCCCGACCCGGAGTCGAAGGCCTGCTCGATCTGCTCGATGCCGCCCTCCACCGGGCTGAACAGCTGGCACTGGGGGCCGCCCGAGGAGCCGCCACCTGACGGGGGCCCGGAGGGGACGCCCGACGGGGGTTCCGAGGGCAGGCCGCCGGGAGGGCTCTGGGCCGGCCCCACCGGGCAGCCCGAGCCGTTGGCCATCTGCTGGGCGATGTCGTTGGACCCGGTGAACACCGACTGGCCCGACCCGGCGTCGAAGGCCTGCTCGAACTGCTCGACGCCGCCCTCGAGCGGGGTGAACAGCTGGCACTGGGGGCCGCCGGCGGCGGTCCCCGAGGCGGTGGGCGTCGTGGGGCTGCTGGCGCCGGCGAGGGCGGTGCCAAGCGGTGCGAGGACCAGGGCCGTGGTGGCGGCGGCGGTGCCGGCAAGTCGTCTGGCCAGGATCGGGGCGCGGCGCAGCATGTGGAGGCTCCTCCCGTGGTGTCGAACGGACGTCGACGTGCAACGAGCGCGGTGGCTTCCCGCCATCACCCGACACGACCAGCTGGACACGCCATGTATTCGCGCGTTTTGCGCGAAGGAACGTGGTTCTGGTCGCAGGGGACGGGAAACGGGCTCGCCGTCCCGGTACCGCGCGGGATCGGGCGGCCGGAGGTGCCGGCCAAGTTCCGACAAGCCAAGTTCCGACAAGAGGACGATCCCGATACCGGCCAGCGGGGCTAGCATCGAGGCACAGCTGGGCAGTGTCGGCACGCCGCTGGCGTGCAACGCCGGCAGTGGGGCACGCCACCGGCGTGGCACGGCCCCGGCTGGCAGGTCGTCGGCCCGCTACGGTCGGGGGCGGTCCGTTGCCGGGTCGGCGGTGGTGGGGGATCCGGCGCCAGCCCGGGACCTGGCCGGCACGTGTCGTCGTGGGGATTGGGGGGCACATGCGGACGCACAGCGCATGGCGAGAGGCTTGGTACCGGCACACCAGGCGGGCCTGGTCGTGGCTGGGGCTCAACCTGGGAAAGCGCGCCGGCACGGTGGCGGTGGTGGGGGTGGCACTGACACTCGCCCTGGGCCTGGGCATGACGAAGCTGCGCTTTGTGACCTCCAACGCCAGCTACCTCAACGCCACCGACCAGTCCCAGCTCGAGAACGAGGCGTACCAGCGGCTGTTCGGCGGTGACCCCATCGTCACCATGTGGGCGATGCGGCCGGGGACCACCGTCGACCAGCTGTTCACGCCGGCCAACGTGGCCGAGATGGAGCGCGTGGAGCACCAGCTCGCACGTGACCGGGACGTCTTCAGCGTGGTGGGTCCCAACGACGCGGTGGCATTGGCCAACACGCTGGTCACTCCCTTCGACGACCAACCGACGCACTCGCTCGCGGCAGCACTGCTGCTGTCCGCCTACCAGCGCGCCCCCGCGACCGACCAGGCTGCCCGGTTCTCCGCCATGGCCGCCGAGTTGGCCGCGTTCGAGCGCTTCACCCCCGCCCAGCGCGTCCTGGCCAACCCGCAGTGGGTCCACTTCCTAATCCACGACGACAGCGGGCACATCCGCACCTCCCTGCTGACCTTCCTCCCCAATGACACCCACGCCGAGATGATCGTCGCCTTGCGGGGCGATCTCACCATCGACCAGGAGGCTGCCGCCGCCCGCAGGGTGCTGCGCATCGTCGACACCGCGCACTACGAGAACGCCACCACCGTCACGACCGGCGTGCCGGACCTGCTCAACACGATCAACCAGTACCTGAAGCACGGCATGCTCACCTTGACGCTGATCGCGGCGGCGGTCATGGTGGCGATCCTGCTCCTGGCGTTCAACGTTCGGTGGCGCCTGCTGGCTTTCGGGGTGGTGGCCATCGGGTTGACGTGGGCCTTCGGTCTGGTGGGGTACCTCGGGATCCCGCTCAGTCTGGGGAGCATCGCGGCCTTGCCCACGCTGCTGGGCGTGGGCATCGACTACGCCATCCAGATGCACTCGCGCGTGGAGGAGGAGGTGATCCTCGACCGCGCCGCCCACCCGATCCAGGCCACGGCGCGCAACCTCGGTCCGGCGCTGTTGGTGGTGACCTTCGACGCTGTGTTCGCGTTCGCCGCGCTGTGGTTCGCCAAGGTGCCGATGATCCGCGACTTCGGGTCGCTGCTCGTGGTGGGCATCGTGGCGGTGTGCGTGTTCAGCATCGTGGGGCCCCTGGCCTTCCTCGGGATCCGCGAGTTCAAGTCGCCCACGGCCGGCACGGACTTCCGTACCGGCAGGCTGAGCCGGTTGGTCGTGTGGCTGGGCAAGCTGCCAGCGCCGGCTGCCGTGCCGCTGGCGGCGTGCAGCGTGGCGGTCTTCCTGGCCGGCATCGCGGTGGAGGGTCACCTCACCATGCAGACCGACCCGATCCAGTGGGTGAACCCGGCGTCGCCTGCCATCGAGCACATCCAGGCGCTCAAGAACGGCACCGGTGCCGACAACGAGCTCGGCATCCAGGTGGGGACGACCGACCCCTGGAGCAACACGACCGTCGACTACGTGGCGCGCCTGGCCGATGCGGAGGAGACCCGGTACCCAGCCACGCTGTTCCCGCCGACCGGGTTGGTGAGCATGCTCGAGCAGCTGACGGACGTGCCCGGCACGTCGCCGGTCCCGCCGCTCGGGGCGATGGTCCACCTCGTGTACATGATCGCTCCACCGCCCATCCAGCACCTCGTGCTGGCCACGAAGGGCACGACGACCTACTTCAACATCGTCTACCGCGGCCACAGCGCGGTGCTGTCGCAGCTCGCGCCGGTGGTGACCCAGCTGCAGCATGGTGTACCCCGTCCACCGGGGATGACGGTGGCCCCCGGTGGCATCGCGGTGGTCGGCGTCGGACTGCTCGACAACCTGGCGCGATCGCGCACGCTGCTCACCTACCTCGCCATCGTGATGGTGGGCACCTTCCTGGCGATCCGGCTTCGCAGCGTGGTGCGGTCGTTGCTGTCGCTGGTGCCGGTGCTCATCGCGGTGGGCGCCGTGTCTGTGGTGGCGGACCTCTTCGGGGTGAAGCTCAGCCCCATGACCTCGGTGGCAGGTCCCCTGGTGGTAGCAGCGTGCACGGAGTTCACCTCGCTCATCCTGCTGCGCTTCGTCGAAGAACGCGGCCGCGGACTGGCACCGCGTCAGGCGGTGGATGTGACCGCGTCGCGTACCGGCAGAGCGTTCATGGTCTCGGCCATGACCGCGGTTGCTGGCATCGGGGTCATGGCCACGTCGTCGATGCCGCTGCTGCGAGGCTTCGGGATCGTCGTCGCCATGAACGTCGCCGTGGCCCTGGTGTGCGCCTTGGTCGTGCTGCCGCCCGTGCTGGTGTGGGCCGACGCCGATCCGCGCCAGTGGGTGTCGCGCAATTTCGCCCGTCCGGCCGAGGAGCCGACGCCACCTGAGGGGAGGGGCACGCCCCCGCCGGCAATGGCCGCCCACGCCGGTACGCCGCCGCCTGCCCATGTGGCGACGCCGGCCGCTTCCGTGCGCGTCGCCCCTGCATCATGGGACGGCGCAGCAGCGGAGGACGCCGTGCCGGTGGTGGCGGGCCGGTGGTCACCGTCGCGACCGCTGCCGGCTCCACCGGTACCCTCGGCCTCGCCGTCGTCGGCGCCGGTGCTCGCCTCGCCGACCCTCGACGGGCCGACGCCCTATGCCCACCCGCCGGCCGCTGGCACCACGGGCCCTGCGACCGACGCCCACCGGTTGGCACCGACTGTGGTCCCGCCGGTGCCCTCCGTCCCAGCGCCGGCGTCCCGCACCGATGTGCCGGCACCACCCCCGAGACGGTGGCCCGTGCCACCACCGCCGCCTGCTCCCGCACCCCGACGCGCCAACCAGGTCCCAGTCCCGCCGCCAGCTCCAGGCAACGGGGCGCCACCCGGCCACGACGATGGGCCGGGCAGGACGCCGATCCACCACCGGGGGCAGAGCGGTCCACCGGGCGCGGATGCCGCCGAGGGCGGGTAGTCACCACTGCCCACCGTCATCGCGCCGTGCCGAGCGGCAGCACCGCGTCCGTGGTGCGCCACGTCGCCGTGCCTGCCGATCGCCGAGGAGCAGGTGATCGGTGGTCCGGCCCCGTGGTGCGGACCGCCGGCGCCAGGGGCCGCTGGTCGGCCTGGTCGGCCGGCCACGGTGTCGGAGGATCAGCTCTGGGCGGCGAGCTCCCGCAGGGCGTCCGGCGTCCCGAGGGCCAGCAGGACGTCGCCGGGTGCGACCGCGCCCTCGACGTCGTGCCAGCGGTGGAAACGCTGGGCCCGGCGCAACCCGAGGATCAGCACCTCCGGCCGGGTGGCGGCCAGCTCGGGCAGGAGCCGACCGACGAGCGGGGACCCAGCCCCCACGGCGATCTCCTCGGTGGCCAGGCCGAGCACGGGCAGGGGGTGGACGTCGAGCACGCCGGGGTTGACGGCAGCGCCGGCGAGCGACATGCCGTAGGACTGGTAGGGGGACTCCGCCAGGTCGGCCCCGGCTTGGACGATGCGGTCCCGCCAGGCGGCCTCGTTCACGCGGGAGACGATCCGCAGGTCGCGCCGCACGGCGCGCGCCGTCAGGGTGACGACGAGGTTGACGGCGTCGTCGTTGGCAGCGGCCACCAGCGCGCACGCCCGGTGGATGCCGGCCTCGACCAAGTCGGTCTCGTTGGTGGCGTCGCCGACGAGGGGCACGATCCCGGCAGCGGCCATCTGCTCCCTCAGTTCGGGGTTCTTGTCGATCACCAGGCACGGGCAGCCGAGGTCCACCACGGCCCGGGCGACGGCCTGGCCGACCCGGCCGAACCCGACCACGATGACGTGGCGCTCCAGGGCGTGTCGCATGCGTCGCTCCCTTGCTTGACGGAGATGTTCGGCGGCGGCGCCGGTGGTGAAGAGGGTGGTGAGGTTCGAGCCTGCATAGACCAGCGTGGCGAACCCGGCGACGAGCACCGCCATCGTGAACAGCTTGCCGGCTGCATCGAGGGGATGGACCTCCTCGTAGCCGACGGTGCTCAAGGTGATGACGGTCATGAACGCGGCGTCGAGGAGCCCGTAGTGCGCGATGCCGACGTAGCCCGCTGTCGCGGCGACGAACAGCGCCAGCGCCACCACGATGGGCCCGCGCATGGCGAGGGCGAGGAATCCCGCCAGGCTGCGCTCGGCCACAGGGCGCGCCAGCCACCGGGCCAGACGCCGGCCAGGCGGCGCCGCGTGGGTGGTGCGGGCTGGGCGCGGCAGGGGAGCACCAGGCGGTGGCACGGTCATGGTCGCTCAGGGGTGCGGGGATACGGTCGTGGCCGCTCAGGGGTGCGGGAATGTCGCGGCGGGGTGCGGGGAGGCTCGCCTTCCTGCTTGGGGAAATGCGGCGGCCATGGTGCATCGAGGAGGCCGGCGGCCTCCTGGCGTGCTGCCAACGCGAGGAGGGCCTCGATGCTGCCGCGTCGGTTGTCGATGGTGGCCGACGGGTCGCCCAGGCGGGCGTAGCGCTCCGGCACGGTCGCGATCGTGAACTGGGCCGGGTCCACGTCCGGCACCTCCTCCCACGTGATGGGGCACGACACGCGGCCTTCGGGGTTGGGCCGTACCGAGTAGGCGGACGCCACGGTGCGATCACGGGCGTTCTGGTTGTAGTCGAGCAGGACCCGTCGGCCGCGCTCGTGTTTCCACCAGGCCGAGGTGGCGATGTCCGGCAGGCGCCGCTCGACCTCGCGTGCCAGGGCGAGGGCTGCCCGCCGGACGTCGGTGAACCCGTGCGTTGGTTCGATGGGCACGTTGACATGCATGCCGCGCGAGCCCGAGGTTTTCGGGAAGCCGATCAACCCGTGCTCTTCGAGGACGCTGCGGACCTCGAGGGCGATGATGCGGACCGCGTCGAAGTCCACACCGGGCTGGGGGTCGAGGTCCACGCGCAATTCGTCGGGATGGTCGAGGCGCCACCGGCGCACCGGCCAGGGATTGAGGTCGATGCAGCCGAGGTTGACGGCCCACACGATGTGGGCCACGTCCACCGGGCACAGCTCGTCGGCGTGGCGTCCGCTCGGGAACGTGACGGTGACGGTCTGGAGCCAGCGGGGACGGTTGGCCGGCACGCGCTTTTGGTAGAAGAAGGGGCCTGTCGCGCCGTCGGGATAGCGCTTGAGCACCGTCGGGCGCTCCCGCACCCCGCGCAGGGCGCCGGGTCCCACCGCCAGGTAGTAGCGGACGAGGTCGAGCTTCGTCTCGCCTCGGGCCGAGAAGAACACCTTGTCGGGATTGGAGATCTCGACCACGCGGCCGTCGACCTCCACCGGCTCGCGTACGACGCGGGGCACGGTCATCAGGTCCCTGCGCTAGCCGACTACTGGACGGCCAGGGCGGTGCGGACCTCGAGGGCGGGATCGGCGAAGGGCTCGCCGTCCACGTCCACCACCACGCGGTGAAGGGTGCCCGTGAAGGGGAAGCGGCCCCGGTACCGTCGGGTGACGGGCAGGCCGTCGCCCTCGCCACAGGTGAGGCCGGCTCCTGAGATGGAAAAGCGCATGGGGGTGAACCGGGGCACCGCCACCGTGCCCACCACCGCACCGTCCACCAGGAGACGGGCCGTGCCGCGGTGCTCGCCGGTGCGCTCGAAGGCGAGGCCGAGCTCGTGGCGTCCCGGCGGGACGGGTTCGGCCGCCTCCACGTGGTGCTCCTCGAGGGAGACGAAGTTGTGCGTCCAGCACAGACGGCCCTTGAGCAGGTACAGGGACCAGCCGCCCAGTCCCGAGCCCTGGGCCACGAGCACGCCGTTCGCACCGCCTGCAGGGATCTCGACCTCGGCCCGGACCGTGTGGGAGCGGTTCCGGACGTTGACCGCCACCGTCTCCGGCACCCGGGTCACCCCGGGCAGGTAGACGTAGCGCGATCGCGCCGGCACCGCCGGCGGCCGGTCGAGAGTGAACTCCGAGAACGGCCGGTTGTCGAGCGGGAACACGCCGTAGCGCCGTGCCTCGCGCTGCCACAGCGCGACCAGCTCCCGCAGACGCTCGGGATGTGCCTCTGCCAGGTCGTGGCACTCGGAGGGGTCGACCGCCACGTGGTAGAGCTCCCAGCGGTCCTGGTCGAAGGGGACAGTGGTGTCCTGGATGGGGTGGTAGGTGACTGCCTTCCACCCGTCGTGGTAGATGGCGCGGCAGCCGAACATCTCGTAGTACTGGGTGCGGCGGCCCTCGGGCGCGTCGGCGTCGTGGAGGCTGGCCCGGAAGCTCACCCCGTGCATGGGCATCTGGGGCACACCGTCGACGGTGGCCGGGGCCTCCACCCCGAGCAGGTCGAGCAGTGTGGGCGCCACGTCGATGGCGTGCACGTAGTGGCGGCGCACGCCCCCGTCCCCCGTCAGTCCCGCGGGCCAGCTGACGATGAGGGGATCTGCCACGCCGCCCTCGTGGACCTCGCGCTTCCACCGGCGGAACGGGGTGTTGCCCGCCACCGTCCACCCCCAGGGGTAATTGTTGTGGCACCAGGGGCCGCCGATCTCCTCCAGGCGGCCGAGGGCCTCCTCCACCGTGCGGGGTGCCACGTTCCAGGGGCGCAGGTCGTTCACCGAGCCCGTGGGGCCTCCTTCGGAACTGGCGCCGTTGTCGGACAGCACGACCACGATGGTGTTGTCGAGGTCACCGGTGCGTTCGAGGAAGCCCAACAGGCGCCCCAGCTGGTCGTCGGTGTGCGACAGGAAGCCGGCGAACGCCTCCATGTAGCGGGCGTACACGAGGCGGGCGTCGTCGGGGAGCTCGTCCCAGGCCGGTACCCAGTCGGGACGGGGCGAGAGCGCCGTGCCCGGTGGCAGGATCCCTCCGGCCAGCTGGCGCGCCAAGGTGGCCTGCCGCCAGGCGTCCCATCCCTGGTCGAAGGCACCGCGGTAGCGCTCGACCCACGGCCGCGGTGCCTGGTGCGGCGCGTGGCACGCGCCGGGGCAGAAGTACAAGAAGAAGGGCTTGTCGGGATCACAGGCGCGCAGGTCACGGATCATGGCGATCGCCTGGTCCACGAGGTCCTCGGTCAGGTGGTAGCCCTCCTCCAGGCTGCGGGGCGGGCGGGCGATGGCGTTGTCGACCACCAGCGCCGGGACGAACTGGTGCGTCTCGCCCTCCATGAACCCGTAGAAGCGCTCGAAGCCTCGGGCCAGGGGCCAGCGCTGGCGGGGCGCGGCAGGGTGGCACTCGTCGTCCGGCGTCAGGTGCCACTTGCCCACCGCGAAGGTGGCGTACCCCGCCAGCAGCAGCAGCTGCGGCAGCATGGCGGCGGTGCGGGGAATCCGGGCGTCGTAGGCGGGGAAGCCCATGGCGAGCTCCGTGATGCGCCCCATGCCGATGGCGTGGTGGTTGCGACCGGTCAGCAGCGCGGCCCGGGTCGGCGAGCACAGTGCGGTGGTGTGGAAGTTGGTGTAGCGCAGTCCTCGGGCTGCCACTCCGTCGAGCACCGGGGTGGCGATGTCGGAGCCGAAGCACCCCAGCTGCGCGAAGCCCACGTCGTCGAGCACGACGAGGACGACGCTCGGTGCGCCAGGGGCGGCCCGGCGGGGAGCCGGCCACCAGGGCGTGGAGTCGGCGAAGGTCGTGCCGATGGTGCCGAGGAAGTCGATGTCGTGGTCCACGGGTCCACCATAGGAGCCGACGGCGGCCCGAGCCCGTGGTCTGCTGTCCCATGGCCGGGGTCGGTGGCCCGTCCCATGGTCCGCTGCCGTGACGCACCGGCCGGTGATCGGCATCGGGGGCTGGCAGCGGGTGGTCTTGGCAGCCGGGCTCGGGGGCGGGAAGATGGTCGCGGCACCACCGGTGCCGGCAACCACCAGCCCGGCAGCGGACCGTCAAGCGGCAGGTCGCCGCCAGCGGTGCCGGGGCCGGGATCGGCACCCCGGGCCACGGCCCGCGCCGGGTGGTGCGGTCGGTGCCGGGCACACCGGTGGGTGGATCTCGAGGAGGCACCATGGCCGACAGCGTTCCCACCACCGCACCCCAGGCGACCGAACGTGCACCCGAGCCAGGCGCTGGCGCTGGGCACGGATCCGACGCAGCCCGACCGCCGGCTGTGGCGGAGGTCTTCGAGCGCCTCCGTGGTGCCTTCGACGCCGGTCGCACCCGGCCCCTGGCGTGGCGGGTCGAACAGCTCCGCGGCATCGAGCGGCTGGTCGACGAGTGTGAGGCCGACCTGGTCGGTGCCATGGCCGAGGACTTCGGCAAGCCGGCCGTCGAGGCCTGGTTCACCGACCTGGCGATGGTGAGGACCGAGGCGTCCCACGCCCGGCGCAACCTGCACCGCTGGATGCGGCCCCGGCGCGTGTGGCCCGGCAGGCTCAACGTGCCCGGTCGGGCGTTCACCGTGGCCGAGCCACGCGGTGTCGTGCTCGTCGTGTCGCCGTGGAACTACCCGGTCCAGCTCGCGCTGGCACCACTGGTGGCCGCGCTGGCCGCGGGGAACGCGGCGGTGGTCAAGCCCTCCGAGCTGACACCGGCCACCTCGGCCGTATTGGCGCGCCTGCTGCCGCGCTATGTGGACCCAGAGGCCGTGTGTGTGGTGGAGGGTGCGGTGGACACGGCGACCGCTCTGCTGGAGCTGCCCTTCGACCACATCTTCTTCACCGGGAGCACCACGGTGGGGCGGGTGGTCATGGCCGCCGCCGCCCGGCACCTTGCCTCGGTCACCTTGGAGCTCGGTGGCAAGAGCCCTGTCGTCGTGGCGCGCGACGCCGAGCTCGCCGTCACGGCGCGGCGGGTGGCCTGGGGCAAGCTCCTCAACGCCGGTCAGACCTGCATCGCACCGGACTACGTGCTGGTGGAGCGATCCGTGGCGGACGAGCTGGTGGACGCCCTGTGCCGGTCCATGGCTGACCTGCAAGGCCCGGACCCGGCCCTCACCCGCACGAGGATCGTGAACGAACGGCACCTGGCGCGCCTGGAGTCGCTGCTGCACTCGGCCGGGGGAACGGTGGTCGCGGGCGGCAAGGTGGACCACGCCCAGCGCTGGATCGAGCCCACGGTGATCGTCGATCCCGATCCGCAGGCACCGATCATGCAGGACGAGATCTTCGGGCCCATCCTGCCCGTCGTCCGCGTCGACTCGGTCGACGAGGCCCTGCGCTTCGTCCGGGCGCGGCCCAAGCCGCTCGCGTTGTACCTCTTCACGCGGTCGGCCTCGGTCGAACGGATGGTGGTGGAGCAGACGAGCTCGGGTGGCGTGTGCATCAACCACGTGATGATGCACTTCGCCGTGCCCGAACTGCCCTTCGGCGGGGTGGGGCCGTCGGGGCTCGGTGCGTACCACGGCCGAGCCGGCTTCGAGGAGTTGAGCCACCGCAAGCCGGTGCTTCGCCGAGGCTTTTGGCCGGACCTTTCGATCGCGTACCCGCCCTTCGACGCTCGCAAGGAGCGGATCCTCCGGCGCGTGCTGTAGCGGGATGCGGCGCGCCGCCGCGCGTCGGCCGGGGCATGCGGCCAACCGTCGGCCGGGGCGCGCTGCACCATCCGCGTGACGCGCCAGCCGCCTGCGTAGGATGCCGCAGCGGTGGCCACCTCACTCGCCCCGTGGGGCACGAAGCAGGCGAGCACGAGCACCGATGGCGACCGCCGGCGCGCGCCGGTGCTGGCGGCGACGCTCGGCCGTGCGTTTCGCGTCATCGGCGGGGCGGTGGGCGCGGTCCTCCTCGTCGGCACGGGTGTGGGGGCGGTCCTCGGTTCGGTGGCGGTGGCCGTGCCCGTGGGATGTCTGCTGGCGCTGGCCATGGTTGGGCTGCTGGCCCGCCAGCACCGGCGCCTCGGGCGCGAGGTGGTGGCGCCGGTCGACGACCTGGTGCGCACGTCCGAGCTGTTGGAGCAGGGGTTCAGGGTCGATCCCCTGCTGCAGGGCCCGCAGGAGATCGAGCGCGTGGCCATGGGCCTGCGTCGCATCACCGAGCGCCTCGACCAGACCAGGACGCTGCTGCGCGAGCGCGACGAGCAGCTCGATGCCAGCTACCAGCTCCTGCGCTACCGGGACGAGCAGCTCGCGGCCTACGACGCCGACGTGCAGAACCTCGTGCGCATGGCGCGGCTGATCTCGGGCAACTACGACCTCCCATTTCTCTTGCGTACCGTGTCGGTCGCCGCGCTCGAGGCCACCCGGCTCAGCCGTGCCGTCATCTGGCTCATGGACAGGGGGCGGCTGGTGGCGAGCTACGACTCGGCTGCTCCCGACGCCCTGGCACCGGCCCTCCCGCCCGTGGCCCTGGGTGTGGGTCGTGTGGGCGCCGCGGCGCAGACCCACAGCCTGGCGGTGGAGCCACGCGAGGGCACGAACCTGGCGCCCTCGCCCGGCGCAGCGGTGCCCATGGAGGCCGGAGGACGCGTGGTGGGCGTGGTGGAGGTGCTGGGCGAGGAGCTCGAGGACCTGTCGCCCCAACAGCAGTGGATGCTCGAGATCCTCGCCGCCCACGCCGGCGTGGCGGTCGAGGCGGCGCGCCTGCAGACCAGGAACGAGCTGCTGCTGCGGCACGACCCGGGTACCGGGCTGGGCAACTACCGCCAGTTCGTGGCGGACCTCACCATGGAGATGGAGCGGGCCAAGCGCTACGGCCGGCCGCTTGCGCTGGTGATGGCCGACATCGACCGCTTCGGCCGCTTCAACGAGCTGCGGGGGCGCCAGCGCGGCGACGAGGTCCTGGCGCTGTTCGGGTCGCTGTTCGCCACCCGTGCCCGCGCCAGCGACACGGCCTACCGGTTCGCGGACGACGAGTTCCTGGTGGTGGTACGCGATGTGGACGAGGCCGCCGCCTGCGTGCTGGCAGAACGCCTCCGCGAGGAGGCCAAGCGCGTCCTGCGGACCAAGCTGCCCGAGGTGCGCCTCACGTTGTCCTTCGGCGTGGCCGACCTGGCGTCGGCCAGCGACGGCGAGGCGCTCCTCGACCGGGTCCACGAGGCACTGGCCCGCGCCCAGGCCGAAGGTGGGGACCAGGTGGTCGGTTGGCAGGCCGTGCTCGCTCCCGGCGCCCCGGCCCTGCAGTCCCGTGGCCCGAGCGCGCCGCCGGGCGGGGCGGTGGAGGTGGCCGTGGCCGACCGGCGCGCCGCCGCCGGGCCGGGGTCGTAGCCCGTCGATCCCGCACCAGCCACCCGGCATCCTTCGGCTCCGGAGCGTTCCGCTGACGATCGCCGTTCGGTCGGCCCGTTGCAGTTTCACTGATTCCCACTGACTGTGATGATCTAAACACAGATCGTGCCTCAACAGATCGGGGCCCGGGGTCGATACCAGCGCCATGAGGTTCCTCCCCTGGCCGCGCCGGCACCATGGAGCGCCGGCCCTGGCCGGTCAGGTGGCCTCCGCACCACCGGCAGCGGCCACGGTCCGCCGGCCGGCGTGGCTGCGGCTGGGGTTCTTGCTCACCGTCCTGGCTGGAGAGGTCGCCGCCGCGGCGGTGGTCGGACTGCCGGGGATGGCCGGCACCGCAGCGGCACGGGCCCGGGTGCCCGCGGCCCGACCGACCACGGTGGCCACGCCCACCACGACCACGACGGCACCACCGGCCACGACCACCACCACGGCTGCGCCCGTGCACGTGGCCCCGTCGTCCCCGCCGACGACCACACCGCCACCTCCACCCCCGCCACCGCCACCTCCACCCCCGCCACCCCCGCCACCGGCGCGCCGCGGCATCCTGCCACCTGCCGAACCGCCGGCGAACATCCCGCCCTCGCCCAACTTCCTCTCGAGCTGCTCCGGGCGCACCTACGACGACTCGCAGGGGTGCATCGAGGCCGCGGTGGCGGCGATCGACAACGCGCGGGCACACGAAGGGCTGCCCGGGATGTCGCTGCCGAGCAACTGGACGTCGCTCACGCCCCAGGAGCAGCTCTTCGTGGTCACCAACCTCGAACGCACCGTGCGAGGCCTGCCGCCGCTGACGGCCATGGCCAGCCAGCTCGATGCCGCGGCCGCCAGCGGCGCCGCGGGTGGCAGTGACCCGGCACCGCCCGACGGGTACCCCTACACGGAGTGGGGATCGAACTGGGCCGGCGCGCTGGGGAACCCGCTGGAGGTCGTCTACCTGTGGATGTACGACGACGGACCGGGCTCGTCGAACGTGGACTGCACCTCGGCCGGCCAGTCCGGGTGCTGGGGCCACCGCCAGAACGTGCTGCTCGACCTGCCGTGCCGGGAGTGCCTGATGGGCACGGGCTATGCCGCCGACGGCTGGGAGGGCACGCCGGGCTGGGCGGAGCTGCTGGTGGAGACCTCGGGGAGCCAGCAGGTCGACTTCACCTGGCAGCAGGAGCAGGCCTTCTTGCACTGAGGGCGCGCCCTCGGCCGGGCCATACGGCTCGGCGGTCCATGCCCTAGCGTTGCGGCGTGCGTGGGGCGGGTGCCGGGGGCGTGAGACGCCACCTCGTCGGTCTCGTCGTGGTGTTCACCCTGTCGCGGGTGGCTGTTGCCGCGGCCGGGGTGCGCTTCGACCTCAGGGCGATCACCACTGCGTCCGGTGCGGACCAGTGGCAGCTGCTGGACACCACCCTGCTGCGGCACGACCTGCTGGCCAGCGTCTGGTACCTGCACAGCCAGCCCCCGTTGTACAACCTGTACTGCGGCCTGCTCGTGCACCTGCCGCTGGGTGCTGCCCGGGTGGTGGCGCAGACGAGCTTCCTGGCGATGGGCCTGGTGCTCGGTCTGGGCACCTTCCTCCTGCTGGTGGAGCTCGGGGTGCCCGCGGCCTGGGCATGGGCGCTGGCGGCACTGGTCATGGTGGACCCGGCCGCCATGCTGTACGAGAACTGGCTGTTCTACGCCGAGCCCACGGCGGCAGGTCTCGTCGTGACGGGCTGGTGCTTGGCCCGCTTCCTGCGCAGCGGCCAGCGGCGGTGGGGCGTGGGAGCCTTCGGTGCGTCGGCCGGTGTGGTGTTGCTCAACGCGACCTTCCAGGCAGTGTGGTTCCTGGCCGTGGTCGGCATCGCGTTGGTGTCCATGCGCCACCGATGGCGCCGGGTGGTGGCGAGCGCCGCCCTCCCGGCGCTGGCGCTGGGCCTGTGGTACGGGAAGGACGCCGCCGTGTTCGGCACCGCCACCACCAGCAGCTGGTTGGGGATGAACCTGGCCAAACCGGCGCTGGTACGCCTGCCGCCGGGTCAGCTGCACCAATTGGTGGCAGACGGGACCCTCGACGCCCTCGCCCAGGTGAAGCCGTTCGCTCCGGTGGCCGCGTACGTGCCCCGCTTCGTCCCTGCACCCCATACCGGCATACCCGCACTCGACCGGCCCACCAAGCACGACGGGCAGCCCAACTATGACGACCTGGCCTACGTGGCGGTGTCGCGCCGGTACCTGCGCGACGACCTGGCAGCCATCAGGGCCCGACCGGGGTCGTACCTGAAGATCACGGTGGAGGCCGCCGGCGTCTGGCTGGTGCCCGCCGAGCAGTACGGACCGCTGTCCGGCGCCCAGCGCCCGATCGCCGGGTACGTGCGCCTCTATGACCGTGCCGTGGACTGGCAGGTCCACAGCGCCCCGGCTGCAGGGTTCGTCGCCCTGCTGGGCGGGTTCGCGCCCCGGATCAGCCAGCTGTCGCTCCAGGCGCTCCTCGTGGACGCGCTCGCCGTGCTGGCAGCGCCCGTGCTGGCGTGGCGGCGCCGGTCCGATGCCGTGGCAGCCGGACTGATCCTCTTCGCGTGGCTGACGACGTGTTACGTCGTCGTCGTCACCACCATGGTGGAGCTGGGCGAGAACAACCGGTTCCGCTTCGAGCTCGGGCCCCTGCCACTGGTGGTCGCCGCCGCCGTGGTGTGCGCGGCCGTGCGCGCCGCGGCAGCGAGGCGGGGGAGCCGGCCGTCCCTGCCGGCTGACGGTCCGGACCTTCGGCGGCGGGCTCGGGTCTTTGTCCCCTGACCAACCGGATTGCAGCCGGCGCATCCTACTTGTGACGGATCGAACGAGAAGGGAGCGGACCGTGCGCAGGAAGACCTTCGACCTCCTGATGACCGCTGGAGGCGGGGTGCTGACCATCGTGCTGGTGGTGGCCGGTGCCCTGCTCATGTGGGGCTACACCTTCGCCAACAGCAACGTGCACAACCAGCTCGCCGAGCAGAAGATCTTCTTCCCGGCCAAGGGCAGCCCGGCGCTGGCGCCCAAGGAGATCGGCCCGTACCTCGACCAGTACGCCGGCCAGCAGCTGCTCACCGGACCACAGGCCGAGGCGTACGCCGACCACTTCATCCGGGTGCACCTGAGCGAGGTGGCCGGCGGCAAGACCTATGCCGAGGTGAGCGCGGCGTCAAAGGCCGACCCGACCAACCAGACGCTCAAGGCCGAGGCGCAGACCCTCTTCCAGGGCGAGACCTTGCGTGGCCTGCTGCTCAACGCGTACGCGTGGTGGAAGATCGGTGAGATCGCGCTGATCGCCTCCATCGTGTCCTTCGCACTGGCTGGCGTGATGCTGCTGCTCACCGTCGGTGGCCTGGTCCACTGGCGGCGGACGCCCGAGGAGGAGGAGTTCCCGCCTCGCCACACCCCGCAGGAGGTGCTGGCTGGCGTGTGAGCCAGGCCGGTGGGCCGGTGGGCCGGGCACGTGGTCCACGGGACCAGGAGCCAGGAGCCCCGGGGCGCAGGTCCCGGGGCTCCGTCGCGCCGAGGCGGCCCGCGTGGCGCGCCGAGTGATCGTGAGCGGGGAGTCGTCGTCGCGTCCCCCACCGTCGAGGGGGAGCGTGTCCGGTGCGGCGATCGGGGACCCGAGGACGGCAACCGAACGCGACGCGGTGCTCAGGTGGACGGTTTGCGGCACACGTAGGCGAGGTGGAGGCACGCTTCGGGGCGGGCGAAGACACCGACGTTGCGGGCCGCGACCAGCGGGTCGAAGCGCCCCTCCTCGGCGGCCGGGCCGGCGTAGTTGAGCCCCTTGGCCTCGACGATCTCGAACCCCGCCGCGAGGATCATGGCCCGGAGCTGGTCGTGGCCGTACTCCACCTTGTGGTCGGGGTTGACGAGCTCCGGCGAGTGCAGCCGCCACAGTGGCCCGTTGGGCGTGTCGAGGCACAGCCACCCACCGGGGACCAGCACCCGCAGGGCACCGGCCAGCACGGCACGTGCCTCGGGCTCGGTCACGTGCTCGATGGACTGCCCGCTGTAGACGAGGTCGAAGCTTTCCTCCTCGTAGGGTGACAGGTCCGCCATGGAGTGGTAGGCGTACTCGATGGGCCCCAGCTCGCACTGCAGGCGACCGGGGGTGCTGCGCCGGTACAGCGCGTGGCGCTCGTCGGGTGGCAGGTCGACGACCACCAGGCGGTCGAAGCGGTACGGGTAGCCGAGGGACACGAGCGCGCCCCGGTCGTCGGCCTGGTCGGTGCCGCCCAGGTCCAGGATGCGCCGAGCCGGTGGCAGCCCGCGGACGAAGTGGGAGCGGCTCACGTGCATGGACGCCAACAGGTCGTCGAAGGAGACGGAGTGGCGATACTCGGTCGACGACAGCAGGACGTCCACGAGGCCCACCCGGGTCAGCTCGCCCCGCTCCATGCGCTCGCGGTAATGGTCGAGGGCGGCACTGTCAGGTTCGCGTCGCAACAGGAGCTCGAAGGCGAGGCGGACGACCTGCTCGGCCGGGAGCCGGTCGACGTGCAGCTCGGCCCGGTGGCCGCCAATGCGGGCGCGGGCACGCCGGGCGAGGGCGGCCAGGGTTGATCGGGTCGCCCGGGCTGGCATCGGCCGATGGTAGCCAACCGCGGCGCGCTACGGTCCGGGCATGGCGCGGCGGCGCACGGTGGAGCGCTTCGAATTCCGGGGCGAGGATCCCGCGCCGGTCGTCGCCGCCATGGCCGAGCTCGAGGCGGCCCACCGGGGCTGGGTCAACCTGCAGCCGGGCATCCGGCCGGAGGACGAGCCGCCGCCGGGCTCCGTGCTCGGCGTGGTGTTCGGCGGCGTGGCGCCCGAGGTGCCGGTGTGCACATGGGTGGCCGGGCGCGCCGGGCGGCGCGGCGTGGCGCCTGACCGGATCGGGATCCAGCATGCCACTGGCGGGCGCGCCATCCGCCGGCTGGCCGAGGCGGGCGTCACCGTGCCGGCGGGGTGGCGCTGGGTGCAGGACCACCCTCGGCGGGGACTGGTCGTCCAGGTGGCGCCGGGGACGCCGGCGGCGCAGGTGGTGGCCTTCCTGGTGGCCGCGGGCGAGGTGCTGAGCCGGGTGCCGCTCACCGGCACGTGGCTCGCCCACGTCTACCGCCCGGCGTGAACCGGCTCGTATCGATCACCCGGCGTGCGGCAGCCTGCGTGCGGATGCCGGCGCCGGCCGGTGGCCGGCGGCTGGCGACTGCCCGGTCGTATCCGGTTCAGCCCGGCGCGGCTGCCCCCACGATCGGGGCCGACAGGGTCATGGTGGCCGCCGACCCCTCGAAGGGGGCGGCCCCGAAGGCGAAGATCCCGCCGTCGGCCCCCACCAGCCAGTAGCCGTCGCCGTCGGCCGGCGGTGCCGGCACGAGCCCGACCACCGGGCGTGCCAGCGGCCGTCCTCCCATCGACCCCTCGAAGGGGGCGGCCCCGAAGGCGAAGACCCCGCCGTCGGCCCCCACCAGCCAGTAGCCCCCACCGCCGGGCATGGCCGCCATGCCCACCACCGGCGCCGCCAGCGGCCGTCCTCCCATCGAGCCGTGGAACACGGCGTCCCCGAAGGCGAAGACCCCGCCATCTGCTCCCACCAGCCAGTAGCCGAGGCCATCTGCCGTTGGCGCCATGCCCACCACCGGCGCCGCCAGGTGGACCCCGCCCATCGAGCCGAAGAAGCCGGCGTCCCCGAAGGCGAAGACCCCGCCATCTGCTCCCACCAGCCAGTAGCCCCCGCCGTCGGGCGTGGGTGCCATGCCCACCACCGGTGCAGCGAGGGGCAAGCCGCCCATCGAACCGTGGTACTGGGCGCCGCCGTAGGCGAAGACGCCCCCGTCGGCGGCGGTCAGCCAGTAGCCCGGGGTACCGGGCGGGGGCACGCATCCGGGACAGTGCAGGGGTGGGGGCGTCGCGTTGCCGGTGTGGCGAGGGTCGTGGTGGAACATGGGCCACGAGCCGGGGCCCAGCCCGGGCTGGGTGGGCGTCTGCTGGGCTGTGACGCGGTAGACGGCGATGAATCCCTGGTCGTCCCCGTTGCCCGGGGCGTAGGTGCCGGCCAGCACGACGTCGAGGCCACCGGAGGGGTCGGGGGTGAGCAGGGGCGTGTTCTGCAGGTCGAGGTTGGCGCGCGTGCCGTTCCAGTCGACGTACTCGCCGTCGATGTTGTCGGTGCTGGCGCCCGGTGCCGGCAGGAGCAGCTGGCCGCTGCGGCCGTCGACGATGTTCCACCCGAAGCCGGAGCCGAACACGACGTCCTGGTACCCGGTGCCGACGTCCGCGGTGGCCGCACCGCCGGCGATGGTGTCGAGGTAGGGGTCCGTGGAGCCGAACGGCGGCCACTGGTACACCGGTCCCCACAGGATGGTGCCGTCGGGTGCCAGCGCCCACAGGGCGCCACCGGCATCGGCGCCAGCCTCCTCCCACGTCGGCTCCACCACGTCGAGCTGCCCGGTGCCCTGCAGGTCGGCCAGGGCGGGGGAGGCCAGCGTGTAGCCCCCGAGATCGGTCTGCCACACCAGCCCGCCGTCGGCGCGCAGGGCGGTGACGGTCGTGGCGTCGCTGGCCGATCCCGCCGGGCCGTGGTCGGACCAGTAGCGCCCGTGGCCGAAGACGATGCGCAACCCCGAGCCGTCGAGGTTCCCGACGGCCGGCGACGAGGTCACCACCTCGTTGGTGCGGTAGACCCACAGCGTCTGGCCCGTGCCGTCCTCGGCGCGCACCGTGCCCCCGTTCCAGTCGTCGAGGGCACCGGGACCCGCCGAGGAGTCGCTGCCGGCTATGACGAAGGGGCGTGACCCACCGTAGAGGTCGGCCACGGCCGCCGAGGCGAACGTGGTGTCAGCCGTCTTGCGCGGCCAACCGGGCTGGCGGGCGCCGCTGCCGGCGTCGAGCTGGTACTGGGAGAGGCTGACCCCTCCCACCACGAGCGACGGGTTGCCGTCACCTGTCGTGTCGGCGGCAGGCGGCGAGGCGAACAGCGCCGGTGCCGATCCGTAGGTGCCGAACTCGTCGGGGAGCGGCTCGGACCACCGCACGGTGCCGGTGGGGGCCAGGTCGAGCACGGCACCGGTTCCTGGTGCCAACGAGCCGGTGGTGACGTCACCGGTGTCGACCACCACGTCGTCGAGGCCGTCGCCGCTCGGATCGGGCAGCACCGTGGGTGAGGAGTCCACTGCAGCGCCGGTGGCGATGGGCCACCCGGCGACCGGGGATCCGTCGGCCAGGTGCACGGCGAAGACCTGGCCGCTGGTGCGGCTCCCCACCACGATGCTCGGACCCTGCCCGTCGAGGGTGGCCAGGTTCGGCGAGGACTGGAAGATGGCGCCCGGCAGCAGCTCGTGCCACACGCAGGTCACTGTCAGCGTGCCCCCCGCGCTGAGCGGGACCTGCACCGTGGTCGACGAACAGGAGGTCGCGGGCGTGACCTGGGCTGCCGGCACGCTGCGGACACCGGGCGCCGCTGCCACCGAGGTCGCCGGCACCGCAGCAGCCGGTGGGACGAGGGCCCACCCGGCCGGCACCAGCACCCCGGCCACGGTGCCAGCGGCGAGGACGTGGTGGAGGCGCCGGTGCCCGCCCACGGGCGGCAAGGATAGGTTCGGTCAAGCGCCGGGCGGAACCGCTCACCTCCCGTGGCCGGGCGGAAGGAGGGATGGCATGGACCGGATCAGGCTGGGCATCCTGGGCGCGGCGCGGATCGCGCCCGTGGCGGTGGTGCGTCCGGCGCGCCGTGTCGAGCAGGTCGAGGTGGTGGCCATCGCGGCGCGTGAGCCGGACCGGGCCCGACGGTTCGCCAAACGCCACGGAGTCCCCCGCGTCGTCCCCTCGTACCAGGACCTGATCGAGGATCCCGAGGTCGACGCCCTTTACATCCCGCTGCCCAACGGCCTGCACGGACGTTGGACGCTCGCCGCGCTGGCTGCGGGAAAGCCCGTGCTGTGCGAGAAGCCGTTCACCGCGAACGCGGTCGAAGCCCAACAGGTCGCCGAGGCTGCGGCCCGGGCCGGCGTCGTGGTGATGGAGGCCTTCCACTATCGGTACCACCCGTTGTTCGCCCGCATGCTGGACGTGGTGCACAGCGGCGAGCTGGGCGAACTGCGCCACATCGAGACCGCCATGTGCTTCCCGCTCCCACTGCCTCGTGACATTCGCTGGCAGCTGGAGCTGGCGGGCGGCGCCGCGATGGACGTCGGGTGCTACGCCGTGCACATGCTGCGGCACCTGGCGGGCGCCGAGCCGGAGGTGTCTGCAGCGCGTGCCAAGCTGCTCAAGCCCGGCGTGGACCGGATGCTGCAGGCGGAGGTGACACTCCCCGGTGGCGTGACGGGCAGGTGGACGGCGTCGCTGCTGTCGGCGAAGGTGCTGTCGATGGTCGCTCGCGTCCAAGGCACGCGGGGCACGATGCACGTGCGCAATCCCACCCAGCCCGCCCTGTACCACGCCATGGTGGTCCGGGCCGGGGGCCGGCGCCGGGTCGAGCACGCCGTGCGGCGACCGACCTACGAGTTCCAGCTGGCGGCGTTCGCCAACGCCGTGCTGCGGGGGGCGTCGATCCCCACGGGGCCCGACGACGCAGTGGCCAACATGCGGGTGATCGACGCCGCCTACCGGGCTGCAGGACTCGAGCCGCGCCAGCCCACGCCCTGACGCAGCGGGCGTCGCACCTCGACCACGCGGTCAGAAGATGCCGGTGTCCAAGCCGGCAGCCAGCGTGCCACCGAGCTCCTCGGCCGCTTCGAGATCGGCTGGCTGGATGTGGCCCACGACGGTCAGCGGCGGCAGGACCTGCTTCCAGCGCATGCCGGCCACG
>Ga0209061_1001094_pt1 | contig 49967 bp, 48 predicted proteins | sample Coa_R1_10_FD_187157 | JGI IMG/M metagenome (GOLD analysis project Ga0209061, IMG submission 187157) | Surface soil microbial communities from Centralia Pennsylvania, which are recovering from an underground coalmine fire - Coalmine... | ecosystem: Environmental > Terrestrial > Soil >...
CGACTCGCAAACTCGTCATCGATCCGTCAGCCGGCCAAGGCTTCGGCCAGCTCGTCGTGAAGGTAGACCATCGTCTCGATCCCGCCGAAGAATTGCGCGAGCGTGAACTTCTCGTTGGGCGCGTGGATCGCGTCGTCGGGGAGACCGACGCCGATCAGCACTTGCGGCAGGTGCAGGATACGATCGAAGCTCGAAACCGGCCCGATCGTCCCGCCGATCCCGATAAAGACCGGCGGCTTCCCAAAGCCGCGCTCCATCGCTCGCGCCGCGGCGACGACCGCCGGATGATCGCGCGACGTCGAGACGGCGCGGACGTCGCCGGAGCTCTCGATCTCGACGCGAACGCCGCTCGGGGCGACCCCTCGCAGGTAGTCGCTCACGATGCGCTTGACGTGACCGGGATCTTGATCGCCGACGAGGCGAGCCGAGATCTTCGCCTTCGCCCAGCTCGGGATGATCGTCTTCGAGCCCGGTCCCTGGTACCCGCCCCATATCCCGTTGAGCTCGAGCGTCGGTCGAAACCACATCCGCTCGAGCGGCGAGCGATCGCGTTCGCCGCCGCACAGCGCGGTCGTGCCCAACGCTCGCGCCTCTTGTTCCTCGTCGAAGGGAAGCGCTTCCAGCTCGGCCCGCTGCTGCGCACCCAGTTCCGGTACGCCCTCGTAAAAGCCGGGGACGACGATGCGGCCGCTCTCGTCTTTCAACGCGGCGATCATCGAGGCCAGCGCCTCGATCGGATTGCGCACGGCGCCCCCATAATAGCCGGAATGCAGATCGGAGGAGGGACCATGGACGGTCACTTCCCAGGTGACGAGCCCACGCAGCGAGACGGTCAGCGAGGGGACGTCCTCGGCGAAGACCGCCGTATCGGAGACGACGACGAGGTCGCATGCGAGCCGCTCGCGCTCGCGGGCGAGGAACGCCTCGAAGCTGGCCGATCCGATCTCTTCTTCCCCTTCGACGATCACTTTTACGTTGAGTGGAAGGCGTCCGCGTAAACGAAGGTGCGCTTCGATCGCGGCGAGGTGCATGAGCACCTGTCCCTTGTCGTCGACCGTCCCGCGGCCGTAGATTTTCCCGTCGCGGACTTGCGCGTCGAACGGCGGCGAGGTCCACAACTCGAGCGGATCGACGGGCTGTACGTCGTAGTGACCGTAAATCAATACCGTCGGCTTCCCCGGCGCACCCAGCCACGCACCATAGGCGATCGGATTACCGTCGGTCTCCAAAACCGCGGTCTGGGTCAACCCCGCCGCCCGCATCCGCGCGACCATCGCCTCGGCGCAGCGGCGTATCTCGGGACGGTACGCCGGGTCGGCCGAAATCGAAGGGATCGCGACGAGCTCACGCAGCTCCGCGACGAATCGCTCCCGTTCGCCCCGCACCCACTCGATGAGGCGCTCCCGGTCTTCGCTCATCGCAACGGTTCACCGAGCGTCACGACGACGTTCGGATTCCCCGGCCGTGCCAGGTTGAAGGTGTGCGGTTTTCCGTCGTAGGCTTTGAGCTGCGACTGATAGGTCCCATATTCCCACCACCACTTTCCGTCGATTTTCCACACGATGTCGTCGCTGCGCATCCCGGCGAGGTACGCGGGACCGCCGGGGCGGACGCAGGCTCGCAGATTCCCATCCTCGGTTTTCGAAAGCGCATACAGGTAGGTCGGGGCGCTCCGCCCCGGGACGAACGCGAGACCGCGGGTGAAGAGCGCCTGTGCGACGTCTGGATGGAGATACGACCACAGCCACATTCGGTTGAGCGCCGCCGTCCCCATCTGCTCGAGCGTCGCGTCGTCGAGTCGCGGGACGATACGCTGCTCCCACCATTGATCGACGGGCCAGCCTGCGCAATCGAGGAGTTCGACGCCGACGTCGACGATGATCCCGCGCAGCGTCCGTGCATTATCGGATGCGAGCTCGATATATGCGGCATACGGTTTGCGGCTGCAATCGCTCGCCGCGGGATCACCCTGCGCCGCAATCGGGCGCAGCACACTCCCGGCCAGATCGCGACGGACGGCGCGTGCGGCGACGCCCGCAGCCGCACTTCCGTCGCTCCCGACGGCGACGACGTGGTCGGCGGCGGGCGGCGCATACAACCCGGCGATTTCGGCCGCACTTACGGGTGTAAGGAACGTAAAGGCGATACAGGCGACCGTCGCGACCGCCGTTTGATAAGGTAAAGTCAAGCGCAGAATCTGATCGACACGGACGCCGGTGTAATTCGCGACCCACACGTTTTGGGTATTCGTCGGGTCGCAGACGTTCTGGACTTGGACGACCGCCATGACGGCGGCGACCAGCGCAGCCGGCGGGAGCACGTGCAACGCCGCCAGGACCGTATAGACGCCGATCCCGACACCGAACGGGTTGAGCGGCCCGCGATAGAGCGCAAGCGGGCTGAAGACGCCGAAGGCGACCACGTAAGCGAGCGGAGAACGGGGTGCGAGCGGAGTGACGACGGCGGCCAGCGCGCTCTGCACCGGGGAGAGCCGAGCGGCGGCCAACAACATCCCGATCCCCATCATCAGGAGGACGGCCGGCGCGACGTCTTCGACGCCGCGAATCGCGGAGGCGACCAGGATCCGGATCGCGCGGCGCGGCTGAGTCGCGACGACGCCGTAGAGCGCCGAGACGCCGAAGGCGATCAGTCCGTCGGCGTGAGCGAAAACGTAGAGCCCGAGCGGGAGAATCGGGGTGACGAGCGCCCATGCCGGGACGGCACGCCGGGGGCGTTTCGGCGCCGCCGACGCCCAGGTCGCATAGTCCCGCATCCGTCGCGCTCGTACGACGGCGAAGACCCCGATGGCGGCCGCTTGGACGACGAACACGACGAGCGCGAAACCTTGCAGGGCGCTTGGCGCGACCCCGAACAGCTTCGCGTAGAACGTCCACTGCGCGATGTTGAAGACGAAGCCCAGCCCAAAGGCGAGCAAGAAGAGCGTCGCGGCGGTCGTGCGCGGAACGCCGGTCGTCATCATGACCGGGAGGACGATCGAGCCGACCATGATGATCGCACCGAGCCCCGTCAACGAGGTGAATAGGAGCGCGACCGCGGCGCATAGGACGAGCGCCAGCACCATCGGCTGGTCGCCGCCGAACTCGGCCGCGTAATTGACGATCGTCTCGGCGATCCCGGTCTCCATCGTCACTCGGCCGAGCATCGCGCCGAAGATCACGGTCGCGTAGACGGCGGCGAGCGCGACGACGCCGTCGCTCACGATCATCCCCAGACCGTGCGGCCCGACTCCGGCGATCGCGCCCATCACGAGCGCGAGCAACGGGACGGCGAGCAGCGCCGGGAGCACGCGCGCGATCATGAGACCGGCACACGCCGCGAACGCCGCGACGATCGCGATCCCCGCGATCACCGCGCTCTCAGCGCTTGATCGAACGGCGGCAAGGTATGCTCGCGAAGATAGTCTTCACGCTCGATCTTCTCGATCCGGTCGGCATAGGTGATCGCACGCTGGGCCGCAAGACGGTAACGCTCCATCACTCGATCGAGCGCGTAGGGCCGATCTTCATAACGCCAAGCCCGGGCGTACAGCGGGGCGATCGCCAGCATCTCGTCGCGGAGTTCCCAAAAAAGGTACTTCACGACGTTCAAGCTGCGGTACACGATCGCGTCTTCCTTACCGCCTGCATGCGCACGCGCATCTTCATAATAGTTACGGGCTTCGACGGCGATCTGGACGCGCCGCGCCAAAGCATCGTAGCGACGGGCGGCGAGCAGCATCACCCGAGCGGCGTTCGCGTGCAACGGCGGAGTTCGAGTCATGAGGTCGGCCATCACCGTCTCCGCGCGCAGGCGTATATCGCGCAGATCCAGCCGTGCGAGTCGATCCGTGATACGCCGATCGAGCGGATCGGCCCAAAACAGGTAGTTCCCGGGATCGCTTTCGGGCTGCGTTCGCAACATCGCCCGGATCGCCGCCAATTCCTCGAGGTCGCGGGCGAAGCGCGGGTCGTCGCTTCCGAAAAAAGCCCGCCCGAAGTCGCGCGCAAAAGCGGACCGCTCGATCGGCCTCGCCTGCCAAGCCGACGCGACGGCGAAAACGACCGGATACCAGGTCGCCTCGAAGAGCGACTCGCCGTCGTCGTGCCAAACCGTTTCGAAAAGACCGAGGACGCGGAGTGTTTGCTTCGCTTCGGCGATAAAGCGCGCCGCGGCGGTGAAAGCGCGCTCGACGTCCGGATAGATCTCGTTCCAGTTCCACGCCCCGGTCGCGGCGAATTGGTCGAAACCGGCTGCGGCGATGCGATCGAGGTACGGTCGGTAGGTCGCCTCGACGCCGTAATGAAAGGCGACGATCGCGATCTCCTTGGAGAGCAGCGGCAGGATCGCGGGATCTTGCTGGACCGCGTCGTCCCAAATCATCGGCCGGGGGCCGGCCGCAAAGACGAGCGCCGCGATCGGTGCGACGGCGCGGGCGAAGACGGCGGCGCGACCGTCGGCCTGGACGAGCGCCGCACTTCGCCCCCGGCCCAGATCGAGCGGCTCGTCGCTCCCGATGTGAAAGAACGGCGCATCCGGGACGGCGCGCAGCTCCCTCTCGAGCAGCGGACGCAAATAGGCCAGACGGCCGGGATCCCCGGGTGCGAGAAGGTAGCCGTGCGGCAACTCGGCGAGCGGCGCGTAGCGTTCCCACTCGAGCGTCTCGTGCATGTGCGCCAGCGTCTGTTGCTCGGGAATCAACGCGACGTGATAGCGGCGCGCATAGCGGTCGAGTTCGCGCAACTCGCCGGGGGTGATCGGCTGCGGCGGGGCGACGAACGGACTGCGCGGATCGGCGAAGACGTGCTCCATGTAAATCGAGTAGCCGTTGACTTTGAAGGCCGCCAGCGTCCGGATTCGCTCTTTGAAATAACGCATCGTCGGGAGCGGTCCGCGTGAGACGTCGTCCGAGACGATCCGCCAACGCATCGCGGGAGCGTCGTCGATCGCGACGCACGGCAACGTCCAGCCGTTCGCGCTGCGTTCGGCGAGTTGCGCGAGCGTGGTCAGCGCATCGAACTCACCCGCCGCGTCGCTTGCGACGATCGAGACGCCGTGGGCGTCGACGCGCAACGCGTAGCGCTCCGGTCCTCCCGTACGGCGTACCCGGATCGCAGGCCCGGTCCCCGTCTTCGAAGGGAGCGCGATCCCCAGGGCGCGCCACCGCTCGGCCAGCTCGTCGTAACCACCCGCGTCGAGCGAGCTCGCGACGCGCAGCGGACGCGCGAGCGAGACGGGATGCGCACACGGCACGGAACGAACGCTGCGCGGCGCGGGGACGAGGCTCGGGACGGCGGCGCGCACCGCCTGAGGCGAGAGGACGATGAACGCGACGGCGACGATGAACGAGCGCGCTCGCACCCTACGCCGTTTGCGAGAGATGGGCCGTCGTCCTCGTCGTTGAAGCGCAATGCATGAAGCTCGGTCCGCTCGACGTTGCGGTCATCATCGGATTCTTCGCCCTCAATCTCGGGATCGGGCTCTATTACTCGCGGCGCGGCGGCCGCAGTCTCTCGGAATACTTCCTCTCCGGTCGGAACGTCCCATGGTGGCTGGCGGGGACGTCGATGGTCGCGACGACCTTCGGCGCCGACACGCCGCTGGCCGTCAGCGAGATGGTGACGAAGAACGGGATCGCCGGCAATTGGCTGTGGTGGAACATGGTGATGAGCGGGATCCTCACCGTCTTTTTCTTCGCGGCGTTATGGCGGCGGTCGGGCGTCTTGACCGACGTCGAGTTCATCGAGCTGCGCTACTGCGGGAAACCCGCTGCGGCGCTGCGCGCCGTCCGTGCGGTCTATCAAGGGCTGCTGATCAACACGATCATCATGGGCTGGGTGAACCTCGCGATCGCGAAGATCCTCGGCCTGGTCCTGGGGATCCCGAAATTCGAGGCGATCGGCGTCTGTCTGGCCTTCACCGCCCTCTATGTGATGATCGGCGGCCTGTGGAGCGTCTTGGTCAGCGATCTCGTCCAGTTCGTCGTCAAGATGTCGATGACGATCGTCCTCGCCGTCGTGGCGGTCGCGGCGATCGGCGGAATCGGCGCGCTGCGCGCGAAGCTCGTCGCCGTCGATGCGGCCCGCGCCGGCGGCGGTTCGGTTCTGGCCTTCTTCCCGACCGGGGACTCGGCATGGATGCCGCTTGCGACCTTCCTGGTCTATATCGGGGTCGCGTGGTGGGCGTCGTCGTATCCCGGCGCCGAGCCCGGCGGCGGCGGGTACATCGCGCAGCGCATCTTCAGCGCCAAGGACGAACGCAACTCGGTCCTCGCGACCCTCTTCTTCAACGTCGCCCACTACGCGCTTCGGCCGTGGCCTTGGATCCTCGTCGCCCTCTGCGCACTCGTCTTCTACCCGCACGGCGTCAAAGACCCAAGCGGGACGGTCGATCCCGCGCTGGGCTACGTGCAAACGATGATCGACTATCTCCCGGCCTCGTTGCGCGGCTTGATGATGGCCGGCTTCCTCGCGGCCTATATGTCGACGGTCGGGACCCATTTGAACCTCGGCGCGTCCTACATGATCAACGACGTCTACCGCCGCTTCGTCGTCCCGGATGCGCAGGAAAGCCATTACGTTTGGGCGTCGCGCTTCATGACGATCGTCGCGATGCTCCTCGCGGCGCTGGTCACGGCCTTCATGGATTCGATCAGCGGCGCCTGGCAATTCTTATTGACGTTCAGCGCCGGCGTCGGACTCGTGATGATCCTGCGCTGGTATTGGTGGCGGGTGAACGCATGGAGCGAGATCAGCGCGCTGTGCGCGTCGGCGGCGATCGCGACGGCCCTCAAGCTCGCGAACGTCTTCCCGGCGACCGACCCCAACGCGGTCGCGAAGAGCCTATTGGTCACGGTCGCGGCGACGACGGCGATCTGGGTCGGCGTGACGCTCCTCTGCGGTCCTGAACCCGAACCGACCCTGGTCCGGTTTTATGAACGCGTCCGGCCGAGCGCCGCCGGCTGGCGTCCGATCGCCGCGAAAGCGGCTCCCTCCGCTGGGAGCGACGACTGGGGACTGAGCTTGCGCGACTGGATCGCGGGCTGCGGGTTGGTCTACGGGATGCTCTTCGGGATCGGGAAACTGGTCCTGGCCGAGGTCGGGAGCGGCCTCGCCTTCCTCGCGCTCGCCGGCGCCTGTCTCGCGCTGATCCTGCGCGACATGCAGCGTCGCGAAATGGCCGAGATCCCCGGGTAGTGCGGCATGCGGAGGTCGACGGGGGCCGTCGCCGGCCCCCTCGGCGGGAGCTTTCTGTGGCCTCCGTCTCTATGAGAAAACGAATATTCGTCGAAGGCCCGAGCAACCGTGGACGACTACATCCTGCTGGCCGGCTCGATCGTTCTCGCCATCGGCATCGCGCTGATCGTTGCCGGGGCGCGGCGCGTCCTCGCCCAGCGGGAAGAGAACAAACGCATCCGCGCGATCTTCGAGCGCTATTTCCCGCCTGAGGTCGTAAAGGATCTGCTCGCACGTCACGATCCGGAGATCTTTCGCGGGCGTGCCGGCCGGGCGACGATCCTGGTCTGCCGTATTTGGAACTTCGCTCACGTCCTCGAAGGCCGGACGCCGGCCGACGCGCTGAAGTACCTCAACGAATTCTATACCGTCGCCGGCCAGTCGATCCAAAAGTACAACGGGATGATCGACAAGTTTCTCGGCGACGGGATCAGTGCCGTCTTCGGGATGCCTCCGCTCGATGCGGAGAACCAAGAAGAGCACGCCCTACGCGCCGCGATCGACATCGTCCGTTTGGTCAACGCGATGGACGTCCGCTGGATCGCGGACCGCAGACCTCCGCTTCAGGTCGGGATCGGGATCAATTCCGGGGTGATCATCGCCGGCGATATCGGTTTCAAGGATCGGCGCGAGTTCACCGTCATCGGACCGGAGGTGACGCTCGCTTCGCGCCTGCAAGAGCACACCCAAGATCTGGGCGCCTACATCATCGCATCGAAGAGCACGGTCGATCCGGTCCGCGAGCTCTTCGACGTCGTCCCGTTCGAGAACGTCCCGCTGCGCGGGATGCGGCGCTTACGCGAGGTCTACGTCGTCCGCGGCATCGCCGTCCGCGAAGAGGACGAGCTGACCGCCCCGCAGCCCGACGATTTCAAAGAGACGACGATCACCGAAGACGGACCGACCGCGAAGGCCGAACGGGGCAAGGAGCTCGGCGAAAGCGCGCCGGCGCGCCCGACGCCGAAAAAGCGGGGCCCGATCGACGTCCCCGAGCTGCGCGCACCGCGGATCCACAGCGTCGACGACACCGAGCCGGCGATGCCCGACGTCCCGGCACCTCCCGCATTATACGAGGACAATCAGGGTCCGCCGCTCTCGTTGCCGCCGTAAAGGCGCAATCGTCGTAAGAGCGGCTCGATCGTGAGTCCCTGTAGGACGAGCGTCACGAGGACGACGGCGAAGGTCGCATCGATGATTTGCTCGCGTCCCGGCAGGCTCGCGGGGAGATTCAACGCGAGCGCCAACGCCAAGCCGCCGCGCAGCCCCGCCCATGCGACGACGTGATGCCAGCCGCGATAGCGCCGTCCGAGTCCCGAGAGCGGGAGGGCGCCGTACGCCAGGACCGCCCGCGTAGCGAAGACTGCAATGAGGGTGACGATGATGAGTCTCGGCTCGGCGAAGACGCGACGTAAATCGAGCGCAAAGCCCATGAAGAGAAAAACGAGCGAATTGGCGAGGAACGCAAGCGCAGCCCAGAACGTCTGGAGATCGCGCATGATCTGCGCGGGCGGCCCCGACCGGCGGGGAGCGGCGAGCGCGATTCCCGCGGTCGCGCAAGCAAAGATCCCCGAAGCGTGGATGCGATCGGCGACCAGATACGAGCCGTATGCGAGGACGAGGCTCGCGACGGCATAGAATCCGCCGTCGCGCGTCCCACGGAGCAAGCGGCTGAAGAGACGAGCACTGATGAGCCCGACGCCGACCGCGGCGACCACCTCGTAGACCGCAACGCCGAACTCGGCCGGCGCGGCGGCGCGGCCGCCGAGTGCGACCGCAACGCCGGCGGTATAGAGGACGACCGCGACGCCGTCGTTGGCGAGCGATTCGGCTTCGACGATCGTCTGTACATCGAGCGGGACGGTCAAGCGTCGAAAGGTCGCGATGACGGCGACCGGATCGGTCGCCGCTACGATCGCTCCCAAGACGAAGGCGGCCTCGAGGGGGAGCCCGGAAAAGGCTGCGCCGAGAGCGACCGAACCCGCGCTGAAGACGACCCCCGGGACGGCGAGGACGGCGATCGGGAGCCACCTGCGCAGCAGCGCCTCGGCGTCGAGCTGCAAGGCCGCCTCGAAGACCAAGGCCGGGAGGAAAACGAACAGCAGCCCCTGCGGGAACGCGAAGAGCGGTTCGACCGTCGCCCGCGACGAGAGCGCGATCCCGACGACGAGCAACGCGACCGAATAGGGGACCCGCAATCGCTCGGCCGCCAGCCCCACGATCAGCGCAATCCCGATCAAGCCGACGAATTGCGCGACGTGAGCCGCGAAGTCGGGCATCCTACATATGCTCGAGGAGCGACGGGATCAGGCTCGAGGCGGTGCCCCGCAGCGACCTCCCGACGAACGGCGTGAGGGCGGTCTCCTCCGGGTTGATCTCGATCACGAACGCTTTGCTCGCATAGGTGGTCGCAAGCGAGGCCGCCGGGTGGACGATCCCCGAGGTCCCGACGACGATCAGAACGTCCGCGCGTCGTGCGGCGGCGACGGCGCGCGCCCAAACGGCGGCGGGCAGCGGTTCTCCGAACCAAACGACGTTGGGCCGAAAGCGGCCGCCGCAACCGTGCTCGATCGCAGCCAGGTCGAACTCGCCCTCGATCGCACGGCGCTCGTCACATCCGGTGCAGCGCGCTTCGCGCAAATCGCCGTGCAATTCGAGTACGTTGCGCGAACCGGCGCGCAGGTGCAGTGAATCGACGTTCTGGGTCGCCAAGGTGAAATCGGGACGACGCCGCTCGAGCTCGGCGAGCCCGTAGTGCGCCGCATTCGGCCGCGCATTCGCATACATGCGCAAGCGCTCGTTGTACCACGTCCAGACCAGGCGTGGGTCTCGCGCGAACCCTTGCGGGGAAGCGAGCTCCTCGACGCGGTACTCCCGCCACCAACCGCCCGGACCGCGGAAAGTGGGGAGTCCGCTCTCCGCCGAGATCCCCGAACCGGTCAAGACGAAGACCGACTCGGCCTCGCGCAGCCGTCTTCCCGCTTCTTCTAATTCTAAGGCAAGCACAGGTCCGGAGTTCGCGGTTTTCATATGCGGGGTCCCCCGGAAAGTGAGGCGAACCCCGGGAACGTGGACGATGCTTCCGGCGATGCGCACGCCGCGTAGGATGCCGTTGTGGCCCGCCTATTTGGCGGCTGCGGTCGCGATCATCATCGCCCTAATCAACATCGTCACGACGGTCGACCTGCGTGCCGAGCTCGCGACGTCACGTGACCGTATCGCGCAGCTCGAGCAAGAGATCGAACAAGGCGTCCGAACCGAGATTCGCGATCGTGAGATGATCGCCGATCTCGTTGCGAGCGACAGCAAGAAGTTTCCGGTCGCGGGAGGCGAGGTCGTCGAACACGGGACGCGGCTCTATCTGGCGATGGACAAGTTGGCCCAGCCCCCGCCTGGGCGAGTCTACGAGGCGTGGATCCTCCCCCGCGGCGCCAAGAACTTCTCGCCGAGCATCACCTTCGTCCCGAACAGGTCCGGTGTCGCGGTCGTCGCCTTGCCGGAGTCGGCCCAAAACGTCGTCGCGGTCGCGATCAGCATCGAGCCGAGCGGTGGGAGCCGTTACCCGACGACCAAGCCGCTCTTCGTCCGGGCCCTCCAATAGCGATGCTGACCGCCTTCGATCCCGCGGCTCGTTCCTCGGTGATCGCATACCTCGCGCGGCGGCCGTTCGAAAACGCCTACGTTCGCTGGCTGATCGAGAGCGGCTACGGCGCACTCGAGGACCTCCGGGTGTGGCGACGGCCGGACGGCGAGATCGGCGGCGTCGCCTATTTCGGCCCGCAGGTCGTCCTCGCGGCCGACGACGCTGCGGCGATCGATGCCTTCGCGATCGAGGCGCGGCGACACGCGGCGTTTCGCATGCTCGTCGGACCGCGTCCGCTCGTCGAGCGCTTTTGGGAACGCGTCAAGAGCTGGTCGCGTGAGCCGACGGCGATTCGCGAGCGACAAATCCTCTTCGTCGTCACGCCCGGGACGCTCCGGCGCGTCGACTGCGGCATACCGGTCCGTCCGGCACGGACCGACGAAACGGAGCTGGTCGTCGAGCACTCGGCCGAGATGATGCTCGGCGAGCTCGGCTACGACCCGCGCGAACATCGCCCCGGCTTCGCATACGGCGTGCGGCGGCTCATCGAACGCGGATGGTGGTGGCTGTGGCGAGAGGACGACGAGTTGCGCTTCATGCTCAATATCGGCGCGAAGACGGAGCAAACGATCCAACTGCAAGGCGTGTGGACGCCGCCCCACCTGCGCGGCCGGGGCTACGCGGCGCTCGCGATGGCGGCGATCTGTGCGCGCCTACTCGAATCGGCGCCGACGCTCTCGCTTTACGTGAACGACTTCAACCGGAAAGCGATCGCGCTCTACGAGCGTCTGGGGTTCGCAGCCGCGGGGGAGCTCTCGACCTACATCTTCCTCGATTGAGCGCCGCCGCCGCGCGAGGCGGCGCCGGGCGCGCGATCGAACAGCGCGAGAGCTCACGACGCGAACGACCCGACGATGGAGGACGGATAATGGAACTCTCGACCGAAGAACGGATGCGCGAGGGCGCACGAGTACGCCGCGAAGTCTTGGGCGCGGAGTACGTCGATCGCGGCCGGCAAGAGTCCGATCCGTTCTACGACCATTTTCTGCGCTTCACCACCGAGCATTGCTGGGGAAACGTGTGGCTGCGGCCCGGCTTGGACTTCAAGACCCGCAGCATGCTCAACCTGGCGATGCTCGCCGCGATGGCACGCTGGAACGAATTCGCCGTGCACGTCCGCGGCGCGCTGAACAACGGCGTCTCCGAGCAAGAGATCGCCGAGATCCTGCTGCAGGCAGGCGTCTATGCCGGCGTCCCGATCGCCGCCGAAGGCTTCCGAACGGCACGTGAGGTGATCAAGCGCTACCGCGCCGAAAAGGAAGGCTGAGGAGCGCCTCGAGGCGCGGCGAGACGCCGGTGAACCGCCCGGGGGCTTGGAGCGTACAGCGACATGAGACCACTCGCCGTCGCGGCGGCGCTCCTGTCGGGCGCCCTCGCCTTCACCATACCGCGTGCCGGCGCCGGGATAACGGGCCCGGTCGTCCATATCGCCGACTTCAAATTCGTCCCGGCGACGCTCACGATCAAAGCGGGGACGACCGTCACGTTCATCAACGACGATTCGGACGCGCATACCGTGACCTCGGCGACCAAGGCGTTCGATTCGGGCGGTCTCGACGCGCACGACTCGTGGTCCCACACCTTTTCGACGCCGGGTACGTTCGACTATCTCTGCGCGGTGCACCCCTACATGAAAGGCGTCATCACCGTTATCGAGCCGTGAGAGGTCGTCATGAAACGCGAAGATTTTCTGCGTCACGTCGGATGGACGGGAGCAGGCTTGCTCTGGACCGTTTCGAGCGCCGGGACGCTGAGGGCGATCGCTTCGGCCGCCGAGACCGGCCCGCTCACCTTCGTCCAAATCAGCGACAGCCACATCGGCTTTCACCAAGCGCCGAATGAAGACGTCACGGCGACGTTGCAAAAAGCGATCGACGCAATCAACGCCCTTCCGGTGCAGCCGACGTTCGTGATGCATACCGGTGACGTGAGCCACCTCTCGAAGCCGGACCAATTCGACACCGCCAAACAGTTGCTCGGGACGCTGAAAGCGCCTTTCCTCACCATCCCGGGTGAACACGACATGCTCGGCGACGAGGGGAAAGGGTATCTCGCCGCCTTCCAGCCGAGGGATCGGAAAGATCCGTGGTGGTCGTGGGATCAAAGCGGCGTCCACTTCATCGCGCTCGTAAACGTCTTCAACTTCGAGAAGAACGGCTTGCTCGGCCGGGAGCAGATCGACTGGCTCGCGAAGGACGTCGCCTCGGTCAAACGCTCGACGCCCGTCGTCGTCTTCGGCCACGTCCCGCTCTACACGGTCTCGCGAGAGTGGGGCTGGTTCACCGAGGACGGCGCCGAGGCGCTCGCCCTCTTGAACAAGTTCGATTCGATCACCGTCCTCAACGGACACATCCATCAGGTGATGGAGCACGTGGAGGGCAAGACGCATTTCTATACCGCTCGGTCGACCGGCTACCCGCAGCCCGCACCCGGGACGGCCGACGCGCCGGGACCGCTGAAGGTCCCGCCCGACAGGTTGCTCTCCACGATCGGCTACCGTACGATCAGCCTCGACGTTCACGCGCGAACCGCGAACGTTCGAGACCTCGCCTTCGCGTGACGAACGCGTGCGAGCAGGCACCGAGGTCATCATCGAACATTCGGATGAAGCGCAACTCATCGACGACTTCTTGGAACGCAAGCCGAGCGCCCTCGAAGCGGTGTATGCTCGTTACGGCGATCTGTTCTACGCCGCCGCGGCGCGCGTTTTACGCGTACGAGCCGATGCGGAGGACTGCGTTCACGACGCCCTCCTGCGCGTCTGGGAAAAACCGGATTCGTTCTGCAAGGAACGCGGATCCTTACGCGCCTTCCTCGTCGTCTGCGTTCGCAACGAGGCGCTCTCGCGCATGCGAAAGGCCGCGCGACGCTTCGGGATCGCGGGGACGATCCGGGAAGAAGCGGAAGAGATCGATATTCCGGACCACGTCGAACTGACGCGCTTGAGACGCGCCGTTGCGGCGCTCCCGGCGGAGCAGCGGGAAGCCCTGGAACTGGCGTTCTTCGGTGAGCGGACGCACGTGCAGATCGCCCGGCGGCTGGGGATCCCGTTGGGTACCGTCAAGAGCCGTCTCTCGCTTGCGATCCGCAAACTGCACACGACGCTCGCCTCCGGAGGTCTGCGGTGAACGGGCACATAGGCGAGGACGCCGAACTCTTCGCCCTCGGCCTCCTCGACGACCGGGAACGCGCCCGCGTCGAAGCTCACGCGGCGGCGTGTGCCGCTTGCTCCGAGCGGCTCGGCCGAGCCGAAGCCGTCGTCGCCGAGCTCGTGACGGCCTATCGCGCGACTCCCGCGGTCTCAAGGCCCCTCGGAGAACGCTCGCCCCTCGCCCGAACGGCGATCGCGTCGGCCGTCGCGCTCGCGCTCGGCGTCACGCTCGCGTCGCTCGTGCAGACGCGGCACCTCCAGGCGCGGCTGAGCGCCGACGATGCCGTCCTCGCGACGCTCGTGACGAGCCACTTCAATCACGCGCAATTCTCCGCGAACGTCCGCGACGCGCCCCCGGCCAAACTCCTCAACGCGAGAGGCGGCGAGTGGCTCTTCGTCATCGTCGACCGTCCGGCCGACGACCTCCACGTCGTCGCGCGGCGCGAAGGGCGCTCGATCGACCTCGGCACGCTCCAACCGAACGGGAAGACGGCGACGCTCTTCGTCAGAGACCCGGGGATGCTGCAGCGCGTCGAGCTCGAACGCCGCGGGGCGGTCATCGAAGCCGCCACGCCTTCGTATGCAGCCGATTGAGCGCCGCCTCCCCCGAAGCCCGGCCGCCGAGGACGAATGCACGGATGCTCCGGCGAAGAATAGCCTTCGAGTTCCCATCAGGAGATTTGACCGTGAGCATTACCGCCTTACGAAGCGTCGAGTTCGGCGTCGCCGATATGGAGCGCTCGATCGCCTTTTATGAAGCTACCTGGGCGTTGGTCCCTCTCGGCCGCTACGATCATGCCGTCTATTTGCGGGCCAGCGGTCCGGAGCATCACGTCGTCGTCCTGCGGCCGAGCGACGTCCCGCGGCTCATCCGCGCGAACTTCGCCGCGCCCGATCGCACGGCGGTCGATGCGCTGTACGAGCGGATCGCGAAAGCCGGCGGAAAGCCGCTCGCGCAGCCGGCCCTCGTCGACGAGCCGGGCGGCGGGTACGGGTTCAGCTTCCTCGATGCGGAAGGGCGCGAGTTCCGCGTCCTGAGCGACGTCGAGCAGCATTCCGATGCCCAGCCGCTCCCCGATCGCCCGTATAAATTGAGCCATCTGGTCATCAACGGGGCCGACACCGATAGATCGACCGCATTCTTTCGCGAGGCTCTCGGTTTCCGCTTGCGCGATCAGACGGCGCGGATGGACTTCCTGGGCTGCAACGCAGACCACCACAGCGTCGCGATCACGCGGATGGGGAACGTCTCGCTCAACCATGTGGCCTTCGAGGTCCCCAATCTCGACTCGTTGATGCGCGCCAGCGCCCGGGTTCGGCGCAATGGGACGCCGATCGAATGGGGCGTCGGGCGCCATGGACCGGGGAACAACATCTTCGCCTATTTTCTCGATCCCAACGAGCTCGCGATCGAATATACCGCCGAGATCCAGCAGGTCGACGACGCGACCTATAGGCCCGGGAAACCATCCGATTGGCAGCCTCCGGTCCCGGGAAACCCGGACTACTGGGGCTTCGCGGAGCTCCCGACGCGGCGCTTCGAGCAGGCGACGAGCGGGCAAGCGGCGGCCGCCGCGCACGCCTGATGCGAGATGCTCGCCGCCGGGGCTCGGTCGAAAAAACGGCGTATCTTTGATCTTCTGCGTCTCGCCCGGGGGGATCGATCTCGGCTCGTCGATCGCGCCTCCGATGGAGCTGCGCATCGGGACCGTCGACGGGGTGTACGCGCTGGAACGAAATCCGACGACCGCCGGTTGGATCGTCTCCGGGAACAGCCTTACAGGAAACCACGTCTCGTCGTTGGCCTACCTCGCGGAGCCGAGTCTCTTGCTCGCGGGGCTGTACGGCGGCGGGCTCTTGGTGAGTACCGACGAGGGGAGGTCGTGGTCCGCCGCGGCCGACGGCATCGCGGCGGAGCATCGCCGGATCGAGACGCTCGCGCTGCAGCAGCGCGAGGGGACGACGATACTATGGGCCGGAACCGAACCGGCGGCACTCTACCGGAGCGACGATCTCGGACGGCATTGGGAACGGGTCGCGCATTTTACGGATGCGACCGCCGTGCGGCGGATCGTGATTCATCCGGCGGACCCGCAGACGTTGTACGTCTGCGTCGAGGGGGGAGCATTGCGCAAATCGACCGACGGCGGGCGAGCGTGGCGTCCGCTCTCTTATGAAGATGCGACCTACCTCGCCGTCGGGCGTAATCCGGCGAAACTCATCGTCGCAGGACGCTCGGGTTTGGCGATCAGCGACGACGGGGGCGAGACCTGGACGCAGGTGAACACGGTACCTGGTATCGGGTCGTTTTTCCTCGATCCGCGCGATGAGAACGTCCTCTACCTCGCCTATGGGGGATCGATCGTACGGAGCGACGATGCCGGAGCGACATGGACCGAGTTGCGCAACGGCTTACCGGACGACGTGCGGGGGACGGTCGGGGGGTTCAGCATGTTCCGCTGGACGAGGACGGCCGGGCTCTACGTCGCAACGGCCGACGGCGACGCGTATTCGAGCGAAGAGCGCGGCACCGAGTGGGAAGTGATGGCGCGCGGCCTTCCGCCGGTCTACAGATCGAGCGTCTCCTCGTGAAAGATCTCCTCGAGCGCGACGCGCCGCTTCGTCAGCCCATCCTCCTCTAGATAGCGACTGATCGTCTCGAGGACGGTCCGCGACTTTGCAATCCCGTACGGCATGATGTCGTCGGCGATCCTCTCCTTGACGCTCTCGCTGAGGAGGCCGGCCGTGTAATAGGGCTCGAGGAGCGCGTCGCGCTGCTCGTTCTGCTTCATCTTCCCGGCGAGAAACCAGTTGAACACGTTCAAAACCACCCAGGGATGCTTCGTCACGATCGACCGGCGCACGACGACGCAGTGATTGATCGGGAACATCGCGGTCTTCGCATAATAGCGGCGTGCTTCGGCGATCGGATCGAAAAGCCGCACGACGTTCGGACTGGTCAACGGGTCGATCTTGGTCCGATCGATGAGATTTTTCGATGAACCCAAATGGAGGACCGCGTCGACTTCTCCGTCGACGATCATCGTGCTCAAGTCTTTCTCCGGGGGGACGTGCGTGAGCCGATAGCCGGGCGGGGGGACGAATCCCGTCGCCGCACCGTGACTGAGCTGCGGGCTGCGCTCCATGAGCCACTCGGCCTCGCGCGAATCGAAGCCGAACTCGTCGCGAAAGATCCCGCGGATCCACACGGCGGCGGTCTGCTGGAACTCGGGAACCCCGATCTTCTTCCCCTTGAGATCGGCGACGGTCTTGATCCCCGCGCCCGCGTTGACCATCACGCCCGTGTGGAAGAATCGCCGCATCGTGAAGACCGGGAGGGCGACCCAGTCGGTCGGTCCCTTCGAGGTCGCGATCATCAGCGTCGCCAGCGACATCTCCGAGACGTCGAACTCGCCGTATTTCAATTGCCTAAAAAACATCTCGCCCGGATCGAGCGGCGTGATCTCGAAGTCGATCGCGTCGGCCGTCACGCTTCGGTTGAGGAGCGGACGCGTCCGATCGTTCACGGTGAGAGCGCAGGTCAGAGCTAAACGCACGGTGTTCCTCCTGGTCAATGAGCCCTTACCTGCTGTGTGGAACCAGACCCTGCGATGGTCCCGTGGGTTCTGCTCGCCGCAATTCTCGGCTCGGCGATGTCGTTCATCGACGGCACCGCGGTCAATGTCGCGCTCCCGGTCCTCCAGCGCGAGCTCCACACCGGCATCGCGCAGACACAGTGGGTCATCGAAGGATACGCGCTCTTCCTCTCCTCGCTGATCCTCACCGGCGGTGCACTCGGCGACCTTTACGGACGGCGGCGGATCTTTACGATCGGTGTCGCGCTTTTCGCCCTCGCTTCGATCGGATGCGGCCTGGCACCGAACATCGGGACGCTCGTCGCGGCGCGCTCGGTGCAAGGCGTCGGCGGCGCACTCCTGACCCCCGGGAGCCTGGCGTTGATCAGCGCCGCCTACAGCGGCCAGGCACGCGGTCGTGCGATCGGGACCTGGTCGGGATTCTCGGGGTTGACCGCTGCGCTCGGCCCGGTCCTCGGCGGATGGCTCACCGAGCACTTCTCGTGGCGATACGTCTTTTTCATGAATATCCCGATCGCGGCCGCCGTCTGCACGCTCCTCGTGTTGCGCGTCGCCGAAAGTCGCGACGCACAGGCCGCGCGCGAGATCGACCTCCCCGGCGTGGTCCTCGCCACGGCCGGGCTGGGGGCGCTGGTCTACGGCTTGATCGCGATGGACGAGGGCGGGATCAATCCGGTCGGCGCGGCCTGCGTCGCGACCGGCCTCGTCTGCCTCGCCGTCTTCGTCGTCGTCGAGAGGAGCGTGAGCGATCCGATGGTGCCGCCGAACTTCTTTGCGTCACGCGACTTCACGGCGGCGAACCTCTACACGTTTTTTCTCTATGCGACGCTCGGCGGGAGCCTGTATTTCGTCCCGTTCGTCCTGATCAACGTCCACCACTACTCCGCGCAAGCGGCGGGCGGTGCGTTCTTGCCGTTTATCGCGATCATGGCGGGCGCGTCGCGCTGGTCCGGCGGCCTCGTCGCGCGGATCGGGGCACGCCTCCCGCTGACGATCGGCGCTATCTTGGCTGCGGCCGGGTTTTTCGCGTACGCGATCCCGGGAAGCGAAGGATCGTTTTGGACGACCTTCTTCCCCGCCGCAGTGATCCTGGGCTGCGGTGGGGCGCTCTTCGTCGCGCCCCTCACGACCGTCGTGATGGACGCCGTGAGCGTCGAGCATGCCGGGGTCGCCTCCGGGATAAACAACGCCGTGGCGCGGACGGCCGGACTCCTCGGCGTTGCGGCCTTGGGGATCGTCGTCGCGCTCGCTCACACCCTGCTCGAAGGCTTTCGTCTCGTGATGCTCATTTCAGCCGCATCGGCGCTGATCGCGGCTGCGCTCGCGTGGATCCTCTTGAAGCGCTGACGACCTCGTCCTAGCTCCCGTTCCAGATCACCTCGGATGCGGGGAACGAGCGCGAAAGGACGTTGTATTTCGCCGAGACGTCGATGACGGGCTGAACGAGCGCGGGCGTGAGCTGCGTCCCGAGGACCCCCCGTTCCATGCTCGTGATGACCGAGAGCGGGATCTTCGAGACCTCCGCCAGGAGCGGGGCGGTCACGCTGTGGTGCGTGTTGCCGTACGCAGCCGCTTCCTCGACGATGCGGCGGAACTTCGCAACGACGTCGGGATGCTTGCTCGCATAGTCGGTCGTCGTAAACCAGGCCGAGACGAGATAGTTCTTGCTGATCGCGGAAAACGCGGGGGCGAGGACGCGCGCTTGTCCCGACGCCAGCGCCTGATCGAGTTGCGGGCGGATCGTCAACGAGGCTGCGATCCTGTGTTGTGCGAGCGCCGCCCCGTCTTCGGACTGCGGCAACTCGATGAACTTGAGCGATTTCCCGTCGCCGCCGTTTTGATCCATCCAGGCCAGGATCGCCGCTTGATCGAGACTGTTGAGGGCCGCAACCGCGACGGTCTTTCCGTTCAGGTCCTTGGCGCTCTTGATCGGCGAGTCTTTGGCGACGATCAAGAGACCGTAAGGCGCCTTCGGATCGTAGAGCGTCCCGGGCGCGATCAGCGTGAAGGGAATCCCGCGCAGGTGTGCGGCCAGGATCGAGGTCAAGCTCGACTTCCCGATATCGTACGTCCCGCTCGCGACACCCGCGGCGATCGCCGCGCCGCTCGTCGAGGACGGCGAGAGCTGCACGTCGAGCCCGGCCGCTCGAAACATCCCCGAGCGCTGCGCATAGATGACCGCTACAAATGTATCGTCCGGCGTCGATGCGACTCTGACCGTCGTCAACGCGGGCGTTTGCGCAGGTGCGGCGCCGGTAACGAGTAAACCGAACGCCAGGGTCGATGCAAGACGACGAAATATGTGCATCATAGCGAGGTGAACTATTATGAAAGCATGGCTCGGAGCCCTGGTTGCGACCGCTCTCATCTTGTCGGTGGGGCCGAAGGCGTCGGCCGCGCCGGAACCTTACGAGATCAACGTGATCCTTTCGCTGACGGGCTCCGCCGCATTCATCGGGAAGGAAGAGCAGACGTCGCTCGGGATCATCGAGCGGCTGGTGAACCAAAGCGGCGGCGTCCGCGGACGGCCGATCAAGTTCGCCATCCAAGACGACCAGTCCAATCCCCAGGTCGGCGTACAGATCGCGAATTCGATCATCGCCAAGCACGTCCCCGTGATCATCGGACCGACGTTCACGGCGGTTTGTAACGCGGTCCTCCCGCTGATCCGCGAGAACGGGCCGGTCATGTATTGCCTTTCACCCGGGATTCATCCGGTCGCCGGCGGATACGCGTTCTCGGCGACGGTCGGGAGCGGCGACATGGCGCTGGTGATCGCACGCTTCCTGCGCGATCACCACTGGAATCGGATCGCACTCATCAGCTCGACCGACGCCAGCGGGCAAGACTTCGAAAGGGGGTTCGACAAAGCGCTCGCGCTCCCGGAAAACAAGAGCCTTCAGCTCGTCGCACGTGAGCACTTTGCGACCAGCGACGTCTCGGTCGGCGCGCAGATGGCGCGGATCAAAGCCGCCGACCCCCAGGCGATGATCGGTTGGACCGCGGGGACCGGTTTCGGGACGGTGTTACGCGGCTATCACGACGCAGGGCTTGACATCCCGATCATCGGCGGCAACGGGAACATGATCTTCGCGCAGCTTTCCCAGTACGCGGGATTCATCCCGAAGGAGTTGTACTTTCCCGGCGTCCTCGGGATGTCGATGGCGCAGACGCCGAAGGGACCGGTCCGCGACCGCCAGGAGATCTATTTCAAAGAGTACGCGAAGATCCACGCAAAGCCGGACTTCCCGTCGAACGCAGCTTGGGACGCGACCTGGCTCGTGATCGACGCGTTCAAGGATCTGGGCTTCGAAGCGACCGCGCCGCAAATCCGCGATTTCATTCGTAGTCGCCGGAACTGGGTCGGGATCAACGGCCTGTACACCTTCACCGATCCCGAGCAGCGCGGGATCGGCGTGATGGGCGATGCGATCTTTCGCTACGATCCGGTGCAGCAGGCATTCATCCCCGCGAGCAAACCGGGCGGCGCGCTGCGATAGCGGCGGCTATGCGTGCAGGATCAGCTTCTGCACGCGCCAGTTGAGGATCTCGGCGACGTAGAGGACGTTCTCGGAGGGCGCCGCCATCTCGTGGATCCAGCCGAACTGCTTGAGCTGCTTCCCGGCGCCCCCGAGGACGCCGATCACTTCGCCGTCGAGCGTCATCTTGTAGATCCGTCCGGGGAATGCGTCGGCGGCGTAGAGATACTGCCGCGGCGGCGGCGAGATCGCGATCGCCCACGGTGCGCCGGGCCCTTGCGTCCCCTGCAGGGCCGCTCCGGTCGGGATGTTCCCGATCGGCGGACGAGCACCGGGCTCGTAGGCGACGTCGATATGGATTTGCCGAATGAACGTCCCGCGCGTGTCGAAGACCTGGATGCGGCGATTCCCGCGATCGGCGACATAGATCCGATTCTGCGCATCGGTCGCAATGCTGTGCGGCGTGTTGAACTGGCCCGGGCCGTTTCCGGGCGTCCCCCAGGAGGCGAGCCAGTTGCCGTCCTTGTCGACTTTGGCGATGCGCGAGTTGATATATCCGTCGCTGATGTAGGCGTTGTCGTCCGCATCCCACGTCACGTCGGTGACCTGCCGAAACCGGCCGTCCTCCGGGGGGAGCGGCGGATTGGGATGCTTCAGCGGTCCGGTCCCTTCGTCCGACGCCTCTTGCTTGCGTCCGAAGACCATCGCGACGCGCCCTTGCGGGGTGAACTTCACGACCATATCCGAGCCTTTGTCGGTCACCCAGATATTGTCGTATCGATCGACCTTGACGGTGTGTGCAAACGACCAGGCGTAGAGGTTCTTGCCGATCTCGCGGATGAAGCGCCCGTCGGGGCCGAATTCCAGCAATTGGGCGGCGGTGGCGGCATACGCCGGCCCCGTGCAGTTTCCCCGCGAGAAGACGAAGACGTGGCCTTTCGAGTTCACGGCCACGCCCGCGGCTTCTCCCAAATACATGTCGTTCGGCAGCTTGATGAAATCGGGGACCGACTCGAACGAGATCGTCGGGACCGTGCGGCCCTGCCCGGGCGGCGGCGGGGGAGGGCCGCCTGCCTGAGCGATCTCCTCTCGTCCGATCTCGGCGTGTGAGACCAGACGCGTTCCGCAGTGCGGACAGAACGGGACTTGCGCTTGTGCCGGCACGGTCAATGCTGCGCCCCCGGCGAGTGCGCCGCCGAGGAAGGTGCGCCGCGATTTGAACATCGGTACCTCCTTATCGGCGCAAGGCTATGCCGGCGTGGCGCGGCGGGCGAGGACCTGGTCGTGGAGCAGCTTCCAGTCGACCATGTCGTTGCAGAGGATCACATCTCGGAACGACAGCTCGGGAACGCCCGCCTCGAGACGGTCGGCCGCAGCTTTCTCCTCGGGCTTCTGCCGGGTCGTGATCGTCTCGTTGTATCGGGCGACCGAAGCGGGATCGAGCGCCTTCACGTGTTCGCGAACCCACCGCTCGAAGGTCAGATAGTCGGGAAGCTCGGTATGAATAAAGGCTATCGCGGCGTCGAGATCGAGTTCCATCAGCCCCGCGACGTAGGCGTCGAGACCGCAGCCGCTGTTGTATCCCTCGGGGAGCGCGCCCAGAGCGTTGAGCAACGCCTTCATCCACAGACGCGGCAAATGCTTGACGCCCAGCGGCCCCGCGCTGCTCGTACTGATCCCCGGGATCACCGGATCGAGCTTTGCACTGCGATGCTCGACGAGCCACGTATGAGCCGTATACCAGTCGTCGAGGTCGTTGAGCTTCGCGCTCAACCGCAGCGTCGAGTCGCGCAGTCCGACACGCTCGCGGACTTGTTCGGCCGCGTCGACGGGCTTCTCCCAACCCAAGATCGTCGCGTTGCTCGCCGTTATCGCGGCGCTATCGAGCTTGGCGGCGTTCGACCGAACCCACCGCTCGGTTTGGGGATACGACGGCAGGGTGTCCATGAACGCGAAAAAGGCTTCCTCGTTGATCCCGAGCGCGTCGAGGACCATCTTGTTGAAACCGCGATAGTCGGGGATCCAACCATCGTAGAGAGCGCCGACACGCGCCAGCGTCGCCTTCAGCCACATCCGCGGCAGATGGACCACGCCGAGCGGACCGGCGACGGTCGACGAGATCAATGGAACCAGTTTGTCCATGTCGTCTTTCCTCTCGAGCTCGTAGTTGTCAAGCAGCGCCGAACTATCTTTGCGCCGTCTCGGCCGCGGGGACGACCTCTTTGACGGCACCGATCCACCCGCTCCCGCTGATATCGAAGACGAAGCCTTCGGGCGTCTTGTATTTGATCTCATAGAAGACGTTTTCGTCTTTCTTTTCCGCTTCCGAACGCCCGCTCAGGTACGAACCGCCGGCGGCGACGATCTGTTCCCCGGCCTGTTCGACGTCGTCGACCCACATTCCGAAATGGATGAGGCCTTGCACGTCCTTGCGGTCTTCGTAACCTGCAATCGGCTCGTCGCCGAAGTTCAGCAGCGCGACGTTCATGACGCCGTCCGTCATATACCAGCCGCGCAACCCTTTCCCGGCACGCCGCATCCCGAACGCCTTCTCGAAGAATTGGGCCGCCTTCTCCGGATCGGGAACAGCCAGCGCGATATGCCGTAGTCTCGCCGCCATAGGAATCCCTCTTTCTCAGGCTTTGTAGAGTATCTCGTTCGCAGGGAACGAAGAAAAATCGAGGTAGCGCGCCGCGACGTCGATCAAGGGCTGGAGCAGCGCCGGGTTGAGACGGTCGCCGTAGAACGAACGAGTCGACGCTTGAACGACGGCCGGATCGACGCGCGCGATCTTCTCGAGGATCAGCGCGGTGCGGTCGTGGTTCTTGTTCGCCCAATCGGCGGTTTGCCGCAGCGCGCGCTGGAAGCGGCGCGTCTCCTCTGAATGCGCCTTCACCCACGGCAGGAGCGCAAAGTGCGCCGACGAGAGGAACGTCGGGGCGATCGCCTCCATCGGGTTGGCGAGGGGACGCGCCACTCTCTTTACGGCCGAGACGAACGGCTCGGGGACGAACGCGCCGTCGATCCGGCCGTCTTGCAATGCAACCGCGATCTGCGCGCCGGACATTTGCACGAACTTCACGCTTCGCGAATCACCGCCCGTCTTGTCCAGCCACGCCATCGTCCCGGATTGCGCCAAGCCCTTCAGCCCCACGCATGCGATCGTCTTGCCGTCGAGGTCGCGCCCGCCCTGTGCCGTCGAGCCCTTTTGCACGAAGAACATACCGACCGGCGAAGACGGCGTTTGCATCCCGCCCGGTGCGATGATCGTGATCGGCAGGCCGCGCTTATACGCGACGATCAGCGAGACGGCCTCCGAACAACCGACGTCGATCGCGCCGCCGGTGAGCGCGACCGTAACGGCCTCGCCGTTGGCCATCGGCTGCAGATCGACCTCCAGTCCGGCCGCTTTGAAGAATCCCATCTCTTGCGCGTAAAACATCAGGGCGGTGCTGTCGAGGGCGGGGGCCGCCGCTCTGATCGTCCCGGCCGCGCCCGCCGGTGCGGGAGCGAAAGGAACTCCGAGTGAAGCGGCGATCGTCCCGATGGCGATGCGACGGTTCATGTTGCCTCCTCGGGGGTGAATTGCGGGATCACCATCCCGTCGCGGACATCGTCGAAGACGGCGCGCACCCGCATCTCGCACTCGACCCGTTCGGCCGGGACGCCGACGACGTTGGACAGGAGTCGCGGCCCCTCGTCGAGCGCGATGACCGCGACGACGTAGGGGACGCGGTCCCGAAACGCAGGATGATAGACGCGATGGAAAACGACGTAACTGAAGACTCTCCCCCGCCCGGAGACCTCGACCCAACGCAGCTCCCCCCGGCCGCAATACGGACAGGCGAGCGAAGGCGGGAACGTGTATCGCCCGCACTCGTCGCAACGCGGCATGACCAAACGCCGCTCACGCGCCGCCTCCCAGAACGGCTGCGTCTCCTTCGAGGGACGCGGGACCGGTAAGGTGCCGTTCACGTTCATGCCCCCCGCCGCAAGATCAGCGTCGAGTGGCAAACGGTGTTCCCGCCGTGTCCGCTGACCAGCGCAATCTCGGCGTCGCGGACCTGGCGCTCCGGCGGATACGTATGGCGCAGCTGGCGGACGCCTTCGACGATCTGGAGCATCCCTTCGACATGCGCCTCGGAGAGCTGCCCGCCCGAGGTATTGGTCGGGAGGGCTCCGTCGAGTCGCAGCGCACCGGATTGGGCGAACGGCCCGCCTTCGCCCTTTTTGCAAAACCCATAATCTTCCAACTGGACGATCACCATACCGGTAAAGCAGTCGTAGAGCTGCGCCGTATCGACATCCTTCGGTTCGATCCCCGCCATCTCGTACGCCGCCTTCGCGCTCTGTGCCGCGGCGGTGCGGATCATATGATCCTCTTCGAACCAGCCCGTCAAATTGTTGAAGGAGCCGAAGCCACGGATCAGCACCGGCGGCTGCTTCAGGCTCTTCGCGCGATCGGCGCTCGTCACCACCACCGCCCCCGCACCGTCGCTGACCAAGCTGCAATCGAACAAACCGTACGGCTCGACGATCAGGCGCGCCGACAGATAGTCGTCCAGCGTCAACGGCTCTTTCATGACGGCCTCCGGATTGCGCAACGCGTGCTCGCGAAACGAGATCGCGACGTGCCCCAATTGCTCGCGCGTCGTCCCATATTCGTACATATGACGGCGCGCGCCCAACGCGTGCGTCGCAACCGCCCCGAAATAGCCGTACTCCGCGGAAAATTCGGTCGGCCGTTGCTCGGCTGGGACGAGGTCCATCGAGGTCCTCGACTCGCTGGACCGGTGCGTCCGTGTCCAGCTGTCGCGTCCGTAGCCGCACAGAACGGTCGTGCACAGGCCGGCATCGATCGCCATGACGGCCAGGATCACGGCCAGGATCTGGCTCGCGCCCCCGTTGTCGAGCGAGGTGCTGAAGCGCGCGTCGATCCCCAACCGCCGCCCCATACGCTGATGATGCGTGTAGATGTCGTCCGGTCCGCGGCAGATGAGGCCGTCGATCTCCTTCATCGTCAAGCCGGCGTCGTCGACGGCGCGCCGCATCGCTTGCTCGAGGAGGGCGAGCGCGCTCATCCCCGTCCGTCCCAGATCGCTCGCCGCGGCGCCGACGATCGCGTATTTCTCCGACAGCGACGACCTCATCGCTTCATGCTCCCCAAAACTTCGTCGGTGTGCTCGCCGAGCAGCGGCGCAGCGCGCTCGATCCGCAAGGGGGTCGCGCTCAACCGGACGGCACCGCCGACGACCGAGACCTCGCCCCGAATCGGATGCGGTAACCTCCGCCTCATCCCGAGCAGCTCGACGTGCGGATCATCGAACACCTCGCCCAGATCGTTGAGAGGCCCGCAGGGGACGTCCTCTCGCCGTAACCGTGCGATCCATTCGTCCCGGCCGGCCGTTCGAAACACCTCGCGCAGGATCGCTTCGAGCTCGTCGTAGTGCCGCTGACGCGCGGCGCGATCGGCGAAGCGCGGATCGCTCGCCAGATCCTCGCGCCCGCACGCACGGAGCAGCCCTTCCCAAAATTTCGGCGGCGACGACAGATGGACGACGAACGGCAGCCCGTCGCCGGCGCAGAAGGCGAAGACCTGCGCTTGGCGCGTCCGCGTCGCACGGTCGGGAGGCTTCCCCGCGCCCTCGAAAAAATTCGCCGCATTTTCGGCCAGGAACGCGATGCTCGATTCGAGCAGCGAGGTTTGGACGCGCTGCCCGTACCCGGTCCGCTCGCGCGCCATGAGCGCGGCCAGGATCCCGTAACAGGCGAAGAGCCCCGCGAGATGATCCGAGAGCGAGATCCCCATCGGTTTGGGCGCATCCCGCTCGGTGAGCAAGCTCAAGAGCCCGCTCATCGCCTGGCCGACCGTGTCGTAGCCGGGCCAATCGCGATACGGCCCGCTCTCCCCGAAACCGGTGATCGAACAGTAGATGAGCCGCTCGTTGAGGGGCCGCAGCTCCTCGTATCCGAGGTTCCAGCGCTCCATCGTCCCGGGACGAAAGTTCTCGATCAGGACGTCCGCCTCGCGGACGAGCCGGCGGACCGCGCCCTTCCCTTCGGGTGTGCGGACGTCGAGCACGACGCTCTTCTTGTTCCGGTTGAGCGAGCCGAAGGTCGCGCTGTAGTCGCCCTTCCCCCAGCCCCGGAACGGATCACCGCCGTCCGGCGGTTCGATCTTCACGACCGTGGCGCCGAGGTCCCCAAGGAGCATCGCCGCATAGGGACCGCTCACATAACTGCAAACTTCGAGGACCGTGATCCCCGCCAGCGCGCCTTTCATTCGCATGCAGCGTTTCGGAACGCAAGAGCCCGGGCCTGCATGTCCCCGATTGCCCGCTCCAGCGGATCGATGATAAGATAGGTTCTCATGAAACGGCTCCGTCTGTTATGAAGCGTTCCCTCGCGTTCGCCCTGTGGGTCTTCGGGCTGTCGATCGGCCTCGCGTCCGCGCAAACATCCGCGCCGAAGGCCGCGCACACGCACAGCCCCGATATCACCGTCCCCCTTCAAGAACGGCACGGTTCCGGGATTCACGGGACGGTGACGCTCCATCCACAAGGCAAGAAGACGATGGTCGACGTCAGCATGTTCAGCGGCCCCAAGCACCTGCGTCCCGCGCTCGAGCTCTATAACGGACAAGACTGCGTCGGTACGCGGCCGAACAAGGCGATCCCGTTGAACCCGATCAATACCGGGCAAGTCTCCCGAACCTTCGTCGACATTCCGTTCTCGGCGTTTCGGAGCCGCGACTTCGTCGTCGACGTCCGAGACGCGACGCAACGGGCCCAGGCGAGCGAAGCCTGCGCTCGCGTCGGCCCTTAGAACCGGGACCGAGCGATGCGGCGCAGCCGCTTCGCCGCCCGGACGGCCTAGCGCCGACGAAGACCCCGCACAAAAACTCGGCGTTGGGCCGATGTGAGCGAGCGCGCCGTCCTTCGTGACGGACGAAACGACTCGGGTTTCAGATTAAGGTCAATTTGATTTTCCTTAATCACTACTTAATGATGCGCAAGTATAAATCGCGTGTCATCCCTCGAGTCGAGAAAGAAAACTAATTTATCGTGAAAGTACTACGGCTGACCATCCTGACGGCCGCTATATCCTTTGTTTGTGTCAGCGTGGCGTTGGCGGACGCCAATCTCCTCGAAACGGGCTCCAGCCTCATCTATCCCTTGATGAACTTGTGGGTCCCGGCATATACGAGGAATCATCCCGACGTCAAGATCACGACCCAGAGTACGGGGAGTGGGACCGGGATCTCACAAGCCGTCGCCGGCGTGGCCCAGATCGGCGCGTCGGACGCCTATATGAGCAATGCGCAGCTCGCTCAGGGCAAGATGCTGAACATCCCCCTCGCGATCAGCGCTCAACAGATCAACTACAACATCCCCGAGATCGGCAGCGCTCACCTCAATCTCTCGGGCCCGGTACTCGCCGGGATCTACGATGGAACGATTCGCTACTGGGACGATCCCAGGATCAAATCGATCAATGCGCAGCTCGGATCCAAGCTGCCGCATGAGAATATCATCACGATCCACCGCTCGGACGGCTCGGGCGATACGTTCATCTTCACACAATATCTATCCGACACGACGCCGAGTTGGAGGAACGGACCCGGCTTCGGCACGACGATTAGCTGGCCTTCCGTCCCGAACGCCGTCGGTGCCAACGGGAATCCCGGGATGGTGCAGGCTTGTCAGTCGACGAAGTACTCGATCGCATACATCGGGATAAGCTTCATCGATCAGACGAACAAGGCGGGCCTCGGATATGCCGCGCTGCAGAACAAGGCCGGCAGATTCGTTTTGCCGACCGAACGGAACATCAGCGCGGCGGCCGGCATGATGATACCGCAAACCCCAAGGGATGAGCGCGTCTCACTCATCAACGCGCCGGGCGCCGATTCGTATCCGATCATCAACTACGAGTACGCCATCGTCAATCCGAAACAACCGAACAGCGAAACGGCGAAGGCATTGAAAGACTTCCTCACCTGGGCGATTTCGCCTCAAGGCGGCCAGCGCAAAGAGTATCTCGACAAAGTACACTTCATCGCTTTGCCGCCGAGCGTCGCCAACCTCAGCAGGCAACAGATCGCGGAAATAAGCTCTTAGATCGGCTCATGGCGATTCGTAACGCCGGTGCGCTGAAGCCGGCGCACCGGCGCTCCCTTCTTTCCAGCGGCGTCGTCTTCAGATTCGGCACCGGCTTCATGGCGCTCTTGACCGCGGCGATCGTGTTCCTGATCGCCGTTTTTCTCGTCCTCTACTCGTATCCGGCGATCCGCTTCAACGGCGTCGATATCTTGACGAGCCCGATCTGGAACTTGGGGAATCAGTACGGCACCGGCGTCGAACACCGCGGCGGCTTCGCCGGCGCACCCGGCGCCTCGTTCGGGGGCGCCGTCTTCATCGTCGGCACCCTAGCGTCGTCGGCGCTGGCGATGCTGGTTGCAACGCCGCTCGCGATTCTGGTCGCGATCGCGATGGTCTACCGAGTTCCGCGGCCGCTCCGCTTACCGGTCAACACGCTCGTCGAGCTGATGGCCGGCGTCCCCTCGGTCGTGTACGGCCTGTGGGGGATCGGCGTCCTCGTACCCTGGATAGCACACGCGGTCGGACCATTTTTCAGCGCACACTTTTCCGGCATACCCTTTATCGGGGCCGGAGCGGGCAGCGGGAACGGTTTGCTCGCCGCGGGTCTGATTCTGGCGGTCATGGTGTTCCCGATCATGGCTGCGACGATGCGTGACGTCATCTATCGTTTTCCGCAGGACGTCTTCGAAGCCTCGATCGGGCTGGGCGCGACGTCCTGGAAAACGGTGACCCGCCTCGTCCTCCCGGCGATTCGGCTGCAAGTACTGGCGGCGATGATGCTCGCGCTCGGGCGCGCCCTCGGCGAGACGATGGCCGTCCTCATGGTATGTGGATCCGCCCTGAACTCTTTCCCGAGCGATATTTTCCAGCCGGTAAACACCATAGCGGCGGTCATCGTCTCGCAACTCGACAGCGCATTGACCGACCCGACCGGGATGGCGGAACGTTCGCTCGCCGAGCTGGCGCTCATCCTCTTCGTCATCACACTCTCCGTCAACTTCTTGGCTCGCATCATCATGCGCGGCGCGGACCGCGTGAAGCGGACCGTATGAGCGACAACGTGGCAAGGCTCTCGTTGAGCCGGCGCGTGGAAAAGGAACTGCCCCTCCTGCGGACGTTGCGCCGCAACGCCTGGTGGGGAGTCAGCGTCGCCGCACTGTGCGCGACGCTGAGTCTGCTGGCTGCGATCTTTTGGTTCGTGCTCTCGCGCGGGATACCGGCGCTGCGTCCCGAGATCTTCGTCACCGTTACCTCCGGCGTGGCCGGAGGGCTGGAAAACGCGATCGTCGGTACGCTGCTCCTCGTCGGCTTGGGCGTGGGAATGGTCGTCCTCGTCGGGGTCGGTGCCGGCATCTGGCTCGCGGAATATGCGAGCGGACCGGCTCGCGCCGGCGTACGCCTGCTGACCGACGTCCTCGCGGGCGTTCCGTCGATCGTCGTGGGATACTTCGGCTATGTCCTTCTCGTCAAACAGCTCGGCTGGCAGTTCTCTCTCGTCGGCGGGTCGATCGCGCTGATGATCATCATGCTCCCGTACGTCGTACGCGGGACCGACTTGGCACTGGAATCCGTGCCGAAGGAATTGCGCGAAGGCGCGTTTGCGCTCGGCGCGACCGAGACGACCGTCCTTCTCACCGTCTCATGGCCCTACGCGCTACCGGGGATCCTCACGATGCTGCTGCTGGCAGCCGGAATCGCGCTCGGCGAGACGGCCCCCTTGATCTATACCGCCGGTTGGTCGAATTATATGCCGAGTGCGGCGCTGACCCACGCCCCTGTCGCCTATTTGACGTACGTCATTTGGACCTTTATCAGCGAGCCGTTCGAGCGGTCCCATGAACTCGCATATGCCGCTGCGACGATCTTGATGGTGATGATCGTCGTGACGAACGTCCTGGCTCGCTCCTTCTTCGATCACCTCGCTCGGAAACAGCGCGGCGTCCGTTAACGCTTGAAGATCATCGCCTGAGCGGCGACGGCGTGCGGGATCGCCCCGTAACGCGCCGCGACGTCGATCGCCGGCTGTAGTTCGGAGGCGACCAGCTGCGTCGCATACGTCGCGCGGTTCATCTTCGCCGCAAGCTGCGGATCGAGCTTTCCCACCTTGATGAGGATTTGGGCGGTGACGTCGTGGTGCGCATTGGCCCAGGCGTTGGTCTTGGTGATGGCATCGGCGAACGCAGCGACCAGTGCCGCGTTCGCACGCGCCCAGCCTAACGACGCGATCCAACCGCCCAGCTGGACGCGCGGCCCGATCGCCGCCATCGGGTAGGCCAGAAACCGAGTCCGTCCGCGGGCGGCGGTCATGAAGGGTTCCGCGACGATCGCCGCATCGATGCGGCCGGCGACGAGCGCACCGACCATCTCGGAGAACGGCATCTCGACGAAGCGGACGGTGCTCGAGTCGCCTCCGTTCTTGTCGATCCAATTCTGCGCAGCGCATTGCACGATGTTCCGCAACGTCGTCGTCGCCATCGTCTTTCCGTTCAGATCGCGCGCCGTGCGAATCGTCGAGTTCGGTCCGACGATGAGCGCGTTGGTCGGGACCTGCTCGACATCGACGCTCCCGGGAGCGACGAGGACGACCGGGATGTTCTTCGTGAACGCGGCCGCCGCCGAGACGATGTTGGCAAAGCCGATGTCGACGCTGTTCGACGCAACGGCGGCGACGATCGCGCCGCCGCTCGAGACCGTCTGAATCTGCGCGTCGATCCCCGCTCGGGCGAAAAAGCCCTCCTCTTGGGCATAGAAGCAAGCGGCCCCGGAGTCGATGGTCAGAGTCGCGATCCGTAACGTCTCCGCAGCCCGTGCGGCGGCGAGCGTCGCCAGCGCACACGGCGCCCCCGCCGCGATCACGAGCGCACGCCTTCGGTTCATGCGGCGCAGCTTCGCCGGGCCGGCGCATGAACCCCCGATGCGGCCGCGAATCCGCTCGCCATGAGCGAGGCCAGGGGAATCCGCGAGATCGCCTACTTCGACTGTGCGGGGGGAGGCCAAGTCGTGGTCGACGGCGGCTTCGCCTACGTCGGACACATCGACGCCCCGCACGGGACGACGATCATCGACGTACGCGATCCCAAACATCCCAAGAAGGTCGCGGAGCTGACGATGCCGCCCGGGACGCACTCACACAAAGTCCGCGTCGCAAAGGGCCTGATGATCGTCAATCACGAGATCACCGACGAGCGCCTCGCCGGCGAATACCGAGGCGGCCTCGGTATCTACGACGTCGGCACGCCGTATCGTCCGCGTGAGGTCGCGCGTTGGGAGACTCGAGGGAAGGGTGTGCACCGCTTCGATTTCGACGGCGACTATGTCTACGGCTCGCCGACAGTCGACGGCTACCTCGGAAACATCGTGATGATCCTCGACGTCCGGGAACCGTCGCGTCCCCAGGAAGTCGGACGGTGGTGGATGCCGGGCCAGTGGATCGCCGGCGGCGAGACGCCGACCTGGCGAGGGACGATGCATCGCTGTCACCATCCGCTGCGGCTGGGAGACCGGCTCTACACGAGCTACTGGCACGGTGGTTTCGTGATTCTCGACATCGCCGATATGGCGCACCCGCGCTTCGTCTCCGGGCTCGATTGGAGTCCGCCGTTTCCGTGCCCGACGCACAGCGCGGTCCCGGTCCCTTTCGAGATCCGCGGAAGACGGATGCTCGTCGTCTCCGATGAGGATGTTTTCCATCTCGAGCCGGGCCCGCCGGCGTTCTTGTGGCTGGTCGATATCACGACCGAGGAGCGACCGGTCCCCATCGCCAGCTATCAAGTCGACGGGCTCGACGGAACGCCGCAGCCGAAGATGAGCGGCTGTCATCAACCGGTCGAAAAAATTCGTGGGAGCGAAGTCCCGGTCGCGTGGTTCGCCCAGGGCCTGCGCGTCCTCGACATCGGGAATCCGCACCGGCCGCGCGAGGTCGCAGCCTACGTCCCCGACGTCCCAAGCGGAGCCGATCGCGTCTCGAGCAACGACGTCTTCATGGACGAGAACGGCTTGATCTATTTGATCGATCGGGTCCGCGGATTGCACATCCTCGAACGCATCTGAGGTCGCTCCTGTAGCCTCCTCAGCGGAAGAATTTCACGAACGTCTCGGTCAGGCGTTCCAGCTCCCGCTCGCCCTCGCCGTTGGGCGTAAGGCAATGCGCCATACTTTGGATCATCAGTTGCAGCATGGCGCGTTCGAAGGCCGAGCGAGCCGCGGACATTTGCTGCGCGATGGCGTGGCAATCACGGCGCTGGGCGATCATCTCTTGAATGGCCCGCACTTGGCCCTCGACGCGCCGCAGGCGGCTCAGGATCTCGTGCAGCGCGTCGTCGGGGATCGCCAAGGGCGTCTCCCGTCGGGCCGATGGGGTGGTCCTTTTGGCCGGCATGCCGCTAGTATAGCACAAGGGCCCTTGAAAATACTATACCCAGTATTGTATTATGGACCCCGTGGAAGACCTCATGAAGGAATCCGGCTGAGATGCGGGCGCGCCTATTCGGGGCGATGCTGCTCGGCTCGTTGGCGCTGGTCGCCTGTTCGCATCACACCACCCCACCGAGCACGACCGATCCGGTCCCGGTGCACGTTGGAATCGCCGCGGATCGCGCGCTCGATTCATACGTGGATCTCGCCGGCTCCATTTCGGCGATCGATTCCGTAAACGTCGGTGCGATCTCGGCAGGACGTATCGTCGCGATGAACGTCCGCGTCGGGGATCGCGTCACCGCGGGTCAAGTCTTGGCGCAGGTCGACGCCGCCGGCTACCGCGCCCGGCTCGCGCAAGCGGAAAGCCGTACCCAAGCCGCGGCGGCGCAGGCGACTGCGGCTTCGGCGCAGGCTTCGGCCGCCGCTGCGCAGGTCCAAACCGCGCGCGCACAACTCCGGCTGGCCGACGCGACCGCACGGCGCATGAGCGCGCTCTACCGTGAAGGCGCGATTTCGAGGCAAGAGTACGACCAAACGCAAGCCGATCTCGAGGCCGCCTACGCCGGGCTGCGGCAAGCCGCGTCGGGATACGCCGCGGCGCGTGCAGCTGCGGCGGCCGCCCGCGCCGCCGTTGATGCAGCCCGCGCCGGTGCCGGTGCGGCGAGCGTCCCCGTCTACGACGCCGTCGTCCGCGCGCCGTTCTCGGGTATCGTCACGGCTCGGATGGTCGACGTCGGCGCCGTCGTCGGGCCGGGCGCGCCGATCGTGACGCTCGAGAACGACGCCGCCCTCGAACTCGACGTAGCCTTGCCGGACGACGTCGGTGCCGCCGTGTATGCCGGCGAGCCGGTTCGGATACGCGTCGATGCACTGGGTGATGCTCGCCTGCGCGGGACGATCCGGGCCGTCGCCCCGACCGACAATCCGGCGTTGCGATCGGTGACGCTTCGGATTGCGATCGCGAACCGCTCCGGCTTGTCTCCAGGGATGTATGCCCGCGTTCGGATCCCCATCCGCAAAAGCGGACTGACGATTCCGGCTCGTGCCTTGGTGAAACGCGCCGGACAAAACGGCGTGTTCGCCCTGCGAGGCGATAGGGTGCGATTCGTCCCGGTCGAGGCCGGCTCACCGTACGGCGCGTTCGTCCAAATCAGCGCCGACGGATTGCGCGGCGCGCTCGTAGCCGTCGACAACCTCCAGAGGCTGACGGACCGGACGCGTGTTGCCGTGATGAAAGATGAATCCGGCCGATGAAGAGACGCAACCTCGCCGGCCGCATCGCGGAATATTTCCTGCATTCGAAGCTGACGCCGGCGCTGGCGGCGGCGATCACCGCATTGGGTTTGTTCGCGATCTTCGCGACGCCCCGTCAGGAGAACCCGCAAATCACGATGCCCGCCGCCGTCATCGTCACGCAATATCCCGGCGCATCGGCCGAAGAAGTGCAGCGCCTCGTCACCGAACGCGGTGAGCGCGTCTTGCAACAAGTCGGCGGAATCGAGCACATTTACGCGATCTCGAACCAGAACCTTTCGATCATGACCGTCCTCTTTCACGTCGGTGACGATCCGACGAAGTCGTTCGTCGATCTTTACGATCACATTTACGCGCATCTCGATCGATTGCCGCCCGGTGCATCGCAACCGCAAATCACGCCGGTTTCCGTCGACGACCTACCGATCCTCGTCCTCACGCTGCACGGGCAGGCGTACAACCGCGGTCAACTCAACGCCGCCGCCGACCGGCTGATCGACGCGATTCAACCGATTCCGGGCGTCTCGACGATCGATACCTACGGCGGCCGTCGGCGACAGGTCGACGTAACCGTCGACCCGGTGAAACTGGCGGCATACGGCCTCTCGCCGTTGCAGATCGCGCAGGCGCTCGGCTCGACCGACCTCGTCTCGCCGGTAGGCAGCCTGCGGAACGGCGCCACGAACCTGACGATACGCGCCGGCACGCCGTATTCGAATGCGGAGCAAGTCGCCGCACAGATCGTCGGCGTGAGCAACGGTCAGCCCGTCTCGTTGGTTCAAGTTGCGAACGTGTCGATGTCTTATACGCCAGACGACGACGACCGGACGCTGTACGCAAATGGTCCGGCCGCAAAGCGGGACATCGGCCTCGACGAACCGGCGGTCACGATCGCGATCGCAAAGAAAGCCGGGACGAACGCGGTCGAGGTTGCAAACCGCGTTCTCGCCGCGGTCGCGAAGACCGAATTGCCTCCGGGAATCATCGTTTCGACCACCCGCAACGACGGCGAGAAGGCCGACGAGGCGGTCGACGAGCTCATCGAGCGCCTGATGGAGGCGGTCGGGATCGTCGTACTCCTCTTGCTCGTGCTGGGTTGGCGTGAAGCGATCGTGGTGGCGACGGCGATACCGCTGACGTTGTTCGTCACGCTCGGCATCGGGATGTTGACCGGCCAGACGATCAACCGCATCACGCTCTTCGCGCTGATCCTGGGACTCGGACTCCTGGTGGATCAAGCGATCGTCATCGTCGAAAACATCCACCGCCACTATCACGAAGATCCCGATGCGTCCAAGCCGGAAGCGACCGTGCGGGCCGTCGCGGAAATCGGCAGCCCGACGACGCTCGCGACGCTGACCGTCGTTCTGTCGTTTTTGCCGATGCTCTTCGTGACCGGTATGATGGGGCCTTACATGCGTCCCATACCGCTCAACGTTCCGGTCGCGATGATCGCGTCGCTGCTCATCGCCTTCGCCATCACGCCTTGGGCGACGTATGCTCTGCTCCGCAATCGGAAACTGCACGGCGCCCGCGGCATTCCGTTCTGGGTCATGCCGTTTCGCAAGGCGCTCGCGGCGTTTCTCGATCACCCTCGGCGCGCCCGCCTTTTCTTGGGCGCCTTGACCGCCGCTTTGATCCTCAGCATGGGACTGCCGGCGGCGCAGCTGGTCAAATTCCGGATGCTCCCCGATGCGAATCAAACGACGTTTCTGGTCGGCATCGATGCTCCGCCGTCGAGCTCCGTGACGAACACCACCCGCATCGCCGCGGCCGTCGGTGCTGTCCTCGCCGCAACCCCCGAAGTCGAAGATTACGAGACCTTCGTAGGGACGAACGCGGTCCCTGACCTCTCGAGCCTCCTGCAAGGTACGCTCTTCCGAAACTCACCGAACCTCGCGGACATACGCGTCAACCTAACGCCGAAGGATCGGCGCAAGATTCAGTCCGCCGATCTGGCGATGAAGCTGCGGCCCAAACTACAAGCCGTTGCGGCCCGCTACGGCGCGACCTTGCGCATCTTGCAGACGCCTCCCGGTCCGCCCGTACGCGACACGATCTTGGCAAAGATCTACGGCCCGGATCCCGAGATTCGCCGCGCGATCGCCGGCCGCCTGATCGGGATGACGGAGCACGAGCGCGGCGTCGTCGACGTCGACTCGAGCTACAAGCCGTTGCCCCCCGCGCTCCGGCTCGAAATCGATCAACGGAAGGCCGCGCTGTCGGGGGTCGACGCGGCGACGATCGCGCAAACCCTCGGCATGGCGCTGCACGGTGCCGTCGTCTCGACGCTGCACACGCGCGACGCACGCACGCCGATCGGCATCGTCGTACGCTTCGCTCCGCAGTATCGCAGCGATGCGGCCTCCCTGGGAGCCGTCATGATCCCCTCTCGGGCGGGTGGTCTCGTCCCGCTTTCGAGCGTCACCAAACTCGTCTCGGAGCAGGCGGCTCAACCGCTGTACCGCGACGATTATGAGGATGTGACGTATGTCGGCGCAGACATGGCGGGGCGAAGCTCCACCTACGCGGTCATCGACTTTCTGATCCAGCTCGCACGCGACCCGTTGCCCGCCGGTTATCGGATCGATTGGGGCGGCGAGTGGCATCTGACCTTGACGGTGTTCGCGGATCTCGGACGGGCGATGTTGATCGCCTTCATCCTCATCTATTTCGTGTTGGTCGCACGCTTCCGCTCGTTCCGCAAACCCTTCGTCGTCCTCGCGGCGGTCCCGTTGGCGTTGCTCGGCGTCTTGCCGGGGTTCGCGATCCTCGCGCCGTTCGGCGTCTATTTCTCCGCGACCGCGATGATCGGCGTCATCGCGCTCATCGGGATCGTCGTGCGCAATTCGATCATCCTCATCGAATTCATCGAGGACAAGGTCGCGGACGGGCTCCCCCTTCGGGCCGCGCTGATCGAAGCCGCGACCGCGCGCACGCGGCCCATCTTTTTGACGGCCGCCGCGGGCGTGCTGTCATCGGTCGTCATCGCCGCGGATCCCGTTTGGAGCGGCCTGGCATGGGCCCTGGTCTTCGGCATGAGTGCATCGGCCGTGCTCTCCGTCCTGGCGATCCCGCTCTTGTATCTCGGAGTCGCGGAGGCGAAGAGGCCGCACGGCGCGGCGTGGAGCGCATTCGACCATTCGGTCGACGCGTTCGGGGGGTTCGATGCGTAAGCTCATCCCCTTCTTGCTCGTCCCGTTCCTCCTCGTCGCAATACCGCTTGCGACGGCGGCCGCCGGCGCAGACGAGCCCGCCGCGCAGCCGCTGTCGCTCCGGCAAGCCGTCGATCTCGCCCTGCGATCCAACACGCAGTATCGTATCGCCGCTGCGGCCCTGAAGGCCGCACGTGCACAGGTGAAACAAGCGCGCTCCGCTTTTTTCCCCACCGTCGACCTGGAATATTCGTACACCTACCAGAACGTCGTCTCCACGCTCGTGACGCCGCTTGGGGCGCTTCCGTTCGCGCCGAATGAGACGAGCGTGCCGCTCGCGGCACTGCACTACACGCTCTACGACGGCGGCCTCTCGGCGGCGCGCTTCGGCCGGGCCTCCGCCCGAATGGCCGAAGCCGAGGCAGCCGAGCAGGCCGCGCGGAGCAGCGTCGAGCTGCAAACCAGTGCGGCGTATTTCGATCTCCTGGCGGCGATACGCCAGGCCGAGGTCGCCGACCGGGCGGTACGGCTCGCGAGCGACCACGCGAGGCTCGCACGACAGCGCTTCGACGTGGGCCTGGTACCCCGGGCGGATCTTCTCGCGGCCCAGACCGATCTCGCGAATCAGCAGATGCAAGCGATCGCCGCCCACAACCGCGTGACCCTGGCTCAGAGTGCCCTCGACGCGGTCATGAACGTTCCACTGGGTACTCTCCACACGCCGACCGAGGAGCTCTCGGCGACGGCCCCGGCGATCGACTTGAACGAGATGATTGCGACCTCACTGCGTTCGCGAGCCGAACTGGCCGCCGCAAACAACGCGGTCGCCGCCGCCGAGTCGGCCGTCAAAGCCGCCTCGGCCGGTCGCCTGCCGCATCTCAATCTCATGCTGAGCGACGGAAATGCGCAACCCGTTTTGACGACGGGATACCACAATCAGTTCAGCTTGGGATTGCAGGCGGTGTGGACGCTGTTCGACGGCGGCTACTCGGACGGGGCGATCGCGGGAGCGCAGGCGGCTCTCGCACAGGCCAAGCTTCGGCTGGAAGCGCTGCGGACCGACATCGAGCTTGCCGTACGCCGAGCCTACGCCGACTATACCGCGGCGCAGGCGCAAGTCGACGCCGCCGAGCATTTGGTCGAGCTCGCCGACGAGAACCAGCGCCTGGCGGAGATCCGCTATCGCGGCGGCGTCGGAACCGCACTTGAACTGCGCGACGCCGAGCTGCACGACGTCGCCGCGAATCAACAACTCATCTCGGCGAAGATTCAGCTTCGCGAGAGTTTGGTCCGGCTGCGCTACGAGGCCGGACTGTTATGAAACATCGGGAGGATCTATGAGCATCGATGAAACGACTTTCGCCTACGGCCGCGCCGTTACGACCGCTCTCTCATATGAACAAGCGATCGAGCAAGCCAAGGCTCTGCTCAAAGAAGAGGGGTTCGGCGTCCTCTGCGACATCGACGTCGCAGCGACGATGCGCGAAAAAATCGGGGCGGAGATGGGCCCCTATCGCATCCTGGGTGCCTGCAATCCGTCACTCGCGCATACCGCGCTCTCGCATCACCCGCAGCTCGGTCTGTTACTGCCGTGCAACGTGGTGGTTCAGCGCCGGGACGAAACGACGATCGTATCCGCCGTCGACGCGCGGGCGCTGCTCGGCGTCGTCGGCAATGCATCGCTCGAGCCGATCGCCGCGGAGGTCACTGCGCGGCTGGACCGCGTCCTCGACAAAATCGCAACCGCTCGGGCCTGAGCCGCCCGAAGCAGCCGGCTCGACCCGGCCCGAACGACACGCGAGTGAAGATGCTGAGAACGACGGCTTCTTCTCGAGAGGACGCTTTTGGGGTAAGATGCTACGGAACGTGTGAGAGGAGGCCGGCATGGTACCGCCGAGTTTCAGAGGTCTGCTCCTGGGTTTCATTTGCTCGTTCGCTCTCGTTGCGGGAGCCGACGTACGCGCCGCAGGCTCGGCCGTGCCGGATGCCGCCGCCGCCGATGCGCGCGCCCAGCTCCCGAGCGGTCCCGAGGGCGAGTTGATCCGCTATGGCCGCGACCTCATCACGCACACTCGCAAGTACGCGTCGAAGTACGTGAAGGCGGGGATGGACTGCTCCGCCTGTCACATCGACGCCGGGACGAAGCCGCGCGGCGGTTCGCTGCTCGGAATCTACGCGAAGTTTCCGCAATGGAACCAGCGCGCGAAGCGTTTCATCGCTCTACAGGATCGGCTCCAAGAGTGCTTCCTCTACAGCGAGAACGGCTACGCGCCGCCGGCCAACAGCCGCGAGATCATCGCCATGACCGCCTACATCGCTTGGCTCTCTCGCGGCGCACCCGTCGGTCAAGGGTTTCCGAATCAAGGTTTCGTGACGGTTCACGCGGCCGCCCCGCCGAACAAAGCGGCGGGCGCTAAGATATTCGCCGCCAAATGCGCCGCCTGTCACGGCGCCGACGGTCAAGGGAATGACTCCGCGGGTTTTCCGCCGCTGTGGGGACCGAAGTCCTTTAACAGCGGCGCCGGGATGAACACGAAGATGCCCGCGTTCGTCAAGGCCAATATGCCGCCGACCGCTCCCGGCTCGCTCACCGATCAAGAGGCCGTCGATGTGTCGGCGTACGTCCTCTCGCATCCGCGACCGAAGTTCGATCCCAACCGCGTCATCTCGTTCCCGTCCGAGCCCGCAAAGTTCTTCTGAGGGATCGCCGGGCCGATTACGGATAGTTGAGCTTGCCCTGAACGACGTTCCCCGTCAAGTTTTGGATCAGCGAAAGGGGCGTCACGCCGCCCATACTGACCGGACGGGTCCCCTGCGGGACGTAAACGAGATCGCCTTTTTGCAGCACCGGATCCGCGCTCATATCGCCGTGCAGGAGGGCATTGTACATGTTGACCTGCAACTTGACCGTCTTTCCGTCGGGCTCCGTCCGCGTGATGACGACATGGTTGAGATCCGAAACCGCGTTTGGGCTCGTCCCCGCCCGTGCGATCGCCATCGAGAGCCGCTGACCTTCTTCGAGTTGCACGTTCCCGGGGCGATCGACGGCGCCGACTACTTGGACCGTGAACAGGTTCGGTGCGGCGATGTTGACCACGGATTTATCGGTGAGCGCAACGTTCAGGGAGGAGTCGCCGTCGTGCAAGAGCTTCTGCAGCGAGACCTCGGTCGTCGAGCCGTCCGGAAAGGTGATCCGTGCGTCGGGAAGGTCGCCGTTGGTCGGGCCGAAACCGCCGGCGGCGGCGAGTGCGTCGCTCAGGCGCCCACCCGAGCGAATTTGATAGACGCCCGGTGACTTGACGTTGCCGACGACCGAGACGCTCATCGAACCCGGCGCTACGATCGAGAGCGTGACCAACGGATTGCGGACGTACCTTTGGAGTGCTTCGCTGAGCTTTTTCTGCGCGACGGGAGGCGTCAAACCGGCGAGCGCGATCGGCCCGATCAAAGGATAATCGATCTTGCCGTCGGCCGCGACGGTCAGCGTCTGCGACAGACTCTGCTCGCCGAAAACTTTGATCGCCACCTGGTCGCCCGGTCGAATCACCGTATCCGGGACGACGGCCGACGACGGCGCCGGGGCGCTCTGCGCGAGTGCGCCGGTCGAGCAAACCACAACCATCAAGAGTGTCGCGAGGGACAGCCGTGCACCCATAGCGCCTCTATCATACGGTCCGTGGTGCTGACCGCATCAGCATCTCGTGCCTTCCGACGTTGGGTCAAACGCCCCAACGTGATGTGGCCCAGCGGCGTACTAACGCACCGCGGTACCGGCGGTCGACGGCCCGGGATACGGGGGCAGCTTCTTCCTCAACTCGGCCTCGCTATAAGCGGCGAAGACGCGGCAGAGATCCTGGGCGAACGGCGAGTTCCGCGACTGCCGACGGCGCATGAGGTTCTCGAAGCCGTCGATGAAATGCACCTTGTTCCGCTCCAACGGGAAGTCGATCGAGCGATTCTCCTCGGGATCGCGGATGACGCCGATCGGGTCGTCCCCTGCTTCGATTTTGGCAAGCTCACGCTTGAGCATGTTGCGGAACAGGATCACGCCGCGATCGGTCGTCCCCAAGCGTTCCGCATCGCGCTTTGCGATCCGGCCCTGCGTCTCCCAAGCCATGATGTCTTGGTTGTCGACGACGTCGAGCAGATACTCGCCGCGCTCGTCCACGACCGGCGACTCGTAGAGCGGGACACGCTCGAGCAGGCGAGGCGGAACGTCCACACCGACCGGCGGCTCGTACGCCGTATACCAGTAGTGCATCGTGTTCTCGTCGTCGACGGGGACGCGCATCTGGTACTCGTGCATCGTCCACAGGTCGCCGCCTCCGCTCCCGACCGCGAGGATGTTGGGGAAGAGGACGGGATGTCCGATACGCCAATCGTCGGAGTCCTCGCCCGCACCTTCGAGCAAACGGCGCTTATAAATCCCGTATTTGAACTCGGCAAAATCGATCTTGAGATGCTTGCGTGAGATCGAATACTTCGAGCCGCGCTGCTCCTCGAGAAATTCCTGGAGATGGCCGTGGAGCCACTCGGTGTGGACCGGGTCGAGCGAATTTTCCATGACCTGCAGCCAGTTGCAGCGCACCGGCGACCAACCGATATGGCGGATCGCGTGCTCGTTGGTAAAACCCGGCCAGCGCGGAAGCAACGGCGCCGGCTGCGGCCCGAGATAGGCGAAGATCATCCCGCCCAACGTCTGGACCGGGTATCCCGTCGTCTTGATCTTCTCGTTGAACGTACTCCCCGCAGGCTCGTTGGGCTGCTCGAGGCACCTACCGGTATGATCGAATTTCCAGCCGTGATACGGACAGCGTATACCGTCCTCTTGCGGGATACCGTAGGCCAATGAGGCTCGCCGATGCGGACAGAACTCGGCGATCAACCCGAAGCCGCCCGAGCGATCCTTGAAGAGGACCAGATCTTCGCCCAGCAAGCGCACCCGTTTGGTCCAACGATCCTTCATCTCGTCGAGGGCGCCGATCGGGTGCCAGTAGCGGCGTTGCAAGGCGCCCATACGCGTCCCCGGACCGATGCGCGTGAGCAGCTCGTTCTCTTCCTCGGTGATCACTCTCCGTCAGCCTCCTATGAGGGAGTCTTACGCGTGTGCGCCGCGGTGCGTGCTTCCTGGGCGACTCGTCCTTCGCCAAGGGAATTCTCGTACCGCTGAGAAGCCTCCCGCATCGGAGGACCGCCGAAACGGAGGTGAATCGTATGCTCTTACGGCGACGATTCTTGGGGATGGTCGCAGCCTCGTTCGCGGCGAGCGTCCCTGCCAGGCTGCAGGCGCAGAGCGGGACGACGGTCCGGGTCGCTTCGACGGCAAGCGACTCCTACGCCGAAGCGCTCTATGCCCTCGACGAGGGGATCTTCAAAAAGGCCGGACTGTCGGTCGATTTGCAGATCTTGGCCAGCGGCGCGGCGATCACCACGGCCGTCGCGGCCGGTGCGGTCGACATCGGGATCACGAATCCGCTGCCGTTGATCACCGCCGTCGAACACGGAATACCGTTCGTCTACATCTGCTCCGGCGGTCTCATCAATTATGACGAAGGCTCGCTCTGCGTGAGCGCCGATTCTCCGATCCGCAGCGGGAAGGACTTGGAGGGCAAGACCGTCGCGACGTCGTCGTTGAACGACATCAACGTCGTAGCGATCAAGGCCTGGACCGACCAAACCGGCGGAGATTCGTCCAAGGTCCGCTTCGTCGAGATGCCGTTCGCGCAGATGGGCGCCGCCCTGCGCCGCGGCACCGTCGATGCGGCCCCGATCGTCGAGCCGGCGCTCAGCGTTGCAAAAAAGGAGGGGTGGATCCGCATCCTCCTCCCTCCGATGTACAGCGTATTCGGTCCGAACTTCATGGTCGGCGGCTGGTTCACCACCACCGGCTGGCTCAAAACGAACCGGGCCGTCGCACGCCGCTTCGTCGCTGCGATCTACGACACGGCGCGATGGGCGAACTCACATCCCGACGAGAGCGCGGCGATCCTCGCAAAATATGCGAAGATGGACCCGAATACCGTGAAAACGATGAACCGCGCGCCGTACGGGACCTCGCTCACGCCGAGCATGTTGCAGAGTGTGCTCGACCTCGCGTACAAATACAAAGCGATCACCCGCCGTTATAACGCCGCCGAAATCATAGCGAAGGTGTGACGAGATGATTCGTACCAAGGGATTCTTGCATATCACCATCGGGGTAACCGATCTCGATCGCGCCACCGACTTTTATCAGAACGTCTTGGGTTGTGAGCTCGTCCGTCGAAATCCGATCATGTCGTTCATGAAGACCGGCGACGACTACTTCGTCTTGACCAAGACGGGGACGCACGTCCCGCCCAACCCCGACGGCCCGCTCGACCTTTGGAACACCCTCTTTCACCATGCCATGATCATCGACGCCGATCAATTCGACAAAGCCGTGGAATGGCTCGATGCGCACGGCATCCCTCACTACGACTGCACCAAGGACGGGCACTCGACCTTTCCGGGGCGGCGCCACATGTACATCAAGGATTTCGACGGAAACAGCATCGAGCTCGCGACCGATGTGATCCCCGAGCTCCTTTGAGCGACTCGCGGGTCGTCATCGTCACCGGTGCGACGTCGGGTCTGGGCAAGGCGATGGCGCTCGCGCTCCTCGAGGCCGGTCATCGCGTCGTCGCTTTCTCTCGAACGCAGTCCGCGGTCGACGAGTTCGTCGCCGCGGCGGCGAACCGCTGGCCGGACGGACGCGCGTACGGAGTCGTGGGCTCCGTCCGCTCCGCCGACGACTGCGAACGGGCCGTTCAGTGCACCATCGAGCGGTACGGCGCGATCGACGGCGTCGTCAACAACGCCGGCGTGCACTTACCGACGTCGGGGCGACGGCCGACCTTCTATGAGCTTTCGGAAGAACAGTGGCGCGCCATCGTCGAGACACATCTCACCGGCGCGTTCCTCATGGCGCGCGCCGTCGCCCCGCATCTCATCGCGCGCGGGTGGGGACGCATCGTCAACCATGAAACGAACTACGATACGATGGTTCGTCCCGGGTTCACGCCGTACGGAGCGGCGAAGGCGGGACTCGACGCGGCGACCGTAGGCTGGGCCGAAGAATTGCACGAGAGCGGCGTCACGGTGAATGCGATCTTACCGGGCGGCGTCGCCGACGTCCCACGGATCAGTCCGCAGGCGTTTCCCGATCGCGAGAAACTCGTTAAGCCGCAAACGATGGGACCGCCGATCGTCTGGCTCTTCTCCCGCCGCTCGGACGGATTCAGCGGCTACCGCATCACGGCGCGACTCTGGGATCCCGCCGCTGCGGACGAGCAAAACCTCCGACTCGCGGCGACGCGCATCGCGGAGCGTTATGCACGGTCGTTCGCAGCGCGTTAAACCTTCGCGATCAGCTCGGTCGCGCTGAACCGTCGCTCGAGATAGCGATATTTGTAACCGAGGTCGAGATACGGCTGAAGCATCTCGGGGGTCAGCGAGGTGCCGTACGGCGCACGATTCATCGTTTTGACGACGGCGGGATCCAATTTCGCGTATTTCGCGAGGATCGCCGCACTCTCGTCCGGATGGCGGTTCGCCCAATCCGCAGTCGCGTAGATCGCCGCGGTCAAACGGCGGATCGAGGCCGCGTTCGCCGAGAGGAAGTCGGCTCGACCGAACCATCCGCCGACCATGAACCGTTTCCCGTACACGTCCATCGGGTGGCCGAGCACGCGCAGGCCGCCGGCCTTTTTCGCGGCGCTCAGCGCAGGCTCGGCGATCGGGGCGGCCGCGACCGTCCCGCGCCGGACGGCGGCGGCCATCGCCGAAAACGGCATCTCGACGAGTTGGATCGTGGCCGAGTCTCCACCGTTCCGATCGATCCAGGCGACGATGTGGAGTGAATTCGAGTCTTTGACGGCGGTGGTCGCGATCGTTTTGCCGTTGAGATCCCTTGCGCTCTTGATCGGGGATTCGGCGGCGACGCAAAGGGCCAGCTCTTCACGATTATACATCGCCGCGACGGCGAAAAACTGGAACGGCAAGCCGTGCTCGACGGCGTTGGCGAGCGAGATCGGATTGGTGATCCCGACGTCGATCGCATTCCCGGCGAGGGCGGTCGTAACGCCGGCGCCGTTGGGAAAAGCCTCGACGGCGACGTTCAAGCCCGCGCGTTGAAAGAATCCCATGTCCTGCGCGTAAAACGGCTCGGCGTACGAGTCGTTCGGCGTCGATCCGATACGGAGCGGCCCCGAGGTCTGGGCTCGCGCGACCAACGGACGATAGAGCGGCAGCCCGGCGGCGAGCACGGCAAGGAACGAGGAACGCGTGTGATTCATCCGGCGACCTCCCCCCGTTTGCGATCCCTTTTCGTTTCCGCCACGGCAAACTCCGGCCGCCGAACAAACCTTCCTCTTGTGAGCAGCTCGCGCTCCGAAGTGCCCGGTTCGCGCGGCCGGAAAAGGGCGGCGACGAGTTGAAGAGGTTCGCCGATCTCTCGAAAGGAGTGAAGCGATGCGCACGGTCGCACTCCTCGTCCTCGCGTGCACCCTCCTCAGCCGGGCCGTTTCGGCGGCTGATCTCGCCGCCGCCCAGCGGGAGGGCGTCGTCGTCTGGTACACGTCGATCGGTTTGGAATGGCTCCCCGGACTCGTCCGGCGGTTTGAAGCCTCGCATCCGGGGATCAAGGTGCAGACGTTGCGCCTCGCCGCGAATCTCCTTCCCGCGCGCATCGTGACCGAGCAACGCAGCGGCCGTTACGGCGTCGATGTGGTAAACGCGGACAACGTCCCGATGGCGCAGCTCGAAGCTGCCGGTGCCCTCGATCCGCAAACGCAGCTGCGCGACTTATATTTCACCACGACCGTCATCGCCTGGAATCCCAAGAAACTTGCGGCCGACGGGCTGCGTCCGCCCGCTTCGCTCGCCGACCTTGCCAAACCCGAATGGAAAGGCAAAATCGGGATCGACGCCACCGCATACAATTGGTATCAAGGGGTGCTCGAGACGGTCCCCGGCGCCCGCGAGCTCGTGCGAGCGATCGCCGCAAACCGTCCTTACATCGCGGCGGGCCACGATGCGATCGTCGCGCAGCTGGCGGCCGGAGAGTTCGACGTGACGCCGACAGCGTACGGATTTCTTTGCGAAGCGGCTCGGGCCGCGGGTCATCCGATCGCGTGGCTGAATCCACGACCGATGCTCGTCGATGCGTCGCTCGTCGGCCTGGGAAAGAACGCGCCGCATCCCAACGCCGCGCGCGTCTTCCTAGATTGGCTCCTTTCGAAAGACGGTCAGCAGACGATCGTCGACCTCACCGGACGCTCCTCGCGCGTCCCCGGGGTACATAACAATCCGCGGATTTGGGATCCGCGCGCACCGATTCATATCGTCGGTACGCCGGATGCCGCCGCCTACAATGCGCTGGTTTCGGAGTACAAAACGCTGCTCGGCCTAAACTAGGCCGCTCCGCTGCGGTGTACGCGATCCCTGCCCGCCAGCGGAGGCGGCGCCGCGCATGAGGGAGGCGGTATGCAGGACGTAGTTGCGGGAGGCCGTGACGAGGCGTTGGATACGTTTGAGATCGACGCCGACGAGCCGCCCGTTTCGCTTGAGCACCTTGCCGCGCACCATGACGGTATCGATGTTGCTCGTATCCATCCCCTCGACGACTGCTCCGACGGGATCGTTGATCGGCATCACGTTGATGCGATCGGTGCGCAAGATGACGAGGTCCGCCTCCTTCCCCGGCGTCAACGTCCCGGTCTTCCGATCAAGTCCGTTTGCACGAGCGCCTTCGATCGTCGCCAGCTCCAGCACGTCGCGGGCGGTGAGCCACTTGGGCAGCGCCTTCTCTCCGGCCAGGCTACGCACGTTGATCTGCTCGCGCTGGAGGTACAGTGTGAGCCGGATCGTCGTGAAAAAATCAGCCGGTTCGGTCGTCTCGACGTCGACGCTGAGGCTCGGGCGGATCCCATGATCGAGCGCAGCCTGCGTCGCGGTCAGGCCGTGCCCCATCGGCATCTCGCTCCCCGGTGACAAGGAGACGGTCCCACCGCTTTGCGCAACCAGCCGCCACTCGGTCTCGCTGAACGCGTTGCAGTGGATGTACGTCGTATCCGATCTGAAAAAACCGGGAATCTTTGCAAACGGCTCATAGAATCCGCGCTTGTTCCCGGAGCCGGCGTGGACGCTGATCCTCACGCCGGCTTCGCGCGCCGTCTTCCATTGCTTGAGCGTGATGTCATCCGGGCAACTCCCCGGACCCGACGCCGCGAGCGCCAGGGTCAGCAGTTGATCGGTCGACGAAAAGTACTGCTTTTGAATGCGAAAGATATCGTCGGGATATTTGCTCCGGTTGTCGATCCACCACGCGGCGGTCCCGTTTGTCGGATAACCGTAGCCGAAGACGGCCCGGATCCCCGATTCGCGCAACGCGGCGATGCAAGCATCTGCGTGCTCGGGCGTGTTTTGGATGTGCGAGAAGTCGAGGATCTGCGTGATCCCGGCGTCGATCGCGCCGAGCGCACTGAGGAGGTTTCCCGCATAGCAGTCTTCGGGTCGATACGATGGACCGACGCCGTAATACACGTAGGTGAAATAGTCGGCCAGGCTCAGATCCGGAAACAGGTTCCGCATCAGCCCTTCCCACATGTGGCGATGCGTGTCTACGAAACCGGGGATGACGATCGTCTCCGAAGCGTCGATGACACGCGCGTCGGCAACGTTCAAGACCGGTTTGATATCGACGATCTTCCCCTGCTCGATGAGGATGTCGCCGGGACGAAGGTCTCCGATCTCCCGGTCCAGCGTGATCACGGTCCCGCCTTTGATCAGAACACGCTCGCCGTCCCGAGGAACCTCGTTCGCCGCGAGAACCGGACCGCCGGGCGCAAGCGTGTCGACCGTCCCGGCCACCGCGCTCAGAGCACCGGCCCGGAGAAAATCCGTGCGCGATATGCTACTCATCTCACCCCCGAGCCGCGTGAATGTTCATGCTCCCGCGGCGCCTTTTCCCGCGAATGCTCAGAACTTCAGCATATCGATCCGCGTCAGCGTGCACTTCCCAAGCGGCGCATGGAGCATATTCCACGCGACGTACTGCTCGGGATAGAGGCTTTCCGCCGACATCCCGTCGACCGGGACGATGACGTTGTAACCGATCAGTGCGGCATGGCTCGCCGTGTAGAGAACGGCGCCTTGAGCGGTCGTCCCCGTCACGATGACCGTTTTGATCCCTTTGGACTTCAAAATCTGTTCCAGATCGGTATCGATGAACTTGTCGGCGTGCGACTTGACGAACGGCTCCCCTGCAACCGGTGCGACTTGGGGCAGGATATCCGCGGGCGTCGCCGTGACGACTCCGCTGTAGATGACGGTCGCATGGCTTGCACGCGCGGCTTTGAGCAGTCGCGCTTCCGCCGGGAGCGAGGCGATACAACGCGGGCGGTCCTTCTCGTTGCACGTCTGCTTCACGAAATCCAGAACGAGGACGGCCGTGGTCGCGGGATCGACCGTGACCGGTTGCAGCGGCGGCGGAGACGGGATGGTCACGCTCGACCACTGGTCGATGATATCGGCGGCGCTCGCCGCGTTCGGCGCCAGGCCGAGCAGCAAGCACACCATCAGCGGGGCAAACAACGAACGACGGAGCATCGACTCTACGTTCACGGTCCCTCCTCTACGGAAAAGCTCGGTAGACGGCTCACGAGCCGCCCTGTACCAGGACTGCCGTACTCGGACGCGCCGCCCCAATCCTCGGCGGCGAAACTAGGCGGGTTCGACAAAGAGCTCGTGGCGGGAGGGTGTAGGAATCGAACCTACCAGCCCCCTTGCGAAGGCCTCAGCGGTTTTGAAGACCGTGCGGGCCACCAGACCCGTACTCTCCCATGCGGTCGGAAAGCCTTGATTGTCCGAGGGTTCTCGCGCACCTGCCTGCCGGCCCTACCCGCCGGAAGAAGCAGCGTCGG